>Ga0075464_10000136_pt1 | contig 30533 bp, 54 predicted proteins | sample DEB19_08_DNA_5_FD_75068 | JGI IMG/M metagenome (GOLD analysis project Ga0075464, IMG submission 75068) | Aqueous microbial communities from the Delaware River and Bay under freshwater to marine salinity gradient to study organic matter... | ecosystem: Environmental > Aquatic > Marine > Coastal ...
ATGACGTCGTAGGTGCCGTGATCACCGTCCACCGAAGCGTAGATGCGGTCTGGGCCGACGTCCTTGACGTGCACGCGACCCTCGCGACGCAGGCGGGTGGCCTTCTCGCGAACGTCCTTCCATGCGGCGGTGCGGATGCTCTCATCAGCGTCCACCATGTCGATGTAGCTGGCCATGCGAGGGTTCAGACCCTCGAACTCCACGTGACCGATGCGGTTGATGAAGGCGTCTGGGTCGTGCCGGAACTGAGCCACCTTGTCGTACGGGTCATGCGCCGCGATGATGTCGGCATGCCGGTCATCCAGGTTGCCACGCTTCTGGGTCAGATCGCCCCAACCGGTGCCTTCCAGGCCGGGGATCGGCAGAGGCTTGCCATCCGGTGCCACTTGATCCATCGCGCCGCCGACGGCGTCTGCCGACTGCTGCGGGGACCCACCGTTCTGGCTCGGGTCTTCGTCGCCACCGAGCATGTTGCCGATCTCGTGCCCGGCCACACCACGTGCGACGGTGGGACCAATAGCCTCGGCGACCGCTGGGATGGCAGCAGCCCAACCGTGACGCTGGCTGGCGAAGTGCACGATGCCATCCGGTCCGGTGGTGTCGCGCTCGTCCTCCTCGACGTCCTGGTTGTGCAGGAACTCGTCGTCGGTGTCGTTGACGATCATGTCCGGCTCGAAGCGCGTCGGTGCGCCCTCCAGCACGTCGGCCTGCCGATAGCCGCCGAAGCGGTTCATCTCGGCGTCCTGGCCGCGCCAAGTGTCGGCGTTCATGTACCGGGAGTCCGGGTGGTCATCCGGCACCGTGTCGTGTGGCTCGTCCACGCCGGGGGCGTTCGGTCCCGCACCCCGGTAGTCGGGATCGTTCGGGAAGTAGCTGCCCCGCGACGGTCCGGGGGAGTTGTCGTACTCGTCAAAGAAGTCGGCATAGCCGTTGGGCTGTGCGCCGTAGCCACCACCCGACTGAGCGCCCTGGTCCTGCGGCAACCAGCCATCGGTGCCGTGGTGGTCCATGTAGTCCTGCGACGGACCGGTGCCCTGGTAGTGCGGGCTCTCGTGCTCCCACGCATCACCCTGAGGACCACCGTGCTGTCCCATCCAGTCGGCGTGCGCGTCGTCGGCACCCTGCTGGATGCCACCGGCACCACGAGGCAGCGCGGACGAACCGCTCATGTCGATGTTGATGCCAGCGGCGAACAGGTGCGATGCCGGGCCCGGCTCGTTGCCACCCTCGCTTTCGCCACGAGAATCGAAGCTGAGGCTGTCGGCGGGGTGCAGACGCTTTTCCGGATCGATCTCGTGGATCGGCTGAATCGTGGCGTCAGTCAGCGCGCCAACGCCGTACTGCGGCTGCGGGTTGTACGGAAGGCTGACCGAGTTGTCGTGGTCGACGTCGGCGAAGCCGATCTTGGTGGCCGGAAGCCACATGTCAAAGCTGCCGTCATGGGCGGCGACGCGGTATTCCGTGCGACCCCGGACAGTCTTCGTCTCGGTGACTTCACCGGGTCCGAGGTCGGTGTAAACCGATGCCATGCTTCCTCCTCATAGGCTTCTGCCTATTCGGGGTGGTGCATGGGGTTGCTACAGGGTCTGTCCCGTTAGCTCCAGGTACAGATCGCTCAGCTTGGCCAGGGTGTCCAGTGCGGGATGTCCCGGCTTGAGACCATCGGTGGCTCGAATGAGGTGATGAGTCGCCAGGCGAGCGTGCTCCCGCGCGGCATCGAAGTCGGCAGTTACTTGCAGCTTGTCAGCGACCTTCTGCGCAGCTTCGCGGGTCTTGAACCCACGCACGTCGCCAGAGGCGTTAGGCGCGTACTCCTGCTTGCCGTCGCGGTACCGATAGACCCACCACGGCGCGCCCTTGATGCGGTGGCCGGTGGCGACTGCCCATTCGGTGTCTTTCATGCTTCAAAGATAACAGGAGCTAGAAAGTATTACAAGTCCCAGTCCTGATCGTGACCCGGCCAGCGCAGGCCGATGCGGTCCAGAGTGATCGGCCCGGTAAAGGTCAGCTTGTCGATCGGTGTGCCGTAACCAGCGGTGATGTGGGGTGTGTACACCGGGTGCTGCTCCTTGGAGCCGGGGTACTTGTCCTCCACGAACCGCTTGAGGTCGTTGTACAGGTCCACGATGTCGATGTTGTCACCGATCAGGTAGACCGCACACGGCTCATCACCCTTGGGGTTGAACAGGGCATGCGCGAAGGCCTGAGCCTCGATCGGGGAGTAGTTCTGCGACACGTAGTCGAGCTGGCTGATCAGCTCGGTGGGGTCTTGGCCACGGACATCCTCACCGAGGAAGATCACTGTCATGTGCAGGTCTTCGATCGGCTCAGCCTTGGGGTCGTCCACCACCAGCTGCTCCAGGTCGTGCTGGCGCGGGTAGAGCGCGATCATGCCGCCGGTCTTCTTGGACTGCTCGGCGCTGGCGTCTTTGATCCGCATGGGGTTGACCGCCCATTCCGCTGCCCGCCGGGCATCGGCGTCAGGCAGGAAGGCCATGCTGGCGGGGTAGGTCACTCAGGTCTCCTTGATGAACATGGGCAATCCCATGAGGCCGCTGTCGGAATTGTCCCAGAAGTGCTGCCACGTACTCTTCAGGGTGCGGATCAGCAGGTCGGTGTCAGTATCGGGGGAGGCCACCCGGACCTCATGCTCGTCACAGACGAACGCGAACACCCCGTGCTCGTTGAAGTAACCGGCGAGGCTTTCCGCCTCGTCAGGGTGGTCGGTAACGATGACCTGATGAGTGATGTCTACCTGGGGCATTGACCTGAGCTTCCTACGCGCTATGGGGCCACTCGGCGATTGTTGATGTACGCCCTGTGGGTCAGCGGGGCCAGCTCCTGCAACAGCCGCTCATATCCGTCGGCCACGAGGTTGATCTCCAGCTGCGGCTTACTTGGGAACGCAGCGTCGTCGTGCCGCTGTCGCAGCGACAAGAAATGCATGAGCGAGCGGGCGTTGCAGGTGACCACACAGGTGCTCATGATGCTCAGGGGTAGATTCTTCCGAGCCATCTCGCGGACGATACCCGCATCCAACTTGCGCAGGTAGTTGTTGTAGAGATACGTGCACTCTTCGATGTCCAGTTCGGTCATCAGTCGGTGCTGCTCGAAGTTACCGGGGGCCAGTTCGTAGTCCATGTTCTTGGACCCTTCGACCTTTGCTAGCGGTCGGCCCTGGCCTGCGGTGTAGAAGACTGGGTCCAGCTGGCGGTAACGTCCGGACTCCTCGTTGTAGCTCCACCCAGCGCGGTGACGGTGATGCTCACGCCACATGAACAGCGGCCCGGTGACCCGAAAGGTGACGTTCATGTGCTCAAACGGGGTGCCGTGACGACCACGCATCAGAGCATTGATCAGTCCGTAGCCCTCCTCCTCATTGGCGTGTGCGCCAGCGGTAGAGGTCCGGGCCGCGATACAGACGCGGGCGTCGGAGAAGTTGCTGTCGATGACCTCGACGGTGATCTGGTCTGTCAGCTGGACGTCAGTGGTCTTGATGTAACTGATGGTGGTCGCAGTCAATGACCAGCCCTTCTGTGAGTGTGGGTGGGGTGAAGATCAGGACTGAACGTAGCCGCCGCCGACAGTGTCGACAACCGGTTCAGAGTCATCCGGGCTGTCAGCGCTGCAGCAGTCGTTGGCGAAGAAAGTCAGATCACCGTCGATCTCGTGATCGGTCACGACGACCTCACGCTCCACAGTAATGATCTGAGTTTCCCGCTTGAGCCACCGGTACTGGCCGAGAGTCTCCACCGGCAAGCTCATGTTGGCGATCGATGTCTGCAGAGCCACCAGCAGGCGATTGCGCTCCTCAGGTGTCTGGAAGGTATGCCCGAACCACTGATCCGGGGGCCACACAGCGTTGCCGTCGGGTAGGCGCAAGCCGTACTCGTAGCTGCTGTCGAACTGAACAGAGGCAGGAACGCCCACTAGGACTCCTAAATAAAAATCACTTTGTCGGTTCTACAGGGTCGGAGTCTATCACCACTGGGGCTCGACGCCGAACAATTCGAAAAACTGTTCCACCATATCAGTCAGAATCTTCTTCGATTCTGGTGCCCCACCAGCAAGAATCTCAGGCCAATCGGCCTGCAGCTGGCCACGGTAGGTGTCCTTGTTCAACGCCCGGTAAAAGTTCGGATCATTGACCAGGTCGCTGATCTTGGGGTGTCGACCAGGGCTGAAGGTGGCGTGCATCTGACGGCGTCCCACCTGCCACTCGACCTCCTGCTCGGAGGCACGACGGTGCTGGCCGTAGCTCGATGGTCCGGTCTCGAACTTGCTGAGCTTGCGGCCATCCTTGGCTGCTGTCGGCATGTTCTTGCGGTTGTCGCCGGACTCCTCGGGAATCTGGCGCATCCGTGCGGGCTCGGTAGGCTCAGAGACACCCGGAGGCAGTTCGGGCCCTGCCGGGCCGTGCGGACCCTGAGCGCTGATGGGAGTGGCTGTAGGGCCGTCGATCGGACCGCCAAAGCGGTACTGCTTACGCGAGGCGAAGAATCCCGCCGATGGTGCTCCGGGCCCTGGTGCGCCCGGTCCTGGGGCTGCTGGTGCGCTGCCATCAGGTCCGCCCACGGTGCCGTCCTGTCCGGGGGCTCCACCTGGTCCGGCGGGCGGAGGTGCGCCGCCTTCTGCTCCGGGTGGCATCATCCCCGGAGGGGGCATCATGCCAGCGCCGGGCATGGGGGCACCCATGGCCATTTGCTGTTCCAGCATGGCCTTCTGCTGTTCCATCTGCTCGGCCTGCAGTTCGGCCTGCTCGACACCGGCTTCGGTCTGAGCGTCCGACAGGTCGGTCTGGTTCTTGCCCTGACGCAGCTGCAAGGTGGCCATGAGGTGCTGGGCCAGCTCGGGAGGGTAGGGCAGGTTCTGCTGGTCGCAGAGAATCTGCACCTTGCGCATCGCCTGCGCGGTTGCCATGAGCTTGTTGACCGACTCCTCAGCCTGACGCTCCAGCTCCTGCTCGAACTCCATGTCGATGTTGACCGACATGGTCTTGTCGGACACCGGCACACCCATGCCCTTGAGCTGAGCGATGAAGGCGCGCTCCTGGCTCTCGTCACGCAGGTTCAGCGTGGAGAACTTGATGTCCGGGATGAGCAGCTTGGGCACCTTGCGGATGTACTCCTCGCCGGTCTCCGGGTCACGTTCCACGATCTCGCGGTAGATCGGGACGCGCACGCCGCCCTTGAGGTCGTAATCGTAGTGGCCCTGTGCTTCACCCACCACCTCGGCGCGGCGCTGAATGTGGCGACGCAGGTGGTTCTGGAAGCCCACCATCATCTGAGTGACGAACTCGCGGTTCAAGGCGGAGCTGGCGTATGCGCCGCCGTCGCCGCCTGTGATCAGAGCGGCACCGATGCCCCACGCCTGCATGAGCTTGGATTGCACCCGCTCGAAGTCGGCGTCCAGGTTCGGCACCGATTCACGTCCGAAGACATTCTCCACCGACAGGCCGAAGTTGTGCACGATCAGACGGAAGTCTGCCGACAGCGCGGTCTGGAAGTCGTCGCGGGCGTCGTCCAGCTCGTCCTGGGACGGCAGCCACGGCTCGCCGTCGCCGAGGTCCGGAGAGCCCAGGGTTGCCAGAATCAGCGGGCTGTACAGGCGATCGGCCACAGCCTGCTGAGCAGCGTTCAGCGACTCTTCCTGCATCAGGGTGCGGAAGGACCGCAACAGGTGCGGGGTGCCGCGACGAGCCCACGGGGTGGGCCGGTTGACCACGCGACTGATCAGGGCTTCGGAGATGTCCAGGCCGTCGTTCTGGGCAGCTGCCTGCAGAATCTCGGGGTAGTTCTGGACCAGCTCCTGGTACTCGCGGTTGCGCTGCAGGCGCTCGGACGGAGTCTCCTCGTCGCCCATGGAAGAGCCGCTACCCATCGGCCCCTGACGCAGGTTCTCCACCATCTCCTTGACCATGAGCTGCACACGGTCACGCTGCACGAACAGAGAACGGCTGATGCGCAGCATGTCCGGGTTCAGAATCTCTTCCGACGACCAGACACCCAGCGACTCATTGAAGTGACCCAGTGAGGTGACCTCACCGACGGTGAAGAACTCGCGACCGAAGTCGGGCAGGAAGCTCATGTAATCCAGGTCTGTGCCCAGGAACATGTCCTCGTAGAACTTCTTGATCAGGGGGTCTTTACTGTCGAACTCCAGGCCGACGCAGGGGAACTTGCTGTAGATGTCGATCAGCAGTGGCACGAGATCGTGGGTCTGGTAGAACAAGCGGCACCAACGCCGAATCTCCTTCAGCTCTTCCTCGTCGTCCACGTTGAAAGGCACACCCTGGTCGCCCAGTGTGCCCATGGGCTGGCGAATCTTGGGCATGGCGATCTGCATGTTGGAGCCCGCAGAACCGACGATCTGACGGCCACGGTAGCCGCCCAGGTTGCGCCGGTTGTTCATCGCCCGCATGAGCTTGCGGTTAGCGGCGTCGGTGCCGTTGAGGAAGCTGCCCTGCACGGCTTCACCAGCAGCCACCATGGGGTTCATGGTCTGTGCGGCCATCCGGTGGACCTGGCTCTGCCAGCTACCGTTGCCGGGGGTCCAAAGCGCGCTCACGCTGCCACCTTCTTCAAGCAAATCTCTGTGTAGTAGGCCTGGTCAGGAGCTAGATCATGCTCCTTGGTGTCCAGACGAACCAGGAAGGACGGGTACACGCGAGTGCCGCCGTGGCGAAGATCAGTGCTGATCTCCAGGACCTCACCGGTACCGTCGAACACCTCCCCGGCGGTCCGAGCCTCCACCTTGTCGCCCACCTTGAACGGGCAGGTGACCTCGATGAAGAGCATGGCTAGCTCTTCAGAGGTGGGAGGAAGCTGGAGCGCACATGCCTTGCAGAATGGGCGCTGGGTTCCAGCCTCGGTGTACTCGATATCCCGGTAGAACCGGCAGCTCCAGCAGACGTCCTTGGCACTTGCCACGGGACACTCCTTGCATCACTTGAAGGTGTTGGGGGCGAAGCGACCTTTGCCGTCGACCTTGGCCCAGTCCTTGCGGACCGGATTGACCTTGGTGCTCGGGGGACCACTCGGCCCCTCGGTGTAACCGGCGTTGTCGTCATCGTCGTAGACGGTCCAGTCCGCCGTGCGCCGGGAAGCCTGCTTCTCCGGGCAGTGGTGGACGTTGGGGTCCCAGAGCATGGCGTCGCACGCACTGCAGAACTTCTCCCCGTCACGAGTCACGACGTTGTGATCGTCCGGGTATTCAGTAGCGGTGCGACGCCCTGCCGACCGGGTGGTGTCCATGTCGGTCTCACCAGGAGCGTGGGCCTTGGGTGCGGTGTCCAGCTCATCGTCATTGAAGAACTCGACGTCCTCGGCGTAGTCCTGGTACGGGCCGTCGCCGGACTCGTTGTTGAACTCTTCCTCGGCGGCAGTGAACTGCCGGTTGGCCATAATGACGTCCGGGCGGACCGGAATCTCACGGGCCAGGAACAGCTGTCCGGTGTTGGACGCCAGATGGTTGCTGTCACCGATGCCGTACGTGTACCAGAGACGGCCACAGCGGCACATGGTCTGGCTCGGTGTCGGGATATCGGTGTCACAGCCCGCCGTGGTGCACCGGAACGGCTTCTGGCCGTCAGTCATGTAGGCGTTCTGGTGGTCGTCCCAGTTCCATCCGGCCACCTTGGGCTGGAAGAAGCTGGCCATCTTGTGGGGCTGCAAACCCTCCACCTCGTGTACCTTGGTCTGAGATGGGTTGCCGTAGCTCTTACCGGCAGGCGACTTGAAGAAGCCGTCAACGCCGGTCTCGCCACCGGTAGGCAAACCGGCCTTGCTCTGCTGGTCCTTGTAGTGCTGGTACTTGTCCACCACGCTGTTGCCGATCTTGGGGCCCTTCATGGCGGGCAGATCGGTCAGCTTGTTGTTGTCGGTGAACTTGGGTGTCTTGCCCTGACCAGGGAACTCGAACACGTCCATGGTGTTACCGCCGGTCGCAGGGGTTGCGGTCTCACCTGCGGTACGGCGAGCCCCTTCAGCGAAAGGGTGGCGGCTCGCTACGAGGCCGAGGCGGGCAGCTTCACGCTCTTCCCAGTTGTCCGGGTCGGTGTCGTGATCCTCGTGCTCGGCGTCGCCTCGGTCGCGGCTGTCCTTCCACCCGTCTCCCGCGCGGTCACGTGGGCTGGAGGCCATGTGCTGCGGCGCGATGCCCGCAGAGGCCAGGAAGGCACCCGGATTGAATCGGACGTTGTCGGCCTTGAACATGTCGACCAGGGAAGCGGCCAGAGCCATCTTCTCCTGTGGGTCACGCAGTGGTGCGATGGCCTCGGCGACGTGGCGGTAATGCTGGTTGCTCATGGCAGCCAGCAGCATGTGGTAGCCGCGCTCACTCAGATCGTGGCGCACCGCGATCTTGAAAGCGTGACGACGCAGCGCCGTGGTCTGCTGTGCGGTGTTCGGGGCAGCCTCGGGCTGCTGGGCACCCGGACCGACGTCGACCGTGCCCGCAGGCGGGGTGACGTCCAGCGGGTTGGCAGCCTGTTCGATCTCCAGGGCCTGCTGAATGGCCTGAGCGGCCTGCTGCAGGGGGTCGATCAGCTGCTGGTACTGCTGAGTCTTCTGGTCGATCAGCTGAGTGACGGCCTGAGCGGCCTGGTCAAGCGCTGCGCCATCGTCAGGGCCCGGCTGTGTCGGAGACGCGGCAGGGGTTGCTCCCTGAGGTGGGGACATGACTTGACCACCGGCAGCGGGGTCCTGGGTGCTGTCAGCGCCGCCGTCATCCTCAGCGGTCCGTCGGCGGCTCGCCTTCGGGGTGATCGGATTCTTGCCCTTGGTCACCCCGCCGTTGGTGTCGTCCCAGCTCGTCTTGGGCTTATCGGCGGACTCACCTTTTGGGGACTTGCTGTGCCAGTCCTTCCCGGTGAACTCGGCGAACAGCTGGCGCGCCAGGCGGGCCGACGGGTCGTCGCCACCCGGTGGTGGTGGTGGAGGTGGAGCACCGCTGCCGTCATCGGGCGCTGCGCCACCACCGCTGATCTCCTGCACTACGAGCTGTTCGATCGTGCCCGGCGGGAGGCCGAGGATGTCGTCAATCAGCTCCGGTGGGATGGACTGGTCGCCCTGGGTGTCGTCGGCAGGGATCATGCCCTGCTCGTCGGGGCTCAGCTCAGGCGGGGCATCCGGAATGGCGAACTGGTCGCCCGGACCAGCGGCGTCGGGGTACATGCCGTCGCCGCCAGCTGCTGCCGGATCGCCTCCCGCGTCGGGAGCAGTGGGGTCGCCACCGTCGTCAGCCGAGGCATCGTCAAGGTCCTGGGGGCCCTCAGGGGGTCCAGCAAAGCCCTGGTCGTCGCCTGCTGCAGGGTCTCCATCACCCGTTTCGTCGCCACCGAAGTCAGGCGCGGGAGCATCTCCCCCGTCCGAGTCATCTCCGGAGTCGTCAGAAGACGCGCTGTCTCCGCCTTCGTCGCTCGAATCCGAACTGTCGTCGGACCTGTCGCTGTCATCTTCATCGGAGTCATCATCTCCCGAATCCGAGTCGCTGTCACTCTCGGACTTGTGCGCCGGGCCGTCGGAGTCCTTGTCCGGGCCAGCGGGGCCGTCGGTGTCGGTGTCGCAACCGCCCTCTTCGTCGCTGGCCAAAATGTAGTTGGCCAGCAGATGATAGGTGCTGTCGCTGATGCCGGTGTCGGCGTAGTGCTCCAGCGTGGCCAGCTTGGCCACCTTCATGCCGTTGCCCTCGGCCCAGTCGGAGTACAGCTCCAGCGCGACGCGGCGGGCCTCACGCCCACGGTCGCTGCCTGTGTCGCCACCCTGACCGAAGTCGGCGTTCTCGACCTTCTCCGGTGCGCCCTGGTCGACCGAGTCCAGATAGCCGTCGAAGTTGTCTTCGGGGATCAGGTCGCCGTGGAAGTCCTCAGCGGTCCGTCGGCGAGCGGTGTAGCCGCCACCCTGGTCGGAGGTGTCGTTGTGGTCCTTGTCCTTCTTGTCGTCATCATGGTCGCAGTCGCACGCCACGAGTTCGCGCTTGAGCGCGTCATGGATGCGGCGCATGGTGCCGGTGTTGGGAAAGACGTGGGCCTCGGCGGTCTTACGGATGTCGTCCTTGGCGTAGTGCCAACGATCCTCGAACTCGTCCTTGCCGGTGGAAGCCAGGAGAAAGTCGCCGTAGCGGTCTCGCACCTCGTCAATGGCGTTGGCGAGCTTGGTGCTGGCCTGCCGCTTCACTCGCTCTGGTGCGGTCGATGCGTCAAGTTCCGCTTCGAACAGACCGAAGTCACTCATCCCTGCCTACTTCCAGTGGTGGTGGTATCTACCACTTACTGGACGTGGGGCAATCTTCTACAGGGCAGAACGATCCAGGTGTCTTTGGTGGGTTCGAATGGCGTGGCAGTTGGCACACACCAGTTCGCACTTGGCAATCTCAGCAAGCACCATCTCGCGGGGGTATCCACCACCGGCAAGGTCGGCTACGCCTCGCACCTTGTCATCTCCGATGTGGTCATACTGCATGACGTAATACGGGTAGAAGTTTCCGCAGTCAGTGCAAGGAGAAGACTCTTTGAGCGCGCGGTACCACTCCGTCTTTTTGGCCATGACTCGGTCCCTGGCCGCAATCATGTTGGCGACCACCTGAGGGTCTTGGCGGTACTCCTTGTGCGTGATCTTCTTGCATGTCCGGCACCAGTTTTGCAAGCCGTCACGAGACTTCGTCATCTTATTGAATGCCGAATGAGGCTTGGGCTCCTTGCAGCGCCCACATATTTTCACTACATGGATTCTACAGTGTGGTGCGAGATGCGGGACTCGAACCCGCGAGGTCGGAGTTTTAGAGGCTCCTAGCGCGCCGTGCGCAATCTCGCTTGGTCAGCAGGGAGGGAATTGAACCCTATCCCCCTCGCCGGTCCTACCCTCCGGTGAGCGCTCACCTCGGGGCGGTACCTGTCCGGGTGCTCCAATTGCACCTGCCGTTGGTCGGGGAGGGAGGACTTGAACCTCCTGAGCCAGCCGTAACAGCTCTCCCCGTGGTGCCCCGGCCAGCCTTTAGAGCTGACCGGGGCAAGTCTTTCAGTCGTACCACCCGTCCACCAAGGCGGGCTCCTCAGCGTGCTTGAGCGCCAGGTCTTCGTAGGCGCACATCATCCGGGCGGTCTCACCAGGCTCCAGGGCCACAGCGGTCCAGGCATCATTGTAGTCAGGCTCCTGCACGGCAGAATACTTAACCTCCAGAAGCCGAGCGTTCTCAGCCAGCTCCTTGAGAGCGGCTTCATCCTTCAGGGCGACGACCACAAGGAAGTTGGACTCTGTGTACCACTGCGTGTGAAGCTCTGGCCATTCTTGACCGAACTGGATGGCGGCGTGAACTGCCTGAGCGAGCTGTGGGCCCGGCGGAAGGTCTCGGCGAACGGCGATGTAGAACTTTGCCGGGGTGCCTTCGGGCGCGTTATCCATCTACACGTCACTCAGATTAGAGACTACCCGCGACACTCGTCAAGCCCCTTGTTTGATCAGCTCGATGCGGTCCCAGAAAGACAACCTCGGGGTGCGCGATGCCTTCACTTTGGCCGAGTGGGTGTCCCACTTCAGGTTAGACAGCCTGTTGTCCCACGGAACGTCGTTCTCATGGCATCCGTCCATGCCTTCCGGGCGAGGCCCAACGAATGCCTCCAGCACCAGAGAGTGAACCGAGCGGTGCTTCTGCTTCCGATCACGGGAGAGTGTGACCATCTGGTACCCGGCTATCGACCTGGGGACCAGAATTCTTCCTGGTACGCGACCAGGTCCAGCACCGATGTTCTTGACCCGTCCTATGTCACTGACCTGGTAGAGGTCTTCCCAACCGACGACGGGAAGCCAGTTCTCTTCTTGGGGCACCCTGCAATTGTACTACACCCATTCTACAGGGTTCGTTTGTGGTACTCCAGGTGAGATTCGAACTCACATCCGAGAGCGACTCGGGGCCGGTTTTGAACCGGCTGCGTATACCTGTTCCACCACTGGAGCTTGCCGTAGGTCGACCGGGATTCGAACCCGGACTGTACACGTCCTCAACGTGATGCCTCTGCCAGTTGGACTACCGACCCATGGTAGCTACGGAGGGAGTCGAACCCTCATGACCGAAGTCGGTGCGTTCTGAACGCACTGCGTATACCTAATTCCACCACGTAGCCATGGTCTCTCTATTCAGTTGTGACGCGGAGAGAGGGTGAGTCGAACACCATGCCCTTGCGGGCATGATCCGCTTTCCAAGCGGTCCCCGGAACCACTCCGGGAACACTCTCCAACGCGGAAGATGGAGGAATCGAACCCCCAGGACGAATGCCTGCCACGGGGTTCGAATCCGCTTGGGGACCGTTCCCCGGCATCTTCCAAAGGTACTGCGCGGAGGGAGGAGGACTTGAACCTCACGGGATGGGTACCGTAGCGGATTAGCAATCCGCCTGTATCACCTGATACTCACCCTCCAGACGAGGGCAAGCGCCCTCAACCTACGAAAGTCGTAGGGAGGATGACAAACTCAGGCGTGCGAACATGAGAATGACTGTAGCAGACGTTTAGCGGCGTCGTCTAGGGATATTGTCAACTGCCGCTGGCCACCCCTGTTTAGCCTGCTCAGCGCGCATGGCGTCCCAGGGTCGGATCGCCTTGATCTGGTCTACGTGGTCCATCCGGCGCTGGTATTCGTCGGGGTCGTCAAAGTACTTCGGGCCACCGACGGCGTTGGCGAATGCTTCGCCGTCAGCCGACATGGCGTGGTCGTGCATGATGTCCGGACGCCAGTTATCACGCACGTGTTCGTAGAGCGACCGCGCCAGCCCTTTGCCCTGGTGCTTGGGCTTGGTATCCAGATTTGTGATCTTCCCGGCGTTGTCCCAGCTGATGGCGCTGTGCCAGTTGTTGCCGGTTGGTGTGACGTTCTCCGGATAGATGCCTGCGATGCCATCACCCCACCCACCGGACTGCATCAGGTGGACTTGGTAGCCCGGCGGCGCGGCAGCGACGTGCATGACCTGGTGGCCGCGCTGATCCTTGGGGCGCAGGTCCACGATTTCACCGATGCCGTACTTGTCGTGCGTGATGACGCCGTCGTGCCCCTTGGCCAGCAGAGCGTCAGAGAGCTGCTGGCCGGTCAGCCCGCCGTGGGCCTGGGACAGCTCCTGCTTCCAGTTGCCGTCGTTGTGCTGCACGTGCATGGGATTGTCGAAGGAGACGTTGCCGCGCTCCCACCCCGGATTGAGCGGGCCGCTGGACCACTGGCCGTCGGACATGTACCGACCCCACGGCTCGATCTTCTGGCCGTAGTCGTCCGGCTGAGCCCACTGTCGCACGCCGCCGTTATTGCGGATATACGGAATCTCCACAGCGGCTCGCCTCCACGGCAGCAGCGGCTTAGGGCTCAGCTGACGGTGCAGGGAATCGAACTGATCCTGCAGCGACCCGGACGGCGCGTGCAGCTTGGCCCACGCCTCGCCGCCCATGCTGGCCGCAGGAGCCCAGAGCTGCCAGCCTTCACGTTCGGTCGACGGGCGGATGCGGAAGCCCTCAGGGTGGTCCCACCCCTCTTCGGTCTGCTGCCACAGTGACGGGTCACCGTGGGCGACACGAATGCAGTAGACGTCCCCGCACGGCCCCGGATAAGAACCTTCGTGGGTGTCGGCCTCCACAAGGCCCCACAGGCCCCAGGTGTCGCTCATGTGTTGCTGCCAACCAGCCGTTCGTCGCTGGCTGGGGCGAGGTAAACCTTCAGCTCGCGGACCTTGTCTGGGCGGAATCCGTACCAGTGGCCACCGACGACGCCGCCGGACTCCCACTGCACCACCGGAGCGCCGAGATAGCCCAGGCTCAGTGCGTGCTCGCGGGCCGCGTCATCGACCGTGACGTCCTTGAACTCGAAGGGGATGCCCTCCTTGGTCATGAGCTTCTTGGTCTGTTCGCACTGCACACACTCAGGCTTGGTGTACAGGGTGACGGTTAGCGACATGGTCTCTCCATTCTAGCAGCTGTTATGAATGTCCGTGAGTGGAGTGGTCGGTCGCCAGTTCTTGGACGAGGTCCACGAACATGCGCACCAAACCGATCTCGACGCACAATCCTAGACCGCCGCCAAGAGCGGTGATCAGCAGATTGTTCTCATCGAAGGTGGCATAGGTGTACCACGCCAGAGGCAAAATGATCAGCGGAATGCCGCACAAACCGATTGCGTAACTGATCCGGCGGCGCACCTTGGGGAACACCAGCCGAGTACCCATCACAACGCCGACCAGGCCGAGCAGTGTGCCCAGGAACAACGACAGGTTCAGTACGTCTTCCAGGGTGTCGTTGATTACCGCTAGGTTGGGGCCCAGTTGGGCCAGGTACAACGAGGTCAGCATGAGCCCCGCATAAATCTCAGGCACGAAGCCCTGGTGATCGATGCGTTCGCAATCGATCCTGTCCACTGCCGTCACAGCAGTCCTCCCGTCAGTCCCCCAAGCAAGCGCCCGATGGTCCCGAGCAACCCTCCTCCGCCGCCTCCGGAGCCCCCACCGGGGTACACCGTGATGGGCTGACGGGGAATTGGGCAATCGTTCAGAATCTGAACGATGTGACCATCCTTACACGAAATGTAAGGCGCTGCCGCCGCAGGATAGATGGTTGTGGTCACCATCATCACCGTGACCATCACCGCAGCTATCAGCCGGTAGGCGTTCACCGCTCAGGCAGCTTAATCCCGCAGTTGGGGTCTGGGTACGTGTTCGTGTTGCGATCTGCCTGCAGCTTTGCCTCGTCAGCTGCCAGCTTGGCCTGACCAGCCTTCACTTCAGCGTTGGCGGTCATGAAAGACTTGAGCGCTTCCATGTTCAGTCCGTTGCTGTTGTTGGCCTGCGCCAGATCAGCGACCAGCTTCTCCCACACGGCCTGACGTTTGATGTCCAGCGCCACCCGGCGCTGGCTGATGGCGTCCAGCTGCTCGTTGTACCCAACCCGAGTCTTGAGCGTTTCGATCACCAGAGACAGACACTCGTTGGTCTGCTTGGCAAAATCGGTGGTCTGCTGAGCCTGGTTCTCGGTCTCGTTACGGGCCATCTGAGTGTTCCACCCGATCCAGCAGACGAAAACACCCGCCAGGAAGAGAACAACCCAGGCCCGTCCTGGCCAGCGGGTGTCGTCATTTATATCAGTCACGTGCTGTCTCCCTATCGACCCAGAATTTGACCCAGAGGCGGTGTGTTCCGACACCGGCAAGGAACGACACTGGCGTCTGCCAGGTCGCGAACCCATTCAGTAGATCGGAGAGCACTTGCATCAGGGCCTACCCTCAGCGTCCTCGTCTTCGTCCTTCTGGCTGGAGTTGTTCTTCTTCTTTTTGTTGTCTACCGCTTCCGATGCGAACCAGGCACCGAAACTGGCCACCAGAATCTGGTCAAGGACCGGTGGTGGCGTAGGGTCCTTCCACTGGAAGGCGGACCAGAGTGCGGTCATCAGAAAGAGGCCCACCGTGGTGGGCTTCGTTTCTGCGAGCGGATTGCGCCACTTCGCCACTACACAACCTCATCTCGTTCACGCCGGACCCTTCGCAGAACCACGGCGATCAGTAGAGCAGCAGCGAATCGTCAAAGTCGGCGAACTCGGTCACCGGCTGAGCAGCAGCCACGCGGGGGTTGCTGGGGATCAACGCTGCCACACGTCCACAGAAGGCCGCAGTGACCTTCTCCGAGGCGTCTCGGCTCCAGGTGGAAGTCAGGGTGCTCGCGTGTCGGCGAGCGCGGTAGAGAAGCTCTGAGCGGTCATCGGTGTTGCCTTCACGCTCCATGAAGGCGCGGGCCTCCCGGTCCAGGACCTTGGCGACAGGGCGAGGCAGGTTGGCCAGGAATGGATTGGGCTTCTGCGGAGGAGCTTCGTACTCGCCAAACGGGTTGGGCCCCGACGGTGCCGACCCCTGCGACGGAGCGTGCTGCTCTTCCTCGAATGGGTTGGGGCCCGAAGGGATGGCTCCAGGGGTGCCGTAGTTCCTTCGATCGAACCCACCGGCACTTGGCATGGTGTGGTTCAGGGGGTGAAACGGGTTGAATCCGCTCGTCCCGGCCAGGTTGGGGATGTCATGCTGGGGAGCCGCAACACGACGAGTCGGACCCATCGACGGACGACGCGCGCCGCGCGAGGGGATCGCGAGCGGATCGCGTTCTGCGTTCTTGAACATAGGGAGACCTCCTACCGCTTAGAGGCCGTCACGACTTATACAGCAGGGTCGGCGACAGCCCTGTCATGCGCTGGGCAGCGGGTGTAGAGATACTGTTTTCCGCCCGTGACTTCCTTCTTCGGGTCGGCCTGAGTGAACTCGTAGCACAGCACGGCCAGCGAGTCCTTGATGGCACGGACGATGTCCTTGTCGTCGGCATGCTCGCGCTCGGCGTCCTGCACCTGCCGCGCTTCACTGAGCGGGTGGACGTAGAAGTAGTCGGGCCACCGACCGTTTTCGGTCATGATGGTGTCCTCGTATCCGTCCTGCTCACCGAGGTACAGCTTCACATAGATGGACTTCTCGCTGTTCACGAAAGCACCTCCCTGTCGCTCATCTATTGACGGCTCAGAGAAGCTCTCACCCAGGGTCAAAACAGCCACACAACCGCATTGTCTCCACCCGAGCAGCGCACAGCGCGGGCAGCGTACGGCCAGGATGGTGTGCGAACCTGCAGACCAGGCATGCACCACATGCCGTAGACCTCACCGGTTACCGAGGAGTGAGCGATGACCTCGCCGCTGCCCTGGGCCAGATAGGCCAGGCGGACGCTGTCGGCGAACGGGCAGGAGGTGACTGTGGTGGCCACCCCGGTGTTGCCTGATGGGCACACCATGAAGGGCTCGTCGGCTGCAGCCGGGGGCGCACAGGAGTACGCCAGAAGTCCAGCGGCTGCCAGGATGACGAAGGGTTTGATCACGTGGGTGGTTCCTCTCAATTGACTTAAGTTTTGCAGGTCCTGGAAGATATTGCAACCCGCGAGATGACCCAGGGCGGCACACCATACTTCTCGGCCAGCTGCGCCTTAACGTCCAACCGGTGCGTTCCCCAGGCCGACCAGTACGCCCGGCGGATGCGTGAGCGCTGGTACCGGTCCAGCCCGTGATAGCCGTGATCAGCCCACCAGGCTGACCGGGCCGGGCACCAGGGAGCTACCCATCCCAACGGAGCAGGGCTCAGGCTGGGAATCCTCCCATCGAAGAAGGTCTCGGGCCCAATCCTGCGTCGGGGATAGCTCGGTGGCCGCTGACCCGCCATCGGGTTGTACACCCGACCGAAAATGCCCGAGAACAGCGCAGCGTCCGGGACGCCATTCTTGTTGTACACCTCCCGCTTATGACGCGCGTCCAGCTGATCCGGAGACAACCAGAACTGCCGATCGACTATCCGCTTGGACCCCTGACGACGATCCTCGGCCAGAATCTCGAAGGCGGCGATCTCCAAGACCAGGTCTTCTCCACAGGCGACGCGCCCGCGACCGTTATTGACCAGGGCGGTCATAGGCGATCCGCTTGTCGGTCATCGCTCACGCTGCCGTTCAGGCTTGGTGACCACGATGTCGATGGTGTGGAACTCCCCCCCCCGCCGACCGGTCCGCGCTCCCACTCCTGCCGGGAGACGTTCACCACGAGGTGGGCATGCTGCGCGCCGAGGCGCTTGATCTCGTCAGCGAACTCGATGATGTCCTGCCCGCTGATGACATTGAGCTTGTCGGTGAACTGCAGTGTCGAGGACTGCTTAACGCCGCCCATGATCAGTTGATCTTGCATTGCATCGTGCCGAAGCTGCCGCCCTTGGACACCCACACGATGCACTTGCTGCCATCGACGTAGACAGTGCGGAACTGGGCTGGGCCAGTGAAGTCGGCGTCTGTCGCTTCAGAGCATCCGGTCAGGATGCCGAGACCGACCGCGACGAGCGCGACCGTGGTGCTGAAAGTCTTGATTTTCACGATTCTCCTTGGGTGGGTGGTGAGGGAGGCCCGGCCTCTCCGGGGGGTTAGAGAGACCGGGCCTCGTTCAGGGGTGGCTACTGGGCGACCCGTGCGGCCACCTTCATGGCCTGCGGGGCGCTGGACGCCAGGTCGTACTCGGCGTCGGGGTCCACCGAGGCCAGGTCGCGGGCGGTCGCGGTGACGGCCTGGAAGAGGCCACCGGAGGTGAACTTGCGGCCCTCCATGAAGTTCTTCAGGATGGCGTCAGCGCGCTCCTCGGTGTACTTCATCTCCTTGGCCACCAGCTGCACCGTGGTCTCCGGGCGGGCGATCTCCACACCCGCATCCTTCTCGGCCTCGGTCAGCATCTTGTCCAGGAACTCCTTGGACAGGAAGGAGCTGACGGCGTCCTTGACCTGGCTCTTGATGAGCTGGTCGTGGGCCTCGATGGTGGCGTCCGACCAGTCGATGACACCCTCATCCAGGCGAGTACCCAGGTGCGTCTTGAACATCCCGAAGGCGTTCATCTGCATACCGTTGCGGCACACCTGGAACATCGCGCGAGGGATGAAGGCCAGACGGCCCTTGCCGGTCTCGGAGTTGGTGATCCGGATACCCGCGTTCATCAGCGGCATGGTCTCGCCGGTCTCCCCGGTGTAGGGCGAAGTGTAGCCCTTGACCAGCTCACGACCGTTGATGGCGATCTCCGGGACGTCGATGTCGATGTACATCCGCGAGTCAGTCAGGCCGATCTGCTGGATGTGCTGACCACCGATCTGAATACCGGCAGCTTCACCGGCCTCACCCAGGCCTTCCAGCAGCGACACCAAGGTGTCGAAGTTGTCCATCCGCTTGTACTTGTCGCTCATGACCGCACGGACCATGCCGGTCAGCTCCGGGCGACCCTCGACACGGCCCCAGACCAAGCGCAGCATATTCGCGCCCTCGGCGACCTTGGTCCACTCGTTGACCTGGGCAGCGTAAAAGGCCGGGTCCAGAATCTTGGTCCGGCGCAGGTACTCCAGCGGAATCTTGAACATGGTGGCGATCTGGGCTTCGGCGTTGACGGTCAGGCCGTAGGCACCGGAGGGGTTGAACGAGGTGGTCACACCCTCGGGGGTCAGGATGGCCTTGGTGGTCTCGACCTCGTCAACCGTGGCGAACTCCAGGTCACCGAACGAGTTGACCCGGATCGAGTTGCGCGGCACGACCGCGTCCAGGCGCTGAGCGTCCTGGTCCTTGAGGACCGAGACCAGCGTGGGGATGTCGGCACCGATCAGGTTAGAAGCCGGGAGGTTGGGGAGGATGGTGGTGGACACTGGGTGTCTCCTTCGAGTGGGTGGTTGAACTAACAAATACGACTATAGGTGTTCTACAGGGTAGTTGTCAACAGTTCCTAGAACGTCGTTGAACGGTTCCAGCCAGATTTTGGTTTTCTGCAGGTCACCACCTACGGCTTCGATGAACCCGCAGATGTACGCGCCCGCGAACTCTAGCTGTGTCTCGATCTCCTCGTCGTCCAGACGCACAACGACCGGCCTGCCCGACTCATCAGCCTGCAGTACGGCGGGGCCATAGCCGCCCTCGTAGCTACTGTGCACGGTGACTGCCGTGCCCATCAGGCCCGCTTTGAACAGCTTGATCTGACCGGCGATCTCGAAGACCTCAGCCACTCAGACCCCTCTCAGCACATCGTTGCGTAGGTCCTGGTACTCACCCTCCAGGGTCTTCACCTTAGCCTTGAGTTCCTCGTTGTTCTTCACTGCCGCCCGACGAGCCTTGCGGGCCTCCCTGAGGTCCTCACGCAGCCAGTACGCCTCGCTGTGACGCTCGCGGGTGTCGTACTGCCGAATGCCCCACACGATCGCGTGCAGGCTGATCAAGAAGTGCCAGTCCCAATCGGTGAAGCGCCATTCGAAAACGTCGCAGAACTCGAACTCCACCGTCTCGCGAGTGGCGCTATCTCGATGGAAGTACCGAAACTCTGAGGCCGCGCGGTACGCCTCCTCGCGCGAGTGCTGGACGTCGGGGTCATCCAGAATCTCCTCCCTAATCGCTCGCCAGACCTGACGTCGGTGCCCCTCTAGGATGGATTCGCGGTTCCACAGGAAGTCCTGAACCAGCGAACTCTTGAAGGCCTCGAACGAATACGTCTCGGACTGCTGTCGGTGCCCGGTCAGCTTCTGAGCCCAGTAGTCTGGGTTGATGGTCAGGTGGGGTCGATCCGGATTGTTCCGGAAGAATCCGAACATGTCCGGCTCACGAGTGAAGTGGTAGTCCTGCAGGTCGCCGCAGATCACCAGATGGCCCGGCCAGGTCACCAGGTCGAACCGGTACATGCTGGAGTCGGGCCGGGCGAACTTGACGTGCCGGTAGAGTCCCTCGTCCTTCAGGATGGTCATCCGGTGCTCAGAGACCTCGCAGAGAAACATCTCATGGGGGTCCTGCTTGGCCTCACGAGGCTTGCGCGTTCTCTTCTTGACGGGGTCGCTCAGGATGGTGTCGACCGTCTTCACGTCAGACGTCATGGAACTCCACCACGTGGTCAACGATCGCTCCGGAGCCCTTGTGCACCACAGCGCCGACGTGTTCGTCACTGGCGATGGTGGGGTCGTACTTGTAGTCCTCGCCGTACGCCTGACGCACGATGGTGGACACATCCAGGCCCTGAAGCGATCCACGCTTCTCGGCCAACAGCTTAACTCCCACGATGCTCCTTGAAAGATAGATTTTCTACTACAGGGTTCAAGTCTAGGCCACCGAAGAGCCTGTCGGCGACCTGCTCGCGGACCGACACGAACGACCGATTAAGGGTCTCCGTTTCGCGCTGGAAGCGTCGGCGGCGACCGGTCTTCATCGCCCACTCGGTCATCCACGCCACCCCGATGAGCAGGAGCGGAATGGAGACCAGGAAGACGATGAAGACCAACGGATTGTCCCAGAGCTGCAGGGCGCTCACTCCTGACGCTCGCGGAACGCGGCCAGCCCGGAGTGCACCTCGTACAGATTGGCGTCCACGACCTGCCGAGACTCGTCGGTGAGAACAGCCTGGATGGCCTCCAGCTTCAAAATGGCGTCGGTGACCAGCTGCGGCAGGTCAGACTTGCCGTCGGCCTTATGGATGGCGTCAGTTGCCGCCTTGAGATTCCAAGTCAGTTGCCGCCATTGACCTTGGTAGCCGGTGCCCTCCGGGATGACAATTGGCAACGGCTGCTTGCGGGCACGCTCGTCTTCCCTCTCCGCTGCCCGTTCACTGGCCCGGCGCACCTGATCATCGTGTTGGGCCTGAAAGGTCAGCCAGATGGCCGTGGTGGGGTCCTTGATCAGCTTGGCTGCGACCTCGGTCAGCGACTCGGAATTGCCGTTGGGCTTGTACTCCCGCAGTGCCTGCCACACAATTCTCTGGTTGTAGACGCCATGAGTGAGGTTGTCAGTGTTCTTCAGGGTGGTCTTGGTCCACTTCTCGCCGTCAGCCGAGGTGAACGAGAAGGTGGCCTCGCGCAGAGTGTCGCCAACGTACCGGTAGGAACTCCAACCTGTCTGCTTCTTGACGTAATTCAGGTAGAGGTGCCAAGTGCCGCCGTCAGGGCCCGGCTTCATGAAGGCGTACGGGTTCTGCTCCTGGTCGGACTCCCTGTGGCGCAGATAGCCGCTGCGGTTCCAGGTGACGTCGGGGTCCAGAATCCAGCCGCTCGCCGCGACGAGGGCCAGAGTCTTTTCCTTGGTGGTTGCCATGATGATGTCCTCTCGGTAGGTGGGGTTGAGGTCAGGCGATCTGGCTCAGCTGAACCAGGGCTTCGACACCTGCGTGGTCATCGCCAACCATCGCGAAGTTGTTGGCGTCCTTCACCCACGCGAAGTGCACGATCTGAGTGCCTTCACGGTCGACGGTGACCTTCTCATCACCACGGGTCCAGACGGTGCGAACCTCGTTCGCGCGAAGGAGCTGGGTCGACTTCTTCTCCCACCCAAAGGCGGCAGCGGCGATGTCGAGCTGGGAGACGGAGACGTTCAGCGGTGCGGGCATTTCGGGGCTCCTTCGGTGTGGGTGGCTTGCCCCTTAAGTATGACAGTTCCTAGAAGCTATTGCAAGCTGTGTTCGTCACGAGTTTTCAGGCACGGCTCGCTCAGGGTGACGCCGAACGCGATCTCGGTCCGGGTCTGATGCACGCACCGCTGGTCAGCTTCGGAGTACGGGGTGAAGCGGTGGTTCACATCCAGTCCGGTCGTGGGTCGATGAAGTCGCCGGGGGAGAACACACACATCGGCGGCGTCGGGTGGCTCCAGTTGTTGTCGCTGTCCCAGCCTCCGCATCCGGTGCAGTGGTAGTCCAGTTGGCCGTCGGTGATGGTCAGGAGGCTGTCGTAGCGCAGCTCGTGCCGGGGAGGCCCGGTGGGCCGTGGGAGGTCCCAGAAGCCCTCCAGAGCCGAGACGGGGATGCGCCCCCGCCGCTTGGTGTGCCTGTTCGGTCCGAACCGGAACATCAGCGTGAATTCCTCCTGGAATCTCCGCACGGTCTCTCCCCAAGCCAGGTCACTCACTGTTGGCTCGCCATCGACTCACCGCAGCGCCCGCACCGCGTGTACCAGTCGGCCCCGCGCTTCATGAAGCATCCGCAGACCAAGCAGCGTGGACGATGCTGGGAGACCGGCCAGCGAGCCAGCATCTCGGCGTGCTCGGCATCGTCGCGCCAGGCTTGCTCGGCACTCTCGGCCTCACTCAGGACGCTAAGCGTGAACACTGGTCTCTTCATCTTCTGGAGTCGGCTGCCAACCGGGGTCGGCGTCGTGCTCCTTGCGCGGGTCGGACTTGATGGCTTTCTCGTAGGCCTTGTTGGGCCACTCGTGCCGCCACCAACCACCCGTGGGGCAGTCCTGCCAGTAGCAGTTGAGCAGGCACTTGGTGCAGATGCTCAGGTCTGCTGGTCGGGCTGGCAGGACTACCACCTCGGTCTCCAGATCAGGCACTTAGCTGGCTGCCTTCGCTGCTGCCGGTGCCTTGGCCGGTGCGGCCTTCTTCGGCTGCTTGGGAGCCCACGTCTTGGCTGTGTTGTTCAGCATGCCCTGCACGGTCTTGACGGTATCGTGCACCGGGTTGCCGGGGCCACCGAGTTTCGGAGCGGCCTTCTTCACCGGCTTGACGGGCTTGACCTCCTTGGCCGGGGTGATGGCCTTGGCGGTCTGCTCGGCGTTCAGCGTCACGCTGGCCGTCGGAGCCGGTGCCGGGTCAGAAGCGGCAGGCAGCGTCGGCGGCGTGGTGATCTTCGGCAGTGGACCCTTGGCGAGGCGCTGAGGGATCGCGGCGAAGTCCTTGCCCGCGTCCTCGAAGCCCTTGGCGAACCGCTGCACGGCGCGCTGAATCTCGCCCGCCGAGGTCGGGGCAGCCGTTGCGCCACCCTTCTCGTCGTAACCGCCCGTGGCCTTGAGGAATCCGCCCAGGATGTCGTCAGCGGGCTTGGCCAGCGTGGTGAACACGAACTGGGCCTGCGGTCCGGCGACGTTGCCCACCAGGATCGCAGCGAGCTGAGTGATCGGGGTCAGCGGGTCCCGAATCGTGATGACCGTGCGGCCACCGACGGTCTCGATCTTGGCGTCGCGGTAGTCGATCTGCTGCGAGCCGTAGGGGCCACCGAGCGCGCCGTGATAGACCAGGAATCCCGCTACGCCCTCAGGCACGGTCCAGAGCCAGCTGCCCTGGTACTTGGGCGCGTTGGCGACCGGGTCCCACTCGTGGTTGATCTCGGTGACGTGCTTGCTCGGGTCGGTGTTGTCCACCGGGGGCTGGCCGTCGATGCCGACTGCCGGGATGTTCTTCACGCCAACAGCGCGAGCGCGCATGCCCTTGGCCGAATCCATGTTCGAGTAGAGGACGATGTTGAACTCGCGGCCCGCCAGGCGAGGGTCCTGAATGGCCTCGTAGGCCACGCCAGCACCCTGACTGCCGCCGATCACGTTCGTGACCTTGGGGTGCGCCAGCAAGAACTGCACGGTCGCTTCCTTGCCCTTGTCAGCACTGGCCTGGCCGACGCCGGGACCGAGTTCTGCCGGGTAGTCATTGCTGTCGCAGATGCAGTACACCGGCTCGGTGCCCCAACGTCCGCCATCGAGCCACGCGGCGTCGATCGTGTCGGGGGCGTTCGGCTTCGTGCTGCCGGTGCCGGGAACGAACAGGGTATCGGTGCCCGCTGCTTGGGCGATGGGGGCCAAGACGACGCCAGCGGCGAGTGCCGCTCCGATCAAGGCCGTGGGGGCGAACTTCATGTTGTGGTTCTCTTTCTGTGGGTGGAAAAGCTCTGATAACTACTACACCTATACTACAGGTTATTCCAGGAGTTGCAACTATTCTCCCTCATCCGGAGCGATCTTGTCAGCCCACTCGGTGAGGGCGGCAATCAGCTCGTGCGAGGCGTGATGTGCCTTGAGGACCTGCGCGGCCTCCCAGACGACTTGAGCTTGAGCCATGCGCTGCTTGCGGGCTCCTGGTGTCAGATTGACCATCAGTGCCTCCGTTTCGAGAGTTCAACCTGCCAGGGTGGCTGATGCTCGTTAGTGACCAGCCAGGCGTCATACCGGCTCGGATATCCGGTGCGCGAGAAGGTGCTGCCGTAGGAATAGAACACCACGGGAGCAGACGGGGTGGCTACCCGATCGCGGTGTCGACCCCTCACGGGTACTCCACTCCCAGTCCTCGACGGTGGCCGCGCTCGTCGGTGTACGGACCACCATGACTGCCGTGGTACTGGGTGAATCCCAGCACCGGAGCGCCATCGGTCGGCTCGGGCTGGTATTCGGCCACCTTGCTGGGGCCGGTGATGACGGTGACCACCAGGGCGATGCCGCCGATGACGAGCACCGCGCCGAGGGAGATGAAGAACAGAGCGCAGAACAGGGACCAGATCATGCCGCCACCTTGGCCTTCCGCGCCGCCTTGCGGGCCTTCTCGGACTCGCGGAAGCGCTTGTCCGACGGGCTTTCGACCGAGGCCGACCCGTAAAAGTTGACGTTGAAGTAATCGACCTGCGCATCGGAGGAGTCGTAGTTGTACGACGAGCGGATGTCTTCGATGGTCTCCTGGACCTTCTGGCCCGCTTCGGTCAGTACCAGGGTGGTGCGGCCATGCTCGCAGTCCCAGTGGTTGCAACCGCCCTTGCAGTCCTCCCACATGCCGCCCAGGTCCTGAGCCTCGATGTAGATGGAGCGGCCACCGGAGTAGTTGTGCACGCGGACCGAGTAGTTGCGCGCGGTGCCGGGCAGCGTGCCCGCTGCGATGGCCGACTTGATGTCGACGCGCATCAGCTTGGCGAGTTCGGAAGCGGTCACGTAGCCGGTGGGGCAGTTGCGTCCGGTGAACTTGCGGTCGTAGTTCGCGTACATGGTGTACTCCTTGCTTTCAGGTTCCGTGCGGTACTCATTAAGTATCGCAGGTCCTAGAAGGATTAGCAAGCCCTACGACGAAACTTCTTCCGCTTCGGCTTCCTGCTGTTCCTCCACGATCTGCGCCGCCGTCTGGAGGACCTTGGAATACAGCTCCGAGGACAGGGTCTTGACGTCCAGCACGAACAGCTGATCGGTGGTGGCCGACCGGCGCGGGGTGTTCGGGCCTTCAACCCAGGCACACATGGTCTTGATCGTGTCACCACGCTGCTGGATGTTCAGCACGATGCCGACGTGCTGGTGACTCATATTGCCGCTGCGGTGGCCCCAGCCGACGACGTCGCCGACGTTGATGGCTTGACCGAACCGATTGAAATGCGTGGTCACGATACCTTCTCCTTGTAGAACTGATCCTCGTTGATGACCCAGCGCTCGGCACTGCCTCGGGTGAGGAACCCGCTCGCGTAGGACACCACCTCGCCGTGCGGCTCACGTCGCGCGAACACGTGATACATCGGGATGAACCCCAACGCCTTGCGGCGCGTGACGTACCAGCGCTTGTTGGTCCCTACCGACCAGCTCAGCGCCTTCCCCCGGTGCCACTTCAACTCAGTGCCGCCCATGCCTTCAGGGTCCTCTCTGCCGTCTCCTTGTCCTGCGGACCGCCGTCCAGGCGGGACTGCCACAGGAAGCGCTGGGCGTCGCCCACACGCGGTCCGGGCTTGATGCCCAGAATGTCGATGATCTCCTGGCCGGTCAGCGGCGGCTCCGGGTGCCCCTCGGCGTCCAGGATGACCGCTACACGCTGATTCAGCTTCGGATCGTTCAGCAGCTCCAACAGGCGCGCCATGTGCGGTCCGGAGGCTGCGATGACGCGGCGCACCGTGGGGTCGGTCCACATGGTGCCGTCGAACCGCTGCTCCCACGCCACCAGGTTGGTGACTGTCGCGGTATCCACGTTGCTCATTTTCAGCCGCTGCAACAGATCAGACACCCGCGCGGGAGCCATATCGCCCAGCAGATCAGCCAGCCGGGTCTGCCAATCGCTGCCCAGCAGCATCCGATCAGGGGCGCGCTCGGTCATGCCGGGAAGCACGTGCTGCGTCAGCCCAGTCCCGTGCATCACAGCGATGCCGTGCTCCGGGAACGCTCCAGAGAGCAGCTTGACCAGCTCGGCCTGTACTCGCTCGGCGCTGATGGACTCGATGCGGTCGTGCATGCCGCAGATCGCCGTCGAGACGCGCTCGGTGATCTCGAACCCCAGCTGGGCAGCGAACCGCGCCGCGCGCATCATCCGTAGCGGATCGTCACCGAAGCTGTCCTCAGGCGAGCGCGGCGTGTCCAGTCGGCGCTGCAGAAGCGCCTCCAGCCCACCGAAAGGGTCGATCAGGGAGCCCACACCGAAGTCGATGCCCTCGGCGGTCACCGGGCAGGCCATGGCGTTGACGGTGAAGTCCCGGCGGGCCAGGTCATCGAGCAGCGAGTCGGAGAACATCACCTCGGGCTTGCGTCCAGGGCCGTCAGTGCGGAACGTGGTGATCTCGATGTCGACGTCGCGCTTGCGCAGCGCGATGGTGCCGAAGTCTCGGCCCACGTCCCACAGGGCGTCACACCAGTCGATGACGATCTCTTCGATCTCCTCGGGCGTGGCGTTGGTGGTGAAGTCCCAGTCCTTGACCTCTCGACTCAAAGTGGTGTCGCGCACCGAACCGCCGACCAGGAACAGCTGCCGGTTGGCCTTGGCGAACAATGCGCCCAGCTCGGCGAAGAGCTTGTCGTCGTGCGTGGTGGTCACTTCTTCTCCTTGATCAGACGTAGGCCCATGCGGCGAAATTCCTTCTGCAGCGTCGTGGCGTAGTCGCGAGAATCCTGCGACCACGGTAGGCCCAGCAGCACAGCGACGAGCAGCTTATGCTCCTCCTTGTCGGGGTCATGCAGGCTCAGCGGGCCCCAGCTTCGCAGAATCTCATCGAGCTTCTGAGCCCGGAAGTCGTCCTCGTGGCCGTCGTCGGGGCTGTCGACACGATGAAAGTGCTGGGTACCGTAGGCCTTCGACTCGGCCTCGGACAGGGCCCAGATGCTGCCGTCAGGGGTGCTGTACAGCTGCGTCACGGCGCTGCTCCTGTCTCTTGAGTCTGTCGATGCGGGCGCGGGCGCGCCTCTTGGCGTAAGTCAGGTGGCCCTTGACGTCGGCCACGCCCAGGGCGTTGTGCTGGCACCACTCGTGCATCTCCACGAGAGTGGCCATACGCACCTGGGCTTCTTCCAGTTCGGTCATCCGATATGCGCCGTCATGTCGGGGCGACCGAACAGCGCGTTGTCAGCCTGGCCGTGGATGGACGAGAGCGCCTGACGCAGCGTCGCCGCCTCCCGCTGGGCGTTGCGCAGCTTCAGTTCCAGCGCGCTGATCTTTTGCTCGGCAGAGATATGGCTGCGGCACACGCGGATGAAGCGGTCCCAGGTGACCACGCCCTCGGTGGGCGAGAGCACCCACTCCATGAGCTTGGCCTTCTTGATGCGCGATGCCTCGGCCATCAGGCAGCGCTCACAGCAGCGGCGAAGACCTCGGCGGTGGAGCGAACCTGGCCCGCAGCGCGGCGGGCAGCGCCCTCGATGTCGCGGGCGATGACACGGTCCTTGGCCTCTTCCAGAGCGTTCAGGACGTCGGTGAAGTGATCGGCGTGCCGGACGTTCACATCGAAGGCGTCAGCAACGGCGGCGACGCCGATGCCCTGGTCACCCAGGATCACAGCGGCGAAGAGCGCCTCGGAGACCGGGACACCGCGCTCCTTAATGAACTTGGCGACGGCGACCTTGTTGACGATGACCTTGCTCATGCGATTCTCCTTCTCCGTGGGTGTGTATTAAGTATGACAGGTCCTAGAGAGAAACACAACCCTCCCCCAGGATCGATTCAACCTTGCCGTGCGGAATGTCGACGCGGCAGCCGCAGCCAGTGCACTTGGTCCCGTAGTCCCACGATGACGGGAGCGACCACTCCTCGCTCCTCGAATCCGGCCAAGGCTTGCGATACGTCTTGGTGTGCAGCTTGGCCATGCAACCGCACTGCGGACAGCTGCCCTCCACGGTCTCGATCCAGCAGTTACCAGGGCCAGGAAGGAACACCACGTACGGGACGCTGGTCTCTCGGTAAGTTGAACCAGAAGCCACGTGCGCGGCCCCGGTGCGCTCCAGGGCTCGCGCCTGATTCTCGGTGATCTCCCGAGAATTCCGCTCGTTGGGATCATTGAGCCCAGGATGAACCTCGGCGTAGAAGTACCGCATCTCAGGCATCAGACCGCAACCTTGATGGGGCGGTCGATCATAGCCAGGACCTCTTCGACGTTGGGCTGAGCGTTCACCAGACGATCCACGCGGTGCGTGAGGGGGAGCTTCTTGGCGATGGCCCGCAGGCGCTTGGCCGCAGCCTCGTTGACGTCGCCCGTGCGCTCGTCGGCAGCAAAGTTGAAGCTGGTGCTGATCTGGGTCGGACCGGCAGCCCGGAGACGCCAGGACTTGGGCAGCGTGGCCAGGTAGGCGTCGCGCTCTTCAGTGGTCTCGAAGTACTGGACCATCCGGACGTTGAGGCTGCCGCCACGCACCATCGCGGTGTAGACCTGCATGCCGTCGGCGGGCTTGGGGGCGACGTAGACGAAGTTGGCGATCTCTGCGGCGGTGAGGTTGATCATGCATTAAGTATTGCAGGTCCTAGAAGGAAAGTCAACGATCGCGCAGCACCATTTTTGTGCCCATGAACATGCAGGCGTCACCCACCATGGCGCTCATCTCCATGGTGCTCAGCTCGATGACCAGGATGCCACCAGGCACCTCGGCCCTGAGTGTGAACAGACCCTGATCGATGTCTTCGATCTCCAGTCGTGGCCCCTGCGTACTGGACCGAGAGAACAGGCGGTAGCGGCCCCGACGATCCTGGCGACCGCCGGGGACGAACTCGCGGAAGGTGAGCTTCATGATGCCTTGTCTGTGTAGTCGATCTGAATCTGCTGGTCGGGACAGCGCAGATGGATTGGGTGAGTGCCGTCGGTCCTCCAGTCGACGTAGGCACCCTTGATGACGAACCCGCAGCGTTTACAGACCGGCCTGTCGATCACGGCTTCACCTGATCCGGCATCAGACCCAGAGCCCGGCGACAGTAGGAACACAGGCCCTTCTCGATGATCTTGACGTTCCGGTAGCGCTTGCAGCCGGAACAGAATCCGGACTTGCCGAATCGATCACCGCTAGCCACCTCAGCGGGCATTGCGGGCCTCCGACTTCTCCAGCTGCCACGCACGCTGCTTGGCCTCCTTGAGCGAATGCCAGTCACCGCGCCAGGTGATGGACTCACCGCTGCAGTCCCACAGCTCCCATCGTCCTGACGCCGAGTTCTTCGGGTTGATGACCCGCCACCGGTCGTAGTTGTCGCCGCCGTTGCTGTGATGGTCCCACCCGCCGTTTGCGCCCCTGCTACGCATCCAGTACGTCAGGAACGAAACCTTGAGCTGTTCTATCTCACTCATCTTCATCAGGGACCGCCCAGGAAGCTCAGCTTGTCCAGCGGGGTGAGCTTGATGCTGGCGTCGTTGTGGCTGTAACGCACACGCCCGTTGGCGTTGTTGGGCACACCGACCAGCGTGCCCTCCTCGCGGGTGCCGTAGCCATCGTCGTAGATCACGATGCGCCCGATGCCGTGGGCGGCTTCCTGGGAGTTCATCATGCGCTCCCGAACCGGAACGACTTGAAGCAGCCGTGGTCCTCGTCAGCGCGGAACCCCAGGTCGTCCAGCTCAGCTAGCTCCTCGGCGGTGTACTTACTCGGGTCGCTCATGACCCACAGTTCGTCATGCTCGCAGTGAAACGGCGAGCAGCCGGTGGTCTCGTGCTTCTCCAGCAGCTCCAGGCCGCGCTTGAGATCAGCCCATGCGTCGTTGCTCATCGGAAGATTCCCCTGCTCTCTCGGGCCCCGAGAACATGCCAGTAGATACTCATGACCATCGACTCCTTGATGCCGTACTTGCGGGCCAGATCGCGCTCTATGCGGTCTCTCAGCCTTATGTACTGCATCGCGGTGATCCGCGCGTTGACGTAATCCTGACGCAGTCGCCGCAGCTCCAGGAAGATGCGGTTGCGTTGCTGGTGGGACAAGTGCGCGAACTTGGCATCGGTGCCGCTCACTTGAACACCAGCAGCTTGGTCTTGGGCATCAGGTTGCGGTTGACCGAGGTCGACTGGATGAAGACGTCGTAGTCGACGTTGTGGTTCGGGTCGACCTTGACGTGG
>Ga0075464_10000137_pt1 | contig 30391 bp, 28 predicted proteins | sample DEB19_08_DNA_5_FD_75068 | JGI IMG/M metagenome (GOLD analysis project Ga0075464, IMG submission 75068) | Aqueous microbial communities from the Delaware River and Bay under freshwater to marine salinity gradient to study organic matter... | ecosystem: Environmental > Aquatic > Marine > Coastal ...
AACTTGGCCTTTGTGCACATCATCGAAGGCGCTACCGGCGGCCCACGTGAACTGTCAGACCGACCGTTTGATTACGCCGCCCTCAAGCGTGCTTACCGCATCGCCGGCGGCAAGGGTGCCTGGATGGTCAACAACGGCTACGACAAAGCATTGGCTGAAAAAGCGGTTGCCGACGGCGCCGATCTCGTCGCCTTTGGCCGGCCGTTCATCGCCAATCCTGACCTCGTTCGTCGCCTGCGTGAAGACGCGCCGATGAACACCCCAGACCAAGCCACCTTTTACGGCGGTGGCGTCAAAGGCTACACGGACTATCCAGCGCTGGCCTGATCAACGCTGCCTGAACTCTGCTGAACCCGACGAACTCCGCTTGAGCCGCCAACGCTTGAGCAACAAGGCATTGGCCATGACGCTGACACTTGACAGCGCCATGGCCGCGCCCGCCAGCACCGGGTTCAGGTAACCCAACGCCGCCAGCGGAATGCCGGCCACGTTGTAGGCGAAAGCCCAGAACAAGTTCTGCCGGATTTTCATCACCGTGCGGTGTGAAATGTCCAGCGCCCCTTCGACCAACGAGACATCGCCGCGCATCAACGTCACGCCGGCCGCATGCATCGCCACGTCCGTGCCGGTGCCCATGGCCATGCCGATATCGGCTGCCGCCAAAGCGGGTGCGTCGTTGACGCCGTCGCCGACCATCACGACAACGTGGCCCCCACGCTTGTCGCTTCGCGTACTGCGCTGCCCCCGCAGGGGGCGCTTTTCCACTTGGGGCGGCCCTGCGTGGAAACCTCCCCCCCCTAGCTTCAGCTCTGCGACCTTGGCCGCTTTGTCGCCAGGCAAGACTTCAGCCATCACTTCGTCGGCACTGAGGCCGAGCCGTGCACCCATGGCCAGTGCCGCGCCGCGGTTGTCGCCTGAGATCATGATGATGCGCAGACCGCGAGCGCGCAGGGACGCCAAGGCTTCGCGAGCGCCCGGCTTGGGCTCATCAGCAAAACCCATCAATGCGCGCAAGGTCAGCCCTTGCGGCGTGCGCTGAAGGAGCGCCGACAAGGTCGCGCCTTCTTTTTGCAAGCGCTCGGCTTCCGGCGCCAAACCACCCAAACCCACACCGAGCTCGTCGACCCAGCGCAGGCTGCCAATCAGATACTCAGCGCCAGCCACGCGGCCTTCCGTGCCGCGGCCGGCGACAGCGCGCACATCGTCAGGTGCCAGCACCTCCAGCCCGCGTTCTTTGGCTGCGTTCACGACGGCACGCGCGAGCGGATGTTCACTGCCGCTTTGCAAGCTGGCCGCCGCACGCAACTGAGCGGACTCATCAGCTTCATCGGCATGACCAGCGGCGACCACAAACGCCACCAAACGCGGTTGACCCACCGTCAAGGTGCCCGTCTTGTCAAAGGCCACGGTGTCGGCACGGTGCGCCAACTCCAGCGCCTGCGCATCCTTGATCAAAATGCCCGCACGCGCCGCCACACCAGTGCCCGCCATGATGGCCACAGGCGTGGCCAAGCCCAGTGCGCAGGGGCAGGCAATCACCAGCACCGCCACCGCGCGGATCAGCGCCACCTCCAGCGGCTCACCCATGGCCAGCCAACCTAACAAAGTGGCCAAGCCGATCAACAACACAACGGGCACAAACACAGCCGAGACCTTGTCGACCAAACGCTGAATCGGTGCCTTGGCAGCTTGAGCGTCTTCCACCAAACCGATGATTTTGGACAGCACGGTATCGCGCCCAACCGCGCTGACGAGCATGACAACACGGCCATCGCCATTGATGCTGCCGCCGGTGAGCATCGCCTCAAGCTCCTTGGTCACTGGCAGCGGCTCTCCTGTGAGCATGGATTCATCGACCTGTGTGCGGCCTTCTTTCAGCACGCCGTCAACCGGCACGCGCTCACCGGGCAAGACCACCACGCGGTCATTCACCAACAACTCCGCTACCGGCACATCGGTCTGTTCGCCAGAACGCAAGATCACGTGCGCCAAGGCAGGCCGCAGCGCATGCAATGCGCGAATCGCAGCCGTGGTCTGTCGTTTCGCCCGCGTCTCCAACCACTTGCCCAACATCACCAGTGAAATCACCACCGCCGAGGCCTCAAAGTAGAGGTGCGGCATGCTGCCAGACTCAGCGCTCAACCACAGCCACACCGACAAACCCCAGCCTGCGCTGGTGCCAATGGCGACGAGTAAATCCATGTTGCCCGTGAGCGCCTTCAGGGCATGCCAACCAGCGCGGTAAAAACGCGCACCCAAGATAAATTGAACCGGCGTCGCCAACAGGAACTGCTGCCACGCCGGCAGCATCCAGTGGCGGCCAAACAAATCCGCCAACATCGGCAGCACCAACGGCGTTGCCAGCGTCAGCGCCACCGCAACCGGCGCAAAACCAGCCCAGGGTGAAGCGTCTTGGGCTTCGTTCATCAAGTCCGTTTCACGCACGCCATAACCAGCTTCCCGAACCGCTCGCCGCAGCATGGCTTGCGCCTGGTCTGACGCTTCAAAAACGATGCGCGCGGACTCAGTTGCCAAGTTCACCGTCGCGTCTTGCACGCCCGGCACTTTTTTCAAAGCTTTTTCGACACGCGAGACACACGAGGCACAGGTCATTCCCTCAATGCCGAGGTCTAAAGTGGAGGTACTCAAGGTAGCGTCAAGTAGGGTCGTCATGGGCGGAGCTTAAACCCTGCCACGGTGGCAAGGTCAAGCGTTTTCGAGTGTTTAAATAAACCTTGACCTTGCCACCATGGGAAGCTTCAGACTATGCTTTCATCAACACAAAGAAAGACTGCCATGAACCAATCATTCACCGTCACAGGCATGACCTGCGGTCACTGCGAACGCGCCGTCAAAAATGCTGTGCAGCAGCTTGACCCACAAGCGCAAGTCAGCATCAACCGCGCTACCAACCGCGTTGACATCGACAGCGCGCAAACCCGCGAAGCCTTGGCCAAGGCCATCGCTGAAGAAGGCTATGACGTCGCCGCCTGATGCGTCCACACGCATGACCACCTCTGCTCAGGAGGCCGCGCCGGTCAACATTGGCAGCGCCGCCGAGCAGTGTGGCGTGTCGGCCAAAATGATCCGGTACTACGAGTCTCTCGGACTGCTGGGCAAAGTGCGCCGCACTGACAGCGGCTACCGCCAGTACAGCCAAGCCGAAGTGCATGTGCTGCGCTTCATCAAACGGGCTCGCGACCTCGGCTTTTCAATGGCCGAAATCACTGAGTTGGTGAGTCTGTGGAACAACCGGCGACGCACCAGTGCCAGCGTCAAGCGTATCGCGCAAAAGCATGCCGATGAGCTGGCGCAGCGTGTCGCGGCATTGCAAGAAATGCAGCGCACGCTGACTCACCTCATCCACGGCTGCCACGGCGACAACCGGCCAGACTGTCCGATCCTCGACGAGCTGGCCGACAACTGACAGGTCGTCAACTCACTGGTAGATCTCGCTACCGCCTTCGCGAAACTCCTGCGCCTTGTCTTGCAAGCTCTGCTGCACTTGCTTGATGGCAATCACGCCGGCCAAAGAGGTCGTTGCCAGCGTGGTCGTGGCCGGATTCAAGCGCGCAAACTCACGCACTTCCTGCGAGATCTTCATCGAACAAAACTTCGGCCCGCACATCGAACAAAAATGCGCCACCTTGGCGTTTTCTTTTGGCAATGTTTCGTCGTGATACGCCATGGCCGTGTCGGGGTCGATGGCCAGACGAAACTGGTCTTCCCAACGAAACTCGAAGCGCGCTTTCGACACCGCGTTGTCCCACATCTGCGCGCCTGGATAACCTTTGGCCAAGTCGCCGGCATGCGCTGCAATTTTGTAGGCGATCAAGCCCTGCTTGACGTCATCCCGATTGGGCAAACCGAGGTGCTCCTTGGGTGTCACGTAGCACAGCATGGCGGTGCCATACCAGCCAATATTGGCGGCACCCATGGCCGATGAAATGTGGTCATAGCCGGGTGAGATGTCGGTGATCAACGGCCCGAGCGTGTAAAAGGGTGCTTCAAAGCAAGCCTCAAGTTGCTTTTCGACATTCTCTTTGACCAGTTGCAGCGGCACATGGCCAGGGCCTTCGATCATCACTTGCACGTCGTGCTTCCAGGCGATCTGCGTCAGCTCACCGAGCGTGTGCAGTTCGGCAAATTGGGCTTCGTCGTTGGCGTCCGCAATCGAGCCCGGGCGCAAGCCATCACCGAGCGAGAAGCAGACGTCGTAGGCTTTCATGATCTCGCAAATGTCTTCAAAGTGCTCGTAGAGAAAGCTCTCTTTGTGGTGCGACAAACACCACTTGGCCATGATGGAGCCACCGCGCGAAACAATGCCGGTCAAGCGATTGGCTGTGAGCGGCACATAGGCCAAGCGCACGCCAGCATGAATGGTGAAGTAATCAACGCCCTGCTCGGCTTGTTCTATGAGTGTGTCGCGGAAAATGTCCCAAGTCAGATCTTCGGCTTTGCCATTGACCTTCTCTAACGCCTGGTAAATTGGCACGGTGCCAATCGGCACCGGCGAGTTGCGCAAAATCCATTCGCGCGTTTCATGGATGTTCTCGCCGGTCGACAAATCCATCACCGTGTCTGCGCCCCAACGGATCGACCAAACCAGCTTGTCGACTTCTTCCTCAATGCTCGACGTGACGGCCGAGTTGCCGATGTTCGCGTTGACCTTGATCAAAAAATTGCGGCCGATGATCATCGGCTCGCTTTCAGGGTGGTTGATGTTGTTCGGAATCACCGCGCGGCCACGCGCCACTTCATCGCGCACGAATTCAGGGGTGATTTCCTTCGGAATCGACGCGCCAAACGAGTGGCCGGTCTTGGGCCTGCGTTCAGTTGCCAGACGTTCCGCCAACTGCGCGCGCACCAAGTTCTCGCGAATCGCAATGTATTCCATTTCGGGCGTGATGATGCCTTGACGTGCGTAATGCATTTGCGACACGTTGGCTCCCGCCTTGGCGCGGCGCGGCACCGGCGAATGGGTCATGCGCAGCGCAGCCAGCAGCGGGTCGTTCAGGCGCTCGCGACCGTAAGCACTGCTGATGCCTGAGAGCGCTTCAGTGTCACCGCGTTCACTGATCCAAACGCCGCGCAAAGCGGGCAAGCCACGCGTGATGTCAATGGTTGCTTGCGGGTCGGTGTAGACACCGGACGAGTCGAACAGGCGCAACGGCGGATTGGCTTCGCGACGGGTTTCAGCGCCTTCTGCGACCAAGGTATCGGTCAGCGTGACCTCGCGAAAAGGGACGCGGATATCGGACCGCGAGCCCTCGATGTAGATCTTGCGCGAACCTGGAAAAGGCGTGCGGGTGATGCGGCGGGTCAAGTCTGCTGCGTCGACGGAAAGTGAGGTTTTGGCCATGGCTGTCTCCAGAAGGTTGTGGTGTGCCTGCCTGGGGAGCCGGAGAAGATGCCCATGAGCGGCCTGCGTTGATGAGCAGATGCCAACATGGACTACCGGAGCCAAAGTGCCTTGTTTCCTACGCGGGGATGATCCCGATCAGGTTCAGCGGGTCTCGCATCAAAGCGATCTCAGCCTCAGATATTTCATCTTTGGCACCCCGACAAGCTGAAATCATTGTGGCATGCAGCCGTGGTTTGCGCTTGAGTTATTCAAGTTGCACTTCTTCGATTAACTTTACAAAGCCATACCAGCGCATCACCTCAGCGATACAGGGCGCACTCAGACTCGCCTTCAAGCTGACGCTAAAAGCTTCAGCCCTTGTTTTTTCGTCAGCTTCACTCAAAGGGAATACTTCATGCGTACTTACTTCAAACCACTTCACACCCTCATCTTGGCCGGGGCTCTCACCACGCTGGCGGGTTACAGCATGGCTCAGCCTGCACAGGGTACCGGCCTAAGCGCTGGACCAGCATACGGTCAAGGCATGGGCATGGGCAAACACGACCCCGCCAAAATGCAGGCCCGCATGACCCAGCGGCTGGCGGAATTAAAGGTCAAGCTGAAAATCACGCCCGCACAAGAAGCCGCTTGGACGACCTTCACGGACGCCATCAAACCGTCACCTCGCACAACACCAAACGCGACCATGGCGTCTTCGTACGCAGAGCTCAGCAAGCTGACAACGCCTGAACGCCTTGACCGCATGCGCGCCCTACACGCAGAACACATGGCCGCCATGACAACGCGGATGGACCAGCGCGCCGACGCCACCAAAACCTTCTATGCGGTCTTGAGTGCCGATCAAAAGACGGTGTTTGACGAACAGTTCAGCCGTATGGCTGGGAGTCGCGGCGGCCATCGCAACGGACCGATGGGTGGCCAACACGAGCGCCATCAACAGCCTGGCTGAAGCGTTGGTAAAGGCTTTAACTCAAAGGCAAAATGCCTATCAGCAAACCGTGTAATGCAAATGCAAAGGCAAACCAAGCCAGCGTGCCAACCAGCACGCTGGCCAAGCTCCGGCTCAGCAAACTCGGCGAACAGTGCACACCCTCTCGGCGGTCACGCCGCCGAGAACTGGCAAACATCACAACAGCCCACAGTAAGAAACTGCCGAACAACCAAGCACCCGCCAAGGTGCCATTGGCCAGCAAGTGCGCCAATGCCCAGAGCTTGGTGGCAAGCAACATCGGGTGATGCAGCCGCGCCTTGAAATGGTTGCGCGGGATGTAGGTGGCGGCCAGCAAGACAAAAGCTAACCAGGTCAACAATGCCGCAAGATACGGCATACCCTCAGGAGGGTTCCACAGCTGAACCGGCTGTTGCCGGGCCACACCGTAGCCCCAGACGATCAAGACAAAGCCGGCCAATGAAACGGCGCTGTAAAGACCTTTCCAAGATGCCCTGCCGATGCGCTCTACACAGCGACTGCGCCAACTATCCGCAAGCAACCGGGTGGAATGCACGCCCAAAAATACCGCCAAGCCCAGCCACAAATAGATCAACATCATTCAACTCCAAACGCAGCCACAACAGCAAGACCGTACAGGCGCGAGTATAGAAACATCTGTGTACGTGACCTTTGCCTAAGGTGTGACAACATAGTGCTCTTTGGTTGTGCCCACAACCTTATCGCGACAACCCAACTACCCGCGTTAAAACGCCTCTTTGACACTTTGACCCCTCGTTCGTTGGCTCCTCTCATGCTCGTACCGCAACCCGCCCTCCAGACTCTTGAAGCCGATCCTTCTCAAGCCAGCAATCCGTTGGCTTGTTCCATCAAGGTCATGACAGTGAACATCCACAAAGGATTCACTTTTTTCAACCGCAAGTTCATCTTGCATGAGTTGCGCGATGCTGTGCGGCTGGTCGGGGCCGACGTGGTTTTCCTCCAAGAAGTTGCCGGAACGCACGCGACGCACGCCGACAAATTCGACAACTACCCGGACACCCCGCATTACGAATTTCTGGCTGACAGCATCTGGCCCGAGTTTGCCTACGGACGAAACGCCGTCTACAACAAAGGGCACCATGGCAATGCCGTGATGTCCAAGTTTCCGATCATCCATCACGAAAACCGCGACGTCTCTATCAGCGGCCCTGAACGGCGCGGCCTGTTGCATTGCGTGCTGCAAATGCCTGGTGACAGACCCCATGTTCACGCGGTATGCGTTCATCTTGGCTTGCTGGGGTCGCACCGTCAACAGCAACTGGATCTGCTCTGCGACATGGTGCGTCACGACGTCCCACTTTCCGCACCGGTGGTCGTGGCTGGCGACTTCAATGACTGGCGACACCATGCGAACTCGCACCTGGCGAAAGGGGCAGGTTTGCATGAGGTTTTTGAACAAGCCCACGGCCGATCTGCGCGCACTTTCCCTGCTCGTTTTCCGTTGCTCCGCTTAGACCGCATTTATGTTCGCAATGCCGTGGCGCACGCGCCCATGGTGTTACCGCGCAAACCATGGTCGCATCTGTCTGACCATGCGCCACTCGCTGCAGAGATTATTTTTTGACTTGCAAATCGCCTTGATGAAGCCGGCATAAAGCCGATTCGCCGCTCACGGGCCGGACTGTTAAAATCTGCTGCGCTTTAAGACCGTCTACCTGACATCGTTTTTTTAGCCATTGGTTCTCAATCCGTGTTTCGCTTACCCTCGGCCAAGCTCAGCCCACCATCTATGACCGTTGCCCCTTCGGCTACTTCATCAGCGATTCCCGCATCATTTGAGATCAAGAGTGCCAACCTGCCGTTGGTTGCTTTGCTGCTTAAATCTACCGATATCGGAGTCTTAGCGGCCGACCTCAAGACTCGCTTCGGTGATATCCCCGACTTTTTTAACAACGACCCTTTGGTCATCGACCTCACGCAGCTGAACGCAGCGGCGCGACGCACCGGTACCGATGTCGAGGCGATTGATTTCTCCGCGCTCTTGACACTGCTGCATCAATACAGCGTGGTGCCCATCGCCATCAAAGGTGGCAGTGCCGCTCAGATGGCCGACGGACTGGCCGCCGGACTGCTGCATGCCCCGGATGCCCGTGTGGTGGCCAGCAGTCCACCCACGCCTGAACCCGAGCGCCAAATCACCCCTCCCACCAAAGCCGCATCCAGCGTCAAGACGCCAACTGCAGCAGCACCCGTCGCCGCCCCGGTGGCGGTGCAGCCCATTCCCGAAGCGCCACTGGGTGCGCTGGTCATCAACAAGCCGCTGCGTTCCGGCCAGCAAATCTATGCACGCGGCCGAGATCTGGTGGTGTTGGCGATGGTCAACGCCGGCGCAGAAATCATCGCTGACGGTCACATCCATGTGTACGCCCCACTGCGCGGCAAAGCGATGGCGGGCGCCCGTGGCAACACGGAAGCGCGCATCTTCGCCCTCAGCCTGGAAGCAGAACTCATTTCTATCGCGGGCATTTACCGCACCAGCGAGAACCCGCTGCCTGCCAACATCCAAGGCAAACCGGCCCAAGTGCGGCTGGTGGCGGGCCCCGATGGCGACAAGTTAGTCATGGATGCGATGTGAAAATGACGCCTTTACGCGCTATTCACAGCCGCAGCACTCAGACCCCACGTTTTCAATCAAAGGACTTTCAGTAATGGCCAAAATCATTGTGGTGACATCAGGCAAAGGCGGCGTAGGTAAAACCACCACCAGCGCTAGCTTTGCAACCGGCTTGGCCCTGCGCGGTCACAAAACCGCCGTCATCGATTTCGACGTCGGTCTGCGTAACCTCGACCTCATCATGGGCTGCGAACGCCGCGTCGTGTATGACCTGATCAACGTCATTCAGGGCGAAGCCAACCTGAACCAAGCGCTCATCAAAGACAAGCAATGCGATAACTTGTATGTCCTCGCCGCCTCCCAAACGCGCGACAAAGAAGCGCTGACCAAAGAGGGCGTTGAGAAAGTCCTCAAAGATCTGTCTGCCATGGATTTCGAATACATCATTTGCGACTCCCCGGCAGGCATTGAAACAGGTGCGCTGATGGCCATGCACTTTGCTGATGAAGCCCTCATCGTCACCAACCCTGAAGTCTCATCTGTACGCGACTCAGACCGCATTCTGGGCATGCTTTCCAGCAAGACCAAGCGCGGCATAGAAGGCGGCGAACCCATCAAAGAGCACCTGCTGATCACGCGCTACAACCCGAACCGCGTCGACCAAGGCCAGATGCTGTCGCTCGAAGACATCACCGACATCTTGCGTATCAAGCTGATCGGCGTCATTCCTGAGTCGGAGTCTGTGCTGCAAGCCTCCAACCAAGGCGTGCCTGCTGTGCACATGGCCGGCACCGACGTGTCTGAGGCCTATAAGGACGTGATCGATCGCTTCCTTGGCGAAGACAAGCCAATGCGCTTCATCGACGCGCAAAAGCCGAGCTTTCTCAAGCGCCTCTTCGGAGGGAAATAAGCCATGACGTCTTTCCTTTCCTTCTTGCTTGGCGAGAAAAAGAAAACCGCCAGCGTCGCCAAAGAACGCTTGCAAATTATTCTTGCGCATGAGCGTTCAGGTGGAAACCACAAGCCAGACTATTTGCCGGCGCTACAGCGCGACCTGATTGCTGTCATTTCCAAGTACATCAACATCAACCCGAACGACATCAAGGTCAACCTTGAGCGTCAAGACAACCTGGATGTATTGGAAGTGAAGATCGAGTTGCCAGACGGCAAGTGAATCTAATGCTCAAGCCTTCTTGAGAAAGCAGGCCTTGAGCATGAAGCCGCCTTGGTCGGTCTTGCAGTCCACTTCATGGTCACCAGCACCGTCCGGCAAACGGATGCTTTTGACCTTCGTGCCTTTTTTGAGCACGATCGATGAGCCTTTGACCTTCAGGTCCTTGATGAGGATGACTGAGTCACCATCGACCAAGATGTTACCGTTGACGTCTCGAATGACGCCATCGGTTTCTGCTTCGGTGCCTTGCGCCTCATCCACTGCCGGCCACTCAAAACTGCAATCCGGACAGACATTGTTGATGCCGTCTTGGTACGTGTTTTCAAGCCCGCATTGCAGGCACGCTGGTGCTGTCAGGTTTTCAGACATCGATGTTGCCGGCACGCAGCGCATTCGCTTCAATGAATTCACGGCGCGGCTCAACATCGTCGCCCATCAGCATGGTGAAGACATGATCAGCTTCGATTGCATCATCAATTTGTACCCGCAGTAAGCGGCGAACAGTCGGATCCATGGTGGTTTCCCACAGCTGCGCTGGGTTCATTTCACCCAGTCCTTTGTAGCGCTGACGCGCAGTGCCGTTCTCAGCTTGAACAATCAACCAGCGCATGGCTTGGCGGAAATCGCTGATTTTTTCTTCCTTTTTCCTCTCACCTTCTCCGCGCATGACGCGGGCGCCGTCGCTGATCAGGGATTTGAAAGTTTGAGCCGCCTCAACCAAGGCGGCGTAATCATTGCCATGAACGAAGTCTTGCGTGATCACACTGCTCTTGGTGTTACCGTGATGACGGCGGCTGATGCGCAAAAGCGGTTTGTCTGTGCGCACATCCAACTCGCCAACCACCTCAGCGTCCGGCAAGTGCGCTTGCAACGCTGCGGCAGACGCTTCTGCCGCAGACAAGGTATCCAAATCAAGCGCCACGCCATCGGCGAGTGATCGCAGTGCTTCTGGGTCCATGAAGCCACCCAACCGCGCTATGACAGCTTCAGCAACCTGGTGTTTCCGTGCCAACTCGGAAAGCGTTTCGCCATCAATGGTGCTGCCGTTCGGGCCGCCTGTGAAGATGCTGGCGTCGCGCATAGCGATGCGCAACAGAAAACCATCCAACGCACTGGCGTCTTTCAAGTACAACTCTTCTTTGCCGGCTTTGACTTTGTAAAGCGGAGGTTGGGCGATGTAAATGTGGCCACGCTCGACCAACTCAGGCATCTGGCGATAGAAAAACGTGAGCAGCAGCGTACGAATGTGTGCACCGTCAACGTCGGCATCAGTCATGATGATGATGCGGTGGTAACGCAACTTAGCGACGTTAAAGTCGTCATTACCGGTGGTACCACCAGCCTTGCCAATACCAGTCCCAAGCGCCGTGATCAAGGTCAAAATTTCATTGCTCGTCAGCAGTTTTTCGTAACGGGCTTTTTCGACGTTGAGAATCTTGCCGCGCAAAGGCAAGATAGCCTGAAACTTACGGTCACGACCCTGCTTGGCAGAACCGCCAGCGGAGTCACCCTCGACGATGTAGATTTCGCACATCGCCGGATCTTTTTCCTGACAATCAGCCAGCTTGCCGGGCAGACCCATCCCATCAAGCACACCTTTACGACGCGTCATATCTCGCGCTTTGCGAGCGGCTTCACGGGCTCGTGCAGCTTCAATGATCTTGCCGACAATGATCTTGGCATCGTTTGGTCGCTCTTGCAGATAGTCAAACAACAGCTTGCTAACAATGTCTTCAACCGGCCCGCGCACTTCGCTTGAGACCAATTTGTCTTTGGTCTGACTCGAAAATTTAGGCTCAGGCACTTTGACGGACAAAACGCAGCACAAACCTTCACGCATGTCGTCACCGGTCACTTCAACTTTGGCTTTTTTGGCCAGCTCACTGTCATCAATGTACTTATTGATCACGCGCGTCATGGCCGCACGCAAACCGGTCAGATGCGTACCGCCGTCGCGCTGAGGAATGTTATTGGTGAAGCAAAGCACTTGCTCGCTGTAACCACTGTTCCACTGCATCGCCACTTCGACACCGATGTTGGTGGCTTGGTCACTTTGACGATCGCCCATGGCGTGAAAGATGTTGGGGTGCAACACCGTCTTGCCCTTATTGGCAAAGTTAACGAACCCCTTGACGCCACCAGCACCTGCAAAGTCGTCTTCTTTGCCGGTGCGCTCGTCCTTCAAGCGAATCTTTACACCATTGTTCAAAAAGCTCAACTCGCGCAGCCGCTTGCTCAAAATTTCGTAATGAAAATCACTGTTTTCTTTGAAAATCTCGGTGTCCGGCCAAAAATGCACTTCAGTGCCGCGTTTATCGGTATCGCCAATGACTTTCATCGGAGAGACTTCAACACCGTTGACCGTGTCAATGATGCGGTTTTGCACAAAGCCTCGGGCAAATTCCATGAAATGGACTTTGCCGTCACGCCGAATTGTCAAGCGCAGCGATTTGGAGAGTGCGTTCACACAGCTCACACCCACACCATGCAAACCGCCTGAAACCTTGTAGCTGTTCTGGTTGAATTTTCCACCTGCGTGGAGTTCAGTCAGCGCAATCTCAGCAGCAGAGCGTTTGGGCTCGTGCTTGTCGTCCAGCTTCACACCGGTCGGAATACCGCGACCGTTGTCGACAACACTGACCGAGTTGTCAGAGTGAATAGTGACCATGATGTCATCGCAATGACCGGCCAAAGACTCATCAATCGAGTTGTCAACAACCTCAAACACCAGGTGGTGCAAGCCGGTGCCATCAGAGGTGTCGCCAATGTACATACCGGGCCGCTTACGAACAGCTTCAAGACCTTCCAGAATTTGGATCGAACCCTCGCCATAAGCTTCAGAAGCACCTACCTGATTCGCATCAATGACAGGCTGGAAGTTAGAGCTGCCCTCTTCACCGGCACCTGAATGCACATCAGCAGAGTTGTCAGGGACGCTGTTGGCATCTTCGTTGGACTTGATCTGTTCGGTCATAACTAACTTTCGCTTATCTCTTGAAAAACCAACACCCGCGCCGGAGACTGGCGCGGGTTGGTAGACAGGGTCCTGATTGACCCGCACCACACGGCTTAAATCCGCATTGGCATCACAACGTACTTGAATGCTGCATCGTCCGGGATGGTGAGCAATGCTGAACTGTTTGAATCAGCAAGCTCAATTTTCACCATGTCTTGGTTCATATTGGCTAGCGCATCGATCAGGTAAGTCACATTGAAACCAATTTCGATGGCATCGCCAGCGTAGTCAATGTCAAGCTCGTCAACCGCTTCTTCCTGCTCAGCATTGTTGGATGCCACGCGCAACGTTCCGGGCTCAATGTTCAAACGAACGCCTTTGAATTTTTCGCTCGTCAGAATGGCAGTGCGCTGCAAACTCGCCAATAAAGTTGTACGGCCAAGGGTGATGATGTTTTTATGGTTCTTTGGAATCACACGGTTGTAGTCTGGAAATTTACCTTCAACCAGTTTCGTTACAAATTCCATGCCTTCAAAGCTGAATTTAGCCTGGTTGCCAGCGAATTGCATGTCGATAGCGCCTTCCTTGTCACTCAACAAACGCTGCATTTCCAGCACCGTTTTGCGAGGCAAGATAACTTCTTGGCGTGGAACTTCTACATCCAATGTTGCTGAAGAGAACGCAAGCCGGTGACCATCAGTAGCCACAAGACTGAGCTGTTTGCCCTCCGCAACAAACAAGATTCCGTTCAGGTAGTAGCGAATGTCATGTACAGCCATTGAAAATGAGACTTGACTCAACAAGGCCTTGAGCGTCTTTTGAGGAATCGAAAAAACAGGACCGAAGTTAGCTGCTTCTTGCACCAGTGGAAAATCTTCAGCTGGCAAAGTTTGCAAAGTAAAGCGACTTTTTCCGCCTTTAAGTATCAATTTGTTCTGACTCGACTCCAAGGAGACTGTCTGGTCACTTGGCATCGAACGAAGAATGTCAATCAGCTTGCGCGCACCCACCGTGGCTGTGAAATTGCCTTCATCGCCATCGAGTTGAGCTGTGGTGCGAATCTGAATTTCAAGATCGCTCGTGGTCAGTTGAATTTGTGAGCCCGTCTTACGAATCAAAACATTCGCCAGAATGGGCAGCATATGGCGGCGTTCAACGATTCCTGCAACCGATTGAAGTGCTGACAAAACTTTGTCTTGGCTGGCTTTTATAACGATCATGACTTGTGCTTTCTTATCTTCTTAATTCTTTAATTCAAATTAGTAGTAGTAGTAAGGGGTGCAACTTTCTGTGCACATCACCATTTTCCCCTTTTTTATCAACCACTTGGAGACTGTTTAAGTGTGTGTTGAGTGCCCTGTTGACACTGCTGCAAAACATGAACAACTTTGCGGGAACTGATTTTTCTGTGGATAACTCATGAGTTGTTAAGAAATTGTCCCCAGCTTTTCAACCAAGCTCTGGGCGTGATTGAAGTGTCTGGTCAGCCCTTGAGTGTCTGTTCTAAAACATGCAATTGTTGGTTGAGTTCAGTCATCAGTTGGCGTTCGGCTGACATTTTGCGCACTGCATGCAGCACGGTGGTGTGATCCCGACCGCCAAACAGTTCGCCGATTTCCGGCAAGCTTTTCTGCGTCAATTCCTTGGCCAGGTACATGGCAATTTGTCGTGGTCTGGCAATGCTGGCCGGGCGTTTTTTTGAATACATGTCAGCGACTTTGATCTTGTAATAGTCAGCAACAGTCTTTTGAATGTTTTCAACTGAAATTTGCCGGTTTTGGATCGACAGTAAATCCCGCAGGGCTTCACGCGCTAGTTGGATTGAAATTTCTTTTTGGTTAAAGCGCGAATACGCCAAAATTTTGCGCAAAGCACCTTCAAGTTCCCGAACGTTTGAGCGAACGTTTTTAGCGACAAAGAAGGCGACTTCTTCGGGCATCACGGTACTTTCAGCTTCTGCTTTGCGAATCAGGATGGCGACACGCATTTCCAGCTCGGGAGGTTCGATGGCCACGGTAAGACCGGAGTCAAAACGAGACACCAAACGCTCATGAATGTCCGCCAGACCCTTGGGGTAGGTATCGCTGGTCATCACGATGTGTGATTTTTTGGTCAACAAAGCCTCAAAGGCATTGAAAAATTCTTCTTGCGTGCGGTCTTTGTTGGCAAAAAATTGAACGTCGTCGATCAGCAGCAAATCAAGTGAGTGGTAACGCTCTTTAAACTCGTCAAAAGTTTTGCGCTGGTAGGCTTTGACGACATCAGAGACGAACTGTTCGGCGTGGATATAGAGAATTTTGGCTGCCGGGTTGTCCGCCAGCAATTTGTTGCCTATGGCGTGGACCAGGTGAGTCTTGCCGAGGCCGACGCCGCCATAAATGAACAAGGGGTTGTAAAGTTGGCCGAGACTGCTGGCAACATGCATTGCGGCGGCACGGCCCATGCGGTTGGCTGTGCCTTCAATCAGCGTATCGAAAGTCAACGCAGTATTCAAGCGACTTTTAAAAGGAATGCTCGCTGGATCTTCTGATGCGACCATACCTGCTGGTTCAGCAGCACCTAAAATTTTAAAATTTGGGGGAAGTGCGGTTGACTTTGACTGGCTCTCACGCGGAGCGAGTGCTAACTCAAGAGCGATGGATTGGCCGGACAGTTTTTCTAGAAGGGCAACAATTCGTGCGGCGTACTGGGCTCTAACCCAGTCCAACTTGAATCGGTTACCGACCTGAACCGTGACTTTACTCAAGTCGTTGGCAACGTACGCCACCAAGGGTCTGATCCACGTGTTGAACTGTTGCTCAGGAAGTTCCTGAGCCAAAAGATTGACGCAACTTTGCCACAAATCTTGACCCAACAAAGAACGAACAGCCTCACTCATGAACAGCTTTGGCAGGACTTTGGTGAGAACCTCGGCAGAGATTAGCAAGTGAATCGGGATGCATCGAAATGCCCTGCAACTTGTGGATATTGTCTTTTTTCAGCACCCACTATTGTAGTCCGGCAGGGCAGTTATCCACAAGGTCACTGAAGCGGTTTTACCCACGAACGCTGTAAGGATTTAAGGTTTTGAAGTCGCGCAGCTTGGGTGCTTGCTTCAGTCTTTACCCAAAGACCGTTCGCTAAGCGGTTGCCATCAATGAATTAATTTGCCATAATCATCGGTTTCCCTGATTCACAGGGGGTTTTCACGCGCAGGCGTGCAAATCCGGCGGACCTTGCAACGCTGGCAGTACTGTGCTGCCACCAAGCTCACAAGAATCATGCAGGGGAAGAATTTCTAGCCAGTAGGATTGAACATGAAACGCACATACCAGCCATCTAAAGTCAAGCGCGCACGTACGCACGGTTTTCTCACACGCATGAAAACACGCGGCGGCCGTGCTGTGATCGCAGCACGCCGCGCCAAAGGCCGCAAGCGCTTGGCCGTCTAAGGCGCTGGTTCGCAGGCAGGTCTTGAAGCCAACAAGCGAAGACGTTGCAGCGGCTTAAAACTCGGGCCCAGTTCCAGGCTGTATTGGCTGGTGCAACCGTGGCCCGTAGTGAGCACTTTGCGCTGCATCGAACTGCCATCAGCTTTGGTGGAAATCAAGCGTCAAGTGTCGGAGCACCTGAACTCGCAGAGAAGTCAGAGCCGACCGCATCAAAGAGCCAACCGCTTTTTCCGATACTTGACCTTTGGATGGGCGCAATGGTGCCTAAACGCTGGGCCAAGCGCGCAGTGACACGCAACGCCATCAAAAGGCAGATCTACACCTTGAGTGCTGATTTCAATCCAAAGCAACGGCAAGCCGCTTTCGTGGTCAGGCTGCGCCGTGACTTTTCGCGCAAGGTCTACTTGAGTGCGAGTTCAGAATCGCTCAAGCTAGCGGTACGGATGGAATTGATCTCGCTCATGCTGCAAGGCAGCCGTCAAACATGACCCATGTCATGACAATTGCTCGCCATGCACTAGTTGTGCCAAAGAACTTGCTCATCACATTGGTCAAGGGCTACCGGTTATTTCTGAGCCCGTCATTGGGCACAGGTTGCCGTTTTGAACCCACTTGTTCGGCCTACTCATTGGCGGCATTGCAGCAACACGGTGCAATAGCCGGTACCTACCTCACGCTGGGCCGGCTGGCTCGCTGCCATCCCTGGTGTGATGGTGGTCTCGATCCGGTGAAGCCCCAATTTAGCTACTTACCTTCTTCTTGGTTTTTTGTTGGCAGCTCGGCCAACAAAGACAACAGCAGATCACGTCTTTTTTCCCGTCTGGTCACACCTGTGACCGATACCATTTCTGAAAAGAATCCGTCATGAACGACATCCGGCGCACCATTTTGTGGGTGATTTTTGGTTTTTCTATGGTTCTATTGTGGGATCAATGGCAGGTCCATAAGGGATTGAAACCAACCTTCTTTCCGCCGGCGACCACACAAAGTGTTAATGGCACTGCCGCTACTTCCGTCGCAGCCGGTGCTGTTTCCGTGCCAAGTACATCGATTCCAGCGTCTGTAGCGGCGGCCTCATCGGTGCCTGGTACCACGCTAATAGCGCCGAATGATTCGGCAGCAGCAGGCGCTAAAAAAGAGCGATTGATGGTTAGCAACGATGTGCTGACATTGACGTTCGACACCGAAGGCGGCACTTTGGTGCGCTCAGTGTTTAAAAAGTACGCCGACATGGCGGATAAGAACAGTGGATTTGTGTTGTTTGACGAAAGCAACACGCGGGTCTATGTCGCCCAGTCCGGCTTGATTGGTGCTACCGGCAGCAATTTGCCAACGCACAAAACACTCATGACGGCCGTGCCAGGCGATCGTGCGCTGCGAGACGGCCAGAACCAGTTTGAAGTCAAGTTTGAATCGCCGACCGTTGGTGGTATCAAACTGGTGAAAACGTACACTGTCAAGCGCGGTGCTTACGATCTCGCGGTGCGCCACGAGATCATCAACACCGGAACCGAAGCGGTGACACCACAGCTTTACCTTCAGTTGGTACGCGATGGAAATAAGCCGCCAGGCGAGTCTTCTTTCTATTCGACCTTCACCGGACCGGCGATTTACACCGACGCCAAAAAGTACCAAAAGGTTGAGTTCAAAGACATCGAAAACAACAAAGTCGATGTGGAGAAAAAGGCCACCAACGGTTATGTCGCCATGGTGCAACACTACTTTGCCTCGGCTTGGATCCTGCCTAACGGTATGGCCCGTGATCTGTTCTTGCGCAAGGTTGAGACAAACCTCTATGCGGTGGGCATGATTGCGCCACTCGACAGCATTGCGCCCGGTGCTAGCAAGACAATAGATACCCAATTTTTTGTCGGCCCGCAAGAAGAAAAGACACTCGAGGCGTTGACGCCGGGTCTGGAACTGGTCAAGGATTACGGGTGGTTAACGATTTTGGCCAAGCCTTTGTATTGGCTGCTCTACAACCTGCATGAGTTCATCCAAAACTGGGGTTGGTCGATCGTGGCCTTGGTGTTGTTGCTGAAGATGGCTTTTTACTGGCTCAATGCGAAGGCTTACGCCAGCATGGCCAAAATGAAAGCCGTCAATCCGAAAATCATGGAGATGCGTGAGCGTTTGAAAGACAAGCCGCAAGAAATGCAGCAGGCCATGATGAAGATTTACAAAGAGGAAAAAGTCAACCCGATGGGCGGCTGCTTCCCCATCATGATTCAGATACCGGTTTTCATCGCCCTCTATTGGGTGCTGTTGTCCAGCGTTGAAATGCGCAATGCGCCTTGGGTACTCTGGATCCATGACCTGTCGTCGCCAGACCCTTATTTCATCTTGCCAGTGGTGATGACGCTGACGACGATGCTGCAAACCGCTTTGAACCCAACGCCACCAGATCCCATGCAGGCCAAATTGATGTGGTTCATGCCGCTGATCTTCAGCGTGATGTTCTTCTTCTTCCCGGCCGGTCTGGTGATGTACTGGATCACCAACAACATTCTGTCGATTGCGCAGCAGTGGGTGATCAATACCCGAATGGGCGTACCACCGCAGTTTAATTTGCCGAAGTTCAAATAACAAAAAGGCCGCTTCAAGCGGCCTTTTTTGATGGAACACACCATGCTCGCCCGACACCAAGACCCCATCGTTGCGATTGCCACTGCGCCAGGACGCGGTGCGGTCGGCATCATTAGAATTTCAGGCAAAGCGCTGGCGCCGATCATTCAAACACTGTGTGGCCGCAGCCTACAACCGCGTCAAGCCAGCTACTTGCCGTTTCAAGACGCGCAAGGCCAAGTGATAGACCAAGGACTGGCGCTTTATTTCCCGTCGCCACACTCCTTCACCGGCGAAGACGTGCTTGAGCTGCAAGCGCACGGTGGCCCGGTCGTGCTGCAGCTGCTGCTGGCGCGGTGCTTAGAGGCGGCAGCGGAAACCGACGAAACAACCAATCTGCAACGCTTGCCAGGCTTGCGTGTAGCCGAGCCAGGCGAGTTCTCCGAGCGGGCTTTTCTGAACGACAAAATTGATTTGGCGCAAGCCGAAGCGATTGCCGACCTGATTGACGCCAGCACCGAGACAGCGGCACGATCAGCGGCCCGTTCACTGTCTGGCGAGTTCTCTAATGAGGTGCAGGCACTGCTCGGAAAACTGGTGCATTTACGCATGTTGGTCGAAGCCACGCTGGATTTTCCGGAAGAAGACATCGACTTTTTAAAGCAAGCCGACGCCAGCGGTCAATTGCGGCGGCTGCAGGCCACGTTGGCAGATGTCATGCAGCGCGCAAGGCAAGGCGCCATTCTGCGTGAAGGCATCAAAGTGGTGATTGCCGGTCAGCCCAACGCCGGCAAAAGTTCCTTGCTCAACGCCTTGGCGGGGGCCGAGTTGGCCATCGTTACCCCGATTGCCGGGACCACCCGAGACAAAGTCTCGCAACTCATTCAGATTGACGGCGTGCCGCTGCACGTGGTGGACACGGCCGGCTTACGCGACAGTCATTTGCCAGGCCTTGATGAAGTGGAGAAAATCGGCATCGAACGCGCTTGGGGCGAAATTGAAAGCGCTGACGCGGTCTTGTTTTTGCACGATCTGACGCGGCAAAACACGCCCTCAGAGGCCGGTGTGGCGGCCGCTTACCGCGCCGGCGACGTCTTGATTCGTCAAGCCCTGTCCGACAAACTGCCAGCTGCGACGCCAGTGATAGACGTCTGGAACAAGTCAGATTCGGCCGCGGCGGTCAGTCTTGCCGAAACAATCGCCAATGACCGAACCGCGGTCGTGATTTCAGCCAAGACCGGTGCTGGTTTAGGGGCCTTGAGGCAGCAGCTGTTGCACCTAGTTGGTTGGCAATCAACACCCGAGGGCGTCTTCATGGCGCGCGAACGGCATGTCCAGGCTCTGAACGAAGTGGCGGTCCAACTGGCGCGCGCAAACGAGCAGTTGTCAGCCCAGCAACCGGCACTCGACTTGTTGGCAGAAGACTTGCGACAAGCTCAACGTGCGCTGAGTCAAATCACCGGCGAGTTCACGCCGGACGATTTGTTGGGTGAGATTTTCTCCAAATTCTGCATCGGCAAGTAACTGCGCAATCAAAACAAGGTGGTGCGAGCCAGCACAGCGCCCTTTGCGTCGACGATCAAGGCTTCGCCCATGGCCGTGAATTCACCGGTGAGAGCGGTGATGTTGACTTGGTGTGTGACCCAGACTTCAAACTCTCCAACGGGAACCGCCTTGAGCCGCAAGCGGAGGCTTTGAGTCAGCGGATCGGGCAGATGCGTGCTGTTGAAGGTCGAATTGAGGGCCGATAAAACTGTGTGAGTGCCAAAGGCCAGATTCGCGGTGTCACGACAACGGCACCAAGCGCTGGATTGAATCGCTCGGGCGCGCAACTGGCGGGTTTTGAACCATTGACCGAGGCGATGTGATTGTTGACGACCCGCCTCGTTTAAATTGCGTTGGGTGCGGCAGTCGCCCAACTGAAAGTTGGGGGGGTCGCCAATACTAGAGTCGGTTTCTGCATGGCGCATTACAAAGACGCAAGCACCCGCTTGCAGCAGGGCTTGTATCTCAGTGGCATTGTTTGAATCTGCTGTTGCCTTCAAGGCGCTGATAAGCAAGGGGACGGCCAAAGCCATTCGTCGTTTCATGTGGTTCTTCCGCGCAGCAGTTTTTCCTCAGCAAGCGCTAATGCGGCCGGCGTGCCAGACAACACCAGCGTATCGCCACCCTCAAGCAGCGTGTCAGCTAAAGCCGGCTGCGATGTGCCATTATGGCGCCGCAAGCTCAGTACTTTCACACCGAGCGACGAAAGGGCCATAGAGCTTAGCGACGTTCCCACAACTTTGACAGTCGCCGGTGGCAGGGTAACGCTTGACAGGCGATCTTGTTCCATTTCATTGACGGAGTCATCATCAGCGCCATGAAAATAACCGCGGAGCAGGTTGTAGCGAGCATCGCGCTGATCTTGAACCAAGCGAATAACCCGACGCATCGGCACCCCAACCAAAGCCAATGCGTGGCTCGCTAACATCAAGCTGCCCTCAATCGCTTCCGGCACGACTTCAGTGGCGCCCGCCGTGCGGAGTTTTTCGAGGTCGACATCATCGGCTGTGCGAACGATCACGGGAACGGCTGGGGCGTGAGCGCGTGCATTGGTCAAGACCTTGATGGCACTGGCCGTGTTGAGGTAAGTGACGACCACCGCACTGGCGCGTGACAAGCCTGCCGCCATCAGCGACTGGAGCCTGACGGCATCGCCAAAGACAACGGAGTTACCTGCGGCCGAAGCCTTGCGAACGCGGTCTGGGTCGAGGTCGAGTGCGATGTAAGGGATACCCTCGGCGTCCAGGATCCGGCCCAGATTCTGGCCGCAACGGCCATAGCCACAAATAATGACGTGCTGGCTGGTGTTGATGGCTTTGCGCGCAATGCTGGTCATCTGCAGTGACTGCTGCAACCATTCGCTGCTCACCAGCCGCATGACGATACGGTTGCTGCTCATGATGATGAACGGTGTGGCGAGCATTGACAACACCATCGCAGCGAGGATTGGGTTGAGTAAATTGCCCGGCACCAGCCGGTTGGCTTGTGCTAGGGTCAGCAATACAAAACCAAATTCCCCAGCTTGAGCGATGTACAAGCCGGTACGAAGCGCCACCCCGTTTGTCGCGCCCAGAACTTTGGCTAGCAGCGCCACCAGCACCAGCTTGAAGAGCACAGGAAGGAGCAATAAAAAAAGAACCAGGGGCCAATGGACAACCACTTCATGCCAATCAAGCATCATGCCAATACTGATAAAGAACAGGCCCAGCAACACATCATGGAACGGCCTTATATCGGTTTCAACCTGATGCTTGTACTCAGTTTCCGAGATCAACATGCCGGCAATGAAGGCGCCCAGCGCCAAGCTAAGCCCGGCCAGCTCGGTCAGCCAAGCCAGACTCAAGGTGACCAGAAGCAGGTTGAGAACAAACAACTCTTCACTTTTGCGCCTGGCGACGATCGTCAACCACCAGCGCATGACACGTTGCCCACCGGTCAGTAGCAGGCTGACCAGCACCGAGGCTTTGAGCAAGGCCAGACCCAGCGCGCCGAAAAGGTGTTCTGGTTGTGAACCCAAGGCGGGGATCAAGACCAACAGCGGCACCACCGCTAAATCCTGAAATAGCAAGATACCCATCACGCGCTGACCATGCTCGGACTCCAACTCCAGCCGCTCAGACAACAGCTTGACAACCAGCGCCGTGCTGCTCATCGCCACAGCGCCCGACAAAGCCAGTGCGGTCTGCCAATTCATCTGCCACCCGACGGGCGCAGCCAGTGTCAGCAGCAAAGAGCAGGTCACCAGTATCAGCATGGTCAACACCACTTGGTAAAGACCCAAACCAAACACATGACGACGCATGGAGCGCAACTTGGGCAGGTTGAATTCCAAACCGATCACAAACATCAGGAAGACCACACCAAACTCGCCTAAATGACGCACACCAGCGGCATCTTGTGCCAAGCCTAAGGCGTTGGGGCCGATGATCACGCCTGCTGTCAAGTAGCCCAGCATCGGCGGCAGTTTGAGCGACCGACACGCCACCACGCCAAGCACAGCTGCCAGCAGGTAAAAAAGCGTGAGTTCGAGACCAGTCATTGAAGAATGGTAGCCGATGCAGTCCTGACAGAGGGGCGCTGAATGATGGCCTGCATCAGACGTTTGGCATCTGAGAGGTCAGCACGGCCGTTGAAAGGTGTCTCGATAGAATGCAAGGATGAAATTTGACCGCACCGGCTTTGATCCGGCACAAGCTGTGGCCTTGGCCCGCAAGACTTTTGAGATTGAAGCGAAGGCCGTTTTGGCTATGGCGGCACGTGTTGGGCCCGAATTTTCCGCCGCGGTTGAAGCCGTTTTGAAAAGCACCGGCCGCGTGGTGGTGATGGGGATGGGCAAGAGCGGTCATATCGGCCGCAAGATTGCGGCCACATTGGCCTCTACCGGAACACCGGCGATGTTTGTGCACCCCGGTGAAGCGAGCCACGGCGATCTCGGCATGATCACTTCCGCTGACGTCGTGCTGGCGATTTCCAACAGCGGTGAAAGTGAAGAGCTCACCGTTATTTTGCCGACGCTCAGACGCTTGAAAGTCGTGGTGATCGCCCTGACGGGGGGAACGCAATCCGTGTTGGCGCGCCATGCCGACGTCGTGCTCGACAGCAGCGTCGCACAGGAGGCCTGTCCGCTCAATTTAGCCCCTACCGCCAGCACCACGGCGCAGTTGGCCATGGGCGATGCACTGGCTGTGGCGCTGCTGGACGCCCGCGGCTTCAAGCCGGAAGATTTTGCGCGCTCGCACCCCGGCGGGTCTTTGGGCCGCAGGCTGCTCACGCATGTGGCGGATGTCATGCGCAGTGGCGACGCAGTGCCGTCGGTCCGGCCAGAGGCCAGTCTCAGTGAACTCATGCGCGAGATGAGCGCCAAGGGCTTGGGGGTTTCGGCGGTAGTTGATGCGCATCAACAGGTGCTGGGTATTTTCACGGATGGTGACTTGCGGCGGTTGATTGAAGAAGGTGCGGATTTACGAGCCATGTGTGCGTCTGACGTGATGCACAAAAATCCGCGCCACCTTGTCGCCAGTGCGCTGGCGGTGGAAGCGGTTGCCCTGATGGAGCAGCACCAAATCACCAGCGTGTTGGTGGTCGACGAGGCCGGCCGCTTATGTGGCGCTCTCAATACCAACGATCTGATGCGAGCAAAGGTGATTTGATGGCGTCATTTAGTCTTTCTACATGTGTTCCTGCGCTAAATTTCGCACCCGAATTGTTGTTGCGGGCACAGGGTGTCAAAGTGGTTTTCTTTGACGTCGATGGCGTCCTCACCGATGGCGGTTTGTACTTCAGTGAACACGGTCAGCAGCAGATCACGGAAACGCCCGGTCATCTGTACGCCGCTGGTGAAACCATCAAGCGCTTCAGCACACTGGATGGCCAAGGCCTCAAGCTGCTGCAAAAAGTAGGCATCACACCGGTCGTCATCACGGGCCGTGATAGCGTGGTGCTGCGGGCCCGTTTGCAAGCGCTGGGCATCACCCATGCGCACTTTGGCACGGAAGACAAGCAGCCGGCCGCTGAGCTGACGCTCAACAAGCTTGGCTTTGATTGGTCTGAGTCTGCCGCCATGGGCGACGATTGGCCCGACTTGCCGGTGCTGCGCCGGGCCGCTTTCAGTTGCGCGCCAGCCAACGCGCACACTGAAGTCAAAGCCGTAGCACACTACGTCACCCAAACCATGGGCGGCCATGGCGCAGCACGGGAATTCTGCGACCTGTTGCTGATCGCCAGCGGCCGCTATGCCAATTTGCTGGCGGACTACAGTCGATGATGGCTCAAGCATCTGCGCCTGCTACCTTTCGCACATGGCACGTCCTCAGAACCTGTGGCCAGCGTTTTGCAGGCCTCTGGGAGCGGCTGTCTTTGTATTTGCCGTTGGTATTGATGGGTTTGCTGGCGGTGGGCACGTATTGGCTTGTTCGCAACACGCCTGCCGCCTATGAAGCTGAAGCAGCGCGCCCTGTCAACCATGAGGTTGACTATTTCATGCGGCGAGCCACAGTCAAGACCTTTGATGAAAGCGGCCGTTTAAAAACCGAAATCTTTGGGACTGAGGCGCGACATTTTCAAGACACTGAAACCCTGGAAATCGATCAAGCGCGAATGCGATCTACCAGCCCCGAAGGTCGTCTCACGACGGCCACTGCGAATCGTGCGTTGAGCAATGATGCCGGCTCCGAAGTGCAACTGATTGGCAACGCTGTGGTGGTTCGTGAACCGATGCAAAATTCCGACGGCAGTTGGATGCCGCGTCTCGAGTTCACGGGTGAATTTCTACACGTTTTCATGAACGAAGACCGTGTTATATCCCATCTGCCTGTGGTGCTGAGGCGTGGCTCAGACGTGTTCAGTGGTGACACTTTCAACTACGATAATCTTGACCAGGTGGCAGACCTCAGGGGCCGCGTCAAAGGCCTGTTGGTGCCGCGCGCTAGCGCTGGCTCTGCACCGGTCAGGCCTTCTCGGTAGTTTTAACAGAGGTGCCGATGATCAGTGCTTGGGTCAGCCGAGCAACTCTGTAGCAAGCTGCTATTGCTCAAGCCGTGAATGCAGAAAGGCTCCAAAACCGAAGTTTCAGAGCCTTTCTGTAGCAGGTCCTCAATTAAAAATTGAAGATGTCAGCGTGTGTCAAGGGCTTAGTAGCCGCCGCCACCGCCGCCACCGCCGTAGCCGCCACCACCTGAACGACCGCCGCCGCCGCCGTAGCCGCCGCCGCCAGAGCGATCACCGCCACCGCCGTAACCGCCACCACCTGAACGATCACCGCCGCCAAAGCCGCCACCACCGGTGCGCGGTGGGCGTGCTTCCATTGGACGAGCTTCATTGACAACAACGCTGCGGCCACCCAAAGGCTGACCGTTCATGCCGTTGATAGCCGCTTGGGCTTCAGCATCGCTGCCCATTTCGACAAAGCCGAAGCCTTTAGAGCGACCGGTATCGCGTTCCATCATGACTTTGGCGCTGGTGACAGAGCCAAATTGACCAAAAGATTGCTGCAGATCTTCGTCGCGCACTGAATAAGGCAGGTTGCCTACGTATAGTTTGTTGCCCATTGAGGGACTCCTCTAAAACACAAAAACAAAAGCGATGGGGTCCCGAAAGCACAACAAATCAACAAACGTATCGCTGTAGCGCGCGAAACTGACCGATCACCTAACTAATGCAGATGGCTCCATCCACACTCGCGAATTATGCGCCAGTTTGGCAAACAGCAAGAAAAATCTTAATAAATGACGGCGGCTGACATTTCAACCTCTGCAGTTTGAATCCACACTTGGCTAAATAGGGATATAAACCGACTGGATAGCGGCGTTAGTATGGATTTATCTCTGGTCTTATTGGTGGAAGAATCCTCAAAGAGGCCGGCCTTGCCCCTTGGCAGCCACGCGTTGACTGGCTTACCAGTTAACTTCACGCTCCGGCGTCGAGCCGGTCCGGTGAATAGACAAGTCAGCCCCTTCATATTCTTCTTCTTGGGTCAGGCGCAAACCCATCGTAGCCTTGATCAAGCCGTAAACCACAAAACCGCCAATGAGCGCCCATGTCACACCCATTGCCGTGCCAATCAGTTGTGCGTGAAAGCTGACGCCGCCTAAGCCTCCCATTTCCTTCAGGCCGAATATGCCTGCGGCTATGCCGCCCCATGCACCACAGAGGCCATGCAAAGGCCAAACGCCGAGCACATCATCGATCTTCCATTTGTTTTGCGTCAAGATAAACATGATGACAAACATCGCCCCAGCGATGGCGCCCACTACCAGCGCGCCCAGCGGGTGCATCAGGTCTGAGCCGGCGCAGACCGCAACCAAGCCAGCCAGCGGGCCGTTGTGGACAAAGCCCGGATCGTTCTTGCCAAGCGCCAGCGCTGCCAGCGTGCCGCCGACCATCGCCATCAAGGAGTTGACGGCCACGAGCCCCGAGATTTTGTCGATGGTTTGTGCGCTCATGACGTTGAAGCCGAACCAGCCGACGGTCAAAATCCAAGCGCCCAGCGCTAAAAACGGAATATTAGAGGGTGGATGTGCCGAGACCGCGCCGTCCTTGCGGTAACGGTTGCTGCGCGCACCCAGCAAAATCACCGCCGGCAAAGCCAACCAGCCACCCATGGCATGGACAACGACCGAACCCGCAAAATCATGGAACTCTTCGCCGGTCAAGGCCTTGATCCAAGCTTGCACACCGAAATGCTGGTTCCAGACAATGCCTTCAAAAAACGGATACACCAGACCCACGATCACGGCAGTCGCAATGAGTTGCGGGTAAAAGCGCGCCCGTTCCGCAATGCCGCCAGAAATGATGGCGGGAATAGCGGCTGCAAAGGTGAGCAAAAAGAAGAAGCGAACCAGCTCATAGCCATTCTTGGCTGCCAGTTGCTCGGCGCCGACAAAAAAATGAGTGCCGTAAGCCACGCTGTAGCCGATAACGAAGTAAACGACGGTTGAAATCGAGAAATCCACCAATATCTTCACCAAGGCGTTGACTTGGTTCTTTTTGCGGACTGTCCCGAGTTCGAGAAACGCGAAACCAGCGTGCATGGCAAGCACCATGATGCCGCCTAACAGAATGAACAGCGCATCGGTGCCCTGTTTTAGTGCTTCCATGAGATCATCTCTTTCTAAATTGTTGTGTGTTGGTGCGTTATTGGGCGATTTTAAAGAATTGCACCAATTTTAAGCAAGAAATGGGCCTAATTAGTGCGCAGCAGTCATCGCCTTCCGACAGGCTTGCACACGGGACGCGAGCTCAAGCGTGGCTACAATGCAGCTTGTCATTGGGGAGTAGCCTCCTTCCGATTTGCTGCGAGGCAAAGGGCGAGAAGAGTTTGCGTCAACAGACTTGTTGGGCCTTGCAAAAAGGGTCGACATGGCGCAAACGGTTGAAAAACGACTTGGCGAGACCTTTGACTGCACAGCCTTCAAGCTTCACCTGCTTTTGGCCGGAGATGCTGTGCGGTCATTGGTTTCACTCCGGCCGGAGTCATTCAACTTGGACGCATTTCTCGTATCAACCGGTATCGTCGCTTTGGCCGAAATGGGCGACAAAACTCAGCTGCTGGCGCTCTTGTTAGCAGCCCGCTTCAAAAAACCTTGGCCCATCGTCTGGGGCATTTTGGTGGCCACACTGGCCAATCACGCCATGGCCGGAGCGCTCGGTGCATGGCTCACCACCTTGCTCAGTCCGGATGTTTTGCGCTGGATTCTGGGCGCTTCATTTTTGGCCATGGCCGCATGGATGCTGGTACCCGACAAACTCGAACACGAGAGCGACAGCCAACCCCCGCGCTGGGGTTTTTTTGCGACCACAGTGGTACTGTTCTTCTTGGCCGAGATGGGCGACAAAACGCAAATTGCCACGGTCATGCTGGCCGCACGCTTTGACGCGTATGGGGCGGTGGTGGCGGGCACCACCTTGGGCATGATGCTGGCCAACGCGCCTGTGGTGTGGCTGGGCGAGCGGGTCACCCGTTGGGTGCCACTGCGCGTGGTGCATATCGTGTCGGCGATTATTTTTGCTGTTTTGGGCGTGCTGACGTTTATCCTGCCAACCTGAATGTCGGCTATATACTAGAGTGGCGCCGATTTACTCAGTTTGCGGGCGCTTTAAAAGTACAGCTAAAGACGACTTCCAGAAACTCGGATTCGCTTTGGCGACGCCGGGTTTTTGTTTTTTCTGCAGGTGATTATTTGACCTTAGTCGCAACACCGCTGACCATGCATTTCAAGGACGCCTTGCCGCTGCAAAGCGGCGCGTCGATACACGCTTATGACCTGAGCTATGAGACCTATGGCGTACTCAACGCCGACAAGTCAAATGCCGTCCTGATTTGCCACGCGCTCAATGCCTCGCACCATGTGGCGGGCGTCTACCTCGACGCATCGGGTCAGGTCAAAGCCAAGTCCGAAGGCTGGTGGGACAGCATGATCGGGCCCGGCAAGCCGGTCGATACCGACCGCTTTTTTGTCATCGGCGTGAACAACCTAGGCTCTTGCTTCGGCTCCACCGGGCCGATGCAGACCAACCCCGACACCCAAGCCATTTATGGTGCCGATTTCCCGGTGGTCACGGTCGAAGACTGGGTCGATGCCCAAGCCCGGCTGCTAGACGCATTGGGCGTTCAGACCTTGGCAGCCGTGATGGGCGGCAGTCTGGGCGGCATGCAGGCGCTGGCTTGGACGCTGCGCTACCCTGACCGCGTGCGGCACGCCGTGGTGGTGGCGAGCGCGCCCAATCTGAACGCTGAAAACATCGCCTTCAATGAAGTGGCGCGGCGCGCGATCACGACCGATCCTGACTTTCACGGCGGGCATTTTTACCGCTACGGCGTGTTGCCCAAACGCGGCCTGCGCATTGCCCGCATGATTGGCCACATCACTTATCTGAGTGACGACGTGATGAATGAAAAATTTGGACGGCAACTAGCCCCCACGCTTGTCGCTGCGCGTACTTCGCTGCCCCATGAACTAGAAAAAGGGGCGCATTTCCCCTTGGGGCGGCCCGGCTGGGAAACCTTAGCCCCCACGCTTGTCGCTGCGCAAGCTGCGCCGTCCCCTTTCAAGTATTCAACGCAAGACGTCGAGTTTCAGATCGAAAGCTATCTGCGTTACCAGGGCGACAAGTTCAGCGAATACTTCGACGCCAACACGTATTTACTCATCACCCGCGCGCTGGATTATTTTGACCCCGCAAGCGCGCACGGTGGCAACTTGAGTTTGGCTTTGACCAAGGCCAGCGCTAAATTTTTGTTGATCAGCTTCACGACGGACTGGCGTTTTTCACCGGCCCGCAGCCGCGAAATCGTCAAGGCGCTGCTGGACAACCAGCGTGACGTCAGTTACGCGGAGATTGACGCGCCGCACGGGCACGATGCTTTCTTGCTGGAAGATGCACGTTATTTGGGCGTGGTTCGCTCCTACTTCAATAGCAAGGTGGCGGCATGATGGTGCCATCCAAAGTCTTGAAAGAAAGCTCGCCTGACTTGCTGTCGATTGCCCGCTTGGTGCCGCACGGTTCGCGTGTGCTGGACCTCGGTTGCGGCACGGGTGAGTTGTTGGCGCATTTGATCCGCGAACGTGGCTGCTCAGGTTACGGGGTCGAGATAGACGACGCCAATGTGCAAGCTTGTGTCGAGCGCGGCGTCAATGTGATTCAGCTGAATCTGGAAGAAGGTTTGGCACTGTTCGGTGACCGTTCGTTCGATGTGGTGCTGCAAATTGATACGCTGCAACACCTGCGCAACGCAGAAGTCATGCTGCGTGAAACCGCCCGCGTCGGTCGCATGGGCATCGTCGCGTTTCCTAATTTTGGCCATTGGCCGAA
>Ga0075464_10000138_pt1 | contig 30381 bp, 30 predicted proteins | sample DEB19_08_DNA_5_FD_75068 | JGI IMG/M metagenome (GOLD analysis project Ga0075464, IMG submission 75068) | Aqueous microbial communities from the Delaware River and Bay under freshwater to marine salinity gradient to study organic matter... | ecosystem: Environmental > Aquatic > Marine > Coastal ...
AGCGCTGTAAGCAAAGCAACCGGCACGGTCAATCCGGGCTTCGCGCATGAAGTCGAGCAAATGACTGAACTCAGCTTCGGTCTCGCCCGGAAAACCCGCAATAAAGGTGCTGCGAATAACGATCTCGGGACACATCTCGCGCCAGCGCGCAATCCGCTCCAAATTTTTCTCGCCACTGGCAGGACGCTTCATGCGTTTGAGCACGTCAGGGTGGCTGTGCTGCAAAGGCACGTCCAAGTAAGGCAAGACCAAGCCCGTGGCCATGAGCGGAATCACCTCGTCGACGCTGGGGTACGGGTACACATAATGTAGGCGAACCCAAGCACCGTAAGGCTCAGCCAGCTCGCCCAGCGCTTTCACCAATTCCAACATGCGGGTTTTAACCGGTTTGCCGTCAAAAAATCCGGTGCGGTATTTCACGTCGACACCATAAGCCGAGGTGTCTTGGCTGATCACCAGCAGCTCTTTGACGCCGCCTTCAAACAAGGCCCTGGCCTCGACCAGCACGTCGCCAATCGGTCGCGAGACAAGGTCGCCGCGCATCGACGGGATGATGCAAAAGGTGCAGCGATGGTTGCAGCCTTCGCTGATTTTCAGGTAGGCGTAATGCCGCGGCGTCAGCTTGATGCCGGCAACACCGAACGAATTGGGCACCAAATCGACAAACGGGTCGTGCGGCTTGGGCAGGTTCAGGTGCACCGCGTCCATCACCTCTTGTGTCGCGTGCGGTCCGGTCACGGCCAGCACGCTCGGGTGCATCTGCTTGACCAAGTTGCCGCCCGCCTCACCGGCTTTGGCCCCCAAACAACCGGTGACGATGACTTTGCCATTGGCCGCAAGGGCTTCGCCGATGGTGTCCAGACTCTCACGCACGGCGTCGTCAATAAAACCGCAGGTGTTGACGATCACCAGATCGGCACCTTCAAAGGTCTTGGAGGTCTCGTAACCTTCAGCGCTGAGCTGGGTCAGGATCAATTCGGAATCGGTCAAGGCCTTGGGACAGCCGAGGCTGACGAATCCAACGCGGGGCGCTGATTTGAGGGTGCTTGACATAAGAGGTGCCACTGCGGTGGAAGGGGTGCTGGAAAGGGTTTCGCTCATCCACCTATTGTCTCAGAGGCAGCTGATTCACGCAGTTGTCAAATTCGGAAGATAAGAGCGATGCAAAATTGCCATGATTTAAAGATAAAGTCAGCTTGAAGATAGTGTTCAAATCTTGGCAAAAACAGAACATCTTTCACCTGCCGCATTCAACACAAAAAGGGTAAGCCCATGATCCTCGAACACGCCGACATTCGCATTCACACTGGCCAACAAACGGCCTTCAACGAAGCCATCGAACGTGGCCTTCGCACAGTGATTTCTGGGGCTCATGGCTTCCATGGCTTCAAGGTCAACCAAGGGATTGAGAATCCGGAACGTTACGTGCTGCAAATTTTCTGGGCCACGTTGGAGGACCACACTGTCGGCTTTCGTGAGTCGCCGGCATTTGCCAACTGGCGGGCGATTGTCGGCCCGTTCTTTGCTGCGCCGCCGGTGGTTGAGCACTTTAAATTGCTGATGAAATCGGAGTGATTACGCGCCTGGTGGCACGATTCTCGCAAGAAAACAGCATGAACACCCCGATTTTGGACGGCCCATCAACAGCGTCAACACAGCATGACGCCGCTTCCACCGGCGCTGCGCGGTCAGTCGGCGATCACCCCATCGCTTCACACCGGCCTGCAATTGATTCTGCCGGGCGATTTCAACATCACGCCCAGTCGGACTTGGCATAACCATGGACACAACGGTAGCGCAGTGTCCGCTGAACCCGTCGGCTGGCTGGCTGGACGGGCTGGACATTCCGATGCTGTGCTTCGGTGCCAATATGCTGCCGGTGCGGCATGAGCCTCCGTTTGGTCAAGCCTCGCCGATCTTCAGCTACCCGTATGAACTAAGGCGAGAGGCACTGCACCAGCTTGAAAACAAGCACCGATTGACGCCTGGAACGGCGTCAAGCTGCGCTACATTAACCCCGCGACAGGTGACGACCCGATGCCGACCATGGCGACCTTCATACAACGACTGCCAGCCGGCTTTGCAGGCAAGCCCTACCGGCAGACGGATGGCGCGGTGTTCAGCGTGGTCAAAGGATCTGGCCAAGTCAGCAACGAAGGCTCAGGCGGCATCAGCGAATTTAAATTCGGGCCGTGTGATCCCGTCCTGGCACACGTCTGGACTGCCGTCCGCAGACGGCTGCGTGCTGTTTAGTTTTTCAAACCGTCCAGTGCATGTCGCACTGGGCATACACAAAGAAGAAAGAGTGTCATGAGTTTTGTTTTCACGCCACCTGCTACGGTTTCTGTTCCAGTCGTCTGACTGGCTGAGCGATTTCCGGTCAACCGCGTTTACTGCGTTGGCCGCAACTACGAAGAACACGCCAAGGAAATGGGCTTCACCGGCCGCGAGCCACCGTTCTTTTTCCTCAAGCCCGCCAATGCCTTGGTTGTGATCGAAGACGGTCAAACCGGCGCCATGCCTTACCCGAGCTTGACGCAGAATTTTCACCATGAAATCGAGTTGGTGGTGGCGATTGGTACTGGCGGCAAGAACATCAAAGCTGCCGACGCCATGAAGCACATCTACGGTTATGCCGTCGGCCTCGACATGACACGCCGTGACCTGCAAAATGAAGCTAAAAAGCTCGGTCGCCCCTGGGACATCGGCAAAGGCTTTGACCATTCTGCACCGATCGGCCCGATCACCCGCGCAGCCGATGCCGGCGACATCGAAAACGCCGCGATTTATCTGCAAGTCAACGGCCAGGACCGTCAGCGCAGCGACATTTCCAAACTGATCTGGAACATCGCTGAAAGCATTGAACACCTGTCAGCTGCCTGGGAACTGCAACCCGGCGACCTGATCATGAGCGGCACACCGGCAGGCGTTGCAGCCGTGGTGTCCGGCGACACCTTGGTTGGTGGCGTGGCGGGCATCGGCACCTTGACCGTCAAAGTCAGCTGACGAAGCGCCGAAAAGCCCGATCAAATGGGCTTTTCGGCAGCACATTCAATCGACTGAATCCATGCATCGCCCTCCCCTCAAACATTGCCGCGAATGTGGCGTTACCGTTGTCTACCGCTTGCCGGACGATGGCGATACCCGGCCACGCGCTATCTGCATCGCTTGCCAAACCGTGCATTATGAAAACCCACTTAACGTGGTGGGCACCGTGCCGGTTTGGGGTGCGCATGGCGAACAAGTCCTGCTGTGCAAGCGCAACATTGAACCGCGTTGGGGCCAATGGACGCTGCCAGCAGGCTTCATGGAGCTTGGCGAAACGACCGCCCAGGGTGCGGCCCGCGAGACCGATGAAGAAGCCGGCGCCGAATATGAACTGCTAGACCTTTTCACGGTCATGAACGTGGTGCGGGTCGGTCAAGTGCATTTTTATTACCGCGCCCGACTGCTCAGTCCAGTGTTCCATCCAGGTCACGAAACCATCGAGGCCCGTCTCTTCACGGAAGCTGAAATTCCCTGGGACGAGATCGCTTTTCGCACGGTCAAAGTAACGCTGGAACGCTACTTTGACGACAGACGTAAAGGCCGCTTTGAGATGCACGTCCTGGACGTTGCTTAACAACGCTTGACCCTTCTTCGCGCCTGACAGATTCATCAACCCTTACAACCATCTCACTTTTTCAACGACCGTATTGCATGTTCAAAACCGCTTCTTTTTTCCGTATCGCCTCAGACTTCGTCATGCCACCGTTGGACACCTTTGAAGAAGCCCTGCAAGCCACCCGCTTTGTGCCCTGCGGCGCCACGCAAGCAGAGTCCAATGGCTGGGTGCCCCCGCGCGGCAACAAAAGCATCGCCATGCTCGAAAGCATCGGTGGCCAGATCATCCTCAAACTTTGCACCGAGCGACGGCCACTGCCAGCGTCAGCTGTGAAAGCCGCAGTTGACGAGATGATCGAAAAGTACAAACAAGAAACCGGCCAAGAACGCGTCGGCTCGAAGATCAAAAAAGAATTCAAAGAGCAAGCTATTTTCGAACTGCTACCGCGCGCATTCGCTAAACGCTCAAGCACTTTGCTGTGGCTAGACCCGTTCAACCACTTCCTGGTGGTCGACACCGGGAGCCTGTCGGGCGCCGACAAAATCGTCACTTTTTTGATCGAAGCCTTGAGCGAGATTCCAGGCTCGCTGCCCGGGCTCGGCGTCAAGCCGGTGCTGACAACCATGTCTGCCGCAGCCTCGATGTCGCATTGGCTGTCTAGCCGGGAGGCGCCGGTCGGCTTCACCGTCGACCGCGACTGCGAACTGAAGACCCCGGACGACCAAAAATCGACCGTGCGCTACTCGCGTCACACACTTGAAATCGACGAAGTCGCCGAACACATTGCGGCCGGCAAAGTCCCCACCCAGCTGGCCCTCACTTGGAACGACCGCATCTCTTTTGTGTTGACCGAAACCGCGCAAGTGAAAAAACTGAAACTCCTCGACGTCGTACTGGACGGTGTACAAGAAGGCGGCAAAGACGACGACGGCTTTGACACCGACGCCGCCATTTTGACGGGCGAACTGACTGCGATGCTGCCCGACCTGATTGAAGCCTTGGGTGGCGAAATTGGCGAAACGATATCAAAGTGATATAGCTGCCAACGAATTCAGCATTGGACGCCTGTTCAAAGGCTTTTTAGAATGATTCAGGTCTTTGCCAACAAGGACCGCCATGAACCATCGAAAGTCCAATGCCATCCACTAACACCCCGATATTGGTTAGCGCAGACCAACTCAGCACGTTCATCGCCAGCGCCTTAAAAAGCGCCGGCCTGCCCGACAAAGACGCAACCAAAGTCGCCGGTCTCATGGCCGCCGCCGACTTGCAAGGCTCGGACGGCCACGGCGTGATTCGCCTGCCGCAATACGTCAAACGCATCTTGGCGGGCGGCATCAACACCCGCCCCAACATCCATGTCGTGACCGAACGCGCCGCCATGGCGGTGGTCGACGGCGACAACGGCATGGGCCACCTGGTCATGTCGCACGCCGTCGACATCGCCATTGAAAAAGCCCGCACCGCCGGTGTCGCCTGGGTTGGCGCCCGCGCCAGTAACCATGCCGGACCAGCGTCTCTGTATGTGCGCAAGCCGATTGAACACAACATGATTGCGCTGTACTTCGCCGTCGGCAACGCCAACCATTTGCCGCCTTGGGGCGGCATGGACATGCTGCTGTCCACCAACCCGATTGCGGTCGGCATCCCTGCCGGCAGCGAACCCGCCGTGGTGCTTGACATGGCCACCACCGTCGCAGCCTATGGCAAGGTCAAGGCCAAAGCCAAGCGCGGTGAGCAAATGCCTGAAGGCTGGATGATTGACCGGCAAGGCCAACCGCTGCTGGACCCGAAACGCGCCGAAGAAGGTTTTTTACTGCCCATTGGCGGCCACAAAGGTTACGGGCTGGCGCTCATCGTCGGGCTCTTGGCCGGCACCTTGAACGGTGCCGCCATGGGCCGCGATGTGGTCGACTTCAACCACGACCACGTCACTCCGACCAACACCGGTCAATCGGTGTTGGTGATCGACTTGCAGGCCTTTGGGGACCCGCAAGCCTTCAAGTCATCGATAGACCACCTGGTGCGCGACCTGCGGAGCAGCGAGCGCCTGCCGAACGTCGAGCGCATCTGGCTACCGGGTGAGCAAAGCCATCTGCGCCGCCAACAATACAGCGAACAAGGCATCCCTTTGTCGGCACCCATGCTGGCCGACCTAGACGTGTTGGCGGCTGAATTGAAGATACCAACGCTGATGACAATCCAGTTGTGAGTGACGAGATCAAAACGGAGACAACCATGACAAAAATCTCACAGCATTTTCTGACTTTTGTGGCGATGTTGGCTTGTGTGACTGGCGTACAGGCTCAGGGCAGCTACCCGAATAAACCGATCAAGATGCTCATTCCTTTGGCCGCCGGCAGCGCCGTCGACAACGCTGCGCGTGTGCTAACCCAAAAAATGGCCATTGGACTCGGGCAGAACATCGTGATTGAAAATATTGCCGGTTCATCAGGCCTGATTGGTGCAGACCGCGTCGCCAAGGCGGCACCCGACGGGTACACCCTTGGCGGATTCAATGACAGCATCCTGACCATGTTGCCGCACATTTACCCACACATGCCCTGGAATGCCCTGACGGATTTCGACCCCATTTCACTGGCGGCCACCGTTGAGTGGGGACTGGTCGTGAAAACTGACTCCAATTACAAAACGGTAGCAGACTTCATCGCGGCAGCCAAGGCCGCACCCGGCAAGCTGAATTACAGTTCGGGCGGTAACGGCAGTCCACAACACCTGGCCATGGCACTGTTCGCCTCACGCGCAGGCATCAATGCACTGCATGTTCCCTACAAAGGTGCAACGCCTGCGGCAGTCGCGGTTGCCGCCGGTGAAGTTGACGTCGCATTTCAAGGCCTTGGCACCGTGACCTCCCTCATTCAGGCTAACAAGGTGCGACTTTTAGCCGTTTCATCTAGCAAGCGTTTGCCGCAATACCCGAACGTACCGACTGTCGATGAGTCCGGTTTGAAAAACTTTTTCTTCAACTCCTGGTTCGCCATGGTGGTGCCAGCCGGCACACCGAAAGACATCGTCGAGCGTTTAAACAATGAAATGCGCAAGGCACTCGCTGACCCAGAAACACGCGACAAGTTAGTCGCCCTTGGCGTAACCTTGCGCGGCACTTTGGCCCAAGAACTCGGCGTGGCGACGAAAGCTCAGTTTGAGATGTACCGTAAGTTGATTCAAGACAACAATATCAAATCAGACTGAGCTGCCACTGCGATTGCAACCTGCTGCTTAATTTCTAAGCAAGGTCTCCAAAGCCATGGCCAGCGCCCCGCAATGGAGTTGTCCAAGTGCTTATCCACAGCCTAGGGCACAGTCCGTGGGTGTAACTTTTGTGCATTGAAGTTTGCCTCTGATGTTAATTTAAGTCAGCCGGTTTACGTTTGTAGGTTCGGCGGACAGAATCGGCAAAATAAACGACAGCAACACACCCATGAGGCCCCCTACATGAAATTAAATTTATGGTCAGTTCTGGCAGCGGCCGTTATGGCCATCGCAAGCCCAACGCAAGCCCAAAATTACCCGACAAAAGCGATCACCATCGTTGTCCCCGCCTCGCCAGGCGGTGCCATTGATTTGGCCGCACGTCTGATCGGTCAAAAGCTCACTGAATCCACCGGCCAGCCGGTTCTGATCGACAACAAGACCGGCGCAACGGGCATCATCGGGACTGACTTCGTGGCAAAGGCAGCGCCCGACGGCTACACACTGGCGCTGGTTGCCAGCAGCCACGCGATCAATCCGAGCATGCGGAAAATCATGCCTTATGACGCGATCAAAGGTTTTGAGCCGGTGGTGCTCACGCACGTGGTGCCGCTGGTGCTGGTGGTCACACCCACCTTGCCAATCAACTCGGTGAAGGAACTGATCGCCTACGGCAAAGCCAATCCCGGCATGCTCTCGTTTGCCTCCAGTGGTGCGGGTGGTGCGCCACACTTTTCAGGTGAACTGTTCAAAACCATGGCGGGCCTGGACATGATCCATATTCCGTACAAGGGCAGCACACTGGCGCACCCAGACTTGATCAGCGGACGGACGTCCATCATGTTCGACACTGTCGCAGCCATCAGCACGCAGGTGAAAAGCGGCAAGGTTCGGGCCCTGGGTGTGACCACCAGCACACGCTCCTCGGTATTGCCTCAGGTGCCCACCCTGATGGAAACCGGCATGGCAGGCTACGAAACCAGTACGTGGGGCGGCATTTTGACCCCAGTCGGAACACCCAAAGCTGTTGTCGCCAAACTCAACCTCGAGATCATCAAAGCACTGAACGCACCCGAGGTGCGGCAACGCTTGCAAGACGCCGGCATTGAGGCGGGCGGCGGCACACCCCAACAGTTCGCAGCATTCATCCAGACCGAAATGGTCAAGTGGGCCAAGGTCGCCAAAGACGCAGGAATCCAAGCAGAATGAAAAATACAAAACTCCTCATGAACGGCAGGCTTTTGCCGCAACTTGAAGCCGCACTGAGCGCCGAATACGATCTGTGCCCCTTGTGGCAACAAGTATCACCCGAAGATTTTCTAAAAGAACACGGACACGAATTCACGGCCCTTGTCACCTCTGCAAAAACTGGCGCGTCCACGGCCTTGATCAACGCCTTGCCGGCACTCAAAGTCATTTCCGTGTTCGGTGTCGGCTATGACGCGGTAGATGTGACCACGGCTCAGCAGCGCCGCATTCAGGTCGGCTACACGCCAGAGGTGCTGAACGACTGCGTGGCGGATACCGCGATGGGCTTGTTGATCGACGTGGCGCGTCAATTCAGCGCCTCGGACCGCTACTTACGCGCCGGCGAATGGCTGAAAGCGCCCTTCCCGCTGACCACCCGCGTGAGTGGCAAGCGTTTGGGTATTTTTGGCTTGGGCCGCATTGGGCAAACCATTGCACGGCGGGCCAGCGGGTTTGACATGGAGATCCGTTACCACAACCGGCGTCAAAACTCTGACTTGCCCTATGCCTACGAGCCCACGCTGGCATCGCTGGCAGAGTGGTGTGACTTTTTGATGGTTGCGAGCTCAGGGGGGGCAGAGACCCGGCATCTGATCTCCAGCGACATCCTGAAAAAGCTCGGCCCTGAAAGTTTTTTGATCAACATCTCCCGCGGCACGGTGATTGACGAACAAGCCCTGATTGAAGCCCTGGAACAAGGTGTAATCGCCGGTGCAGGACTCGACGTTTACGCAGATGAACCGAACGTCCCCGATCGGCTACGGCGCCTCGACAATGCCGTGCTGCTGCCCCACCTGGCCAGCGCCACCCACGAGACCCGCCAGGCCATGGCTGACCTAGTCTTAGACAACTTGGGAACTTACTTCAAGACAGGGCTTGTCAAAGTGGCGGTGCCCTTGGCCACCTAGGGTTTACGTGATTGAGAAACGGCTTGGGACTTGTACGATAGGTTTGATCAAACATCAACAATTTACGCCCCACAGCTGAAACTCTCAACATGTCTAAAGTGATCATCACCTGCGCCGTCACGGGCGCCATCCACACGCCGTCGATGTCGCCCTACCTGCCGATCACGCCAGAGGAAATCATCGAAGCCTCGGTCGGTGCGGCTGAAGCCGGCGCTGCCATCATTCATCTGCACGCGCGCGACCCAGTGACAGGAAAGCCTGACCAAACGCCAGAGGCATTTGGCAAATTTCTACCGCAGATCAAAGCCAGAACCAACGCGGTGCTCAACCTCACCAGCGGCGGCTCGCCGTACATGAAGATTGACGAGCGCATTCAACCATCCATGCGCTTCGCACCCGAAGTCGCATCACTCAACATGGGTTCTTTCAACTTCGCGTTGTTCCCCATGTTGGAGCGTTTCACCGAGTTCAAACATGCGTGGGAGCGTGAGGCCTTGGAAGGCAGCCGCGACCTGATTTTTCGCAACACATTTAAAGACATTGAATACGCGCTGGCGGCCTGCTCTGCCAACCAAACCCGGTTTGAGTTCGAGTGCTATGACATCGGCCATCTGTACAACTTAGCCCACTTCATGGACCGCGGCTTGGTCAAAGGGCCGCTGTTTGTGCAGTCCGTTTTTGGCATCTTGGGCGGCATCGGCGTGCATCCGGAAGACGTCATGCACATGCGCCGCACGGCAGACCGGCTGTTTGGCAAAGAGTACCAATGGTCGGTGCTGGGCGCTGGCAAAAACCAGTTGCGCATTGCGGCCATGAGCGCGGCCGTGGGCGGCCATGTGCGGGTCGGGCTTGAAGACAGTCTGTGGCTGGGCAAAGGCACGCTGGCCAAAAGCAATGCAGAGCAAGTGCGGCAAGTACGGCAGATCATTGAAGGCTTGGGCCATGAGATCGCCACGCCTGATGAGGCACGCCAGATGCTGCAGCTCAAAGGCGCAGAAAATGTGCGCTTTTAATCCCAGTCGCCAGCCAATCCACGAGCTTCCCTGATGGCCTGCGCCGCGACAGAGATGTCCAACAATATGGCTTGGCGCAAGCCTTCTTTGTCTTTCTTTTCGAGGCTTCTGATCATCAAGGCGTGCAAGCGGCGTGAGTCTGAAAAGTCCATGTCGCCCAGGCCAAAACGGATCAATGGCCCGGCACGGACCCAGAGTTTTTCAATGATCGACAGCACAAAACTGCTGGCGCCAAGTTGGTAAATCAAAAAATGAAATTGGAAGTTGGCATTCAGGTAGGCGTTGGCATCGGTCTCGCTGCGCATGGCCGACTCGATTGTCTTGAGCTCGGCAATGTGCACCGGCAAGATCCGCTCCACCGCCTGAACCGCTGCCAAACATTCGACATGGCAACGAAGCTCTGTGAGCTCGTCAAAGTCTTGCCGCGACAGCCGCGGAACGATCACCGTGCGATTAGCCCGCAGCTCCAGTGCGCCCTCCGCAATCAGTCGGTTCATGGCTTCTCTGGCCGGCATCACGCTGGCGCCAAGCATGGTCGAAATGGCTTTCACCGTCACCGCTTGACCCGGTTGGAAATGACCGTTCATCAAAGCAGTGCGCACCGACTGCGTCACTTGCTCACGCAAGGTGATGTTGGCTACGGGCTTGAGGACGGGCAATGCGGCACCATCAATCGACTGGTTTTTAATCATGAGCGGCAAAAGATAGCACGCTTCGTTCAGCACTTGAACATCCGAACAACCACCCCTCCAAGGAATACCCAATGACGCCAAGCAACAAACCCACCGCCATCATCACCGGTGGCAGCCGGGGTATTGGACGCGCCACCTGCGTGACGTTGGCCAAACAAGGCTGGAACATCAGCTTTAGCTACGTCAGCAACCAAGCCGCAGCACACGAGACGGTGGCCATGGTGGAAGCCGCTGGAGGGCAAGCGCTGGCCGTCAAGGCCAACGCCGCCGACCGTGAAGACATCAAACAACTGTTCGCAGTCAGCGTCAAGACCTTCGGCAGACTCGATGCCTTGATCAACAATGCGGGCATTGTGGGTGAACCACGCTCGATCCTCGACGCAGATGATGCGCATCTGACGGATGTTTTTCGCACCAACGTGCTGAGTTATTTCTTCTGCGTCAGTGAGGCGGCGCGACTGATGTCAACCCAGCGCGGCGGCAAGGGCGGCAGCATTGTCAACATGTCTTCAGCCGCAGCCCGCCACGGCGGCATGCCAGAAGAAGCGCATTACGCAGCATCCAAGGGCGCGATTGACAGCTTCACCTTGGCGCTGGCCAAGGAGCTTGCGCCGCATGGCATTCGTGTCAATGCCGTCAGGCCTGGACTCATCAACACCACCATCCACGAAGCCCATGGCGGTCAGGCACTGATCAGCAAGATCGGCCCCACGGTGCCGCTGGGTCGGGCCGGCACCGCCGATGAGGTCGCTGAAGTCATCGCCTTCCTCGCCGGCCCCCTCTCGAGTTACATGCACGGCGCGCTGGTGGACGTGTCTGGCGGGCGCTGATCAACTTTATGTGTGCAAGTCCGAGAACAACAGGAGACAAAAAATGATGAAACGTAGAACCCTGCTGAGTGCCACCGCTGCTGCCGCATCGGCCATGGTATTGCCCGTAGCCCAGAGTCAGACAAATGCCTATCCGAACAGGCCGATCAAGATGATCGTGCCGTATGCGCCTGGCATTTCGCCCGACATCGTTGCCCGATTGATCGGCAACAAGCTGAGTATCGCGCTAGGTCAGCCCGTCATCATTGACAACCGTCCAGGTGCTGGCGGCATGATCGGTGCCGAGCTTGCAGCGGCCGCACCAGGCGATGGCTACAACCTGTTCTTCACGGTCAAAGGCGTGATGGCGATTGCGCCGCACCTGTACCCGAACGCCAGGTACAACGCGCTGAAAGACTTCAAGGCGATCTCGCAAATTTTGGTGGTGCCGCACATCATCACAGCAACCCCCAACGCACCGTACAACAACCTCAAAGAAATGGTCGAGTACGCCAAGAAAAACCCCGGCAAGATCAACTACGCGTCTGCCGGGGTGGGCTCACAGCCACACGTTGCGCTTGAAGCTTGGGCCAAACGCACGGGCATCAAGCTCAACCACATCCCTTACAAATCCAACCCTGGCCCGGACGTGATGAGCGGCGTGGTCGACATTTATCTCGAAGCGTCAGCCAGCGCCATTCCGTCGATTCAAAGCGGCAAAATCAAGGCTTTGGCCGTCTCAGGCAACGACCGCATTCCGACTCTGCCGAATCTGCCCACGGTCACGGAATTCGGTGCCAACCTCGACCCGAACGGCGTCATCGGCAATTCGTGGCATGGCCTTTACACGCCAGCCAGCACGCCTGACGAGATCGTCAACAAACTCAACACCGAAATCATCAAAATCGTCAACATGCCCGAAATTCAGGCCCGGCTGCGCTTTTTGGGGTTGACCCCCACCGGCACCGATGCAGCGGCGCTGGCCAGCGGCGCTGCATCGGATTTCGCTTATTGGGGCGCCTTGATCAAAGAATTGGGCATCACGGTCGAATAAAAAGGGAGCTTTGATGCGCTCTCAACCCATGCTGGCTGCAAACCCAAACACCGATTCAGTGCTGACGATGCTGCGCACCATGCGGCTGATTCGCGACTTCGAGGAAGCCGCCGGCCAGGCCTTGCAAGACGGCCATGTCCGCGGTTCAGTGCATCAGTACACGGGGCAGGAAGCCATTGCCACTGGCGTTTGTCATCACCTCCATCCGTATGATTTTGTCTCGAGTCACCACCGCGGTCATGGCCACGCCATTGCCAAGGGTGTGTCGGTCGCAAAGATGATGCGGGAATTGTTCGGTCGCCAAGGCGGCACCTCGAACGGCAAAGGCGGCTCCATGCACATCGCTGATTTTTCACTCGGCATGCTGGGCGCCAATGGCGTTGTGCCCGACGGCGTGACCATTGCCGTGGGGGCTGCGCAGGCGCTCAAAATGCAGGGCCGACCCGGTGTCGTGGTGGCCTTTTTTGGCGATGGTGCCATGAACCGGGGGCCATTGTTTGAGGCCTTCAACTGGGCCAAACTCTTCAACTTACCGGTGCTGTTTGTCTGCGAGGACAACGGCTATTCAGTCACATTGCAAACACGCAGTGTCACCGCCGGGCCGCCCGCCATCGAGCGGGTTCAGGCCTTTGGCATTCCGACCGTGTCAATCAATGGCAACCATGTGCTTACGGTTGAAAAGGCTGCCGGGCAATTGATTGCCCAGATTCGTAACGGCAGTGGCCCATGTTTTTTACACGCGACCACTTACCGCTGGTACGGCCACTTAGCCCACGACAAGGCACTTTACCGAGACCCTGCCGAAGTCGCTCAGGCCAAGCAAGATGACTGCGTCCTGCACGCTGAAAACTGGCTCCAATCGCAAGGCGTCAGCGCCCATCAATTGCGTCAACTGCGCGACGAATCACTGGCTCATGTCGCCGCCGCAGTTACCGAGGCGCTCAATGCACCCTGGCCCGACGCGGCCAGTGCCTTCACGGATGTGCAAGACCTTGGAGCTGCGGCATGAGCTTGATGACGTATGCCGAAGCTGGCTGCCTGGCGCTGGCGCAAGAAATGGAACGCGACGCCCTCGTCTGGGCGCTGGGCGAAGATGTTGGGCCTGAAGGCGGTGTGGCCGGCCAATACCGCGGCCTGCTCAACCGTTTTGGTCCGCAACGCATTGTCGACACCCCGATTTCTGAATCCATGATCATGGCTGCCGCCATTGGCTCGTCCTTGCTCGGCATGCGCCCCGTGGCCGAACTCCGCTACGCCGACTTCGCCTTGTGCGCCGCCGATGAAATCATCAACCAAGCAGCCAAGGCCCGCTACATGCAAGGTGGGCAGGTGCGCGTGCCCATCGTCATACGCCAACCCATCGGCATGCGCTGGGGCATGGCGGCGCAGCATTCGCAAAGCAACGAAAACCTGTGGATCGGCACGCCAGGCTTGGTCGTGGTAGCACCGGCTACCGCTGCGGACAACCACGGTCTGTTGAAATCGGCCATTCGCTCAGACGATCCTGTCGTCTACATGGAGCACAAAGAACTCTGGCTGATTCAAGGTGAAGTGGACGCAGACGCAGAACCCATTGAACTCGGCAAGGCCGTGATACGACGCGCAGGTTGCGACGTGACCTTGGTCAGCTGGTCCAGCACCGTTAGCAGCTGCTTGACCGCAGCTGACGCACTTGCGCGTGAAGGCATTCACGCAGAAGTGATTGACCTGCGGACACTTTGGCCTTGGGACCGCCACACGGTGTTTGAATCCATAGAAAAAACGGGGCGTGTGGTGGTTGCACATGAGTCCACACGCGTCGGTGGTTTTGGCGGTGAGCTTCTGGCCGACATCGCTGAAGCCTTTTTTGGCCGGCTCAAAGCCAAGCCAACACGGCTTGGCTCTCCTCGTATCCCTGTGCCCTACTCCCTGCCGCTAGAGGAATTGTGTCGCGTGACACCTGCGCAGATTGCCGGCGCGACACGTCAGCTCTTCGCCTGATTCCTCGTTCTCAACAGACAACTGGGCATCACGGGCACCTCCGCGGGTGCATTATTCGTACGCACTAGGCCAGAAAAACAGGGTTTACCATTAGTAATCAAAGCCATTATTCACTTTTAAAGTAATAAGTAGGTGTACTATACAGATAGAAGCAGAGCAATTTAGCTCTAGTTGTCACGGCTTTCACAGCTTGACCACCCTGGACCCCAACCCAACTTTGTCTGTCTCGGCACGACCTCAGCAAGCCAGACTTTACACCCGGGTTTTTGGGTCGAACGGATCTGAACCGACTGCTGGCAGTGATGAAAACCTTCGCAAGAAGGTGAGCTATCCATCCAACATCCACGCCTACCCACTTTCCAAAAGCTCGAAAGGCATATTTTGCAAATAAAAAGTCAAGCAGATTTCTATTCTGGACTGATGTTTCTCGTCATGGGCATCGCCTTCGCCTGGGGCGCTACCAACTACACCATTGGCGACGGCGCCCGCATGGGTCCAGGGTATTTTCCTCTGCTACTTGGCAGCGTGATGGCCTTGATTGGTGTCGTGATCAGCATCAAAGCGCTGGCCATCAAATCCGCAGATGGCGACAAGATCGGCCCTTGGGCATGGCGACCGCTTTTCTACATCATTGGTGCCAACTTCGTGTTTGGACTGTTGCTGGCGGGCATGCGCAGCATTTCGCTGCCGGCTTTCGGCTTGATCATTGCGATTTATGCCTTGACCTTCATTGCCAGCATGGCTCAAGCCGATTGGAAATTCGTCCGAACCTTCGCCTTGGCAACCGCCTTGGCAGTCGGCAGTTATCTGGTGTTCGTTGTGGCATTGGCACTTCAGTTCCCGGTGTGGCCTGACTTCATCACCGGCTAAGGACATTAAAAATGGAACTGATTGCAAATTTATCACTGGGTTTTGGCGTCGCCTTCACACCCGTTAACCTGACCTATGCCTTGGTAGGCTGCCTGCTGGGCACCTTGATTGGCGTTTTGCCAGGCATTGGTCCCGCTGCCACCATCGCCATGTTGCTTCCCGCAACGTATGCGCTACCACCGGTGTCCGCGCTGATCATGCTGGCCGGTATTTACTACGGCTCACAGTACGGCGGATCAACCACCGCTATTTTGGTGAATTTACCGGGGGAGTCTTCATCAGTCGTGACCGTGATTGATGGTCACCAAATGGCCAAAAAAGGACGTGCGGGGCAAGCGCTGTCTGCCGCCGGCTTGGGGTCGTTTTTTGCTGGTTGCGTTGGCACCGTGTTGATCGCCGCCTTTGCGCCGCCACTGACAGAATTGGCGTTCAAATTTGGCCCTGCTGAATACTTTTCATTGATGACATTGGGCCTGATTGGCGCCGTGGTTCTGGCGTCGGGATCGTTGCTCAAAGCCGTGGGAATGATTTTCTTAGGACTGTTGATCGGTCTGGTTGGTACGGACGTGAACTCGGGCGTGGCGCGTTACAGCTTTGACGTGCCTGAGCTGACTGACGGCATTGGTTTTGTCGCCATTGCCATGGGCATATTTGGGTATGGCGAGATCATCAGCAACTTGGCGCAGCGTGAAGTTCAGCGCGAGGTCTTCAACGTCAAAATCAAGGGCATGTACCCCAGCAAGCAAGACTTCAAGGATATGACGCCAGCCGTCTTACGGGGCACGTTGCTGGGTTGCGTGCTCGGAATTTTGCCAGGTGCTGGCGCAATTTTGTCCTCTTTTGCGGCCTACACCATCGAGAAAAAAGTCAAAGGTCGCCCTGGCGAAGTGCCTTTTGGTCAAGGCAATATCCGCGGGGTGGCAGGCCCAGAGGCCGCCAACAATGCGGCCGCCCAGACGTCCTTCATTCCACTGCTGACACTGGGTATTCCATCGACCGTCACAATGGCGCTGATGGTGGGCGCGATGACAATCCACAACATCCAACCCGGTCCGCAGGTCATGACCAGCAACCCGGAACTCTTTTGGGGATTGATCGCCTCGATGTGGATCGGCAACGCCATGCTGATCATCTTGAACCTGCCGCTGATCGGCATCTGGATCAAACTGCTGACGGTGCCTTACCGCTACCTGTTTCCGTCGATTGTGTTGTTCTGCGCGATTGGCGTTTACTCGACCAATAACAACACCTGGGATATTTGGGTCGTGGGTGTGTTCGGCATCATCGGTTATGTCTTTAACAAACTGCGTCTTGAACCGGCGCCTTTGCTGCTGGGTTTGATTCTCGGTCCGATGATGGAAGAAAACCTTCGACGCGCACTGCTGCTCTCTCGAGGTGACTGGAGCACCTTCATCACGCGCCCACTATCCGCTGGCTTGCTGGTCGTTAGCCTGTTGATGCTGTTGGTTGTTTTGTTGCCAGCAGTGAAGAAGAGCCGAGCCGAAGCGTTTATCGAGTAAAAGGACTTTAACCGCACAAAAAGAGCGCCCGAAGGCGCTCTTTTTTTGACCATCGAGAACATCGGATTTCAGCAACCATAGAGAGCCCAATAATACGTACTCTGTGTTGGGTCATACCCTGGGTTAGTGAACTTGGCAATATAGTTTTTGCCATTTTTATACGAAACTATACTGCCTGCTGCATAGCTTTTACCTGAGACCCACGCTGGAAACTTATACAAAGACCAGAAGTAAGTACTGATCGTTGGGTTGTAACCAGGATTCGCACGTGTCGCGACATACAGTCTCCCATCGGAATAAAGAACGATCTTTCCGGCGGAATAATAGCCGCCTTGAATCCAACTTGGGAATGTACAAGCATAAGTGACGCTAGGCGAAGGAGCCGGTGATGGCGCCGGCGCCGGCGTAGGCGCAGGCGCGGGAGATGGTGCAGACACGTCAGTACAGGTGTACGGCGCCCAAAAATAGGTACTGATTGTTGGGTTGTAACCTGGGTTGGCAAACTTGGCGACATAGAGCTTTTTATTTGAATACAACACGATGTTGCCAGCTGCATACGCTTTTCCACTCACCCAAAGTGGATAAATACAAGCTGGAACAGGAGCTGGAGCCGGAGCCGGAGCCGGAGCCGGAGCCGGAGCCGGAGCCGGAGCTGGGGCTGGGGCTGGGGCTGGGGCTGGTGCAGGCGGCGGTGTGTATACGCCTGCAGACTTGAAAATAGTGTAAAACTGATAATTAGATTGAGCTACGCCACTGTAGGTATCAACGGGTCCCATGCCACTGGTGCTCTGCGCAATATCTCTTTGAAATGACCAGTAAGACAGCAGACCGAGACCATTGAGTTTGGCAAAATTGGCTATTGTTTGCGCTTCCTCTAACGACAATACCGTACCGTCATCGTTGATGCCAATCATCGGTGTGAGCCCCATCATCTCGTAAATTTGGGCCTTGGATTTATCAGGGAAAACCACCGCCAATTGTGTGGCTGAAGCCTGAAGATTAAGGATCGATGCCTGAGCGATGGTCGGCGGCACAGCCTGAGACTTCAAGTTACTGGCACCAAAGTCCATGCTCATCAAATTCACCATGTCAATCCGCACCCCTGCAGCAACCGTCGTTTTTAGTAAATTGATGGCGTTGGTGTCGAGCCCCGTGAACCATCCAGGCAAAGTGAAGGAAACATAAAGAGCAGGATACTTAACTTGAAGCCTCGCCAAAACCCGAGCACGGCGCGCAGTTCCGCTTGTATTTGAAAGTTGAGTTCCTTCCACATCAAAATCAATACGGGTAGTTCCTGTATTAACAATCAAATTATCAATCAAGTTAAATAAATCATCATCCGTTGCACATGAAATCTCGGCATAGGTTCCATCGGCACCCCCCATCGAAACAATCAGTCGACCGCCTGCCGCAACATAACTGCGGGCGTCCTGATATTTATTGGTGATATTTGCATCAAATGCACACGTCCCTCTGGTAATGGCAAAAGCCAGTGTTGCACTGTCCAGCCCTGCAGCGCTTTTTGCGCTCACCAGTGAGCCAGAACTCCACGCTTGAAAGTAGGGTGCAACATCCATAGCACTCGCGCTTTGACCCAAGCACAGCAGCATGGCACCTGCGAGTAATTTATTAATCGGACTTAGCTTGTGTGGTATCCGCATGAGGTTTCTCCTGAAACGAATTAACGACTGGTCTGATAATGCAAAGAACGGCACTCATAGGCCGCGTTACGTCATCAGAAACGAGTATGGAATTGACATTTACTGAATGAGGTAAATCTTTTCAACCAACTGACTGTTTGATCTTCTTTTTAGGATGCATGCGAGTCAATGCCAATGTGTAACGCGTAGTGCCAACGTCGAGGGGTCCAAAGAAACGAATCAACACGTCAAAAAACCAAGGGCCCGACATCGCAACTTTCATTCGCACAGGGTCTGATGGAGTTGCGAAAATTGAATCAGTTACAGCCGAGCACGACTGGCTCGGCTTGCTGGTGACGAAATCTCAATCTTTTTACAAATCTGGAAACTCGGCCTTAATGACTTTGCATGGTGTTTACCCTGCAACAAACTCATCTTGAGCGAATCTAGAATCTTTAATCGCCCATCAGCCATCACGGGCCGCAAGCCAACACCGGGCTGATCAGGGCCCCATCCAAAATAATGGAGACAAACCGCATGCAGCAAATAATCAAGACGCGCCGTGACGTGCTGTCACTGGCGGGGGCAACGTTACTGACCACCAATAGCGCTGTTTGGGCGCAAAGCGTCACCAACTTTCCCAATAAACCGATCAAAGTCATCGTGCCTTCTGCCCCGGGCGGAGTGGCAGACATACTGACCCGCTTGATTGCCCCCAAGATGAGCGAAAAACTTGGTCAACCCGTCATCGTGGAATACCGCGCGGGTGCAGCTGGCACCATCGGCCTGAATGCCGTAGCCCGGTCTGCACCGGACGGCTATTCGCTGGTCTTTGTGTCTGAAACACATGCGGCCGGTGAGACGCTCTACCCCAAGCGTGGCTACAACATGCAACGTGAACTGGTGCCTGTGACACCCATCGGCAATTTCCCCCAAGTGCTGGCTGTCAACAAAAATTTACCTGTCACCTCTCTCAAAGAATTAATTGAGTACGCCAAGGCCAACCCGAATAAATTGACATATGGCTCAGGCGGCATCGGCAACACTTACCACATGGGCATGGAACTGATGAGCCAAATGGCCGGCATCAAGATGCTGCACATCCCCTACAGCGCGGCCAGCTCTGCGCGCACCGACCTCATCTCGGGTCAGATTCAGTTGATGTTTGACACCGTCGGCAGCATGGAGCCGCACATCAAGGCCGGCACGGTTCGAGCGCTGGGCATCAGCTCGGCCCAACGCTTTGCCCGCTTAGAAAGCGTGCCGACACTGGCTGAAGCAGGTGTCCCCGGTTACTTGTTTGAATCTTGGTGCGGACTGATGGGTCCTGCCGGCATGCCCAGCCCGGTGATCTCAAAAATCAATGAAGCGGTCACCTTCGCTCTACAAGACAAACAGATTCAGACGCAGTTCGAGTTGAACGGTGTCATCCCAAGAGCCGGTACACCCCAAGAATTTGGGGGCTGGATCAAAACATCCATCGACAAATTGGCGCAAGTCATCAAAGTCGGCGATATCAAGGTCGACTGAGGTCGGTCCATCTAGACGAGGTGAGTTCATGCACTTTTCGATCCCGTGCTTGGTCATCGCCAGCGCGGCAACAGCGCTGCTGTACGGCTTGAGCGAAGCTCAAGCGAAAACCTGCCCGACCCAGCTGACACGGGCCTCGGCCTTACCCTGCTGATGAAAAATTTCTGTCGTAGAGCCAGCATCTTTTTAGGTATCGCCGCGGCGAGCGCAAGCCATAGCAAAACAGCCACCGAAGTGTATGATAATGCCGCGGCGAGCACGGTCGTCATTAAAACCGTTGACCCGCACGCCATGAAACAGAGCACGGGGACTGGCGTCGTGATCGGGAGTGGTCAGGTCGTGACGAATTGCCACGTCATCAAAAACGCCCCTCTGCTGACGGTGCGTAGCGCGGACACAGAATACCCGGCAACACTGCAACATGCAGACTGGGCGCGCGATCTGTGCTCACTCACAGTCGCTGGTCTGAACGCCCCATCTGCGTCCATCGGCAATTCCAAAACGCTGAGGGTCGGCGCCAAAGTCTACGCTTTGGGAACACCCAAGGGGCTCGCTCTCACCTTGTCGGATGGTATCGTTTCCGGCTTTCGTGAACGCAAAAATGGTCGCTACATCCAAACCACCGCCGCCATCTCACGAGGCTCCAGCGGTGGTGGCTTGTTCGATGAGAATGCGGCACTCATCGGACTCACCACTTTTTACGTGGCCGACGGGCAAAACCTGAATTTCGCGCTGCCCATTGAGTGGCTGAGCGAGCTGGCGCAGCGCAGCACGACTGTGGCTGATGAACTGGTTCCGATTGCACCGGTCATAACGCCATGGCAGCAGACATCACATGATCTGGAACTTCAAAAAAACTGGCCGGCGTTGCTTGAACTCAGCGAGCGATGGACGAAGGCGGAGGCGGATAACGTCGACGCATGGAAAAGTAAAGGGACTGCCTTTTTCAGAACCGCTCATGCGAAAAAGGCCATCGAGGCATGGGGCATGGCGGCGCGTTTGAACCCCGATGACGCAGAGGTGTGGTTTTTGATGGCGGTGACACACGCGATGGCTGATCACAAAGCAAAGGCCATTGAGGCTTATCAGCATGCGCTGAGCCTTGAGCCTGATGACGCTGTGGCCTGGTTCGGCTTGGGCGAACAGTACGGGTTAACGGGGCAGCGAAGCAAAGTTCGTGACGTTTACAAACAACTGAAAAAGTTAGATCCAGTGCATGCTGAACAATTTTTTCTCACGGTCCTCATGCCTTGAGTTCGGGCTGCTTTGACAAGCCGATAAGCATTCTCAATACACCCCGTGCATTTTAAGATCAAGGGGCTGTGCTAGCTTGAGCTTGCCAACCACCGCCCAACGCTTTGATCAACACCACGGTGGTGACCAAGCGCTGACCCAAAATTTGCGACGCTTGTCGCTCGCTGGTGAGCAAAGTTTGTTGAGCTGTGATGACGTCTAGGTAATTGGCAATACCGCCTTCATAGCGTTCGTTGGCAATCTCAAAGACCTTGTTGGCGCTTTTAACCGCCGCCAGGGTTTGCTGGTAGGCCAAGTCCAAGGACGCCACGCCGCTGATGCCGTCTTGCACCTCTTGCATGGCGGTGAGCACGACCCGGCGGTAATTGGCCACCGTGAGGTCATAGCCGGCGCGGCTGAAATCGAGATTGGCTTTGATCCGGCCACCGTCAAACAAGACCTGCGTGGCCGACACGCCGAGCGACCAAACCATGCTGGGCGCGCTGAACAATTTGGGCAAGCTGGTGCTGTCCAGACCAAAACTGGGGCCGACGATGACACTCGGATAAAAGGCTGCGTTGGCCACGCCGATTTGTGCGTTGGCGGCGGCCATGGCCCGCTCCGCCAAGGCCACATCAGGGCGACGTTCCAGCACGTCAGACGGGATGCCGAGCGGAACATCTGGCGGCGACGCCAAGCCAGCTTGCGCTGCAATTGAAAATTGTGGCGCAGGTGTTCCAGTCAACGTAGCGATGGCATCTTCAAACACCGCGCGCTGGCGCTTGAGCAAAAAAACCTGCGACAAGGTGCTGTCCAGCAGGGCTTGCTGCTGAGCCATTTCGAGGCCTGACGTCGCGCCCAAATCATGCCGGTGGGTGGCCAACAGCAGCAACTTTTTTTGCAAATCAATGGATTTCGACAGCACGTCTAAATCAGCGTCGAGAGCGCGCAGATTGAAGTAATTGACCGCCAACTCGGCCGTCAGCAGCAGCTTGGTGTTTTCTAAATCAGCCGCCGATTGCTCGGCAGACGCGCTGGCACCTTCCACCAGACTTTGCACGCGCCCGGCTAAATCGACCTCGTAGCTGACCGCGAGCGAGGGCACGATGTCGTTTTGAATAGTCGAAAAATTAGGCGTGTTATTTTTACTCCAAGGCCGATTCGCCGAGATGCGCTGGTTGGCAACACGCGTGCCCACACTGAGTTGCGGAAACAAACTGGCCGAGGTCGACGCCAGCGTCGCCCGGGCTTGCGCCAAGCGCGCATTGGCCGCCGCCAAAGTCTGGTTATTCAACATCGCCTGCTGCTCTAAAGCGTTGAGCTGGGCGTCTTCAAAGCGCTCCCACCACGGGCCCTTGGCCGCTTGGTCTTTGGGTGCAATGACGCGCCAAGGTGCCTGGGTTTGCCAGGTCACGGGCATGTCCAGCGCCGGCTTCGTGTAGCTGGGCGCAGACGCGCAGCCGGCCAACAAAGCGCTGACGCTGAGGAGAAATTTAAACGTCAGGGGTCGCGCCAAGCGCACGTTGATGATCACTGCTTGACTCACGGCTTGGAGTTTCGGGCTGCGCCGGCCGTCTTGTCGGCCTTGGCGACTTTGTCATCTTCGGCGGCGACAAAACTCACTTCATCACCGCTGCTGAGGGAGTCGGACGGGTTCAGCACCAAGCGTTCACCGCTGGTCAGACCGCTCGTGATTTCAACCTTCACACCGTAGTTTCGGCCTAGCTGCACCGGCTTGATGCTGACGCGATTTTTGTCGTCGACCACGGCCACCATCGTGCCTTCGCCGCGAATGATCAGCGCGTTGTTCGGTATCGACAAACTGCGACTCAGCGCCAGCGGTATCTCGACTTGCACAAAAGCACCCGGCAACAACACGCCGTCTTTGTTGGCAAGCGAGACTTCAACTTGCAGCGTGCGCGATTGCGTGTCTATCGACGCCCCCGTGCGCGCCACTTTGCCGTCAAATTTTTTGCCAGTCAATTCCGCCTGCGTCACCACCACGCTTTGGCCAACCTTGATCAGTTGCGCATAGCTTTGCGGCACGTTGATATACAGGCGCAAAGGGTCTGTTTGCGTGACGATGAACAAGGCGCGGGCCAAACCGCCGCCGGCACCCGCGTCAATCAAATCGCCGGTGTCGACGTTGCGACGGGTGATCACGCCATCGGTCGGCGCGACTAATTTTTTAAAGCCTTGCAGCTGACTCAGACGCTGCACATTGGCTTCGGCTGCCGCCAAGTTAGACACCGCTTGATCGCTGGCGCTGCGCTTTTCATCCAGCTCTTGCTGCGAAACCACGTCTTTTTTACGCAGCGCGTCCCAGCGCGCTGCCGTGGTTTTTGCCAAATCAAGACTGGATTGCGCCTGCTGCCGGGCAGCCACCGCTTGCGAGAGTTGCTGGTCGGTTTCAGGCGTTTCGATTTCAGCCAACAGCTCACCGCGGCTCACACGCGCGCCAATGTCCTTGGTCCAACGCTTGACGTAACCACCGGCCCGCGCATAAATAGGCGACTGTGTGTAGCCTTGCAGCGTGCCTGGCAGCGCAATCGTTTGACCCGCTTCACTCGTCTTGGCTAACGTGGTTTTGACGTAGTTACGGCCGCGCTCAACCACACCGGCTTGCAGCTCTTGGGTGTTTTGCATGCGGCTGACCACCGTGCGGGCCGCGCCCAAACCGAGCAACACCAGCACCGCAATCACCACCATTTTGGTTCGACGCACGACAGCGCCCCGCTTCAATAATTCTGCGGCGTCCTCAACCTGCAAAGGATGGACAGCCATTTGGGAATGACGCTCTTCAGACATGACTCAAAGCTCCTGGGACGAAATGCGAAGTTCACGCGCCACTTGTTGCCGCGCTTTGCGGTGCGACAGGCGCTGATGAACTTCGGCGTAAATAACGGGTACAAAAAACAGCGTCGAGACAGTGGCAAACAACAAGCCGCCAATCACCGCGCGGCCCAAGGGCGCATTTTGTTCAGCGCCCTCGCCCAGGCCCAAAGCCATGGGAATCATGCCGATGATCATGGCCAGCGCGGTCATCAGCACCGGCCGAATGCGCGTGGCACCGGCTTCCAGCGCCGAAGACAAAGGCGTGATGCCGTCTTCTCGGCGTTGGCGGGCAAAGGCAATCACCAAGATACTGTTGGCAGTGGCCACGCCCATCGTCATGATCGCGCCGGTCAGCGCCGGCACGCTCAGCGTGGTGCCGGTGATGAACAACATCCAGGCGATGCCGGCCAAGGCCGCAGGCAATGCGGTGATGATGATGGCCGCGTCAATCCACGACTGGAACGTCACCACAATCAGCAAATACACCAGCACAATCGCCATCGCCAGACCCAAGCCAAGGCCGATGAAAGACGCGCGCATGGTCTCGACCTGACCGCGAATCACGACTTGGTTACCGCGCGACAACTTAGGCGAAATTTCATCCACCAGTTTTTTAATCTGGTCGGCCACACTGGCCAAGTCGGTGCCTTGAACGCCGACATACACATCAATCGCGGGCTGCAAGTTGTAGCGCGACACGATTGGCAACTGCCGCCCGGTTTTGGCTTCCACCAAGTTGCCGAGCAACTGATTGGTGGTGTTCGACACGGTCGCTCCGTTGACGCCGCTGTTGGCATTGGGCGCTGGGCCAATCGGCAAGCTGAGCAGCGAATCAATCGAGTCGACCTTGTATTGCGGCGACTGCACCACGACGTTGTAGACCACGCCGTTTTTAGGATTCAGCCAGAAAGCTGGCGCGGTTTGCGAGCTGCCCGACAGAGCAATCAAGACGTTTTGACCGACATTGGTAGCGCCCAGTCCAAAGTGCTGCAGGCGGGTCCGGTCCATCTTCAAATAAACCACCGGGCCGTCCAGGCGTTGGTGAACGTGGGCGTCCACCGCGCCCGGAATTTTGCGAATGGCGGTGGTCAGTTCGGCGGCGCGGGCAGCATTGCCTTCAAGGTCGTTGCCGGTGAACTGAACGTCAATCGCCGCGGGCAACCCGAAGTTCAAAATCTGCGTTGAAATATCGGCCGGCTGAAAGAAAAATTCAACGCTCGGGAAGCGTTTTGGCAGCTCAGTGCGCAGCAGATTGACAAAGCCTTCGGTCGGCTTGTGCCCTTCTTTCAGGGACATCAAAATCTCAGCGTCCATGGTGCCGATGGTGCCGGCGTTGCTGTACGACAAGTTGATGCCGCTGTTCGGCAAACCAACGTTGTCCAAAATGGTTTCAAGTTGATCGGCGGGCACCATCTCGCGAATAGCGGACTCAACGGCGTCGGCAATGCGCGCGGTTTCTTCGATCCGGGTGCCGGTGGGCGCACGCATGTGCAGCCGCATTTGGCCGGCATCGACACTCGGAAAAAAGTCACGCCCCAGCACCGGATACAGCAGACAAGACAGCAAACAAAAACCGAGAAACAGCGAGATGAAACGCCCACGCTGGGTCAGCGCAGCCGACAAAGCCAGCGTGTAAGCCCGGCGCACATGCTCAAACTGCGCGTCAAAACCACGGTACAGCCGCTGCAACAGACTTGGCTTGGCCTGGGCCTTGGCAGCTTCGTGCACGCCACCCATCATCAGCATCACCAAGGTGGGCACCAAGGTACGCGACAAAATATAAGACGCGATCATGGCGAACACAACCGCTTCAGCCAAAGGCACAAACAAAAAGCGCGCCACGCCGGAGAGGAAAAACATCGGTACAAAAACGATGCAAATACACAAGGTGGCGACAAAAACAGCCGAGCCAATTTCACCCGCGCCAACCTCAATCGCCTCGTTCAATTCCTTGCCCAGATGCAAATGCCGCTCGATGTTTTCAATCGTCACGATGGCCTGGTCGACCAAAATACCGACCGACAGAGCCAAGCCGCCCAACGTCATCAAATTGAGTGTTTCGCCCAACGCAAACAAAACCAAAATCGACGCCAAAATCGACAAAGGAATGGTCAGCGCGATGATCACCGTGCTGCGCCAGTTGCCCAAGAACAGCAGCACCATCAACGCCGTCAAGGCGGCTGCAATCAGCGCCTCTGTGACCACGCCCAAGACCGCCGCTTTGACAAACACCGACTGGTCAAACAAGGGAGTGACTTTGACGTCAGCCGGCAAGGTTTGCACCGTTTTGGGCAACAAAGCTTTGACGTTGGCGACGATGTCCAGCGTCGACGCGCCGCCGTTTTTCAAGACCGACACCAGCACGCCGCGCTGCCCGTCTTGGCGCACCACATTCGTTTGCGGCTGGAATCCGTCACGCACGTAAGCCACTTCGCGCAAATACGTGGTGGCGTTGTTGAGGGTTCTCACCGGCAAATCGTTGAGCTCGCCCAGCACGTCGGGCGAACCGTTCATGCGCACGGCATATTCGGTTTCGCCCAGCTTGACGGTGCCCGAGGGAAGAATCAAATTTTGCGTGTTGACCGCGTTCACCACGTCTGCTGGCGACAGTCCCCGCGCCTGCAAAGCTTGAATGTCGAGATCGACAGAGATCACCCGAACCTTGCCGCCATAAGGAAAAGGCGAGGCCACGCCGGGCACAGTGATGAGTTGTGGACGTAAACCGTTGACGGCCACGTCAAACAGCGCGTTTTCAGCCAAGGTCGGGCTCGACAAAGCCAGCTGCATGACCGGAATACTGGAGGCTGAGTATTTGATCACCAGCGGCGGCGTGATGCCAGGCGGCAGTTGCCGCACTTGCGTTTGCACCGACGCCACCACTTGCGCGATAGCCGTCTGGATGTTGACACCCGGCTGAAAAAACACCTTGATGACGCTGACGCCATACAGTGAGGTGGATTCGATGTGCTCGATATCACTGACGACCGTGGTCAAGCCGCGCTCGGTCTGGCCGGCGACCCGCTGCCCCATTTCCTGGGCTGGCAGTCCGTTGTAGTTCCAGATAACGCTGATCACCGGAATATTGATTTCCGGAAAAATATCCGTTGCCATGTTCAACAAGGCAAACGGCGTACCGAGGACGATCAGCATCGCCATCACAACGAATGTGTACGGACGCTTGAGCGCCAATTGAACCATCGACATGAAGAAATTGCTCCGGGTACTTGAGTTGAAACATTCACTCCGCAAAAAACGCAATTCTTATGCACTTTCTACAATTGGTTTCTGATATTACATACCGGCTCGCACCCAAGGACAGGGGTTTCCACGTATATGCCCATGGCTTTACGTGCCGTTCACAACCCGAATCTGACACCCAAGCTGTCATTCACATTTCAGATTCGAGCGGCACAATCGCGTATTCATTTTTATTGGAATTTATGAATCAGCGTCCTAAATCACATTACGACCCCGTCAGTCAAGTTTTTCACTGGCTCACGGCTGCGATTGTCTTGGCGGCCTTCATCTTGGGACCGGAACACTTTGATCGACTCATTCGGCAAGGCGTCGACCCAGCGACCCGAATCGACATCGTCTGGCATGAATCGCTGGGCGTTTTGGTCATGGCATTGACCTTGTTTCGACTGGTCTGGGTAACGATTCGATCAGACCCACCAGATTTTCAGATGGCACATTGGATGCGCATCACGGGCAAGTTGGTGCATGGGGTGCTGTGGGCACTTCTCCTCGCCCTCCCCCTCAGCGCGTTACTAGCCTTGGGTAGCGAGGACATTCCGCTCACGCTGCTGGGCGGATTCCGCGTTGAACTGCTGCCTTGGGTCAAGTCGTCCGGCATCGGGGTAGTCACGGACTGGGGAGATGTGCACCAATTCTTGGGCGACGCCATTCTCTGGCTTGCCGGATTCCACGCCGCCGCCGCGATTTACCACCACGTGGTGCTCAAGGATGGCGTGCTCAAGGCCATGATGCGCCGTTAACGGACAGGGCAACGGCGTTTGTCTGGAGCGATTGCCCGCTGCGATCTGTCCGTACACGCTTTTTCTCGCCCCAAACCGCCCACTACAAAAAACTAAAACTCACTTCAGTCACATGACTTATTTTTACGAACCCCGCCTTGGCCACGGTCTGCCGCACAACCCGTTCAACGCAATCGTTGGCCCACGCCCCATTGGGTGGATGTCCACGCGCAGCAACGCGGGGGTGTTGAACCTGGCACCTTACAGTTTTTTCACAGCCTTCAACTACGTGCCGCCTATCGTCGGCTTCGCGAGCAACGGCGCCAAAGACTCTTTGCGCAACGTCCAGGAAAACGGCATGTTTGTGTGGAACCTGGTCACCCGCCCCTTGGCTCAAGCGATGAACCAAACTTGCGCAGCCGTGGGCCCAGATGTGAACGAATTTGAATTAGCCGGCTTGGCCACCGCACCATCTCGCGTGGTGGACGTTCCGCGCGTTGCTGACAGCCTCGTCTCGTTTGAGTGCCGCAGCACGCAAATCATTCAACTCGAAGGGCTCGACAAGCAAAAAATTGCCACGTGGTTGGTACTTGGTGAAGTGGTTGGCGTTCACATCGCCGAGCACTTGCTCAAAGACGGTATCTACGACACCGCCAATGCGGGCCACATCTTGCGAGGCGGTGGGCCCGCAGACTACTTCAGCATTGGGCCGGAACAACTGTTTCAAATGTCGCGGCCCAACGCTTGATCAAACCAATATTTTGACAGGCCACTTGACGCGCACTTGATCGACACCATGCCACCGCGACTCGCCGGCGTCCAGAGTGAAAAAAGCGATGAAAATAGCGCTTTAGACAATAAGGTCCGTGTGAATCAATCCGTTACCCATGCAGAACTCATCGCCTCTTTCAGAAGAGCCGAGGCAGATACTGCTCATAAATTCGGTTTGATCAAATCTGTTGGAAAAAAGGGACCCAAGGCCATCCAAGCAGCGATCGAAACCGCTAATAAGGCCGCAAAGCGCAGGGACTCCTACGCCAAAAAACTGAATATCCTTGGGGTGAGCATTAAAAATTAATGCTGGAGTCTGCACCCGCGCGGCTGGCCACAGTCTGCAACCGACTGGCGTGTCTGAATCGACAACTTGAAGCAAAAAAAGGACTTAGCCCCTTTCGACGCTAAGTCCTTGATTGATATGGTCGGTGTGAAAGGATTCGAACCTTCGACCCCTTGCACCCCATGCAAGTGCGCTACCAAGCTGCGCCACACACCGTAGATGCAAATTATAGCCGCCTGAAATGCGGCTCAAGCGGCGAGTAAATCACGAATTTCCATGAGTTCTCTACGCACGATCTCGAGGCGCTGAGATGACATCCCATCGCCGAGCAACACGGACGAAATAGAAGTTTCAGGGCCTTCCGCATCAGTTGGCTCAGACAAGGCATCGAGCTCATCCATGGCGTCGATCAAGTCATCTACGCCATCAAGCATAACTTCGCCGTTGCGACGCTTGTCACGCTCAATCTGAACGATGTCTTGCAACTTGTTGCGGGCGCCGCTGATGGTGAAACCCTCGTCGTAGAGCAAATCACGGATACGCCGGATCATAAGTACTTCATGGTGCTGGTAGTACCGACGATTTCCGCGCCGCTTCATCGGGCGCAATTGCGTAAACTCCTGCTCCCAATAACGGAGCACATGAGGTTTAACGCCGCACAAATCACTGACTTCACCAATGGTGAAGTAACGTTTGGCGGGGATCAGAGGGAGGTCTTTCTCCAAGGAAATCAATGCACTGTTGAGGAAAGCTACGAATTTACTCTAAGTCGGAAGCAACTGCAAACCAATGGAAAGTATTTTTCAACAAATTACCAATTCCAATGTGTCAACTAACGCAGCATCAGCCCTGAATCTGCTCTTTGAGTTTGATGCTGGCGTGAAAGGTGACCACCCGACGAGCCTCGATGGGAATAGCTTCACCGGTTCTGGGGTTGCGCCCGGGACGCGGGGCTTTGGTCCGAATCTGAAAGTTGCCAAAGCCGGAAATCTTCACGTCGTTGCCATCCACCAAGTCGTCAGAGATCAGTGTAAAAAAAGCATCCACCATGTCTTTGGACTCGCGCTTGTTGAGGCCAATTTTCTCAAACAGCAATTCAGCCAAATGGGCTTTGGTCAGCGCTGGGGTTTCCAGACTGTCGACAGAAAAATCCATGTTGTCTCCTTGCCCGCTATCGTGTGTTGCTGTGGTTGCAGAA
>Ga0075464_10000143_pt1 | contig 29773 bp, 23 predicted proteins | sample DEB19_08_DNA_5_FD_75068 | JGI IMG/M metagenome (GOLD analysis project Ga0075464, IMG submission 75068) | Aqueous microbial communities from the Delaware River and Bay under freshwater to marine salinity gradient to study organic matter... | ecosystem: Environmental > Aquatic > Marine > Coastal ...
TCGTGGAGGTAAACACCGCGGGAACAATTGACAATGCACGCTCAAACGAGATATTCTCATTTCGACCAAAATACGCCACGTACTGTTCCAACATGTCGTCAAGCTTCTTGTTGTAGTTAACCATGGCGATCGGATACACCGCAAAGAACTCAGCGGTAGCATCTCCTTTTAGCATGTGGCAGAAACGATTAAAGATGGCAACATCAAAATGACTGGTGATGATATCTGAAAGAATGTTCTTGCAGACAAATGCCACATAGTCCACTCCTTTAATCTCCCCTTTATTGGGGATTTTACTAAACCACTGATGTACCTTGTAGGCAAACTTCAGTAGATCAATAGCAAAGACGGAAACCTCATCGTGTTTCTCTACGGACGCATAACGACCATTGGCCATTCCAAAACTTGTGTCGGTATACGGGTGAGATAATGACCGAACGGCAGCAATACTAGATGCTGGTGCAGTTGAGTCAAATATGTCAGACACAGATAGGAAGTAGCTGACGCCTTCCTTACTGTACATTCGGTTTGGTCTAGAATCTACCGCACCGTTTACTGAGGAGTTGAATTGGAATAGTTTTTCAATACCATTCTTTTGAACATAGATCTCACTTAGGTAAGCCTCAACATCAGGATTGTAATGTGATAGCAACAATCCGGTAAGACGACAAAAGATATGGGAGTTGTTTACGAACCCACTCATTGATGTTGTTCTGGCAAGTACCTTCTGTAACTCCGCTTGATATCCTTTTCTGAGATAGGCGATATCTCCAAATGAAGCACCTGCTCCATTCCAAGTGCTAAGGTTAACATACTCTTGATACATCGCTTAATGCTCCAATGACCTCTATAATATCCAAACCAAAAATTTAACGGAGATATATTATCAGTATGTAGTATCGCCAGTGGCTCATCACCGTTACCAAAAAAATGATTCACTGCACTGATATTATAGGAAGCACTATTAGTGCTTGTTTTAGTAAGACGTTTGCTGTGTACTCAAGTTATTGCAAAAAATCTTGAGTATATATTATCATCATGACTTCTGTAGTCATTTTTCAAACCCACGGAGTAACACCAATGAGCAACCCAAACAGCGGCGTAAAATCAACACGCGGCAACAACAATGCAAGCAAGCCAGCATACAACGCAGGCAGTACTGTTGATCAGAACGATCAACAGCAACAAACTGAGCAAACAAATGACCGTGCATCAGTGACGATGCAACACCGTGGTTGGGGTCGCCAAGCCGACAGTCGTAACACCGGACGTGGTCGTGGGTCAGGTCAATCAATTTTCGGCGACGCTGCGATTACGCCATACTTCGACACCGACTCGTCACATGCAACACACATGATCCACAAGGGCATGTCGGCTTTCTTGGAAGACCAGAACAAGCGTCTGGCTCCGAACGACCAGTTCAAACTGTCGCTGTTCAGTCGTCAGCAGTTTAACCTGCCGTACGATGTGATCACTCTTCATCGTCACTACGTGATCGACGGTGGCAGTTATCCAATCGTCCACTCGTTCATCATCGGCCCAAGTCGCAGTCAATTGGCCGACATCAGCCATGAAGATGAACGTCGTCAACCTTTCCACCTGCCAGCGGTAGTTGGCGACAACCCAGGCGACCGCAGTCAGTCGGCGATCGTGACCATTCGCGCCAAACTGTACAATGCCGTCGATATCTTTGGTGGCACACCGACGTTCTCCTCTGAGCGTATCATCGAGCAGCAGTACGTCCCAACCGACGACGATGAGATCGTTGTTAAGCAGCTAATGCACGACGCTGCCGAATCCATCAAAATGTGCTACTTGACACTGATGAATCCGGAAGTCTACGACTGGCAAAACGCGATGGTCGGCACCAATGGTCGCCGCGTACATTGTGCAGTGGACTACAATCCACAGCCGTTGTTCACTGAGACAGGCCACCCGATCTTCCGGCAGATCACACTCACCATCTCGATGTTCCGCAAAGAAGATGGCGACAATGAACTAACCCGCGAGCCAGTAGTAACACTGTCTGCATTCTTGGATGCGAAATTGGCCACCGACGACGTGGATAGCCGCGAATTCCGTCCAGTCATGCCCGTGTTGGTTATCAGTGACGTCAAGTTCCACATCGGCGCAAACCGCACCGAGTTGTTCTTGGTGGCTCTGGCCAACATGACGCAATTGCCTAAGTCACGTCAGTACCTGCCAATCCTCGACTACCGTCGTGCGAAATTGGATCCATTCAACAATCTTGGCAATATCACCCGCGACAAAGATATTGCTGACTACCTAGAGGTCAAGGAGGGCGTAACACCACTGGCATCGTTCGACGACGTCAAAGAACTCGGCAAGGACATCTTCCTTGATGAGGTTGAGATGGCAATCGACTGCTCTCGCTTGCAGGGCAACACTGGCTGGATTCAAGACATCTTGGACATGGCTCGTAGCGACAGTCCAGTCATGGCTGGTACTGACACATTGTTCAGTTTGGCCAACACAATGGCACCGTTGTTCCAAAGCCAGTACGAGAAAGTCAATTGCGACGGCTTCATCTACGATGAGGATCATCCTGTTGTTGGCGGTTACTTCAACAAGATGGATCCAGGCGGCCACAACAGCAAGCGTGACACACGTAACGTGACGTTGTTCACCACCTTCATGGAAGACATGCCAGTTGCCATGGTTGATGCGTACGACTTCGGTCACAATACGCAACTGCCACCGGCAGAAGCAGCCAGTAACCAACTGGCAGTAATTGAGGCAGCCACTGGCAGTCGTCCAACTGTCACTACCTACCATCAACGTTTCACCTTCCGCCCTGACATGCTCGGTGCTTTGGCTACAGCATTTGATGACGTCGGTATCGTTGCACCACTTGACGGTGGTCGTGGTGGTGATCGCGCATCTCGTCAAGACTACAGTCAACTACGCGGCCGCGGCGTAGCAGGCTCACGTCGCAATCATCGTTAATCGCTGAAAGAAATGGGGACTCCAGCAGTCCCCATTTTTACCAATTGTTTTTTTTATCGCGAGCAGGTGATTCATGTACGAACGAATTAAGTCCGATGAAGAATACGAGGCAGGTATACCGGACATGGTGTTGACAGACTTTACCGAAGAGTATGTCAATTCCCCTGTAAAACCAATCATAGCAAACGACATGGACATTTTCACCAAGGAGGGACAGGAAGACTTAAATCGACTACTGATGACCAAATACACATCAGGTGCATTGAGTAATGTTCCACGTTGTGAATGTGGCGCAACGGATGGCGTTGAGAAGCTAAACCAGATCTGTCCTGAATGCGGTGATGTTTGTATCCCACAGTTAAATCGACCTGTGGTATCGTTAGTATGGATACGTGCCCCCGGTGATGTTAAGGCATTTATCAATCCATCTGTATGGCATGATCTTAGTCGTCACATGCGAAGTGCGAAGTTCGATGACTTAGAGTGGCTAACCAACCCTAAGTACGTTCCTGAAGGTCCACAAGGCATCAGGATCAGTCGGATGATGAAGCAAGGTATCGGTCGTGGTCTTAATTACTTCTGCGAGAACTTTGAATATGTCATGCGTTCTTACATTGATGCATGGCGGGTAAGGGAGGAGAAACCTGAGCGAACAGAGTTTATAGAATACTGTGAGTTGTTGTTTGCCAATCAAAACTTCGTGTTCTCAAAATGGCTACCGATGCCTTCGAGAACCGGCGTAGTGCTTGAGCAGAATAACAATACGAAGTATCTGGATAAGAACATTCCAGTGCTGCGTAATGCGTTGAATATTGTCGTTAAAGCGGATGCCAAGAAGAACTCATTGGCATACTGCGAGTCCAAGACGGTTAAAGCCATTAAGGAGATGGTTCCGTTCTACATGGCGTACACCATGAATACCCTAGGCAGAAAACCTGGCGTGTTCCGTAAGAACTGGATTGGTAACAAAGTTCCGTATACGGGTCGTGCAGTTATCATCTCGAACCATGGACCGCATCGGTATGATGAGCTAGAAATCCCATGGACGATGGCAATCTCCTTGTTTAGGGCACATATCTACAATCTTCTGATGCAAGAGAACTGGACACCAAAGCAGATTAATCTGTTGTTCATTCGCTCGGCAAAGAACTACCATCCCAAGATGAGTCAGGTTATTGACAAGATTCTTGAGTTGGCAGGTCCAGAGGGCGTGTCATGCATCATGAACCGCAACCCAACCTTGAAGAAACTCTCCATTCAAGGACACGGTATTACGGGGGTAAACCGAGACCCACGTATCAACAGTATTCGTCTAGGTGACCTAATCATCAAGGGCTACAATGCCGACTTTGACGGTGATGCGATGAACATTAAACTGAACGTTGACGGAGTGGAACGAAAAGCATTGTCCCCTCTTAAACAATACAACAGTTTACTATGTACACACGTCCCGAGAAAAATATCTGGCGACTTCAATCTGCCAGATGCCGCCGCACGTCTTGCTACCCACTTTCTCCTTGACGGGGAAAAACGTAAGACGAGCTAGTTAGTAGGAGGAGGAATATGCGTATACAACGCGCAAGTAGTCGCGCTGAGTTGGATGCGTCGTTATACGGCGAACCTGACGATGACGTGATTGACTACATTGAAAGAGATACGCGACGAATGCGGTCGCGTTTTAGCTCAAGGGGTCTTGACTACCTTAAACGGTCAACTGAGTCCATGCGTAACCGTGTCAGTATTGCTGACATTGGTCGTGCTGTCCGGTCGTTAGGACGTAAAGTCGTCTCGGTGTTTCGGCAAAACGAGTTTCGGGATCTGCATGACATTATTGATATGCAGTACCCACCAACCCAGATGCTCGAATACATCATGGCCAATCCCATTGTACGTCAGCGGTATCAAGATAACCGCTGCGATGGTTTCAGTGGTAAGTACGTTGATGACCAGCCAGATGCAATTGGTGAAGACCACTACTGGTATCGCCGTGCAACCAATGGTTTGTTCTTAAAAGACGAATCAGATGGACGGTTAAAGGCAACTTCCCACTTTGAGAAGCTACGCCACGAAGACCACGCACTGTCCCCCAAAGAGCAATATCAGGCAATGGGAGCATGGGCAATGTATGAAGACGCGCTACTCGCCAATGATGATGACCCAACATCACCACATGGCGGTAAACTTTAACCTACTATGGAGGCTCGACACTTCGGTGTCGAGCAAGTTTTATGAGTCAATTATCTTTAACCAGTGTAGGGATCGTTGATGATCCTAGACAGATTGCGACAAACTTGATTCGTATATACAACGCATCAAACGTTGACCAGTCCACTCTTTTTTTGAACAATGTCAAGTCCTGCGTAGACGCAGTTGCCACATTCGCCAATCGCCCTGCGGATTTGGCTGAACGAATCGCTCGTGACATCACGTTGTTATTCGAAAGCCACTTTACCAATGTCAACATATCCGCCACCGCAGTTCCAGACCAAAGCGGCAGGTTTGCCGTAAATGTCTCGGGCACATATTTTTTTAATGGTGTGCTGTATAATCTGAGTGAGTCCTTTGGAGCGTAATCATGTACACTGAAAAAACCTTTGCAGGCAATACCAATTCCGTCTTGGTCAGTTGCGGCACAGACCCAAAACACTTCCCAAGCAGTGAGAGCTATCGGGTCGCGTTAGATAAAGCAACCGTCACTGATAAACTCCCTGCGATTGTTGCGGTAATGTCAACACAGAACAATGTGTGGGTGGCTAACACCAATCCAAACGTCAGAAAGTTGATTGAGGTCATGATGACAGACATGTCATCCAATCAAAAGATCAGAGAACAAGTGAAGGACGTTGACTTTCTTTACTTTAAGATCAAACGTAAAGAGAAGACGGATCGAACCAGCCAGATCAACGACTTTGCCAAACGTCTTGCTGATGCACCAAAATTGCAATTGACCGAACCAGTGTTTAAGCGGGACTACCTACCATTTTGGATTCTACGCGAAGACGAACTAGATCAACTACGTGGTGATTCTACTGAGTCGTACCATGTACTGCACTCGTATGCCATTCATCGTTTTGCAGCAGAGGTTGGTCGACCAAGTAACGAGGTCGAGGTCATTGATCCAAACACAAAACAGGTCTTGTTTGTACTCCCGCCATTGTACCCTGCCCCTCCCGTCTTTGACGCCGACGACAGTGGTTTCCAAGATCGTGTGTTGACCATCAATGACGCGATTGAACTCAGTAAACGTGAGCCTAGTCTAAACAACATCTCAACGGCTGATGATCTTCTTGAAGATACACTGATGATCAATCCTGAAGTCCACCATGCATGGCAGGTAGAGACCATCCGTAAAATCAACATTGCTCGTGCCCACTATGGTCTAGGTCTTTTGATTAGCGATGGTAAGGCCAAAGAGAAAGAGACCACACAAGTGACATTGTCTGACGATGAGTTTGTCATGGAGGACTATCAATGACAAATAAGGCCAAGCGCCTTGTCTCTGTTCCTCTTGGAGACATTCACCTGATGTCAAACCGAGTCACATGCAAGCAGCTTATTCGCTGCTTGTCATGGGCATTGAATAAGGGGTCTAGAACCAATCAACAAATCGACATTCTGTATCTAAATGGTGACCTTCTGGATCGTCTGGTGGCCATGAACCATCCTGAGATGCCAGAAGTCATCCAGTGGTTTAGGCACATGTTGTTAGACGCTAAGGCCAGTGATCGACAAGTGCGTGTTCTTGAAGGAACACCCAGTCACGATTGGCGTCAAGTCAGAACGCTATTGGCATTAAACTCTGATGGGGATTTTGAGGGTGAGGGGATTAATGCGGATGTTAAGTACTTCGATAAAGTGGAGATCGAGTACAACGATAAGCATGACATTCATGTTCTGTATATTCCCGACCTGAAAGTATCTGCGGATGAAATGTGGAGTCGTGTCCAAAAGGAGATGAGTCGTCTCAGAATCGACATGGTCGACTATACCTTAGCTCACGGTGCTTTTATGCACCAACTGCCACCAGCAGCGCGCCAAGGCTCACAAGGACACCATACGCATGATCCAGACCACTATGCTGACATTACTCGACATGCGGTACTGTGCAACCACGTCCACAAACCGTCCAGTTACAGAAACGTACATGGTGGTGGATCATTAGATCGAATCAGTCACGGTGAAGAGCACGCCAAGGGATACCTCAGAGTAACCCAAATCGGTGATTCATCTACAACTGAGTTTATTGAGAACCCATTTGCTTGTATCTTCACAACTGTTGATGCGGCAGAGTTAAACAGTAAGGACGTCCTATTGACAGTGTCTAACATTGTTGAGAGTAATCCTTTTGTTCCAGTCAACATTCGTATCATTGCACATCGAGAAGATGAGGTCAGCGGTTTGATTGAGAAACTGAAACATCGTTACCCTGAGGTTAAGTTCACCTTTGACCTTAGAAACAAAACCGTCGCTCAGGACACCATACAGGCGCTTAAGGAGGATGATCTAACACAAAAGATTGTTCTTACCCGAGAGACCTTACAATCCGAGTTATTGCAAATTGTATCGGTGCAGCATCCTGACGATACCGACCGTGTGAAGAAGTTGATCGGCGACGTTATAGCCGCAAGGAGTTAACATGGATATTTTAGACTATGTCAAGGGCGACATTCCAGTCGCCTCAGGCACTGCAACCGCCCTAGCAACATTGTTCGAACAGAACAGTGGCAACTATGTGTTAAAGTCAGAACACAAGACCCATGATGTGCTATGTATCTCTCTGCACACATTGGTCAGAAACATCCAGTCTTGTCTGTCCCCCTCTGCGGCTGAAACAGTGAAACCAAAGACCATGGCCGACTCATTGGCCGATGACGTAACTCTTATTGACAGTTTATGTAAAGAGGCAGGCCTTCCTGTCATTTTCTATGGACTGTCAAGAAAGTCATTTGACAAACGTTTCCCTATCGCCAATCGAATCATCCCAAAAACTACCCGTCAAATCTTTGCACAAGAGATGGCAGACGAGGCGATTGAGATCTGGTCTAAGGGAGACATGAAATCACCCTCGGCAGTATTTGGCGATATGTCATTTAACTTCAATGGTGACGACGTGGTATTCATCACGTCAAATCCTGTAGACCTCATTACGTTGGGTGATGGTAAGCAGAAGACTTGTCTTTTGAAATCCAACACAGGGGAGATTCTGCCCAAAGCAGACTATGCCAAGTTGCTTAGTCGCAGGGCAGCCCACAAGAACAATCCCGCAATGGATCGTATTCGATTCAATGCTTTAACATTGCAGATCTTTGGTGATGGTAAACTGATCTCTGCTAAACCTGCATCAGTGCAAGACGAGATTCTTGCCTGTGCTGAGAAACACGACTGGACAACGGCAACCACAAGCGCCCGAATTCGGATGACCATGGAACTGGAGGGAATATGGAAGGAGCAGTACGATGAAATAAAATTTTAATGGAATAACCTTACTTATGCGGGAGTAGTAGACAGGCCTGTGTAACCCCACATTCTTCCACTGGAGAAACCAAAATGAGCGAAGTATCCAAGATTCTGCGCAGTTCAAAATTTGCCCTTTATGGGAAACCCGCCAATAAAGGCGAGGGAAGTCCCATCCTTAAAGTCAATGTTTACAACACCAACGTTGGCCTAAGCGTCTATACCAACTCTGATAATGATACCGACCAAGGCAAGTGGATCAATGCCCCAATGTCGTATCGCAATTTCATCATGTTTGCAAAAGCTTTTGTGGACTTTGTCAATGGTGTGACTGCTGAACCACTGAGTCTTACCCACTACTCCAGTACGGCAAACGTACCTGAAGGCGAAAAGGGTCAACGCGAAATTGTATCGTATACCGATGTTAATTCGGATAACGACGGCGTATTCACAATCACCATGCGCAGTGTAGATCAGTCGCGTCCAATCTGTAGTTTTGATTTTGGTCAAGATTATTGGTCGGTGTTTAACGACCCGTCTACTGGCGAACCACATGCGCCTTCTAAAGTTTCCCGTTATGCTGCGTTGGCTTGGATTGAGTCCATTATTGCAATTCTTCCGCATGTTGTCTCTGACAGTGTTGTTGAAGTTGCTGCGAGCAAACCTGCCGAAGGCTCTACTGCCGCACCGCAACAAAGTGGTGGTGGTAACTGGAAAGGTAATAATGGTGGCGGGAACAATTGGAAAGGCAATAACAACGGCGGTGGTGGCGGTTGGAAGGGTAACAATAATGGTGGTGCTGGTGGCGGTGGCTGGAAGGGCAACGGTGGTGGTAACAACAATTGGAAAGGCAATGGGGGTGGCAATAACTGGAAAGGTGGTGGCAACAACAATCGAGGTGGGGAGAGGTAACCGCTGAGCCTACACCTCCGCCAGTAAAGCAATACATTGTTAAGGGAACAAATGACGTCGATATTGACGAAGACTTACCGTTTTAACAATGTCGGTCTTAAGGGGTGACCCTTAAGACCATGCCACTATGTTCCAAGATGTTACGGGAATATATTATCACACTGTACACCGCCACAGGAGACACTGATGATTTTTAGTATCGAAGATCAAAAATATATGTCGATCCAATATATCGACAAGAAAGTTGTTTTTGATGTCTCTGAGTATAAACACTCCGGACTTCCAATTGACGACGATCTCTTTATCGAGATCAATGAGTACATGACCCACCTAACCGAAAAGGAGTCAGAAGATGTATTCTCGTTGTATGAAGAAGCCAGATGGCATCTAACCAATGGTGGCAACAGTATCAGTATCCGAAAGAACATCACGGACATTGTTCAAGCTATCTACAACAACATCTTGTACGATGACATGTTGCGCTGGTTCAAAGATACCTGCAACTTGCACTATCCAACAAACTGTCCAGAACGAATTGAGAACTCCGATCTTCCACCAGAGAGTACCTACACTCGTCCAGAGTTTAGAGAACTATCCGTACTAGCAATCTGGATTCGTCCAGTCATTGGTATCTGGGCTGAGTATGTCAGAATGGCGGGAGCAGACTACGGAGACTCCAACAAGGGATATGTAACAGTAGGTCTGATGGCAAATACCGAAATGTACGAACTGCCACCGTACGAACGCCTAAAGCGCTACATTGAACACAATCGTCACTACGCAATGTTCGCCAAGAACCCATCAGTATCCGTTACCAGTGGTTTGTCTACGGATGAACTACTTGACTGGGCAACGTCCATGGCAATGATCCGCCGTGTAGGTATTGCGCCTGTAGATGTGGACAGAGGAAATCCACCGAAAACCAAACATATTGTCTCAGTCATCTGGACGTACATCAATGGCATGTTATCTCGTAATGCCACGTCGTCCATGTTTGAAACACTGCGCACCAGACAGAAGCAGTACGGGGAAGACGGTCAAGAACGCCCAGTGCTTGATCAATACCGACCAGTCCAAGAAGAGACCTACGGACAAATGGTATTCAACAGCACGTATCTCTCCAGACGTGCATCTGTAATGTTGAACATTGACCCCACCATTCCAATCGAACTGATTGAGCAGATGGCAGGGTTAACACCATTAGACGTGACTGACTTCCAAGTGACATTGTGTCAACTGGTATTGTCAATGGTGATGAGTCCAAACTCGGTAACCACATTGGTACATCGTCGTCTAACGGGACACAGTCGATCAGGAGAGGAATCTACCAAGAACCCTATCAACGACGCTGTGATTATCACCAAGGCAATCTTGTGGCACTGGGGTCACAAAGAACTGTCCTTGCTCATGGGCGCTCGTTCAGCCACTGTTGACGTCAGTGATGGTCAAGACCAAATTCCCAAGTCCGTTATGGCAGACTTGATGTTGTATTATCCTTACCAAAGAAAGCAAGGAGGCAATGATCGTCAGCGCAATATTGCGTACATGGACATCATGGAGTTAACAAAGCGGATAGGCCGCGGGACGTGGGACGTTGTTTATTGTCCCACACAAAAAGCAGACGTGTTGATCTACCTCAACCCACTTGAGCGATTAGCCATTCCAAGTTGTATTCCTGAACTGATTGCAGCGCTTGTGATTAACGTCGCAAGACTGAAGAAAGAGATGGGCACAACTGAACTACCGGAGTAAGCAATGAAAAGAGATTGTGAGATTATCGAGGCGCACTTCTTTGAGGTGCCGCCATCCAAGGTGTTTGCAACAAGACCAATTACATCGTCTTGTCGTGAAAGTAATCTTGACGTCATGATTCGACGTTATCGGGATGACACCGACAATGGTCGCCTAAACTCAGCAACCACAGTGGCATCTATTGCTAACTCACTGTTCGAGCCAAGCGGTTCTCCCGAGCGGGAAGTAGAGTTACCCGGCGGTACAAGACGTAGTCGCATGGTGGTCATGCTAGTCGTCAAAGAATACGGTACGCACAGTGTAGACAAGATCCAATACATCGCTGGTTTCTCCGACATCTATCAGCTCGATGAATTGTCCGATGCTGACGGTAATATTGGTGATCGGGTACAGTTCTACTTTAACAGTGTGATCGTTGCGAGAACCAGTAGATCAGGCGAGTCTCGTCGACAAAGCACCAAAGTGCAGTCATCGTCGCAGATCGTCGGTCAGCCAGATGGTCGTAACTATCGTGACTTGCGCCGAGATGATCGACCACGGCAACGTATGCGTAATGGGGAATCACAAGAGTTTCTGCTCTCCCCTCGTTCAGTTGCGAACGTGATGAGTGAAGAGGCTATCCGTAAGAGTATTGGCGGTAGTAGTCGTAGTTCCGAGCATCGCAATGATCTTGATGGTACAAAGCGAATCAACTACGCAGATCGGCTGTCGTCAAGCTATCTAGGCCGTATCCTTGATGGCTATGGTCAGGCCAGTCGTAACCGTCGGTACTCAAACGAGGATCAATTCGCTCGTCGTGACATTAACTTCGCCAGCGAGTTCATGACGAAACTTAAGGACAAGACTGCTGTCGAGCTGTCGTTCTTCCAAGAAATCATGACTGACTCTGAGTTTGACATTCAGGGTTATATTGAGTACGGCGATCTTCGTCGCATCTTCCCTGAGATTGAAGATGATCGCGTCGGTCGTGTACATTTGATCGACAGAGATGATGAATTTGATCCCGACTTTGGCGAAGGTTGGGTAAACTCTCGGCAAGAAACCATTATCGCTAACCAGATCGTCAGCTCATTACCTCCGCTGATGATTGACCTGATGATCACTGAGGCATCATTCATCATCACCAATGAGGAAAGTGATGATGGTGGTATCGAGATGTACTACAACGGGGATACTGGTGCAGTCAAGTCATTGTTCTCTGGTACGTTAAAGACAGAAGCAATGGATGTATTGCGTGACCGTGTCTTGTGTCAAGTCATGCCGGGTATGGGGTTTACCAATGCAGACTTCTTCATTAATGCGACTGTTAGTTTGACTCGCGAGTCCCAAGTGAACGTTGCATTTGACGGTGGTAGTATTCGTGAGTATCCATTCCCGTCATTTGCTGATGCAATGGCGTCACCTCTTGTTACTGTAGATCCTGAACTGATCGAAGAAATCGCGAGTGACATTGGTCGGTTTACTGGGGCGATTGATGAGTTTCTCGGAGACGATACCGACATCGAGAGTGATACCGACGACATCAATGATTCCATTAGTCGCCATTTAGGCGGTGAACCTACCCATCGCAAAATCCGAAGCATTTAATCGAGAGAGACATCATGTCCATTCAAAGAGCAATCCTGTCGTTCTACACCGAGTTGTTAGGGTCACTTAACATCACACCGGCAAACCCACCAGACGGCGCTTTGTCGTTCAGTCTAGGCGGTACAGATCCTGTGCCATTGTTGATCGGTCGTGTCCCTAGCGATCCCAATAGCGGTAAGCAGTTAGTTCTCCCCACCGAACACAATCTTGGTAAAGTCGCAGACGGTACGTTTGTATATTTCCACCCATTGTCCGAGAATGTTGCTCGTGGTGACTCTGATGTCATCAACTGGTTAAAGAATGCCATGACGTTAGCAATCAATGCCGCAGTGAGTGAGATCGGTACAACATTGATCAACGTGGGTGCAAATCCAGACTTGGCACTAAAACTCACTGGTGAGCAGGTAGAGATCGCCTGTCAACTTAGTGGCGGTGAAAGCATCAAGGATAAACTTGCGGTGAAACTACGTAAGCTCCTTGTGGCCAGTAGCGACAATGCTAATGTATCGTTGGTGAGCATTTACCTAAAACGGGATGCAAAGCAATATGGCAGTGAAAAAGTCTGGCAACGTGCCGCCAAGGTATCTTTCCCGTTGATCTCTGAGATCAATAAGAAACATATCCAAGGCGACACGAACATCATGGGAATTGACTTTGCAAAGTACGAGGTAAAAATACTTTGTAATTTGTTCAACATCCTGTTTCCAGATAACACTGAGACGGACTACTATTCAGTGTTTGACAACCCCATCAACAGTCCATCCTTCGTAGTGCTAGTCAATGCATTTGCCAAGATTGCTGCTCGACTTGCTAAGGTACGTCGAACCTTTTCCAACCACATGATCGAAAACGGCAGCAAGATCAATGCAGACTGGCTACCAACAGTATCCGACATTCCTCGGTTTGTTGGCGTCATCCCGAACTTAGAGGGCAATCAGGGCAGTGTTCCCCCAAGCGACGTGAGTTCAGATTGGCATCCTGAACGTACTGCACCAGAACGCAGTAGTGCGGTTGTGGATACACAACAGATGGTTAAAACCTTTGCAGAAAAACCAGTGGTTGCTACGGCAGCTCTGCGTCCAGTCAATCAACAAGAGGAGGAAATCAGACACCGTCAACTCAGTCGAGAATACGGTGTAGGGGACGGGAACGATTTGCGTCGTTCCCTGACAGGTGGTGGTGGAGTTGGTTATCGTTCTCGTGAGGAGCGTCGCCGTAGTGAAGGTCGTGGCCGCTCATCTGGTCGTGACCGTGGTCGCTATCGTGATGACTATGATGATCGTGATTATGACCGCGATTACGATCGTGATGATCGTGGCTATCGTAGCAGACATCGCGATGATGATGAAGATGATCGTGATACCCGCCGCTTGTTTAGTCCTTCTCGTGGCCGTGGCCGCTCATCTGGTCGCGATGAGCGCGATTACGATCGTGGTGGACGCAGTAGAAATACCGCTCGTCTTTAATTAAACGACGTGGTAGATTGATGTCGTGAAACCAAGCTGGCCAATATGGCTTGGCTTGGTATTTTAATGCTAGAGAACTGACCTACATAATCCGCTGGAGAATGTAGGCCGTTTAATCGCATGGTAATCCACCACATGTACTTAGGCATGTTAAATTTTTTTGCCAACAACTGGTAGAAATCTCCTAAGTGATGTTTCTTGTCCGTAGACAACACGGACACTGTTTCCGTATCTGGACTGGCTTGAATGTAAGAGAGGTGAGCTTCAAGAGACTTCTTAAACGAATCAAGATAAAACACGCTATTTCCGTCCAGTGAATCTTGAAACGATGTGATCAGGTTTGCCATGGGATTCTCCATCTAGGGTCGGGAATATATCATCATAATGTACTGTTGTTAGGAGTAAAACAATGGACAGAATCATTGAGACAGACGAGAGTAAGTGGATCAATCGGTCAATGGATCCTCGCCTACATGGGAGCAGTTCCCGTGTTCCCTTTTCACAAGGCGACTCGCCATCTCGCCGAGATATGGTCGCAAGCCAACTGAGTCAGGTTCTGGCAACATTTGGCAATACCTTCCCACGCATCATGGGCGGTCAAGAGAAAGAGTTAGCAACTTACACACATCGGGTAGTTGTCCCATTCGAATGTGTTGTCAAGAACATCATTCGGACTCATCCAAAAACCCACAATGGATTTGAGTCAGACATTATCTTGATCATCGAATCTATGGATTCTTTCGGGTACTTTGATGTCATTGAAGTGCCTTATAGTCACTGTATGGATTCCCAATTCGGTTATCGTTATATCAAGACCGAACTGATGAAGAAGATTCGTGTCAACGATATCCTGAACAAAGGAGACCTGTTGGCACATAGTCCAAACGTCGATCCTGACTCGGGACTATACAAGAGCGGCACTGGTCTTAATGTGGCATTGATGGGTAGTCTGTGTGGGGTTGAGGATGGTGCTTGTATTGCTGAAGACTTAAAACCAATCTTGAGCACTGTGTGTATCAAGAAAGTTACTATTCCCTTCGGCACTCACAGTATCCCAATCAACTTGTTCGGCAACCATGAAACGTACAAACCATTCATGGATGTAGGTGACTACATCGGTGACGATGGTATCTTGGCCGTGACTCGCAAGACGGATTCACTGTCTGATGCACAGAATCCAAACCAGCGTCGGCCTAGCCTGCTTGGCATGTCATTGCTAGATGCAACTTCCTTAATGGAGATTGATACTTCTGACACCACATGGGTTGGCGCACCCAATGCTCGTATCATCAAGATGGATGTGATCCGAACATATCCAAAGAACAGCAACATGTTAACAGAGACGGAGGAACAACTGGCACAATATGCCGATCAGAAACTGATGTACTATCAGCAGTTGGTTCGTGCATACGCAACCATCAAAGACCCTATCAATGGGTATGTGGATGCAAGACTGTCGCCAAGACTTAGCACAATGCTTGAACGTGCAGGCTCGATGATCGCACACTGTACTCCAAAATCCCCTGTAAAACTCATGCGTGGACATGAACCAGTGGATGAGTGGGAAGTGACCATTACGTTTGAGTACGAACTGAACTCTGCTGAGGGTTCTAAGTATACCGACGCTAATGGCGGTAAAGTAATCGGCGTTACGTTCCTACCACGAAGTGCTATGCCATATGACCCTGTAAACAAAGTCCATGCTGACATGGTGATGCTCGATCAGGCAACGGGCAACCGCACCAACCCTGGCCGCGACATTTACATGGCAGTTACGGCAGCAGGTCATCGTCTCAAGAACGAGATCAATGCGCTGGCGGATGAAATCGGCATTTGCGATGAGTACTACGAAAGAGCGTACGATCGCATTATAGAGCTTTACGAGTGTGTTGACCCAAGGTATGCCAATGATGTCTTTACCGTCCATACAACGCAAGCCAAGCGCAATGCACACGTGGATAAGTATGCTCGTCATGGTTTGTACATGGCAACGTACTATGACCTCAAGATGTCTAACACCGATCGACTACTTCGACTACGGGAGAAGTTCAACATCAGAGGCGAACGCGTGCAGTTTGTGAATTACAACGGGGAACTTGAAACCACTGAGGAGGAAGTGTTAATCGCCGAGCTTCACATGTACACACTTGAGAAAGCTGCTGACAAATCAACTGCCGTATCTTCTCCAGAGATGCAACACTTCGGTATTCCTGCTAACCCTAACACGTTGCAGAAGAAGACGTCGTTGTATCCAGAGTACGCCACTCGCTTCTTTGGCGAGGCTGAGGCAAATGCGACAGTCAGTATCACACCAAAGGGAACACTGTCTGAGATCTACGATCGTGGCTTTAACCCAACCGCACACGTAGAGATGATGTACAGCATCATGATGGCAGAGAACCCAATGGATATTGACTGTGCAGTGGATCGTGATATGATCCCGATTGCAGGTGGTCGACCATTAGCAACATCAGCACACATGTTGAAGATCTCTGGCAAGAACATCACGTTCAAGAAGATCAATGGACACAATCAGCACTACGCTGGTTTAGTTAAGCGGAACGACGACTAACGTCGTTCCATTTCTTATTATTCATTGTAGGAGTAAACGATGAGTACGGTACGCGCAAGAGATTTCCTAAAGAATCCTCCGATGGACATCTGGGATCTAAGGGATCGACATGACATCACGCACATCGAAATGGATGACGGTATCTTTGAGACGTCTGCGCGAAAGATCATTTTGTCACGAGGCTCATGGCTATATCAAGAAGACTACCCTGAGATCCCACTTAACTCAGACCAATTGATTACGTCAAACTACTTCACCCCGTCATCGTTCAATGAGATCCTAAATGTTGGCTACTGGCGGGTGTTTGACCATATCGGCAGACCAAGCTACGATCTACGGGAAGACTGGCTCAAACGAGCCATGCTTCGGATCAATGAGCTGTACAATGGTATTGCAATCTACTGTGCCCGTTATGCTCGTGGTATGTGTGCCAATGACTACATTGACATTATGGTGTATCCACCCATCCTTGAGATCAGAGAGAAACTTCTCTACAGTCCACGGATGACTCCTGCGTACTACATGAAGATGATTGCAAAGGCCAAACACATCATGTTGACGGACGAAGGCCTGAGCAAGAATCCTGTGGTCATTGCCTGTCGTTGTCGATCAATGAAAATTGATCAGGTACTACAACTCACCATCTCCCGTGGTTATGGTGCTGACGTTGACGCTCGTATCTTTAGTGAGTCGATTCGTGAATCCTTCATGGATGGCGTACAAGATCTTGCTAGTGCTCTGATGCTGTCTCGTGACGGTGCAACCGCCAAGTACTACCAAGGCCCACCGACCCAACAGTCCGAGTACCTAAACCGCCGTCTTCGTCTGTTGGCAATGATCTATCGGCACATTGGTCAGCAAGATTGTGAAAGCGAGGATTACATCGAGAATCTCATTGTCGATGAGACCATGCTTCGGTGTTATGTTGGCAAGTATCATTTGTGTCCTAATGAGAACAAGCTAAAAGCCATCACGATGAACGACAAGCATCTGATTGGTAAAATCACCAATCTTCGCATGATCGAGTCCTGTAAGTACCCTGACCGATACGGGGTGTGTTGGCGTTGCTATGGCGAGTTGTCCAACTCTCTAGCAAGACATGACAACATCGGCTGGATTAGCGCTTCGACGACGGTTGAGAAAGTTACTCAAAGCATTCTGTCGAAAAAGCACGTTATTCTTTCGGCAATTGTTCAGTTGTTGTCGATGCTTGATGAGACCGCAGTCAAGTATGTCAAAGTAGGGGAGGATATCTTAGAGGGTAACATCTACCTGAAACGCCAAGAGGATCACGCCAAGTATCGTTACGAGCTGGTGCTAAGTGGTGAAGAAGCCCGTTACATTGCTGACCTTGATCATGTCAAGAACATCAATGACGTATCACTTGAACGGGTGACTAAAATCACCATGTTGTTGTTCAGACGCATTAACAGATTGAATGAGGATGACGTTACCCAAGACCTTGCAAGAATTGCACAATCCGACAGTAATGCATTCTTGTCATCTGAGATGTTGAAGTACATCATCACCAATGGTTATTCAATTGACCAGACAGGTAACTACACGGTCAGCTTAGACGAGTGGGATGAAGACGTACCTTTCATCAAGTTCCCACCGTCACTGGTCAATATTCCAGCTTATGTGTCTAACTTGTCCCGCTTCTTAACCAACAAGGGCAAGCTAACGGACGATGAGGATGAAGGAGATGATGATGAACTCAGAAGCCAGATGGATGAAGAGAAACGGATCAAGAACTTCCTCGCTAAAGGTGCAGGGTCTATTGACGAGTCTAAGGACAACGTCTCTAAACACGCGACACCAATGGCAGGGATTAATGCGTTCATGCACTTGGTTCTTGAGCGTCTAGATATCAATGTGGTTCACCTTGAGATCTTGGTGTTTAGTCTAACGGTAGCAGATGCAGAAGAACGTGACTATCGCCCACCTCTTAATCGTCGTGGTGCGAAGATCATGAACTTCAATACAGTGATGTGGTATCGTAGTGTTCCTTGTGCGTTAGCGTTCGAGAAGCAAGCAATCTCCATCTACAACATTAAGCAGTCGTTGGTTAAACATCGTGCAGCCCACCCATTCGACGAGCTAATCGTCGGCGTAGACAACTAGCAGCATAAACTCCTACAGAGCGCCTAGGCGCTCTGTAGGCTATGACACTATAATTTTTTTAAGTCGTCTAGGACTTTCCTGCTATTCTCATCACCATTTGCAGCGTTACTTCTAAGCAATCGCAACAAACCTTCATTTGCTGAGGCAGAACCCTGACCAGTAGCCCTTGCCAGATCAAGTAATCGCCTCGCTTGGTAACGAGGCATCTCACCATAATCAATCAACGAGATCTTAAAGAGATCACCAATCTTGTTGACAGCAAAGTCATTAGCCATTCGCTGGAACGGACCGCCTTTCCAGTGTCCTTCTTTGTTATTCATTCGGATCAAGTCAAGAGAGTTACCAGACAACTTAGTGTTGTCTTGGTTAATATCAAACAAAGCCATATAGAGTTCTTGCATAACGTAATGTCTTTGCATAGAACTCACAGTCTTAAACTTGATCTCTTTTAACTTGCGAAGTGCTTCAAAGTAATATCGAAACACATCCACAGGTTCACCAGCTCCTGTTAAACCGAAATCATGCCGAGCCACATGTTGGTTATGACCAGTCTCAATCAACTGGCCATAATCATCATTTGTTATCGGTTGGTCAGAATAGAGACTTTTTGGCCCATCAGCGTAAAAAAAGCTTTGAATGGATCCATAGGTACGATTGCAGGAACGTCTGCTGGGAATTCTTCATCAGTAACATTGTGACCTCCATTACACGAAGGACATTTGAACTGAGGATAACCAATGACGTTAACACTCACAGAATCCAGATGTTCACTGATCACTTTCTGAACGGCTTCAACCACTTCGTTACGGTCACTCAGAAGCTCTAGAACGCCACGTACAGCCTCTACGCCCTCTGAACGAATAACCCCACCACCTGCGGTCACACTCTCAACCTCGGTGATGTAAGAACCATACTCACGCAGGATCGTCGCAGTAAGACCATTCATGATTTTCTTTTCAGCAACTTCAGGACTGGTGTTACCAATCGCAGCACGAATCTGATTCGCTGAGTACTCGTACCAACCACGCGCATCGTTGAAGTAATCTCTTGCGTTTGGTGTTTGAAGGGTAATCGACGTATGGTCATCAATGCGGATCGGCGCAGACGACGCACGGAAGTTGCTCTGATATTCAGTAACCGCTTCAATGGTAGTCATCTTCGATGGATTAGCCATATGTTGCTTTTGATCAGGACGAATGGCTTCTTCGTCAACAACGTTGATGACTTTTGGAATCATCAACACATCTTCGTAGTGGGTGCACTTACCGACGTTATGGTGACAGGGGATACGGTAAGGATAGCCGTCGACGTGATCAGCAGCCATCAGTGCCCATGCGATGATTGGAAGGTCAGTAACGACAATCATGCCTTTGAGTTCTTCACCGATGTCCAAGTTCTCAATATTGGTTTTAACAATACATTGAATGGCAAAGTTGACAAGGTCTTCTTTCTCGTAAGCAGAACGACCACTTAAGCACAAACCGCCAGTATCGCGACCAATCACACTGCGTTTGATTTCACGAGCTTCTTCTTGAGCAACCCACTCAATATTTTTGGCAGGACGAATCCAGATCCAAAAACCACTGTGCCAGAGAGGAACGGCAATCGGAGTACCTTCCCCGTAGATACGACGCACACCACTGATCATTTTTGAACCAGAGAGTTTGGCAACGTCACCGTCACCCAACTGACTAACACCTGAGTCAGAGTACAACGGACGAATACCACGCACTGCACCAGCTACAGGAACTTCGTTAACCCAACGACCTTGTTTTAAACGGTCGATATAGTTCTCAGTTGTCATGCCAGTGTCGACAGCTTCTTGGAACGCCAGAAGATGCTCAGCATACTTTTGACCAACGTCGTCAGGATCTACCCCACCCCATTTCTTGGTGGCATCGTCAGCATCACGAACAGTACCGCCAAGGATACTAATGTGACCGCGCTTGTGGCGCTTCTTGTCTTTAACAGGTACGAAGGCACGAGCACTCAACGCAACCTTAAACGGTTTGATGATCTCTGCGGCTTTCGGTTCTTCCACAGGAGTTTCAGTGACTTCTGGTGCACTGTCTACTGCATCAATCAGATCACTGATGTCTTGGGTATTGTTTTGTTCGTTCATGGTGTTGCTCCTTACCGGTGGTCTTTAAGTTCGGTTTCGATGGTTTCAATAAGTTCAAGCATGGCATCGGCTTCCATGTATTGCTTGAATGTTGTACATACTGACGAGCCATGATCGACAACATCAAGTAGTTCTTGCCAAACAGACGTCATGAGTTGTTCGCCAATGCCGTTCATGTCCATAACAATGGACGAGCCGATACTGACAGGGTCACTCTGACCAATTGAGTGGACACGAAAACCTTTGATGCGATTTTGAACATCAATGGTAAGTTGGTCACGCACACCACTCAGCGTACGGACAACGGTGGTGGTTCTTCTGGCAATCATGCGTTTGTCAGCATCTTCCATATAGATGCTGTGTTCATTCAATGCCGTGCTAATATCGTGTGCTAAACGAAACAGTCTTCCGCAACTGTCCAGTAGCTCTTCCCGTAGCGTGGTCATTTGTTTCTTTGCACGAGAGAGGTAGTTACGGTCAAATGTCCGGCCACGAACTTTCGGTTTTTTCGGACGCTTTACAACAATCATATTGTACTCCAGTAAGGGTTAAGTGAAAGTCTTCACTATATAGTTATTATGTGTAGTAAAATTATTGGAGGAATCATGAGTGTATTGACGCATTATTTGGTGCATACACAACCACCAGAACGACAAGATTTCTACGAAGAAGTGTTGGAACTACTCACATCATTCCAGCACGCGGAGTCAACAGAAAAACTGACTGCACTGATGAATGCCTATGTGGATCAATACCCAAGCGACTTTAACGAGTACGTCAACGAGATCATTGAAGATGCTTTGTATTCGATCATCTCCTCTCACGGGATCATGATCAACAATAGCTGCGACAAGATCAACATTATATTCTTGTATCAGATTGCTTACGCATTGTACACCATTAACATTGCACCAATGGTACAAGAGTCCATTGATATCGTAGAGGCAATGGAGAGTAACAAAGATGCACTGTGTGACATCATCATGTTGCACCTTCCAACTTACAGTGGGATTGATATCTTAGACGTACAGTCTTTGATTACAGATGCCAGTGATGGACTACTCAAACGAATACAAGCAATGGCAACTGATCTGTGCTCCGTTAATGAGAACATGGTTCAGTCAGCATTGGAGTTTACAGATCCTCAGTTAGATGAGAAGATCAGACTCATCAAGGCACTCGACAAGACCACCCCAGCGCCCTTGTTCATCGCAGAGCGCATTCGAAACAATACGATTGTTGTCGGTAGTCCGTTTGCACCTGTGTTGAATATGTTGAAACACGATTTAAGGGAAGCGATTGCTGATAACCCAAACGATGCTGCGGTTAACGTACTCCTGTTAGTTGTGGCTTCTGATATACCAGTGGGACAACATGCCACGGTAGCTAAGGTCATTATTGATCGGATGTTCAAAGAGATCGGCTTCGTCACCAAAGCAAATGACCGTATCAATGTGCTGATGATGGGGAACTAACATGGATAAACTCAGTTATCTTTTTGCTGCTCTAAGTGCTAAAGCATATATGCAAAAAGAATGGATCATCGGCATCTTGAGTGTGATCTTAGATGGGATGCCTAAGACCAACGGCCAATATACAGATAAACACCATGATGATTATCCTTATCGGTTGTTCCAGCACATTGAAGATGATGCCCTTTATTTTTTGAACCCTTTGATGGACGGGTTCACAAAGATTGAAGGGTCATCGAAAACCGTACAGTTGTTTAACGTGTTCGATGAGTTTGATGCACCGGCAGGAACGATTGATAATCAACCAGAAGCAATATTCACATGTGTTGGTAACATCATTTGTAATGCCGTGGTTCTTTGTTATCCATTTGGTAACAAGATTCCCTACATCAATGATCGGTTTACCCCAGACATCGACAACATTGTCTCAGCGAAGCTGGCTGAGAATAAAGAGGATCAACGTCCTGAGGTCATTCAGGTCGATGGATTGCTTCGCTATCATGAAGCCCTTGGTTTGATTGAAGGTCTGACACAAATCACCATTCCATCCATTACCCAAAAAGCCGTACTGCCCAACAAAGAACTATGGGCACTGCGCGAGCGGTTGATGGAGGAGAACAAAGATAAACTTGATGATCCAACGGTCATGGCGATGATCAAAGGAGAACTGGAGAAAGCAGATCGACAGTACCTTGCTGATGATGACGCGGCTGGGTTCTATACCAAAGGGAAGTTCTATTCTGTTACCCGCATGAAGATGCACGGAACATACGGACATGAACCAGGCTTTGGTGAGATCGGTGATGAGATTCCTGTTATTAAGAAGTCTATCTCTGAAGGACTGGACTTAGATAACTTACCAGCACTGTTTGATAACATCCGATCGGCATCTAACTCTCGTGGGGTATTGACCGCATTGGGTGGTGCTGCGTCAAAATACATCTCCCGTATCTTTCAAAACAGTACGATTGCAATGGACGATTGTGGAACCAAAGAAGGCTTCCCACTACTAATCCATCCAATCTATATGAAAGAGATGGAGTATCTATACTCATTCGACGACAAAGGGAATACGTTCATGTTGACCCTTGATTGGTTAAAGAGCAATCAAGGAAAGATGATTACGGTTCGAACCCCACAACGCTGTATTGCTGAGAAGCCATCGTACTGTGCCAAATGCCTAGACAAGAACAAAGCAATCCGTAAGGACGGTATCTATCTGATCCCTATGGAGATGTCTGGCGTGATGCAGAACAACGACATGAAAGCATTGCACGGTCGTCGTATGTCCGCTGTTGAAATTGATCTTGATTTAGCCATTCTTTAGGAGATTGCTATGACTAACCCAAATACCCCGAAAAACACCCGTAACCAACAGTCTCAAAAGAGACCACCGGCGACTCGCAATAACACCACATCTCAGCCACCCGCACAAGACCCAATCGAAAAAATTGGTGTAGTGGATAAGTCAGCGCCGATTGGTACGGCAACTGCGACTATCTCTGAACAGAACATTGCGGACTCGGTTGCAGACACTGTCGCCGCTCCTCCTTCTTTGTCTGAGGCCATCAAGACTGAGAAGACCAAGATCGCCAGTGCTGAGAAAGAAATCGAAGCCCGTCGGGAAGTAACAAACGAAGCAAAGAAAAACGATCATCCGATCTTCGGTGTGATTGATCAGACTGTTCAGAGTTTCGTTGATCAAATGTTCATTGGTAGTTCGGTCAGCAACGTCAAAGGCGGTCAAGCACAATTGTCCATGTATCGCATGTTCAAGATGGTATTGTCCGAAGAAGGCGTGGTTGCACAACAAGCTTTCACTTATCTGTTGTGGTTGATGAACGAGAGTCGTGCCAATGTTTTCGTTGAAGACAATGCGCTGCGTTTCTTGTCTGACATGCGTGGTACGGCAGATGACCGCGATCTGTATCGTTGCTTGATGAGCCTGTTCTTGGGTCTCATGAGTCCATCCATGGCGGTCTTGACCATCAGCCGTACAGACGTCAATCAGATCTCCTTGATTGCTGGTCGTGCCAAGAGCGTAGATCATGAGCGTCTAACGCTTAACCTGCGTACCTTCATGAGCCGCACCTCTCGTGCAAAACGTCAACAAAACGACGCATAAACAACTACAGAGCGCCTAGGCGCTCTGTAGCTATGCTGTCAGATCAACTCTTGTTGCTTTATCTCTTCTTCTTTCTTCTTGCGATATAGCGCTCGAAGTTCATCAGGATATGGCATGTTAAGACCAGTGACACATAGGTCAATTGCATTCACGTCTGCACCGGTCAGATCAATACCCCAATGTCTACGTTGCGTCTCGCTTAGTCCTTTGATACGAATCGTAGGTTCTCGATACGTTGTTCTCCTTGACACATTCGCATTCACGTTAACCATGGGGTAAGTACGAACCACGTCGGCGTCAGCAGAGTGAATATAGATCTGCGACTTAAGATGTGGAAGTTCCTTAATGACCGGAATACCACTGGGTTCCATGTTGTGAGTTGGTAGTGTGACAATCCAATCGTATTGGTCGATTAGGATCTCATCAAACTCATTACCGAGGTTCTCACTCGGTGTTCCCATTGCCCATCCCATTTCATCGTAGATATAGTGATGGAAGGTGTCAGCGTACTGTTTTGGCAACGAGGTGAACTTGTCGAACGTGGTATCACCAAGGTCAACTTTAAAGTGAAGACGAATATCACCAATCTTTTCATCAAGCATTTCTCCGGGAATAACGTCATTCATGGAGTAAACCATGTAAATGATCTTGTGGTTACGTTGCATCTCTTTGTGCCAGTTCAATGTTCCTTCTGGCTGGCCACAGTCGTGTTCAAGTTTGCCAATCCCAATATGGCGTTTCATGGTGGCGTCCAAACCACAAGAGATCATACCATCTTGTTTACGGCGTTGGTAGTAGTAGCACATACCGTCAATCCATGTTGCGGCAGCAGGCGCGTTAAACGTATGCCAGCGTTGTTTACCCGCAAGCTTTGTCTCTACCCCTTTCTTACTGATGTGTTTGTCCTTACCTTGGGCATATTCAACACACCGAAACCCAGGAGGAATGCTGTCGTGACAAAAGGCATCTTCGACGCTATAGCCGTACTTTTGTAACATGTTAATAAAACGGGGTAAGTCGTAGTCGATGTTCCAGACTTCAACATAGTCGGTTTCCCATTCCTTAATCCGTTTAGCAACAGTGGCGACAGCATCGCCTGCGTTCTTGGCAATGTAGAACTCAACCATACACTGGCGCTTTTCAATCAAGTCACCCATGTACTTGTGCAGTGCCTCAAAGAAACGGGCAGGGGCATCTACGACATCAGCTAACCACCATTCAGCCACAGCAATAATGGCACGTTTCCTGAAACTGGCTTGTACAATAATAGTCTCATCAGTACCATGCACAACATCGGTCTCAGAGTCAACCCATGTTACGGTAGAGACAGGGTGAGTACAGTCTGGGTTTTGTTTCTTGTACTGGTGACGGATAAAAGAAATCGGAGAGATCGTTGCCCCATACACCCATGGTTTAGAACATAGGGTACGCAAGTCTCTTTTGTTGCCCATGTGACGAAGGCGAAATGCGATATCGTTTTCAAGGTTCCACTGAGGTGTTCTAAATTCATTTAGGGTATCAAGTGGCGCGTACTCTAGCTTGTCCTTGTGAGTACGGTTCTCTGGACGAGTCAGCCAATAGGGTCTTTCCCAATCGTACAGACTCCGATAATTGAGTAGCATACGGCCATCTTTTAGGTGAACGTATTCTTTGATAAAGATAAGGTCTTTATCCATCCCTTCTGGACGAACATAGAACGCGTGTTGAAACTCGTATCCCTTAATCTCGTCCTTGCTGGGTTTAACATCAGAGAACAAAGGAGTGACGTCTGATGAGAAGTCATGGTTCTTAAATGCGGGGTCAAAGAAACTGGTCATGATGATACCTTCCGTTACGTGATCGCTATAAATAAGGATACAACATCATCTTTTTATTCAAGGTGGTTTTATGGTATGAGTACATTACACACATTGGAGCGGGACTATGGAACATACTGAGATCTGCCAGCATATTGGGAACCTCCCCAATCCAAATGGCAAGATCGAAAGAGCCTTTGCGGAGGAGCTCTTCGACGAATATCGTGGCGTTTACGAACTACAGACTACCAAGCAAAACCGTCTGGCATATTACCTCGCTCGCGCCATCAAAGACGGAACATCTTGTGCGGTAAAGCACATCAAAGAGGATGAAGAATACATCATCCCCAAGACGCAAATTGAAACTGCATTGTCTGATGTAAAGAACGCCAATGGCGCTTTTGAATCCTTCTGTCAGCAAATCAAGCAGATATTGTTAAAAGACATTGATGAAGGTCACGTCCGTGAACACAGCGACCATCCTGAACTTGAAATGCTTTATGATTGCATGACGTTGACATTGAACAAGAAGCAACGTCTGATGGGCATGGATCATCTGATTGACAAAGATATCTTAGCCACTGAAAACACTCGTTTGTGCGAAGCAATGCAATCGGCTCATGGTTCGTCTCATTTGGCGGTGATGAGTACGATGCCATGTACCTACATGGATGGTACTACCGCACTTGCTATCTTGCACGCAGGACTGTTTGACGGCATGGGTGAGCGGATGTCTCGAATGCTCTCCCAGTTCAGTGAAGTCAAGAAGAACTATGAATGGTACATCAACGCAGTCATCAACAAAAACGATGAACTGATGCAGACTGTTCTTACGAACATCTCAAAGATCACCATTAGTCCAGTCCTGAACATTCGTGTCAATGGTGCGTATGGGCAGAGCGAAACACACGGTTCATGTGGTGAATTAGCCACTAAACTTAAAGTCATGTTATCGGCAATCACCGCTGAAGACTACGACCAGTTGTACAATGAAGTGATGTTGGACGGCGAGACCTTGATTGACTACACCAAAGAAGTCAAGGATCGTGTTGATCAGTATACCAACGAGAAGAGTGACAACTACAGGGATTCTCCAGAAGCCTCTCCTGTGCAACTAGAAGCCACTGTGAAGATCATGTGTCTTTGGACTTGTGCTGTATTGGAGATGACCCGTGCTAAAGCTGCTCTGGTTGCCCTAAGCGAACTGATCGCCTATTATGGTTCTGTTATCCCAACGACCATTATTAAACGTGTGGGAACAATCTCTGAGTCCGAAACCAAGACCATCGGATTGTTTGAGTCGTTACATGCGGGTAACAATGACATCTCGTTTCAAGGCAGTAACTTCACCAATCAACTGGCAGAGCTAATTGGAGATGCCAGAGAGTCAGAAACCTTTACACCAAAATGGTTCAATGGAAAAAGTGGTATTGTTGATCTGATCTTCAAACACACTGGTATGTTAATCAAGTTTGAGATCTTTGAAGCATTCTCTGCTAACGCTGCGGTTATGCCAAGAATGATCAATCCAAACCATGTCTTCTTGGGGAGCGACATTCGTAAGTTGGTGTCTGATTACTTCTTTAAGAGCAAAGAATATCAGAAGGAACAGAAAGGGGTTAAGGAAGGTACTATCAATCTGAACACTGGGAAGGTTGGTGGGTACTACAGTGAAGTTGAAAACACGATGTATCTGAGTTGCCTGCCCACATGGAAGAAGTATACTGACCATGAGATTACTGCGGTTATTCTGCATGAACTGGGTCACGTCTTCTACAACTTCTACCGGATCAATCTGGTGTTCTTTGACGTCTCTGTGCTGTCAAGAACCATCAAAGAGGTCAGTGGGATTAAAGATCCTCGTAAACGCAAAGACATCATTGTCACTGAGTTTAAGAAGATTGGTATGGAAATTGCCGATCCTGAAACATTGACAGACGATCGCTATAACGGCAAAGAGGAAGAACTGATCGGTGCAATTTACGTTGATGGGGCAACTCACAAACGTAAGGAGCTTTTGGATAAGGAATACCAGAACCGCGTCTTTGAACAACTGGCAGATAACTTTGCGGTGATGCATGGCGCAGGTGGTCACATTGGTACAGCACTGGCAAAGATTTACGCTGAGAATGGCGAAAACTCTATGAAGGGTTCATTCGGGTACTATTTCTTTAACACCTTGTTATTCGTCATGACCGTGATTTCTCCACCAGTCGCCGTATTGGTGATTGCGACCGCAATGCTTGATGATTCTCGTCAGGTATATGACGACTTCCCAAAACGCATCGCAACTATTCGTCGCTCTATTGTTAATGAAATCAAGGCCAATCGCGACAATCCGAAACTTCTGGCATCATTGCAGTCTGACATCCAAACCTTGCAAGAGATTGAGAAGGGTCTTAAGGATCGTCACGGGTATTTTGGTTTCATTCAGAATATGTTGTCCCCACAGACTCGTCGTCTGAACGACCAGATCAAGAAACACAGCATCATCGAAGAGTTAACCAACAACGACCTCTTCGTTCAATCCATCTCTTTTTCAAAGGAATAAACCATGATCAACATCGAAGCACTAAAGGCAGTTGCCACTCGTATTAGCGAGATGGTACAAAATGAATTGCTCAATCGGACACCTGAGCAGAAGCGCAACTACATCAACGGCTCAGTGGCAATGGCAATTGCTTACGCACTCCCTATCGGTGAGATCAATGGTGTGGGCCAAGTCGCTGCATCACAACACTACAACACTACTCATCTGGAAACAGTTAAACAATTGTTGTCGGGTATGAGTAACCATCTAGACCTCGAAGTTTATACCATCTTGGGTTATGTTCATTCCATCTGGCTGACACGCTATAGTTTGGTCTACTGTCCAATGTTCCTTGGTAAGTCGACCATGTCGTTATTGTGTCAAACCAAGGCACTCCCGACCGATGTATGCGAGACACTTCGTGAACTGAACGTCGTAAAAGATATGACCACCATTGACTGCTTAAACCAACTGTCTTCTTGTGGACAAGATGGCCTGCACAACTATCAGTTGACAATCTTCACTGACATGGCAGCCGTTTTAGCATAACACAACCTAGAAGGTGGAGCAATCCACCTTCCATATCCACCGATAGGATTGAATCATGAGTGACTATCGCAACGAAAGTTTAAATGAAGACATGTCTGATTTTCTGGCTAAGATGGAGTTTGAAGCCAAACACCAAAACTTAGACGAGATCACCAAAAGTCAGCCAGTTCCAGCACCTAGTACCATCAATGAGTATGATACTAGCGACCTATACCAAGTCGTTTATGACATCACCCAGTATTTTGGTAATTTAGGGAAGAGCATCCCAAAGACACAGATGAATCTTAAGATGCCGCCACATGTTCAACTGGTTAAAGTCTATGCCGACCACGGCGTTCCTGGTCA
>Ga0075464_10000145_pt1 | contig 29476 bp, 38 predicted proteins | sample DEB19_08_DNA_5_FD_75068 | JGI IMG/M metagenome (GOLD analysis project Ga0075464, IMG submission 75068) | Aqueous microbial communities from the Delaware River and Bay under freshwater to marine salinity gradient to study organic matter... | ecosystem: Environmental > Aquatic > Marine > Coastal ...
AAGAAATGTTTATAAAAAGGAGATTTTGCTGATATAACCTGGTGATGGATAATCTTTATAAACCAGAACTTTATTTGGCCTGAGTTGAATAGTTTAATAAGTTTCTTTTCTTCAAGTTCAGCTATTGCCAAGAAAACAATCTGACGCAACTCATCTCTTTTCAATTTATCTACAGGGATATATTTTCTGATGATTTGTTCATATTCTTTTTCTGAAGAAAGGAAGTTTAATATTTCAGTTCTACCTGTTAGCATTTTGGAAAAAATTTTTCTTTAACTTGTTTTTCTATCTCATCTAATATATAACATTCTACTTCTGTATAATTATATACAAAATATAGGGTGTTTTCTATCTCGCTTCGCTCCAGTGCCAATACTTTAATTATCTTTGCACATAGTTCAAATTCCTGCTTTTGTTCGAAATAGACAAGATATATATGCCACATTATAATTGTTTGAGTATAGTCTGATATTAAAAATTCCTTATTTTTTCCAGAACAAAGTTGAAAGGTTAGAATCTGATATTCTTCCTTTTCATTATCTTTCAACTCAAAAAACTCAAACATAGAATTAATTGATTCTTCAACTGCTTTCTTATCAATTGTCTGACCCATTATAGTTTTTTTTGTGTGCTCAATTGTTGTATCTAAAGTTGAACTTATTTGTTTTATTTTTTCTTCTAGTTCTTTTTTAAACTCAAGATATTTTTGACTTGACTTCCAAGCATCAATATAAGATCGTAGCTCATTTGTATTTTTATTTACTTTAGCCATTTGATTATTTCAATTAAATTTTCTGTTTCAAAAATCATTACATTCTCTTTTGACATTACTTTTCCATCTGAAAGAAAAACATTAAATTCTTTCATTTTTTCATTTATAAACTTAACCTTATCTTCCTGTGTAGAAGAAGGAGAAAAATTAAATAAATATGATTCTTTGTTTCCTTTAAGATTTTTTGATGAATTTTTTAAATCAACAATCATCTTCTCAAAGTTTGAGTTTATCTTATTTAACTCAGTTACAATTTTTTCTAGTTGTTTTTCCATATCTATAAATAGATTATTTTTTTCTTATTTAATAATTTCCTGAGGAGTTTTTAATGAATGAACCATCTTCCATACCAAAATATGCGGTTCATAATTATCTTTTGGTAATAATCTCCAATCAAATTTATATGACCAGGGTTCATTGAGATAAAATATTTGAAGTCCATCTGAAGCAAAGTTGAAATAAAGCATTTGCATATCTATTCCTTTTTCTTTTTTTATCCTATCTTTTTCTTTCCATAAACCTTCAATCTTCTTAAGTTCAAGGAACGGACCAAACTTTTCAAAAAAGGCCATATCTTTATCCTGACGTACTTTGACCTCACATAGACAATATGTATCACCTGACTTCATTTGAGCATCATACGGACATTCGAGTGGGGTTAGATATAGTTTATTTATTTGTTTTAAATTGGCATAATTCAAGAACTTTTGTTCCTCAATTGCTTGCTTGCGTTCTACGCTTTGTTTTCTTGTTTCCATATATAATATAAATATGGAAAAATTCTATTTCGTTTATGTTTTTTTAATAAATTCGACCAATTGCTATTTTTGACCTATAAAAAGTTTTTTGTTATTAATGGAGCTTCAGGAATTTTTAGTGGCCTTTGTTTTTCAATTGCATATCTGATGGCCTGGCTTGTACGTCCAAATCTTTTAGCTAATTGTTCAGTTGTGTCAAATAACTCAATTGTACCATCAATTAGAGTTGCTGTATATTTTTTCTCTCCTTTAATTGTTTTGTCTATTTTCCAGGAAGAATTAATTTTTTTCTTTAAACGATGGAACCTACATTTTTCCTGAGCTGTTTTAATTCTATCTGAATTAACATAGTCTAAAGCCCATATGAAATCTTTATTTGTAATAAACTCTTTTATATCCTTTTCTTCAACATCAATTTCTTCATTTGCAACTGTATCTAGTTGAATATCAAAAAGTTCTTGGTTTAAAATAAGTATATCATTTTTTTGTTTATGATAAAGGTCATTTTTTTTGTTTGTAATGATTCTTCTGGCCCAACCAAAGAATTCATCATCAGAATCACCTGCAGTATATTTATCAAGGTTTAAAATAACCTGATTAACGCATTCTGCTGCATTATCTTCTTTTTGGTGGCAAATGTATAGTGCAACCTTAAAAAGTTGTTTATAGAGCTTATCTGTTAGTTTTGGTGCCATTGTTTAGATAAATAGCTATAATTTTTTCTTTATTTAATTGTTTATATGTTTTGCTTAAGTGCAACTCATTTAACACATATGATTATTTCCCTCATTTTTTTAAAAAAATTCATCGGCTTAAAAGACGTGTTGGTCTAATTTTTTAAATAAATGTTTATTAAATAGATTTTTTATTTATATTTATATTAGAAATCTGTACGAGAGATTTGAATAAGAAATTAAAAAAGGCTTAGCCTAAAGTAGAGCTCGTACCTCGAAATAGTGCTGGGCCTTTTACATTAAGTACGAGATATGAAAATAAATAAAGAACAGTTAGGGTTAATAAATAATATAGGTGGAATAAAATTAATCTATACTAATCCATTTAATACAACTCAAATATTACCATTTATTACTAATACACTATCTAACTCTAACTCTAACTCTAACTCTATACCTAAATCTTACTTCATAGATGTTCCGTTAATAACAGATACTAAAGAAATAGGTTATACTGCTGTAACAGCAACAGTTACAAGCCAAATAAATGAAAAAATAGAAGATGAGTTTACTGCACAATTTCCGCTATTTTTTCCAAACATTACAGAAATACTTATTCCAAAGAAAATAAAGGTTGATTTGGAGAGATATATGGATAGAGAATTATTAAGATGTGTTGATAAAGATTTAGATATAGCTATTGAGAAGTGTTTGTTATTTCTAAATAATTTATCTAGTACATATTATACTGAGAATAAATGGAAAAAATTACATTCAGTTTATTTACACGAACAAACAAGAAACTCAAAAAATGATTATATATACAAAAAAATTGAACGTGTATTATTAACAGGAACAAAAAAACAGGGTCCTGTAATTGAAATAATTAAAAATAAAATAGGAGGAGATTCATATTTAGTAGGAGTAGAGAGTAGGAAGTTTAGAATTACAGAAAAGTATTTTAAAGCTGGTTTAACGACTTATAATTTAAAAAACGAAGGAATTATCAAACAAAGGAACAAAACATTCTATAAACTCCTAAAAGAGGCTAATAACAATGTTATTTGTAAAAATCTAATTGATATTTACTCTAGAATTGATTTACCTACACACGAAGAAATTAAAAAAGAGGCAAAGAGATTAATTAAAGAAAAATTTACAACAAAAAAAGGGAAAAAATTAACATTTAGAAATAAACATACAAATGCGTATTGGAATGATATAAGCGAAAGAAGTTTTGTTGAGGATAATATAGAACTATTTGATTTTTTAACAAAAAGAGGATATATGATTCCAACACCTGGTGATGAAAAATCTGGATGCCGTATAGTTGATTCATTCACTTTAATGCCAAGTTGGATAAGAAATTTAATTAAGATTGATGGTAAGAAAGTTTTTGAATGTGATTATTCAGCATTACACCCAAATATTGCAATTAAATTATATAGTGGTAATACTAAATTTATAACACATAAGAAAGTTTCAGAAGAATCAGGAGTTGATATTAAAGAAGTAAAAGTTGAACATTTAAGTTTTTTAAATAAAAATTGGAGAGAAATGAGTTATTCTCCTCTTTTTGATTATTATACAAAAAAAGAACCTAAAATGATGGAAGAAATTTACCACGACAAAATAGAAAATGGCCATAAAATAACAAGCAAAAAAATGTTTAAAACAGAAGTTCAAATAATGACTGAAGTAATTGAGATTTTAAATAAAGAAAAAATATATGTTGGTTATGTATATGATGCTTTATTTTGCACAGAAAGTGATAAGGCCAGAGTTATTGAGGTAATGAATGAAGTGGTTATAGAATTTGGTGTTTATACAACAGCTAAATAAATTCATCGACAGATTTAACTTATTTGTCGAATTTATTTGTTTTTCATTAAATATTTAATTAATTTTACTGAAGAAATAAAATTTGTGCATATTTATAATAAAGAAACAAAAAATGAAAACTCTAAATTCACCAGCAGAAACAAAAGCCAGACTAGAAGCTTCAAAGCATATCAGTCAATTTGAAAAAGAAGCTGCAGCTTATAAGGCTAACTTCTTCGAAAAAAGAAACAGGAAGTATAGCTATGAACTAGATGAGTCAAATATTAATTCAATCTTATTAGGAAAATAAATTCAAAAAACAAACATAAAAAATGGAAACAAAAACATCAAAAATCGTAAGCATTAGCAATCCAACTCCTTCAAAAGTTGTTGGAACAAATTATTCATTCGTAAAATTCGAATCTGGTGACAACGGTGCTGTATTCTTTAAGTCAGAAAAGTTTGCTCATTCAGTTGGAGAAACAATCACATATGAGATTGAGTCAAAAGATGGTCGTACACGCATTCAATTGCCAAATAAGAACGGTTATAAACCAGGAGGATATTCTAGACCAAATAACAGACTAGAGGCTTTGAAATTGGCGGTAATGAGTTTTAATGCTGGTAAGATTGAAAAGTCAGGAATCAAACCAATGGCGAAATACTTAGAAGAAATTTTATCTGAATAAAAAGCCAATTGGTCGAATTTATTTAAAAAGAGAAAATTTGTACATATTTATAATAAATAATTAAAAAACCAAAACAATGTTACATTTAGCAACACAAAAAAAAGAGTTATTCTTTCTCTTAGCTCAAAAAGAAATTTATCTTCCATTATTCCAATTGGACAAGGCATTTGAAATACTTAGAGAACAAACAAAAATAATTGGTCCATTTAAGGCTATAGATGCCCTGGTTGACTCTGAAGAGTTTAAACAGTACAATGATATCAAAAAAGGTGCATATGTCATCTATAAGCAAAAGAAAGAAGGAGCTAAGGCAATTGTTCAAAGTTCAAAGAGCGGAGAGAAGGTTAATGAATATGAAAGTATTTATGCGGCAGCAATTGCTTTAGGTAAAGGTTCACAGGGAGCTGGCCATATTTCGTTATGTTTAAATGGTAAGAGTAAAAGTGCATATGGATATGTGTGGAAATTTAAAAACATTAAATAATAAATAAAATTTTAAAATATTTATAAATAACTAAAATAAAAAATAAAACAAAACTTATGAAAGAAAAATTAAATTTAAAAGGAAGAAAATATATAGCTGTATTTCATTTTAAAAATACAAACTTATTTTCTGTATATGAAATAGATAAAATGGAAGCAGAAACTTATAAAAGAATGACAAGCAATTATCAATTCATTTTCCTAACAAAAAAAGAAGCTGAATTATTAAATAAATAAAACTTATGATATATAAAGTAACAGATATATTTATTGATGGTGCTACACCAGATTCAATTGATATTTTGGATAAAATTAGTATTGCAAATAACTATGATATAATTCATATAAATGAAGTAGATGAATATGGTTGGTTTGCTACAAAAAAAATTTTAGTTGAAGGTGGTTATTATAGAGTATTAGGAAGAAGTTATGAACTAACTGCTGAAAATTGTAGAAAAGTTGCAAGCGATGAAAAGCTAGAAATTAATCTTAGAATTCAACATTTAACAATTGAAGAACTAAAACAATATCTTATAGAAAAAGAGATGTATGAAGATTTAGATATAATAAAAAAATAAAACTTATGAAAACAATTAAAGAATGGGAAGAAATATTTAAAGATGAAACAGTTGAATTTTGGGAAATGGAACCAATAGAAAGTTTATTTGATACAATCAAAGAAGAATGTAAGTTATTCCAAGAAAAAACAACTTATGATGTTCATTTGTATGATGTAATTTTTTCATATGGAAATCCAGATTGTATTTTAAACGATTGGGATGAAGGAAAAGATAACGACCCATTCTGGAATGAAGAACTAAATTGTCATTCTGCTTATGTATTTATTGAAGAAATGGCTGAATTAATTAAAAGATACTTTGAAAAATAAAAACTTATGGCTTGTACAATAAATGAACACATAATTGGTAAATGTAAGAAACCAAGGAATTATAAACTGATTGAAAAATTCTTACCTGAATTCTTAGAAGAAGCTGAGAAAGTATTTAATTCAACTGGTGGATATGTTATGATGAATTATGGAGGAAAGAAAATAAAATGTGAAAATAAAAATAGAGAAATAATATATGCATTCAAAATGATTGCTGTAGCTAATTTTGAAAGGGAGTATTCAAAAATTTATCCAATAGAAAAATAAAACTTATGAAATCAAATAAAATTTTACAAAATATTATAGATATATTTATATTTTTATTACTTATGATTTTTGGAATTAGTTGTGTTTTATTTCTTGCTTTACCAATTATATTAGCAATTAAAATAAGTTGTGTTTTCATAATTTTACTTCCATTTACAGTAGCAATGTTTAGCTGGTTTATGGATGAATTATCTTAAATAATAATAATAATAATAATAATATGAAAAAGATTTGGAATATAATTCATAACTTAATTGCACACCCGTTATTAATAACAAATACAAAGTGGGCAGATAATTTTCACGACTTCACAGCAAATAAAATGTAATATGAATATCAAAAAAATAAAGGATTGGATTAAATCTCAACCAATAATTGTGACAGATGAAAACATATGTAGTTTAATTTCAGTTATGAAATTTAAAGATGTTCCAAAAAGAGAAACAAGTTTTTCTAAAACAATAACAATTAAAAAAAATAAATAAATGGAGAAAATATTAAGAACAAATAAAGAAACAGGAGTTGAATATTGGATTCACTTTACGCCAGAAGCAATTGAATTATTAAAAGATGAATTATTTAAAGATAAATCAATCGAAGATTATGTTGACTCACTTTTTCAAATTGAAACAGAAGAACAATCAAAAATATATAATCAACCAATTGGAACTTGGATGTTTGATTTAACTCCTGAAAAATTTAATGATTTGAAAGAAGAATTTTCAGAACATAGACTAATGACAAAAGATGAGTTTATTGAGCACTTTAAAGCGCAGGGATTTGAGCTTTATAAAACAGAAGATTTGTTTGCAAAAAATAAAAGAGGTTCTCTTATAACATTTAAAGAAAGAGTTTATGAAGCACCAGAACAATATAAAGGAATGTCTGTTGAAGATATTTTAAAAGATATATCAATGGAAGAACTAAAGAAGATTTCATTCACAAAAGAAATTGATGTATGTGGAATCGTTATTAAATCAGCTGATGACCAATCGCTTGTTTGGTATTTTGATGGAAAAGAAATACAAGGAATTATTCTTAAGTATGATGAAATGACATTGTGTTCAGATGATTCAGAGTTTAAATTTTAAAAATAAAAAACAAATAAATATGAAAGCAAAAAACAAAAAAAAGTTAATTTATACAATAGCATTTATATTAGTAGCATTATTATATGTATTTTTATTTAGTTCTTGTAAGAAAGAAACAATAAAACCAGTTGAGCCAGTTGTTGTGCAACCTTGGACACCAGACCCAAATAGAACTGTAAGATTTCTTATATATACAAGAGATACAATTACTGGAGAAAAATTAACAGCAATTCATTATGTATATACTCAAATTTGGAAAGATTCTATTGGATATGAACGTCATTATTCAAACTTAAAAACAATTAACTGTAAAGTTGGTGATACATTAAATTTAGTTGCTGGATTAACTATTGATAATAATATGACAAATAAAACAAAATATATTTGTTATGAATTAGAAATAGATTATAATTTTGTAGAAAGAGATAGTACAAATTTTTTAATGCCAGGAGATTCTTATTTAAGGAAAAAGTTTATAATTAAATAATAAAAGGCCCTTAATTGGGCCTTTTCTTTTTCTGCGGAGATTATGCTGCTACAGCAAATTCTTCCAATTCAACTATGTTATCGTTTGTGGACCATACAGGATTCGAACCTGTGTGTTCGTATTATTTAAATACGAATCAAAAACCTTTAAGGCCCAATTCACAAATTTACATATGCATTTGCTCCCTGTTGAAGTTTCTGCAATTGTTTAACTGAATAACCAAATGTTTTTTGGAAGTGTGGAGCATCTTTAAATTTCCAATCAATACCGCATTCCCATCCATACATCTTAAATATCTTAACAACTTCCATCCAATCATTAAATCCATCACCATCAAAATCAACATTTGTTTCCCAAGATGCTGATTCAAAACTTCCATCTCCATTTTTATCAACCAAAAGAACAATATCAATTGCCAGGCCGTAGTTATGAAATGATTCTCCTCCTTTTGCATTTGTAACGATTTTTCCAGGCTTTGTTCTTCCAATGGCATATAACTCATCTTGTTCTTTAAAAGTCCTCAGAGTGTGAGAAAAACGGCAAATAGCACGTCCTTTTAATGCTTCACATATCTCTTTATAAATAGATGTTGCTTCATCTCTTAAATTTGGATGAAGAAGTTTAATTCTATTTATAGTTATTTGGTCCATTTTTTTATTCTTCTTCTTTGAAGTCAGATAATTCGTTTTTTAATTCTTTTCCTCTTTTGAGAAATCCTTTAAATTTATCCCATAAAGAATAACCAGTTATTACTTCATAACTTTCATTTATTGATTTAAGTTCAATTGCTGCTAATGTAGCTGCAACAATTTTTGTAAGGAACCATTCTATACCTGTAAAAATAGCAATAAAGTCAGCTAAAATATACTTCTCTATACAAAAAAATAATAGTATTGCTGATTGATACAAAACCATTTTTGAAATCACATTTGAAAGCTTATGGCTTGTTATTTTTTGTTTAAGCTTTTTAGAGCGATATAAACCTATTAATGTGTCTAAACATATACATAGTCCAACTACAAGAATTAAAGGTCTTATAGGCAAAATAAACGCCAAAATAAGAATAATAAACTTAAGTCCAAGAACCTTCAAGGCTCCAATGAGATAAGATAACTGTATTGATAATTGAGCAAACATTAATTGGGTGTGTTGGGATTTGTGAACATAATATCTGATGGACCACGATTTACACCTGGAATATGAATACCAGAAAATGTATCATTAATTGCTGGTCTAATCTGGTCGTTTTGAAATTGTAAATATTCAGGGAAATCCTGAATATGAGCTTTCAAATAAACAACCAATTCCTGGCCATACGATTGACTGATTTTAATCAATCTGTTTTCTAATCTTAAAGTTTCTGCCATATCCAAATTTTCAGAATCAGGAGATGTTTGTTTTGATATACCTTTATTTCTAAATTTATTTTGTGAAAAAGGCATATATTCATATAAGGTGTTATAAAGCAAACAAGGTGTTATGAAATTATCAACTATAAATTTATATTCTCCAGTTAAAGTTTGAGCTTGGATTTTATTTAATAAAGTATAAAATAAAGTTCCACCTATTAATGGTTTTAAAACGATATCTTGAGAAATTACAATTGCATTTCTTAATAGTTTTTGGTCCACATTCTCATTTGGAAATGAATGATTGATAACATATGTTGGTGTTATAATCAATCCTTTTGTACTACCGCTATTTATTATTGTTGACATAATGTTTTGTTTTTAAAATTAAATTTGTTCATCATCAGAAACAATTGGCTCAGTTGAAATATTTGTTTTTGGTTTATATCCTAACATTTCTTTTAATTCATTTGAATCTAATGTATCTAATACCTTTTGAATAACAAGATTATTTTGTTTACTTAAATTATCAAGGAAAGAACTTTCTTGGTCCTTAAACATTTTATATTCAATAAATTCAAATCTATCAGTTAATCCATTTGTATCTGCAATTACATTAAATGTATCTTCCATCATCTTTTGAAGAGGTGAAATTACAGTTGTTTGTAAATATTCTAATTGCTCAACAATTTCATTCTTTGAACCGAGTTTTCCAGAAGTTTCAATTCCTGCCAATGCTGGAGTAAAAGCGTGGGCTCTCATTATTTTTGAATCAATAATTCCCATAAGCTCAATAAAACGCTTATCAGAACCATTTGTTTGCATAGGAATAAATTCAGGTGCTCCTGTACCATCTGGTTCAGCATATACCATAAGGAAGTCACCTGAGTTATCAGCACCTGAATATCTTGCTTTTAAAGCATCATATTCAAAATCTCTTTGTGCTTGTGTTCTTGCTCCGCTTTTATTAACAATGATATAAGAACTATGTAAATTGTTTTGTGCATTCTTTAAACAAAAAACGCCAATCTCATAGTTTAATTTTATAAAGTTAAATATAGGGAAAAAGGAAGGTAGTGGATAGAAGTCCATTCCAGGAGTTTCTATGTAATCAAAAATAATTTGCTCTGGATATTCTTTTGATTTAGAAGGGTCAAATGACTTAAACCAAACTGGAGCATTTCCTTCTTTATTTTTTTTAAGCCAATCTGCAGATATATAATAACCATCAATAAACTCAACTTCATTTTCATCTTTTTGTGGCTTTTGAACTCTTAATTTTTCAACTGGAATATTTTCAACTTGAACAATTTTATCTCCTTTTTTATTAAAAATAACTTTTATAGCATATCCATAGTGAATGGCTAAATTTAAAGAAGCAGCTCTTGCTACTTTGTCTAATTTCTTTTTAGAAAAAGAATTTGATAACAATGCTTTAAGTTGTTCAGTAGGTTTAAATCCACCTCCATAAATCATATCAGCAGTTCTTTTAATTAATCTTGTGTGCAATTCAGAAGCATTTTGATATAAACGAATGTTCTCCTGCGGAAAATCATTTTGACCACCCCATAGAATAAAGTCATCAGAACCGCATTTTTCTTCTACCTTTGGTGTGCCAACAGAAGTTCTTCCAAATTTATACATACCTATATCACCAAGTTCAATTGGTTTTTGATTTGTTTTTTTTGGAGTTGGAACTTTTAATTTTCCAGTTGTTATAGTTTCTTTTTTTGCCATAATATTTTTTTATATATAAATATGTATATTATTCTATCACTTCTTTAATTATCCTGGCCATCATAAAAGAAATATTCATCCGTCTGACCTGTATAAGAATAAAACTCATCAGCAATAACAGTATTTCCTTTAATGTTAAAATAACCAACTTCTAGATAGTCTCCAGTTGTTCCAGTTAAACTTAAATTTGTTTCTGAACTCATTTGATATGCATAATAATACCAATCTCCAATTGTTAAGTTTGATAAAGTTCCAGCTGTTAAATTTTCAGTTGATGAAGTTAATGTAATTTCAAATTTATCATATCTAGTTATTGCTGTTGAAATATTTGGAGAAGTGAAAAAAACTTCTTCATTTGTTGCAACATTTTTTAACTTAAACAAAAAATAAACTGGGTCCGATATCGTAACCAATTCAGATAATGTTGGATAAATTAAATTAACAGTATTATGTTCTAAAATAAAATTCATTATTTACCCTGTTTTTTATCACCTTTAAATTTTGTTGTCACAATATCTTGTGGCAATTTTTCATCACTAGATTCAACATATTTACAAGTACAATTCTTTTCAAATGCATCTGGAAATATACCTTTAAAAAGCTCATATTGGCTCTCTGGTAATGTTGCAAGATTTATTGGTTGACTTATTAAAGGAGAATTTAAAAGTGTTTTAAATCCATTCTTTATAGTTATTTTACAATTACATTTCATAGCTTTGATTTAATATAAATATTTAAAATGATAATTTTTTTCAAAAAAAAACCCTCCTTGAACGAAGGAAGGTTTTTAAATATATTGTTTAATTTAATGTTTATTACGCAATTGTTTGTGTAGCGATAAAACCTGCAGTTACTAATCTCAATGGAGAAGAGTGCTTTCCTAAGAAACCTACAGTTGCACCAGCTTTATCAGTTAATGCTTTACCAAGTCCAGGATTTGCGCTATTCATATAAGCACCACCGAATTCAGAACCGAAAGAATATACATTACCATTATTTCCGTAAACTAAGAATTCAAGATTCTTTTGTGCCATTACATAAATCATTGTTCTAACATCAGCAGTTGCTCTGTCAAGATTAATATTTAAAGTGTAAGGGAAAATAAAGTTTCCATTTTCTTGAGAAAAAGCTCCTTCTGAAGTTAATTCAGCTTGCTCACTTCTTTGTTCAATTGTATACCAAGAATCTGTGGCAGTTCCACCGCTGATGTCTCCAACAGCAGTATAAGTATATACATTAGATGCTGAGAAATTTCTCGCTACAACTTTTGCAATACCACCGTGCTCAGACATACAGTCAATTGAATATGGTGTGTTATAAATACAGCTCATTTTTGTTTATTTAATTTGTTATTTAAAAAAAGAAAGGGGAGGAGTTTCCTCCCCATTCGAATTATTTTACTAATACTGCAAGCTCAGGGAAGTATACACCAGTTCCAGTCTTAAGTCTAAGATTAGCCCATACACCTCTATCTTTTTTCTCATACCATACAGTCAAACCTAAGTCTGAAGTATCAGAGATTCCAAGAACCAAGTTTTTCTTTGGAGTTGCGATAGCAGAACCATCAGCAATACCACTCATACCGTTAACTTTAACAGCTTTTAAACCGATTGTGTTAGGTACTTTAATCTCAGTTACTGAATCTAAGTTCATTAAGTTTTGATTGTATTTGTATTCTACTGCAATTGCACCTGCTACTGTCTCAAAATTAATTGGAGATAAGTAAAGAGAACAATCGTTGATAGCTACTTCAGGAATTGAAGCTTTTATAGAATTAACAACAACTAATGCGTTTGAAGATGTAATTGCTGTCTTAGATTTTACAGATGCACAAGAAGCTGAATAAGCCCAAAGTGTACCGAAGAAACCTCTCATTTTTGTTAAGTTACCAGTAACAGCAGCATATTTATTTGAGCCGTTATCACCTTGCCAAATCATCTTGTCATAAGCCTCTAAATCGCTTTCTAATTTTGCTCCAAGGATATATTCCTGGAATGAAAACTTCTCGTCATTGTATGACTTAGCGCCATCCCAATCAGTCCAGTAATTAGTTAATGTTTGGTTACAATAAAATTGAGGAAACTCAATTCCAGTGTGTTCCATTTCAGTTTGTGCTAATGCTGTACTACCTGTGTTTGCGATAGTTGCGCATTGTGCAAGAACTGCGTTACTTGTAATTTTTACGTTGTTAAGTTTTGAACTTGCACCGATTAATCTGTATTTTAATTCTACTAGACCACCTTTGATTGTGTCATTACTTAACATCCATTCTTTTAATAATCCGCCTGAAATTTCATCATCCCAAGTGCTTATTGTTGATACGTCAAATGCCATTGTTTTTTAGTTTTTAATTTGTTAATATTTTATTTATTTAATTTTTTATTATTTTGAATCTCTAATCATCTTTGAAAAGAAATTAGAATCTCTTTTTGTATTCTTATCAGCAGGAGCTTCAGTTACTCTGAACTTTGTAAAGTTCGAAGGTTTAACTGCAGGTGCATCTAATTCAGCTTTAAGATTTTTGTTTTCATCTTCGATTTTTTTCATCTCAGTCTCAACTTCTTTATTTGAACCTTCTAAAGCTGCAATTCTTTTTTCTAATTCAGCAATCTTTTCTGCTACAGCATCAACAACTTCCTCAACAACAGCCTCTACAGCATCTTGTGCAGGAACTTCTTCTGCCATTTGTTCATCTTTTTTATCTTCTACTTTAACATCTTCAGTTTTAGCTTCGTCTTTTAAATCTTCAGCCTTAACTTCTCTTACTTCAGTGATAACACCTTCAGCATTAACAACCAATACTGTACCATCTTCTAACTCGTGCATTCCTTCTGGAGCTTTAGCTGTTTTACCGTCTTCAGTAATAACTTCTAATTTTTGCTCTGGTTTGAAAACATCACCTTCACTTCTAACAAGTGTTCCATCTACCATCTTTGCCTCAGCAAATTTTTGATTTGAAATAACTGCTCTAAGTTCGTTTATTTTTTTTGCGAAATAATTCATATTATTGTTTTTGTTATTAATAAATATTTATTGTTATTTTTTTTTTACTTTTTAAAGTTTTGATAGAATACGAGATATAAATTTATACTTAGCTTGGTCATCAATATCAGTCGTTGCTAATATATCTTGAACAAGGTTATAAATCAATTTGTGCTTTCCTCTATATTCAACTTTATCGGCTTCTTCATCATCATTGAATAAAGATTTCTTACCAAAATATTCCATTTCAGCACAACCAATTTCAACTGAGAAACCTGTAAAATCACCATTTTTTATCTCATCCCAAAGTTCTTTATCTAGAATTTTATAATTGATAAACCAGGTACCTAATGGAATCTTAGAGTTATCAAATCCAAGAAACGCTGAACGGTCCTTTTCTCTATCTTCCATAAACCAACTTTCAAATAATTGAATCTTATCTGTAAAATTTTGTTTATGTTCTAGATTTGCTGAGTTAATATTTGCTTTACGTAAATAAACAAATGCTGCATCTTTAACATCTTCTTTTGTAAAGAAAATATTATAGAAACTTCCATCCTCACGTTGTCTTAAAATTTTTGTGTCTGGAATCATTGCTGGTCCAACCACTTCCATTTTATCAGGTACAACTGAAAATAGATGTTTATTTAATTCTAAATTTTTGAATAATTGGAAAGATAGCTCTATAGCTGGGTCAGTTACAATTGAAACTGTACGAGTTTGGCCTATAAAATTGCCATCAGCATCTTTAAAAATACCTCTAACAAGGTCTAATTCTTTTTCTTCCATAATAATAAATATTTATTGATGTAATTTTTTTCATTTAAGTTTAAAGAACACGGTTTTTATTATTAGCTTTATCGTTTAGATATTTTTCAACTTTTGCTTTATCGTTAAGATAAACCATATCATTAAAAACAAGATATACTGGAAGTTTTAAAACTTCATTAAAATTTGGTAAATAACCTTTTGATAAATCTCTTAATTTATCATACCAAAACCATCTTTCATTAAAGATAACTTGTGGTGTTTTTTCTCTTTCTTCCTCTTTAAACTCGTCATTATTTGACTTTATTTTTGGGAATAGGCTTGGGTACTGTTTTGTAAGTTCGCTCCTAAATTCAAAAAAAAATCAGCTACAGCATTTGCATATGGCATAGGAAGATTTTCAAATAGAATTTTAGCTCTATCTTCCATAGAATCATAATTATATTCTTCTATTAAATAATCTTTTGAAGTTATGTTTTTATTTCTTTTAAAAAGGCGTTTAAAAGCTTTGTAATTACTTTTCTTTTCAGGTCTAATGAATATAGCACAAACTCTATGTTCAACTTCCCAGAACTCTTTATTTTTTGTTAAAAAATCTAAATCAATAAATTGTCCATAAGTTATTTTAGATAAATCAGAATCAAATACATAACTTATACCGTTTATTTTAAAACAAACTTTTTTTTCAACTGGAATCTTTTCTTCTGATATAGAATATAAAACACCAAGAACTTCTCCAAGTTCATTAGGCGTTAATTTACCTAATTCTTCAACTGAAATTTTTGTTATAATAGAACAGAAGTTTAATAAATAATCTATTTCAGATTCTGTGTTTTGTTTTTCTTTTAAACTTCTTATAGCTAAGAATTGCTTTAAGTTTATATCATACCAATTTGTTGGTATTGAATAGAAGTTATCTTTTATCTTAATTAATTTCATATTAATAAATATGTTTAAATTATTGTTATTTAATGAAAAATTAGAAACTTGTCTTCCTATCTAAAATTTCAGCTTTATTATTTGAACTTGATATATCTCCTTGTACAATATAAGCCCTTACAACAGAACCACTATTTTTAGATGAATCAGAACCAGAACCGCTTACGTTGGCTGCAGATGGAAGTGAACCATCAACACGCTTTAATTGTGGTGGTATATTACCAGGACTTGATGCAGCTCCTGATTGAAATCCACCAGGTGATATACTAGAGCCAGCTCCTGAAGAATGTGCTCCAGTTGAAGCAGCTCCTGAAGAACTTGATTTATATTGAGTTCCTGCTATTTTTGCAATATTTGCAGCTGATGTTGTAACAGCAAATGCTAACGAAGCAATACCAGCTGGATTTGGAAGTGGTCCAATTGCAACAGGAGCTTGAGATAATGATGATGTAACTGCTTTAAATCCATCAATAACAGCCATACCTAATTGTAAAGCTTTATTTGCTTGAAATTGTTTTCTTGCATTTTTTTCAGCATTTGCACTTTGAGAGTTTGTATTTGCTTCTTGAATTGCAAAATATGTATCAGTTATTCCTTGTATAGCTCCAACAGTATCTGTTGTTGTCTGTATAGTAGCTTCTTGCTCTTTTTTCTTTCTTTCTAATTCTTTCTGATGATATTCTTCTTTTGTTTTATCAACATCTGCAGCATATTGAGCATTAATTAAGGCTATTTCTCCTTCTGTTAATTGAGCATTCATTAATTTAGCCTGGCGCTCAACTTCCATTAATTGAATTTTTGCATCAAGTTCTGCTTGAGAACCAATTTGTTGTTGCAATAATATAGCTTGTTGGCCAGCAATTAAATCTTTTATAGCAGTATCTTGTACTATTTTATTGTCAGCAGCTATTTTATCATTCTTTGTTTTATTATCAGCTATCTCTTTATCTTGAATAGTTTTAATTGAATCATTAGTTTCTTTAGCCGACTTCTCTCTAATTAACTTAATATCAAGTTCAGATTTTTCAAGTAGTTTTTTATTCTTTTCTAAAAACTTTGCTTCTTCTTCTGATTGTTTTTGTTTAAGATAGATTGCATCATAAGTTCCTTGTTGAACTTTTAACAAAGAAAGCTCCTGAGATTTCTTTAATTCTTCATATTCGTTTTTTGCCCTATCTTTTTCTGCTTTTAAAGCATCTTCATTTGATTTCTTTTTATCTTCTTTTTGCTTCTTTGCATCTTTTTCTTCAGCAACCTTTAAATCAGATTTTATTTGTTTTCCTTGTTCAGTTAATTCTGTTAAATTTTTAAGTTGTTCTTCTGTGAATGAACCATTTGCTTTACCTAGTGCAATAATAGCATCTGCCTGTATTTTTAATGTAGCTAATACAGCATTTGCTTTTTCTCTTTCTAATTTAATTGTACTTTTTCCAGCAGCTTCAGCTTCTTTTATTTCTTGGTCATATTTTTTTGTAACTGCTTCACTTGTTTTTTTTGCACCTTCAATAGCTTTTTCAGATTGTTTTTCTAAAGCATTATTTGTTAAACCAATCCAGTCTGTAAATTCAGAAATTTTAGAAGTAACTGAAGTAATTATATCACCAATGCCTCTAAATACTTGTCCAACCAATCCAGTTGAATTCTTTAAATCATCAAAATTATCAATTAAATAAGATACAGCCTTAATAATCAAACCTATTCCTAAAGCTCCTAAAGCACCTTTTAAGCCACCAAAAGCTTTTGTTGCACCTTTTATACCACCAGAAAATTTACCCCAATCTAAATTGGTCATACCTTCTCCAACAAGTCCAATTGAACTTCTGAATCTTTCCATTCCAGAACCAGTTAAAGTCTTGAACGAGTCATTCAAATCACCAACTCTTCCTTCTGTTTTATTTATAGCATCTTGTAAAGCCTTGAATTTTGGAGAACTTTTATCAACAAGTTCTTGAGCAGATTTTAACTGCTTCATTGCTTTGTTTAACTCTCCAACTCCTTGAGCTGCTTCAGAATAATTAATAGCCTGCTCAACAAGCAATTCATTTTGACGCTGTGAACTTTTAGTTAATGCATCTTGAATTTCTGCATATTCCTTTGTACCCTCTTTTACATTTGAGAGAGATTTATTTAATTCTTCTGTAGCCTTTTTAAGAGCATTAACATCTGTTGTAGATTTAGCTACTTCAATATTTAAGGAAATCTTTACATTTTCGCTGAGAGCCATAATTGTTTGTTTATTTTATATAAATATTTTTTATCAATATTTTTTTTTGACATAAGGCTTTTTGGCCTCATATAAAAAGATTAGATAATTATCCAGTCAGCATTTGTTGTTCCAGTACAATACATAATTCTATTTAACGGAGTTCCAGAAAAGAACATAACTCCGTAATTTGATGTTGGAAGAGTGTTTTGTGGTAATAAATTTAAAGTTGATTGTGTTATTGTTATAGCTGTAGCATTTACTGAATCAATGAATTTTATATCATTAAAACCACCACCATCTCCAATTAATAATGTAGATGAACAAGAAGCTAGTCTATTTGTATTAATTCCAGAACAAAAATTTTGAACTCCACCAGAAAAAACAGCCCCTCCAATTACAGCATTATCAGCATATAATGTATTTGATGTATCGCCTGTAACATTTGAGCCGAATATTGTTACTCCTGTTGTTCCTGAGTTAATATAATTATTTGACCCTACAATAAATGCATTTTGCGTTTGAGCTGAATAATTAGAGTCTTCTATAATATTATTTGACCCAACAATAAATGCTGATGTTGTTGTCTCACCTATTGAATTGTTTTGTCCTATTGCTGTTGAATAAGTAACACTTTCATAAAGTGTATTACCAGAACCATTAACTGAGTTATTAGAAGATTTAGCTCCTATATTATTTGATTCTCCTATTGTTGAATTAAATGGACCTGATGAAACGTTTGCACCTCCAGCCATAAAGTTATAGGATGAATTTGTTTCATTACCTGGGCCATATAAAGCATTTCCAACTCCTCCGCCATAAATAAATGATGAGCCATTATTTGTATTACTTCCTCCTCCATCAGCAGAAACACCATTGGCTGTAAAACCCATCCATTTTTTTACAGAAACTGGAGTTGTTAAATCTTTTATTTTAATTAATTCAACTTCAGAAGAATCATTTGAACCTGCGTTATAAGTAATTTTATTTATACGATAATATTCACCAGACTCTGGAGTTAAACCAAATAAATAAATTCTATCTGTATATTCTAATTCATTAATATCTTGTGGAGATAAATGAATCCAACATTTTATAAATCTTGCATTTTTATCCGTTAATTCATTTATTGTTTTTGCCCAGTATTTATCATAAAGAGATTCTGTTGTTGCTGAAAATCGAGAATCACCAACATATTGTGCTGGTATAGAATACATAAATTCTGTTTCATCAAAATTTATATTTAACATATTTCTTGTAGAAGTTGTCCATCCTGGACCTCCAAGTCCAACAAATCCTGGGTCATTAAATTGTCCGAAGTAAGGAAAAGTTTTATATTCTGTTCCATTCATTAAAAATTTAACAGTTCCTCCACCTCCAGATATTGGAAGGTTTTTTACATAACCAATTCTAAATCCACATTCTGTCTTTTCAAATTGATTATTTGAATTAACTTTAAATATTTTGGTAGTTGGAAAGAAAATAATATTATCAGATATTGTCGGAATATCATCTGCAAATGTAAATGGAGTAGGTGAAAATATTGTTGTTTTTTTATTTTCAGATTTTAAAAATTCTGATTCTGTTGAAACAATTGCATCTCCATATATTCTTCCTCCCATTGTATCTTGATAATTTTTATTTAAAAAATCACTATCTGATTTATGTGAAAAAATATAACTTTTTGCTTGAAATTCAGCAAGAGGTGTTTCAATAATTGGTTTTAAATGGTCTACTTTATCTGTCCAATTTTTTGTTGTTCCAGTTTGATAAACTATATCTCTAGGTTCAATTCTAATATTACGAGGATTGTTTTTATCTGGAATAAACATTAAGTTATAACAAGTCTGAAGTGATTTAAGATAGTCAACTATCTTTTCATTTCTTCCTGGAACAAAATAATTATAATCAATTAATTGACCTCCAACTAATTTACTTGTTGGAGAATAAGAAATATTTGAATTTGTTGAAATGTGAATCCAATTTGAAACAGATGTTGTTCCACCAGCTCCTATATAATTTATACCTTGTCCAGTAGCTCTAACAATAACCCAAAAAGTTTCTCCAGGTTGTGCTGGATAAAGTTGTTGGTCTAAAGGTTTATCTAATTCTGGAAAATCAAATGTATAAGTTGTCCATACAGCAGACGATACTGAAGCATCATATGTAGGATAAGTTTTAGAAACAGCTGCAACAGCTGGAGCTCCAGCTTGATAAGATGAACGATGTAAATAAGCTGTAATTGTTGGTGCAACTGTAAATTGATTCATTTTATTTGCAGTTACAGAAAAATAAGTCAAAGCAGCTTCAAGATTAACTACAACCTTTAATGATTGTGTATTATTACTTGTATAAACATACGTTGCATTATTATATAAACCAGATGGGTCTGCAGTTTCATTTGGGAAAGGCATTACAAAATACCCAGTATCAAGATTAATAAAAGTATTTGCAGCTACAACTGGTACTGTATATTGAACTGATGACGCTGTTGCTTCTGCTTTTCTTACGGCTATATAATCAGCATCCAATTTAAAATCTTTTGATGAATTAAAAATATGTGCAACAGATGTAAATGCTGTAGAATTTAAAAAAGTAGAATCAAATGTTCTATTAAATCCAGAAAAAATATAATCAACAATTGTTTTTGCATATGTTGCTGGAAACATTTGATTATAAGAAACACCATAACCATTTGTTTGAGAATTAAGATAATTAACTCCTCTTAAATCTTCATTACCATAATTGTATCCATAATCAGTCCAAGGATAAAAATAGCCCAAATCAGGTCCAGCAGTTGCTCCTGTCCAAGAATTTGTTACAGAAGTTATTGACCATATATGAGATAAATCTGAAAAATCCAAATCTCCAATTTTTGATTCGCCTATATCAGTTATAAAATCAGATGTAGAACCAAAAATTTGAACTTCATACATTGGTACTTTATTCTCATTAATTGAAACTGACATTAATTGCATTACAGCATTTCTAAGAACTGGAATAGAATCAACCAATATATCACACTGAACCTTTTTTCTTGGGTCAAATATTGTATCATTTGTTATAAGAAAATAATCTTTAAAAATATTTAAATTATTTCCTCTATCTCCAGGTACTGTAAACGTTTGAGAAAACTCTGACCTTGTTTTACCAAGTTCTTTTATATCATCAATTGTATAAACAAGCTGAATTTGTTCTGTTCCAAATAATTCAAGTACACCAACTGATGTTGTATTTCCAGTTGTTGCTCCACTATATACATATATTTCTACTCTTGCGTCCATAATTTTTCTTTATAAATATGCTTTTTTTATTCTTTGTATTTAATAATTATCTTTGTCCTCTTATAGCGTTAGCATAAGTATAATTAAATTGATATTGAATTGGGACACCATTAATCTCATATATATCTTCAATAGAATTTCTATCAATAATTATTGGAATTAATTGATTTCCATTTCTTATCTCATAAGCTTCTTTTGTATAAAGCAACTCAAATGCCAACCAACTTCCAGTCTCCTGGTCAATATAATCAGTATTTACTGTCATTGATTTTGTTCCAGAAACATCATATACAGTTTTTCCAGCTGAACCAAGTGTATAATTTGGAGCCAATAATTTTGTAAATGTCTTTCTTTCTGAATTATATGTCTTTCTTGATACTTTATTAAAAGAATAGAAATCAAACTGACCGTGACGATTTAAAAAACATATACGGATTGTATTATATTTAGAACAATTTTCATAAATATTATATGTATATGTTAAGGATTTTTCTATATCTGCACTTAAATAATCAGGCTCAACAGCACAAATTTTATATTGACTTGTTGTTGCTGTATTAATTAAAGGCTGAGTTGAATTTACAAGTGTTAATCCACTCTTAATAAATATTGCACTATTAGGTATCTCCAATAAGTTTGGAACACCAACACCAATAATATTTAAACGTCTATCATCACTTGTTGTAGCAGAAATTGTATTATTTGATATATAAAATATCTCAGACCCACCTGATGTAGGAAGAGTTACCAATCGTATGTAATTAATATCATTATTTATATTTAAATAACCAAGAGTTTCTCTCTCATTTGGTTGAATTGGAATATCTCCATTTGGCTTCTCTGTTAAGAATTTTGTTACTGTTGGGCCTGGATATGGAATTAAAGAAGTTGATGCTCCTGTTAAAGTAAATGTACCAATATATGAGTTATAATAACCAGATGCCAAATCTTCATACTGAGCAACTCCATTAAATGAATAACCAGACATTGAAGCTAAATTTGGATATACAACAAGCGGAGCTGTTGATGGTCCATACTCCTCACCAATATTTATGAAATATTGAATGATTGAATTAGGAGCAGTAGATATACCTGACATTGTAAAATTTTTATCAGATGTCAAATACTTCTCAAGAGTTTTATTTGGATTTAAATACCCATTTGCTGAAGAAGGATATGGAGATATTCTATAACGAGCAATCTTTGTTGTTGCTGTCGAACCTGTGTATATATCAAATATATATGAAAAATTCTGACCAAGAACATTTGTAGAATAAACATTTAACCAATGTTCATTATAAACTGTTGAGGCTGAATGTGGTTGAGAAAGTATAGAAATTGCCATTTTATTTATTTATTTTAAATTTGTTAATTAAATCTTTTTGAGCGGATTTTACAATCGTTTCAGAAATCTCTGTTTTTGCATAGTTTAGAAAATCTTCTAATAACTTTCCATCATCTACATATTTTATATAATCAGCAGCTTCAACTGAAAGTTCTAAACTTCCACCTTTATCGACAAATGAAACAGAAATTGACTTTAATAAATTTCCAGAATCAACAAGTCCTCTTGCTTGAATCATACTTTTTAAATAAGATTCAAGTTTAGGTGCTAATGCTTTTAATTCTTTTTCTGTGTTTTCTAACATAATTATCTATATCTGTATTTTGTGGCGTTATAGTTATATAAAACTTCTGTTGCTGTTAATGGTCTATTATATATTAAGGCTTGTGAAACACGACCACCCAGATAATATGCTGTTGGTCCTCTCATAATTGTAACTGGGTCTGAATTTGCTGCTGGGTTAACAGCCACAGCAACTTGTGCTTTAAAAACACCATCAACATAATACTTAAGATAGCCATCACCAAATGTAGATGTGTAGTTTACAAATTTATTTGCCGTTCTTGGTGGGTATTGTAAATTATGAATATTTGCACCATTTCTAATTGAAACACCTGGATTATATGCTGCACTTTTAAAATAATAAATTGACCACCCGTTTGAATCCCATCCTGCTGACCCACCTTTACTTATTATATTTGGCCAATCATCACCAACATACGGACTTGGAACATAAACCCAAATGGAAACTGTTCCGCCAGTTGTTAATCCTAAAACAGATACGTTTCCACTATTGATGTAATCATTAACACCATCAAATATGAGGCAACCACCATTTGCTGTGTTATAGGCTGCACCACCATTTATTGTTCCATTATATGTGTTCTTTAAATCAAGAACTGTTGTGCTCCCAGATTTACAACTTCTAACATTACCAATATCATAATGCAGTAATAAATCATTTTGAATTATGTGCTTGTGTTTAGGCATATTGGTTTAAATTTGTTGCATACTCTCTAATTCATTTATAAACATTCTCCCTTTTGAATAAACAGCATCTATATAGACCAGACCTGTGATGTTAGGTTGAACACCAAGGTTTGAATACCAAGTTGCACCAGTTGCAAAGGTTACTGTGTAAGCACTATAATTATTAATAATAAATTTATATTGTCCTTCACTTGCACCTGAATATGATAATGTACAAGCGGTTGTTGCTGTGAATTCAATTATGTTTGAAGTTGCACAGTTTATTGTATATGCAGAAGTTGTGTTTGATTGTGATGAAACTGGTGTATATAAAACACCAGTTAATGTAGCTGTATTTGCACTTAATTTTAAAGGCGTAACCAATACACCAGCATTCTTGGTTTCAAAAGAAAGCTCTGAAAATTGTGTTGAAGTTGTGGTTGTTGCGTTTTTATTCCAATAGGCTTTTATTAAAGCCGAATCTTCCACAGATGTAAACACGCTTAATACATCTGGCAGGCCGAAAGCAATTGATGCATAGTTAAATGAATTTGATGCTGAGCCTACGCCCCTTGAAACTCTCATTACAGGTCCGTTGTTTCCATTATCTGCTTTATGTGCATATATTGCTGGATTGACAGACGAACCTTGAACCAATACATTTAAAGCAGTTTCTGCTGCTGTTATTACATCAAATGTATTTGCATTATATCTCATATATCTGCCACTTGCAGAACCTTCAAGATAGAATGGAAATGAATTTGCTGTTGTTAGGTTTGATGTTTTTGCAATCTTAAATCCACTTGCATCTGTTCTTGTTCCATAGTTTGTTGAAGTTGTTCCTATCTGGTTTAAGATGTTTGTTGAATGTGTTACTGCACTTGTGTTAATTGTATTTGCAGTTAATCCTTGAACAAATATTGATGTTGCTGATAATGTCCCAGCAGATAAGGTTACAGCAGTTTTATTTGATAATGTTTGTGTTGCAGTTTCACCAACTAATCTATTTGTTGTATTTATTGTGCCATTAACAATATTCCCTGTTATCTGTGTGTTAATTACAGGGGAAGTTAAAGTTTTACTTGTTAATGTTTGAGCGAATGCAGCAGTTACAAATGTATCATTTGAAGTGATTAATGGTAGTGTAAAGTTTCTATTTGCTACAATAGCAGATGAAACAATAATATTGCTAAATGTATTTGCTGGGTTTCTTATAATCAATCCAGAACTTTTTATACTTCCACTTGTTGCTGAAAACGAGTTTGCAGATAAACCTTGAGTAAATGTTGTTATACCTGTTACTGTTCCACCTGACAAATCCAAATATGACCCTGTTAATGTTGATGCAGTTACTATGTTTGTGATTATTGACTGTAATGGTGTTGACCCAGAATAAAATGTTCCACCACTTATTGTTGTTGCGGACAACCCACCATTATTTGTTATAATTCCAGAGTTAAATAATTCACCAGTTGAGTTTACACCAACCAATCCATTTAATTGATTTGAATTTGTTATATAATCAAATGTAGGTTGTGTTTTTATTATACCAGAACCATTTATATTATCTCTATCAACTCTAAAAGGTATTTGTGAAAATGATTGATATGTTAGAGCAAATAAATTTTGCGTATGTATTAATTGACTTTCTGTTAAACCACTTTGAGCTAACCAGCTTTGACCAAGAAAACTTTCGTATGCATATTGTTCACTTCTGCAACTTATGTTTGTTTTATTATCATAAATATTCAAATTTGACACACGTAAATCACCATTAACACCAGATTCAAATGTTCTATTATTTACATTATCAGTTGAAGTTATTTTGCTAATATTTGTAGTTAAATATAAATTCGAATCATTATAATTTACATTTGAAGTTGTAAGTGTCTTTGAATTCAAGTTAACATTATTCGTTGCACCTGAATAAGGCACAAAATCACTTAAAATGGTTTGTAAAGGTGTTGACCCAGAATAAAATGTTCCACCACTTATTGTTGATGCACTTAAATAGGTTAATGTTGCTGCACTTATATTAATAGTTGGATTGTTTCCTGTACCACCTGTATATGTGTTTAAACCACTTTGAATCCTTGTGATGTCATTTGTATCACCTGCATCAATTGCGTTTGTTATATAGTCTTGAAATGAAGTGCAACCTGTAACAGTTGAACAAGTCAAGAACTGTGTATTATAAGTTCCACCTGTAAAATCAACTCCTGGAACTGAGAACCCTGGAATTCCATCGAATGGAAGTCCGCAAAATGTATTGTAATTTAAAATCTTTAAAGTTAATAGAAATTCTTGTCCAGCTGTAAAATCAGTTCCCTGTTCTTCTATTGGAGTGAAGTTAATATTATTTATTAATTTAATATAAGAATTTTTATAGTAAGGATGTCTATTTATCTCATTTATAACATCTTTAGCTACAGTAAGCATATCTGAAAGAGTATCTTTTTCATTACCTTCACCTTGAAATACACGGTCAATTAGACGAAATCTCAAATCTAGCTCAATAATTTTATATTCATTATTATCATTCTCAGGCATTCTAGCAGATTCAGGATAAAACTGAAGTACTGGATAAATAACGTCAATAGACTGATTCTCAAGTTCCCAGTTTTTTCCTAAATAGGATGAATTTATATTTGGATGACGCACAGCGATATCCTTTATTACTTCTATTATTTGGTTAAATGTTAATGCTACCATAATTAATATTTTTTTAATTTATAAACTGACCTAACTCTATTATAAGTAGAATTTAAAACTCTTGCTGTTTTTCTCATACTAAAACCGTTTATATCAATATTAATATATATTTGCTTAATTAATTCATCTGTTATATTACACTTTTCTTTAAATGTTAATAATGATGATTTTTTGATTTTATTTTTATGTAATATACTCATAGGGCCTTTTTTCTTTTTTAAAGAAGGATGACATTTCATTTTTAGTGATATCTTTTTTTTAGTTTCTTCTGAAGTAAAAAAAGTTATTCGTCTATACCCTCCATCATCTGAGTTTTTTAATTTAAAGCCAAAACTTTTAAATAAACTTATATAATATTGTTCCCAAAATTGCCAATCTTTTTCTTCGACTATATCTAATAAATTTATTAAAGGCTTCTTTCCTTTATTTAATAAGCCTTTAATCCAAGAAGATTTAAGATTTTTTTTACCTTTTCTATTTCCACTATAAATATGCTCAACAAGTCTAGTTTCTAATTTTCTTATTGTAACACCTACATATTTAGGTATATTCTCATCTGGGCAATCTAGTGTATAAATTTGAATTTTGCTCATTTAAATTATAATTTTGTTTTATATAAATATTTTACTTTTTTATTTTTTTTAGGACCACATTGTTGGTCTATAAAATCCTTTTACTTTACCTTTATAAGCAAAAGCTGTAGCCATTACAATATCATCGTGTCCATAAGCTGCAGCAAATTGTACCTTACCAGTTTTTGATAATAAATATGTAAAGCTTTTAAACTCTTCTTTAATAATATCTTCATTAATTAATCTTATTTCTTTCTTATTAAAAGCAACCATAAGCTCATTAATTAAATCTGGTTTTGTAGATGTATTTGTATTAAATGGAGTAATTAAACATCCTTCATTTTGTAATAGATGAATAATAGGAAGACCTTGATTGTTATCTTCTATTATTGTTTTTTGTGGCTGCCATTTATTTATAAAATCTTTAATGTTTTTTACAACAATAAGTGTATCTTCATTATTAAATCTTATATAATCAACCATATCTCCTTCATCATTCAAGGCGACAGCAACGGTATAATCCTTCTTAAAAGCAATATCTACACCTATTGTAATTGTTTCTGCTAAAGTTTTTGTATCTCTTCTTTTAAGAATGGCTAGTTCATCAATATTTTTAAATACACTTGATGCATCTATAAACTCACCTAAATATTCCTGACGAAAAACATCATCTGGTAATACTTGCCTTTGTTGTTCAATAAAACCTTGTTTAGCATATGGGTTTTGATGATAAGTTATCTTAAAAGATTTATAACCAGGTTCACTTCCAAGTCCAGTTGAATACATTTTATGGAAGAAATTCAATCCTTTTGGAGTTGAACAGAAAAAAACCTTCTTTCCACGAACAGAAAGTGTTGGAGCCAATATTGTTTGCCAAGTAGATTCTTTTATAAATGCACACTCATCAAGAAGAAGGTGTGTATTTGAATAACCTCTTAAAGAGTTCTCTGATTCTGCTGAACGGAATAGAATAGCTGAACCAGTTTTAAACATCATTTTAGCTGAGCCAGATGATTGTTTAGATGTTTTTAAAAGTGTTTTATAGCCTTCTCCAATCGTTTCAATTATCTGGTCATATATTTTCTTAACTTGTGCATCAGTTGGGCTTACAATCATTATATGAGCATCTTTTTCTGATAATGCCCAATATAAAGCAAGATAAGATAATATGAATGTTTTTCCTATTTGACGTGAGCCGTTTAGAGTTATATATTTATCATCACCAAAAAGGCAGGATTTTACAACCTGCCTTTGAGCTTTGTAAAGCTTTGGGAATATTACATTTATATTATTCATCTGAGTCGTCATCATCTTCATCTGAATCTAATCCAGGAGTTTTTAAATTAAGGTCAATTGAACCTGAGTGTTCGTGTTTTTCTGGTTCATAGAATCCAACCAGTTTAATAACCATATCTCTTATTTTTGCATAAGCTGCAAATTGAAATGCCTTTTTTGCTTCTTCTGCAGCAATTATTAAGTCACGTATAGTTCCTTCTTTAGTTTGATTAAATTGAACTGCTACTTCTTCTCTATGTTGTTGAATCCTTGCATCTATATCTACTTTCTTCAATAGTCTAGAAGCCAATTCACTAGAAGAGTTAAAATTAGAATTAGGCCAAGCATACATAAATGCTTGTCTTCCATTTCCAAAATCAGCGTAATGTCTGCAGAATTTTTCTTCTTCTGTAGTTAAAGGTTTATTTATTTTTTGTTTTGCCATAATTACTAGTGAGTTGATGGAGAGATTCGAACTCCCGTTTTCCTGGGTTGCAATCAGGTACCTACAGCCACTCAGCCACATCAACGGTTATTATATAAATATTTATATTTTATTATTTTTTCTTTGGTCTACCTCTTTTACCTTTATACTCTTCAACTTCTGCTTTTGCTACATCCAATTGTGTTTGCTCAATAATTTCTTCTTGAACAATAGCTAAAGCAAATTTTTTATCAAAAAACTCTTCATTTCTATTTAAATAATCATTTGCATCTGTTTTTACCTTACGTAGCGCATTTGTACAACTTGGACAATGTGGTTGATTGGGGTTAATATATAAACGAACAAGATTTAATAATTCATTTGTTTCTTCTTGGTTGTATTGAAACATTTTCTTGTGTTTTTTAAATGCCTCAAAATCTTCCTGTGTCATTTCTTCTTTTGTTCTCATATTGTTTTGTTTATTGTTTTTATATAAAAATTGTCCCATAATGTATTACAAATAAATTTTGAAGCTATTAATCACCTTATCAAATATCATAGCTCCAAGCGAAGCTATTAATGCTTCCCAAGGCAAAAAAGAGTAAGTTATAATAAATCCAAGTGTGATTGTTGACCATAAGCTCATACACTTATGACAACCAAGAGCGAGTATTAGTTTATTTGTTTTAAAATTATTCAACCAATCTTGAAATGGAGTAAATGCTGTGATGAACCATCCAGCTAAAAATCCTTTAATTATAATTTCGTAGTGTAAATCCATAGATATTTTTTTAATTTAATTCTTTGACCATCTGGTCAATTTTTTTCTTTAATTTTTGTATTTGTTTATAAACTGTTGAAAGTGGTCTATTTATCCTACCAGCAATTGTTTCATATTTTTCTCCATACATATACTTTTTCTCATATAGTTCAAATATAAAAATCAATTTTGGGTTTTCTTTAATTATTTTTCTTTTAATTCCATA
>Ga0075464_10000146_pt1 | contig 29398 bp, 26 predicted proteins | sample DEB19_08_DNA_5_FD_75068 | JGI IMG/M metagenome (GOLD analysis project Ga0075464, IMG submission 75068) | Aqueous microbial communities from the Delaware River and Bay under freshwater to marine salinity gradient to study organic matter... | ecosystem: Environmental > Aquatic > Marine > Coastal ...
ATTAATATTTTTTATTAATTGCAATTAGTTTGTTCTACATTCCCTGATGGAGAAATTTCTATTGCTATACAATTATTACAATTATTATCTGAACAAAGCCTAAGTTTATAGTTATGTGTTAAAAGATGTCTTCCAGTGTCAAATGGATTAATATCACCAGTATCACCAGATGTTCCTTCATCTAAATATACATTTCCTACATTATCAAATACAAATCTTATAGAACCAGAAGTAAGAGTATTATTGTTGTCATCTTTGATAATAGATATACCCATTTTTGATAAATTCAAATCTTCATCTGTATTTGCAGAATAATTACCTGTTAAATATTTTTTTGTTTGCGGATCCAATGCTACTTCAGATAATGGATTCGCTGTTTTATCAAATATATTTGAAGAATTAACTGAATCTGAAAATATCTCATAAAAATAATTTCCATTTGTTGTTCTACCAATTCTTAACTGCCACCACTGTTTAAACCAATATTTACTTTGATTTTGATCTTCTGATGAAGAGCTTTTTGGAAAAGGTTGATATTTATCATCTTTTAAAGCAAGAGATTGTGTAAATTTAATATCTTTAATCAATTGATCAGTAGCTAATTGAAGTCTGTTTGGAGAAAAATTAAATGAAAGAGTTGCTACGATTATACCTATTATTATAATTACAACGAGAAGTTCAATCATTGTAAAAGCAGAAGAAAAATTATAGTTCTTCTGCTTTGTCAACTTGGTATAAGATGTCATCCCATGGGTGTCTATACATTGGCATTCCAAGTCTTTTTTCGTCAAGAATATGTCCGATGAATCCAATACTTCTTCCCACAATAAAGAACGCATTTAATGTCCCACTTTCAATAAATTCATTTATTTCTTTCTCAGTATACCCTAAAGCTCTCCACATGTCAACCATTAAGATACCGATAGTACCGTCAACGTTTAGAATTAAGTTTTCTTTTTTAGAAGTTGTTTCTTTTTCAACTTCTAAAGCATAATCAAGTAAAGGTGTCGCAGGGAAAAACTCTGCCGCATATTTTTTAAGACCTTCAACTCTTTTATCAGGATTTCTTACAGATTTAATTCTGTGTCCAATTCCTGGAATTGGAATACCTTGTTTTTTCATATAAGCAAGGAATTCTTTAGGACTCATACCATTGTCGTGTGCAAATTTGAAATATTTTGCAGCACCATCAATTGCACCACCGAATCTTGGACCAATTGTAAGTAAACCAGTAACTAAACTTTCAACTACTGATTTACCAGCTCTTGCAGTAACTTTTGCGTTATGTGCACCTGATACTGCAGGACCATGGTCAGCAACAGTTTTAATAACAGTTTCAATAAAGTCTGTTGCCCATTTAGGATATCTTTTTTTGAACCAAAGAAGTGAAATAACGTCACCAATGCTGTATCCAGTATCAGGAGTAGCAACAGCACTGATAGGAATACCAGCATATACTGCTTCTTCACCTCTATCGTCAGAAATTGTACATACAAAGTTTCTCGGTTTTCTGATTTTACCAGCTGCTAATGCTTTATTATAATCTTCCGGAATTGGAGGAACTGTTGGCTCTTCGATTTCTCCGATTACACCTTCACCTTTTAGTTGTTCATAAACTCCTCTTATTACATCTGGTAATTCGTTGAAGTTAGCAGGTACATGAATACCAGCTTCTTTCATTGCTCTGTTTTTAGCTTCTGCAGTTTCTTCATCAGCGTTTGCGCTTGCACCTGCATGTCCAAATTGTACACCACTTGAGAAATGTTTAGCAATTGTACCAATACACCAACCAATCACAGGTTTAGTGATTTTACCTTCTTTTATTGCTTCAATTACTTTATATTCTTCTCTACCACCTACTTCACCAAGAAGAATCATATATTTAACTTTAGGATTTTTTTCCATTCTAAGCATATGATCAAGGAAAACTGAACCTACGAATCTGTCACCACCGATTGCAACACCTTCAGCAATTCCGTCAGCATTTAGTGCAATAATGTTTGAAAGTTCATTAAATAAACCACCACTTCTTGTTACAAGACCGGCACTTCCAGCTCTGTGAAGTTTTGATTTAACGATGTTTTCTATTGTACCACCAATATTTGCTACTTTAAATGCTCCCGGAGCAATAGCACCAACTGTTGCAGGTCCGATGATAGTAACGCCTTTTTCTCTTGCAGTTTTATTCATTATTCTTGCATTTCTCTCAGGAATACCTTCAGCTGTAATCATAATTACTCTGAACTGATCCATTGCAAGAGCATCCATAGTTACATCATAAGCTGTTCTGAATGATGCAAAGTTTAATAGTACATCAGCATTCGGATGATTTTTCACTGCTTCTTCTGTACTTCTATAAATTGGAATCATTACTTCATCAGTTCCAAAAAAGAATTTTTCGAATTTGTTGCTGCTGGTAGGAGCAACGATTGCCGCTACTGACGGTTTTTCTCTTTGAATAATATAATCATAATCAAGCATTCTTTGGATAGCAGATTTGTTGTTATTCCAAAATATTGCTTGTGTATCCCTTGTAAATAATTCGTTAGCCATTAGTTCGCTCCTTTTTTATCTTCTTCAAGTGCCATTCTTACGATATCAGTAATGTGAGTTTCTGGTCCGTAAACTTCAATAGGAAGTCCAAGTCTTTCAGCTGCCGCTTTAATATCTTTTAAACCTTTTTCGTAGTTTGGTCCACCTCTTCTTACGTAAATTCTTGTTCCAACATCTTTCATTTTATCAGCATATTTTTCAAATGCTTGGATAATACCTGTAAATGTTTTTGCTACGTCTGTAAAGTTTGCAATCGCACCACCAATGATTAAGATTTTATCTCTACCTTTTGGGTCTTTTTCTCTTGTCATTAAATCAAGTACTGTTTCAGTATAGAATCTTGTTTCATCAGTAGTCGGACCACCAGAATATTCTCCATAGTTTGCTAAATCTTCAACTCCACCAGCCATATCAGCAATAGTATCAGCATAAACAACTGAAGCACCACCACCGGCTACAAGTGTCCAGATTCTACCTTTAGGGTTAAGAATTGTAAGTTTAAGTGAAGCACCACTTTTTGCATCTGCTTCTGCAATAGCTTTTTCTTCAGGTGATTTTTCAGGCATTCCGAATGGTGTTGGGAATTCGATATCACCCCATTTGTCTTTCATCATAAATCCGGCAGTATCGTCTAATCTTGCAACAAGGTCAAGTAGATAAACATTGTTTCCTACGATAACTACAGGGTTAATTTCAAGATATGCAAAGTTTAGATCTCTAAAGAATTTGTAGAAATTAATTGCAAAGTTTGCATATACGTCTTTTTTGTCAGCAGGAATGTCTGCAGGGATATTTTCTTTTACAAGTTTTTCGATTTCTTCGTCACTTGCATCGATAGGAATTTTTACTTCAGTAACTTTATCCCAGTTTTCTTCAACTTCCATACCACCATGAGCTGAAAGGTATAATACATCGTTTACTTCATCGAAAGTTGTAGCCGCAATGTAATACTCTTCATCTTCACTATGAGGTGTGAAAGGCTCTACGATAAAGTGAGTCAGCTCACCGCTTTGTCCGCTAAGAAGTGTTACTTTACCGCTTCTTTTTTCATCAATCCATTTAGCCGCATCTTCTAAAGTAACATCTCCAGGTTTGTTAACTTTAAATAAAACTAAGTTGTTTTTACCTCTTTTACCAAACAGCATATCTGGCTTAGCAACTAAAGGTTTTTCATTTAACCACTCATATCCTGGTTCTTTTGCTTTTGCTCTTAACTCATCTCCACTTGTAACAAGAACACTTTCAAACGGATAGTTAAGTCCGCTAAAATATTTATCCCAATTTTGGGCAAAAAGTTTTTTTCCGTCATATTCACGAATCGGTTTTTGAGCCATTAATTCTCCTTGAATTTTTATTTTAGAAATTGTATCATTAATAAGTTAACTTATAACATCATTTTATAAATTGAAAAAAATTTTTTTATAGGGTGTTAAGTTTTGAAACATCAATTTCTAAAAATTTTCTGTTTTTGTGAAAAATTGAAACTTTATTTTCTCTTTTTTTGTATTTTATTTTAAATACATTACCTTTTTTTACACCATAAAACTCTAAAGCTTTTAATAAACGTTTATTATCAGTTGTAATATAATCAATGTTTCTTTTTTTCAATTCGCTAACTAACGGTTTAATAAAATAATAACTGCTACTCAGATTCCTTGCAGGAGTGTACCTATTTAAAAACAATGCCGTATCAAACATCAAAAGAGTAAATAAAAGAAAAACAAACATTATTTTATATGTTTTTCTAAATTGAGGTAATCTAACTCTATATGAATTGAGATAATATTTAACCATGTATACAATATAAATTAATGTATACGGCGCATAATCATCAATTTTAATCCTTTGTCTAAACGATAAAATAATTGAAATAATAAATGTAAAAAAAGCTATAAAAAACACAATATCTCTTTTTTTATCAAAAAAGCCTTTATAGATTGAAAAAAGAAAAAATATAAAAACAAACGGTGAAAAAATCAAAAAATATGTCCCGAAAAGATCTAAAAAATGGCCTTTTGGTTTTCCACCTATATCATAGTTAAAATAGTTCGCGTTTATTGCTAAAAACAGTAAAGAAAGCACCAGAAGCAAATTATCTTTTTTATATATAGAATAAAATATTAATGCAAAATATAAAGATATAAAACTATAATCTAAAAATACTAATATACCAAGCAAAATGTAAGACAATAATTTATTTGTTTTATATAAATACACAAATAATAATGTCAAAAAAATAATATAAACGGATTTATTGATAATTAAAGAAGAAATAATCATTCCCGGAATTAACATAAAAATTAAAAAAGCAAAAAATCTGTCCTTTTCCTTTTTTAAATAAAACTCTGTTATTTTATAAAAAAGCAAAACACTAAAAAAACCTGTAATTATTCCCGGCAATCGTAAGGCTAAATCATTTTTACCAAAAATAGAAAAAGAAAAATTTAAAATATTGCTAAGTAAAGGGAAATGATCTATACTTCTAACATCCACAATCGAAAATGAAAGAAAATTAACTCCATACCATAATAAAAATAAATAAAAAACCGTTGATATAAATAAAACTTTTTTCATAATTTCAGGAAATTATCTATAATATCTTTCCCATATTCACTCATAATAGATTCAGGATGAAACTGTACACCGTATATAGGTTTGTCTTTAACTCTAAGAGACATTATTTCATTATCGTCCAATGAATAAGAAGTAGGAATAATACATTCAGGTAAATTTTTAGGATTCGCTACAAGAGAATGATATCTTGTAACTCTAAATTTATTAGGCAACTCTTTAAAAATATCGTCTTTGATTGTAATCTGAATATCAGATGTTTTTCCATGCATAAGATTTTTTGCTCTAATAATTTCTCCTCCGAAAGCATACGCTATTGATTGGTGTCCTAAACAAACACCCAAAATAGGTTTTTGAATATTTTTAATAACCTCTACACTTACGCCAGCTTCTTTGGGCGTGGAAGGACCAGGAGAAATAATTATTTTTTCAGGATTTAACTTTTTAATCTCTTCTACACTCATTTCGTCATTTCTTATAACTTTTAAATTAGCTCCGAGTTCCAGGCAATATTGGACTATATTGTATGTAAAACTGTCATAATTATCTATCATTAATACCATTAAATGCCTTTTTGTTGTAATTTTATCATTAAATTTCTTTTTTTAAAAACTCTTCTAAATTCAATAAATCATTTCTGAATTTTTCTTCTGCGGATTCAAAAAGATCAATCAGTTTTTTCCCATATTCAGTCACTCTTGTACCTCCTCCACCTTTTCCACCACTCATTTTTTCGACAACTTGATCTTTTGCCAACTTGTTAATAATATCAACAGCATCCCATGCAGCTTTAGAACTCATTTTCATCTCTTTAGCCGCTCTTGAAATCGAACCGTATTTATCTATTTTTTTTAATAACTCTATTCTCCCTTTACCCAAAAAACTTTTACCATCTTTTTCAATCCAAAAATTACCCTTAATTTTCATTATATTCCTATTTTTTTGTTTTTATTATATCATTTCGTAATAAATTGGCAAAGGACAAAAATGTTAAAAGAAAAACTAAAAGACAAATATATCACATTAGAAACCACACCTCCAAAATTACCTACAGTTGATTTAATGATAGAAAAAATAGAAAAAAGTGAGGCTTACAAATATATCGACGGATTTTCTACAACTGATTGTCCATTAAGTAAATTAAAATATAATTCAATTATTGCTGCATATAAATTACAAGAAAAATTCAAAAAACCTGTCATTGCCACCATGAGTATGCGAGACAGAAACAAAATAGCGCTTCAAAGTGATTTATTGGGTGCAAATGATTTAGGTGTTACACATATCTTAGCATTGACGGGAGATCCCGCCAATATGTCCGACCAACCTAAAGCCAAAGCTGTTGTAGAAGGAAGTAGCATATTACTTTTAGAAATCATCAGAGCCTTTAATAACGGGATGGATTATGCTGGAAAAGAGTTCAAAATTAAACCCAAGCCAATTACACCTTTTGCCGTTAGTAATTCTTATGCCAAAAATTTTTCTTCAATTGAAAGAAGAATATTTAAAAAAGTTCAAAATTACGCAGTTGGAATTATTACCCAACCAGTATATGATATAAATATTGTAGAAAAACTGTTAGAAATCAAAGAAAAGGTTATTTCAGAATTTAATGATGAAAGAAAAGAAGCTGAAATTATTTTAGGATTTTTCCCGATTACCAAATTAAAAACCGCTCAGTTCCTACATGCGCACGTTCCGGGAATTTATGTACCTGAAGAATGGATTGAAAAACTAATAAAAGCACATAAAATAAGTGAAGATGAAGAATATAAAGTCGGAATGGAACTTAGTCGTAATTTATTCCAACAATTATTAAAAAAACACCCTAAAATACATATAATGACTGCAAATAGATTCGAAATAGTTAAAGAATTTTTTTAAAAATTATGTGTATAATTTATCAAATATGTTGTTGAAGAAGCTTCGTAACCTTTAGTTTCTTCAAACGTATTAATTTCTATTCCACCAGTTATATAATCATTATTTTTTAATTTTTTACTTACACTTAACGAATATGCGGATTTATACTCGTCACCTAAGTTATAAACAACAAAACCATCTTCTGCTACTTTATAAGCACTTTTACCTAAACTTAATTTTAAAGTAGTAGTCCACGGTCCTTTAAAATTTTGAAATTTCACATCAACGTTTACATAATTATCTTTAGGTGCTGCATCAGAGTTACTTAATTTTATAAAATTTATTTTCCCTTGCAAATAAAAAGACCCGATATTTGAATAGTAATTTCCAAAGTTAAATCCATAAGAAGGGGAAATTTGATATACGTTTAAATGCTGATAATCAGAATAGTAAAAATCAACTTTTGTATTAAATTTTAAATATTCATAATAAGTTAGTCCTCCGAATATGACAAAATCATATGTATTGTTGTACTTAGTAGTGGTTGTTGTAGTAGACGGTGTCATCATATTACCCGGAATATATCTTGTAATAGTTTCAGGATTACTTGCAAATATATTATGAATTCCTGCTCTGTAAATATAATTATTATTTTTAAAATAATTTAAAATAATCGTTAAATCTGTTTGTTTATATGTAGGAGAGTTTTTATAATTTAAAGTCATATATTCTGCATCGATTTCAATCTTATACGGTGTTTTAAAATTTGATAAATATAATCCATAAACATTCGCATTATCTTTACTTGTATCTTTACTATAATCGATAAAACTTATATATGGCGTTATGGTTGTCGCACCAATAAAGGAAAAGATTATACTACTTAGCATAATTTTTTTCATTATCACTCCTTAAGTTTATAACCTAAATTTTTTTGATTTTCTATATTAATCCCCAGCTTTCTTAGATGCGATATCAATACTTTTATGGATGCTTCACTTTCAATACTATCACATTCCATTAAAATATCTTCTTTTGAAAGATATGTGTTTTTATTCTTAATTAAAGTTTTAAGCAATTCATTTTCAGCACTACTGAGTTTTACCGGTTTAGAATCAATATATAGTTCATTGGTGTTAAAATTATATAAAATATTATCTTTTTTGTATACGGTTGACTTAGATTTTAATAATTTTTTTTGCAAATATTGAAGCCTTAAAAGCAATTTGTCATATTCATGCATCAAATAACAAAAATCACCCACTTCAAGGGCTTTTTTGTATATATATGTATCACAATAAGCTGTTGTAAAAATAATACTGCTTTTAATATAATCTTTTATATTTACAAATTGCGAAAAAAATTCAAAAGATATAATTAAAACATCATATTTTTTATTTAAAATTTTATCGTAAAAATCATCTTCATCTGTTGCATAAACAACATCAAATTTATCTATTTTTAAATCATAATCAATAAAACAAAGAATCCTCATTTATTTAAATACTCTTTTGCAATTATATTATTCGGATCTAAAATCAGGACATCTTCAAAAATTTTTTTAGCTTTCGTTTTATCACTTACGTAATAAATTTTTCCAAGCTGTACCAAAAAAATTACACTTGTTGGATAAAGACTTAACATTTTGTTAGTTAAACTAAGTGCTGTTTTATATTCTTTTTTTGCAATTAAACACACTATTTCATAATAATTCCCATAATAATTATAATAATCTATTTTTAAAATCACATCTCCGACTTTCAATGCATTGTCATAATCACCAGCCGCTAAATATGTTCTCATAATTCCGAGTTTCGCTTCAATCGAATAAGGAGCAACCAATGACGCTTTTTTATAATGGTCAAGAGCATTTTGATATTTTTTACTCAAATAAAATAGCCATCCAAGCCTCAAATTTAACGTATACCCGTTTGGGTATTTATTATAAACAGGAATTAAGACTTTAATAGCATCTTTATAATCACCCATTTTTTCATAATTATATGATTCATAATAAGCTTTTTTAATATCCAATCCAAATAAAGACAGTGTAATGCTAATTATTAGTATCAGTTTTTTCATAAATTCTCCTTAATTCCATATTATTTTTCAATTTTATTTTATCAAATCCTTTTTCATAAAAAGAAAATCCAACTTCACCAAATTCGGAAACTATATTAAGCATATTCTTTTTATATACACTTTTTTTTGCAAATAATTTAGGATTAAAAGGTAATACGGTTTCAATTATAACTCTTTTAAATAAACCGTATATAAACTGAGGCGGTAAAATGTCTTCATATTCCACTTCCTTATTTACCAAAGGAATTTTTGGAGCAACATTAAATAACCGTTTTAAGACACTATCTTTACCTTCATATTCATAAAAGTAAAAAAGTTTCTCATCAGTATAAAAATATAGTTTATTTTCACCATCAAAAAAATAAAACTCTCCTTTATCGTTCATTTTAACAGAAAATTCAACTGTTCCGATCCTATTTTTATTGTCTAATATTTCATATTTAAATTTATCATCTAAAATAAAAGTCAGTCTTAATTTCATAGATTTATCAACTGTTGTAGATTCAATTGTTTCATCTTTTTTAGGCAAATCATAAAAATATAATTTGTTGTTTTTAATATAATCTATGAATTTAAAAGGCAGCGTTTCACTTCCAAGCACACCGTATTTTTGTACCTGTATGTGAATATGGGGTTGCGGAGAATACCCACTATTTCCACACTTTCCTATAATATCCCCGATTTTTACATAATCCCCGACTTTTACCGTAATTGAGTTTTGCATAAGATGTGATATTTCCACATAATATCCGTAATCACTTTTTATAATAATATAATTCCCCCAGTTATTTGTTCTATCCACATTTCCTATAAAATTATCTTGTAAATCATCCCTTAATGCAATGATATAACCATTAACAGGAGCCGTCACAGGTTTACCAAACGCATAGTAATCTTCGAGAAAAACACCGTCGTTTTCATATGTTTTTCCATTTTTTTTGATTACAAAATCATATGCATATTTCCATTTACCTTTGTGTGTCCACTCATCGTCGAATGCTTGGTACACACACCATTCACCTGTAAAAGGTAAATTGATTTTTATATCGTTTCCTCCAAATCTATAGTAATTACTCAAAAAGGAAATCAAAGATTTTTCAGGTGTTCCTTTAATATTGTAATTGAAATAAACATAACCCATACTATACAAAATCATGATAAACAAAAGTGTAGTAAAATTAAACGGTAAAGTATACACAGGAAGTGCATATATATTAAAAAACACTTCCATTGCATCAATAAGTACAATTGATAAAAACACGGCTAAAACTGCTAAAAAAAAGTTTTTTATGTTCGGTATTAAAAAAACTCCTCCTAAAGCCATTGCAATTAGAATATAATTAAAGTTATAAGGTGAATTTAATGCCTGAGGAAAAGGTACAAAAAACGAATGAAACCATACTCCTAACCAAAAACCTATAAAAGCCAATAAAAATAATATTCTCGAATAAAATAAAATTATTAATACTATAATCAACCCTGCAAACGTATAAGGTAAGAAAAAAATTGTTCCCATAGATTTAAAAAAAGCTTCAAAAGGTAAATGTATATCAAATAATGCTCTGCGATATAAAATATTACTTAAAAGCCCGGTATATTTTAAACTCGCCAAATAAAAAATCATACTTACAAATGCGAAAGGTAACGAAAGTAAAGGCAAAGAGTATTTAATAAATACTTTATTAATACTAAAAGATACTAAAAAAGTTAATATTGACAACATTATAGTCAATAATATCGTTATAAACGTAACATCAAAAAAATATCCGACTCCCATACCAACAAGTAATGAGTTATACAAATAAAAACCGTATTTTAAGTACTCATCCCTTACATTGATAAATTCAGCAAATAATACTGTTGCAATAATTCCTACCAGCCCTAAGAATCCTACACTTGGTAATAAAAAAGAAAGTAAAAATAAAGCAACCCCCGCTTTTACATCTCTTAAAAAAAGTATAGAAATATAAGGTTTAAAAACAAACTTTAACTTATGCAATATTAACCTTTTAGATAATCAGGTATTATTTCTTTTTCTACAATATAATTTAAATCGTCCGCTTCTTTTATAAGATGCGTATTTGAATTTTTATCAATCAGAATAATTCTCGGCCTGTATCTAATAAACTGCATTGACTGTGTTACATTATACGCACCTACAGGCCAAATACTAAGAACACTTCCTCTTTTTAAAGGTGGAAGCATTATGTTTTCTGAAATCACATCAATATTCATACAAAGTGGTCCGTTTATTTGAGACGGTTCATTTAATCCTTCATATCTTTTGTCTAATGCAATTTCAAAATTGTACCAGAATGCCGTATATAAAAGATTTACACCTGCATCAACAATATAACTTTTTTTACCGTCAGGCATTCTTTTAGCTGCAAACACCGTTGTTAGTAGAAATCCGGCTTCGTCAATTAAAGCCCTTCCCGTTTCAAGATAAAGTTTCGGAAGTTTTCCTTTATTAGTTTCAAAAATAGCATTTGTAATAGCTTCTGCATACTCATCAGCACTCGGTACTATAACTTCAGGTGCCTGATAAACTCCTTTTAGTCTGTTTTTGGAAGCAAATCCTCCGCCAACATCGATATATTCAATTTCATAACCAAAATCTTTCTCAATTTTATTTTTAAGTTCTATTAATTTTTTCGTTTCGTTAGCATATGCATTTGCACTAAGCATAAATGTTCCGATATGTGAATGAAGACCTGTAAGATATAATTTTTTACCTTCATATATTCTTTTAACGGCATCATACGCTTCACCGTTATCAATATTAAATCCGAATCTACTCCATTGAGGATACACTCCCGTATCCATATTACATCTGATTGCTACAGGAATCTCAATACCAAGCTCTTCTGCAATTTCTTCAAGGTCATTAATCTCATACCAGTGGTCAATGTGAATTTTAGCGCCTTCCTCTACAGCTTTTTTAAGAGCATCTTTTGGTTTATAAGGTCCATTGAATATGATGTTTTTACCTTCTATTCCAAGTCTTCTTGCTTTTTCGTATTCAAATTCACTTACAACTTCAGCTTTACTTCCTAATTTATGATATATTTTACAAATCGCATCCAAATAATTTGTCTTATAACTCCACCAAAATTCCACCTCCGGATATCTACTTGTAAACGCATTTTTAAATTCATGATATTTCTCTTCAATAATTCTCTCACTGAAAACAAAAAGAGGTGAACCGTATTTATTTACTAAATCATGTACACTAACTCCGTCTATTTCACTTCTTACTTTTTGTGTCTTAAGAGGACTACCGTATTTGCTTGCCATTGCGAAATCAACTCTGTTTATTGTAGGTTTTTCATACATATTCACTCCTTAATTTATATCTCTTTTTTTGAAATAAGAGCTGAAAATTTATTAAAATCAGCCATTGTTTCTTCTACATATCTAACATACATTTTTTCAACAGGATAATCAAAATTTTCACTAACTTTTTTACCGTTTACTAAATCAATCATAATTTTTGGTATATTAATTCCAAGCATTGTCGCAAAATAAACCCATGCAGGAAATCTTGGATTTATTTCTATCAAATAAATATCTTTTCCATTACTCATTGCTTCAAATTCAAATGCACCTCTCCATCCCACATTTTCCACAAATTTTTTACTTGCATTAAAAAGCGCATCGTTTTTTATGCTTATCGCACTCCAAACCTTACCAAGCTCGGTAGTAGTAAGTTTTTTTATTCCAACACCGGCAATAAGTTTTTCACCGTTACCTATACCAACAAAATTTATTTCATTACCTTCAATAACTTCTTGCACAAGTAAAGGAAAACCCCATTCATTTGAAATTTTGTAATAAAATTCAATTGCTTCATCAAGATTATAAGCTTTATATGCTTTATAATAATTTCCTTTTACCATAACCGGAAAACCGAGTTCTTTAGTTGCTTTAATCAAATCATCAAGTGAAACAACTTCTATGGTTTTTGGATGTTTGACGCCAAGTTTTTTACTAAATTCAGGCAGTTTACTTTTATCCCTCATTTCAAAACATTCAAGGCTTGGCAAATATGTTTTAATTCCGAGTTTTTCAATTTCTTTTTGATATTTTATATATAAAGGAAGTTCCGCATCTAAATTCGGAATAGCCATATCAATATTTGATTTGTGTTTTATATCGGTGATTCTTTTTTTAAACTCTTCATATCCTAAACTCGGATACGGCATAAGATACACTTTCTCAAATACTCCTTGATAAATACCAGGTTCATTCGGATCGTAACTCAGTCCTATTAATGAATGCTCGTCCATTAAACTCTTTGCAACAGGTATACCCGGAGCCGGATTATCGGTATTGTTAAGACCGCTAATTGCTATTTTCATTGAATAAGTCCGTAAACTTTAAGTTTTTGAAAAAAATCTTCCACATCAATATATACATCTCTCCAATTGGCTCCGGTTTCATCGGTTATAATTTTCACTATTTCATCTTTTGTTTTTCCTTGTTTAAGTAAATCAATAATTTCTCTTGCCGTTTTATTAAGCTGATAAGAAGTACCTAATGAAGGAATAAACGCCATATTGTTTTCATCAATAATCATTTCATTTAAAAGCATCTGCTGCTCCTTAATAATTTTTATAATAATAGTATAACAAAGTTAATAAAATGTAAACGAGGAGAAAAAAAGAAGAAAATTAATTTTTTTGAGCTTTTTGCCAGAAATAAATCAATGCCCAAATAGCAAAGCCTATTGCATACGATACATATTCGTTAGGCAGTTTTAAATATTCCACCATCAAATTCGGTAACATAAATAAAGGAACCGCCGCCAAGAAAAGCAGTCTTTGAATGATATTCGTATGTTTAATAAAATACCCTTGTGTTGCAGAAGAGAAACTAAACATTCCAAGCATAGCAGTTACAAATATAAGTGCAATTTTAAAAGGATCGCTTATAAAAGTAAACTCATTATAATCCCATTCGTTTACACCGCTTATTAATAGCATTTCCATATTGAAAAAGAACATAAAAGGTAAGATAGCCGTTCTAATATCATACGCAAATCCCTGAAGCCCCGTTTTAATTGGATCAGATTTTGCAATACCCGCTGCAGCATAAGCCGCAATACCTACTGGAGGTGTATCATCCGCTAAGATACCGAAATAAAACACAAACAGATGCGCAGCAATCGCCGGAATTAAAAATCCGTTATCTTGTGCAAGTTGAAGCATAACAGGTGCAGTTAAAGAAGCCACAACGATATAGTTAGCCGTTGTAGGAAGCCCCATTCCGAGTATTAATGATATAAACGCTGTTAATAGCAATACTATTAAAATATTTCCGTTTGAAAGTGTATCAATCACATCAAGTAGCACCTGTCCTATTCCCGTAAGTGTAATACTTCCTACAACTATACCCGCAAGAGCTGTTGCTAACGCAATAGGAACCATATTTCTCGCACCCATTACCATACCATGGAAAATATCTATAAACCCTTGTATAAAATCTTCTTTTATCAGTTTTCTTTTAGCAATAAAAAGTGCGTAAAAAGGATACTGTATAACCATAATAACCATAAGTAGCCAAATCGCGCTAAACGCCGCCATCTGTGCAGACTGTCTAAGTACAATCAGTACATACATTAAATAAATTACAGGAATCAAATAATGAAGTCCACTGATAAACGTCTTAAGTTTCGGAGGCAGGTTTTTAGGATCTTCGCCTTTGAGTCCGAGTTTTTTACTCTCAAGATGTACGATATATAAAAGTCCCAAATAACTAACTATTGCAGGAATTGCTGCAGCTATAATAACATCGGTATATGCAAGACCTAAAAATTCTGCAATAATAAATGCAGCCGCACCCATTACAGGAGGCATTAACTGTCCGTTTGTTGAAGCCGCAACTTCAACAGCAGCCGCTTTTTCCGCAGGAAATCCAGCTTTTTTCATAAGAGGAATTGTAAACACACCTGTAGTTACAACGTTTGCTGTTGAACTTCCGCTTATGATACCTGTTAGTCCACTTGCAACTACACTCGCTTTTGCGGGACCACCAGAATATTTACCAAGCATGGCGTAAGCAAGTTTTATAAAATACTCCCCTGCTCCAGCTCTTTCAAGAAGTGCTCCAAAAAGTACAAATAAGAATACAAACCCAGCCGAAACTCCTAAAGGTACACCGTAAATACCTTCAGTCGTCAGATACATCTGAGCCATAATCTTCTCAATAGAAGCCCCTTTATGGGAAATAAGTTCAGGAAGATACTGTCCGAATTTATCATAAAGTAAAAACACGATTGCCACAATACTAAGGGCAATTCCGATTACCCTTCTTCCGGCTTCAAGAAGAATAATCATAAACACCACACCGATTGCAATATCTCTAAAGAGATAATCTCCTGGACGGTTTGAAAGTCCAACATAATCTATTGCAATATATGCAGCACCAAGACCACCTACAATAGCAAGTATCCAGTCCCACCACTGTATATTTTTAAGAAATTTAGGTTTTTTGGCAACAGGATATATTAAAAACGCAAGCACAATTGCAAATGCCAGGTGTATACTTCTTACAATTGTAGAGTTAACCGGAAAATAACTTACATAAAGCTGGTAAATCGACCAGCTGAATGCAATAAGAGCTATTAACCAATATAGAGGTCCGCTTTTAAAATTTCTCTGCCCTTCTAACTCGGTTAATATCTCTTCTTCTAAATTTTTATCCACTTTGCCTTCAATGGCTTCTTTCTCAATTTCATCAATTTCTTTTTCAAGATCGATATTATTTTCAAGAGTCTCTGTTTTCGACATTGTTCTCCTTTATTCTAATTGTTTTTTTAATAAAAATCCCAAAAAGGGAAGAAGAATTATAGAAGTCCTGCTTCTTTGAATGCTTTAACAGCACCTGGATGCATAATTTTATGATCAAACCCTTTTAGAAGGTCTTTTTTTGTTAAGTTTTTATATGCAGGGTGCATTTTTTTGAATTTATCGAAGTTATCAAGAATTGCTTTTGTTAGGTAATAAACAGTTTTATTATCCATTTTGTCGCTTGTTACTAAAATAGCTTTAACACCATAAGTTTTTGTATCGTGATTTACACCTTTATACATACCTGCAGGAATTACTCCCCAAGCATAGTAAGGTTTTTCTGCAACAAGTTTTTGAGCAGCCGGAACGTTCCCTAATGAAATTAAATCAATTTCAGTAGAGTTTGCAGCATCTTTAATGTTTGCAGTCGGATGTCCAACCATATAGAAGTATCCATCGATTTTTTTATCTTTAAGAGCGTTTGGACATTCAGCCGCTTTTAACTGTTCAACTTTTAAATCTTTAAGATTAATTTTTTTGCACGCACCGAAAAGTGTTTTAACAGCAGCTTCGTTACCGCTTCCAGGGTTTCCGATATTGATTCTGTGACCTTTTAGATCAAAGAAGTTTTTAATTCCGCTGTCTTTTCTTACTACCAGTGTAAGAAGTTCAGGGTGAATTGACATTACAACTCTTTCACCTTTGAAAGGCTTTCCTTTAAATTTACCTTCACCGTTATATGCCTGATAAACTACGTCTGATTGAGCGATACCGAAATCAAGCTCACCTTTTTTAATTGCGTTAATGTTATATACACTACCGCCTGTACTCTCAACAGTACATTTTACACCTGTAGTTTTTTTCATTTTATTCATAATTCTACAGATTGCCCCACCAGTCGGATAATAAACACCAGTTACCCCACCGGTACCGATTGTTATATATTGATACGCTAATGCGCTTGTCGCAAGTACTGCCGCACTTACCATTCCTGCTAAGAATTTCTTCATTTAAGCTCCTTTTATTTTAATTTTTTTCCAAAATCTATTTATTATACCAAAAATTACGCTAATTTTAAGCTTATATTAAGAAATTATTAAAAGTTATGGGAGAAAAAAGAAAAAGTTATGATTATTGATGGTAATTCGGAGCTTCTTTTGTGATAGTAACATCATGAACGTGAGATTCTTTAAGTCCCGCGCTTGTAATTTCTACAAACTCTGCATTTTCCCAGAATGTTGGAATATCTTTCGCACCACAGTATCCCATAGAAGCTCTAAGTCCACCGATTAATTGATGCACCACATCTCTGATTCTTCCTCTGTACGGAACCATACCTTCAATTCCTTCAGGAACCAGTTTATCCGCCGCAGTTCCTTCTTGGAAATATCTGTCGTTACTTCCTTTTTGCATTGCGCCTATACTTCCCATACCTCTATATGCTTTATACTGTCTACCCTGATACATGATAGTTTCACCAGGTGATTCTTCAGTACCTGCTAAAAGGCTTCCTATCATTACACTGCTTGCTCCAACAGCCAATGCTTTTGCAATATCACCAGAATATTTAATTCCACCGTCCGCAATAATAGGAACACCGTGTTTAGCACCTTCTCTTGCACACTCGTCAATTGCACTGATTTGAGGAACACCTACACCCGCTACAATTCTTGTAGTACAGATACTTCCAGGACCGATTCCTACTTTAACAGCATCAGCACCCGCTTCAATCAATGCTCTTGTAGCTTCCGCAGTTGCAACGTTTCCACCTACTACATCTACGTCAAATCTTTCTTTAATAGCTTTTACAACATCCAAAATTCCCTGTGAATGTCCATGAGCAGAGTCTACAACAAGTACGTCAACCCCGGCACCCACAAGCGCAGCAGCTCTTTCTACTCCGTTTCCGACTCCTACAGCCGCAGCTACTCTTAGTCTTCCGAATTTGTCTTTATTGGCATTTGGATAAGTTTTTTTCTTTTGAATATCTTTGATAGTAATTAAACCTTTTAAATATCCATTATCGTCAATTATAGGCAGTTTTTCAATTTTATGCTGATGAAGTATATCTTCTGCTTCTTCTAAAGAAATTCCTTCTTTTGCAGTAATTAATGGCATTGGAGTCATTAGATCTTTTACGAATCTTGTAGTGTTTTTTTCAAATCTAAGGTCTCTATTTGTAAGAATACCTACAAGTTTACCGTCTCTGTCAACTACAGGAACACCTGAAATTCTGTATGTCGCCATAATATCAAGAGCTTTTGCGATAGTATCGTCAGGGAAAACTTTGACAGGATCTATAATAATACCGCTCTCACTCTTTTTAACTTTTTCAACTTCTTTTGCCTGTGTTTCAATATCCATATTTTTATGAATTACACCGATTCCACCGAGTCTTGCAATTGCGATAGCCGCCCTTGCTTCAGTAACAGTATCCATAGCGGCTGAAACCAAAGGGATATTTAATGTTACGTTTCTTGTAAATCTTGTAGTTAAATCAACATCCTTAGGTAAAACGTTAGAGTATTTAGGTACTAATAAAACGTCTTCAAAAGTCAGTGCTTTGTATTTTATTCTCATTTGCTTTCCTTTACTAAATTTTCAACTATTTTCGCTCCGTCAAACAGTGTCTGCTCGTCAAAATGTTTAGCTATAAGCTGAAGTCCAATTGGCATATTGTTTTTATCTTTTCCAACAGGAAGTGAAATAGCAGGAACTCCCGCAAGGTTTACGCTAATTGTATATATGTCGCTCAGATACATCTCAAGCGGGTCTTTTTTGCTTCCGAATTCAAATGCGGTAGAAGGTGTTACAGGTGTTAGCACCAAATCGGCTTCGGCAAAAAGTTTATCAAATTCGTTTTTAATTAAATGTCTTACTTTTTGTGCTTTTAAATAATATGCATCGTAATATCCGCTTGAAAGTACGAACGTTCCCAGCATAATTCTTCTTTTTACTTCATCTCCGAACTGAGCTCTTGTTAATTTGTATGTTTCTTTCAGATCTTTTCCTTCGATTCTGTTTCCGTATCTCATACCGTCGAATCTCGCAAGGTTTGAGCTCGCTTCCGCAGTAGCAACCACGTAATAAGTCGCAACATCGTATTTAGAATTCATAAGAGTTTTATGAATAATAGTATGTCCTTCTTTTTCAAGCTCGGCTATAATATCGTTTAGTCTGTTTTTAATATCCTCATCCGCCTCATCGATATAGTTGTCGATTACGGCAATTTTAAGTTTTCTGTTTTCGTTGATTTCTATTTTTTTATTCTCAACCGGTGCGGAAGTTGAATCTTTCGGATCATGCCCCGCTAAAATATTATATAAAATAGCCGCATCTTCCACATTTTGTGTAATCGGACCGATTTGATCAAGTGAGCTCGAGAACGCTACAAGCCCAAGTCTGCTCACTCTTCCGTACGTAGGTTTCATTCCTACAACACCGCAGAAAGCCGCAGGCTGTCTGATAGATCCACCCGTATCACTTCCAAGTGCAGCAACGGCAAGCCCGGCACCTACCACAGCGGCACTACCACCGCTGCTTCCCCCCGGAACCCTGTTTGCATCATGAGGATTTAATGTTTTACCATAGTAGCTTGTCTCAGTAGAACTTCCCATTGCAAACTCATCCATGTTACATCTACCAAACGGACTTAGTCCCGCTTCAAGCATTTTATCAATTACGGTCGCATTGTAAGGGCTTACATATCCCTGAAGGATTTTAGAAGAACATGTAACTTCCCATCCTTTTACATTGATGTTGTCTTTAATTGCGATAGGAACACCGTCACCCATATCGCTTAGATCTTTTCCTAAGAACTGCTCGACATATCCACCAAGTTCTTTGTTTTCTTTTGCTTTTTTATTAATTTCAGCCTTTAGATCTTTTAGCTCTTCTTTTGATAATTTCAGTGCTTCTTTAAGTGTTATCATTAAAAATCTCCTTTTATACTTTTAAGCCATCTGTATACTGCGTAACTTACGCCTATTATAACTATAATATTTAAAAAAATAAACCAAAGCGAAACGGGTTTATCCATTAATCGCCTTTTCGCATCTTTCACATAACGCACCCTCTTCTTCAGCCAAGTATCTCCAGCATCTCGGACACTTGTGAAGAGGTGAACGTTTGATTTTAACTACAAACTGTTCATCACTTATATGAAATTCGTCAAGAGTTTCGCCTTCAATATTATCGCTTATTAAACTTACAACAAAAAAGTCGGCCATTTCGTCAACTAATAATTTATCATAATTCGTCTCTATAGCAAGTTCGAGTGTATCTTTTATAACTTTTTCTTTTTTAAGTCTGTCTACGATTTCAAAAAATCTTCTTCTGATTTCCAAAATCTCTTCGTCAATAGGATTTTCCACGGCGGTAAGTGGCGTATAAACAAAATCAAACACGTCTTTTGCGTCTTCTTTTATAACTTTTGGAGCATGTTCAACCGCTTCGTCCATTGTATATGTAAGGACCGGCGCAAGCAGTGAAATAAGCTCTTTCACAATCACAGCCATTGTGCTTTGAGAATTTCTTCTTTTTTCAGAGTTTAACGGTTCACAGTATAGTCTGTCTTTACAAACGTCCATATAAATCGCACTAAGCTCGGTAACTATGAAGTTGTTTAAAATATTAAACGCTTTAGAAAAGTCGTATTTACCGAAAAGTGCAACTACTTCATCAAACACTTCTTTGCTTCTCGCCAGAATCCATCTGTCGATCATTGAAGGATTTGTTAGCTTGATCTCTTCTAAATCGTTTACGTTTGCAAGCAGGAATCTGATAGTGTTTCTTATTTTTCTGTACTGCTCCGCAACCTGTTTTAAGATACCGTCACTTATTTTGATATCACCGCTGTAATCACTCGTAGCAACCCATAATCTTAAAATTTCGGTTCCGAATTTTTTAGAAACTTCCTGAGGAGCTACAACGTTACCTTTTGACTTACTCATCTTTTCACCTTTTTCATCTACGGTGAATCCGTGAGTAAGGATTGATTTATAAGGAGCTCTTTCCTCAATAGAAGTTGATACGAGAAGTGAACTTTGGAACCATCCTCTGTGCTGGTCGCTTCCTTCAAGATACATATTCGCAGGATATTCCCCGGCATCGTACGGTCCGTTTTTAAGTACGGCAAACCATGTTGACCCGCTGTCAAACCATACGTCTAAAATATCGTTAACTTTTTCAAGTTTCGAAGCCATTTCTTTTTTGCTTTCAGGCAGCAGCTCTTCAATGCTTAAATCATACCAAGCATCCGCGCCTTTTACTTTAAATATTTCATAAACGTTTTCGATTATTTCATCATCTATAATAAGCTCGCCCGTATCTTTGTTTCTGAAAAACGCAATAGGAACACCCCAATCTCTCTGGCGGCTTATACACCAGTCAGGTCTGTTTGCGACCATTGTGCTTAGTCTATTTTTACCTGTTTTTGGAGTAAATTCCACTTTTTCTATTTCACTAAGGGCTCTATGTCTTAGCGTGTCTCCGTTTACTTCTTTATCCATTGCGATAAAGAACTGTTTAGTTGCTCTGAAAATCACCGGATTATGACATCTCCAGCAGTGCGGATAGCTGTGTGTAAACTTAGATACTTTAACAAGGTTATCACCTAAAAGATCTAAAATTTTAGGGTTCGCTTCAAATATATGCATTCCTTTAAATTCTTCAGGCAATAACTTTTCAGTTACGATTAAGTTAGAGTATTTACCTTCATCGTCAACTGGTTGTAAAATTTCACTAAATCCGTATTTTAGCCATACTCTGTAGTCTTCCTCACCGTGTCCCGGAGCCGTATGAACACATCCCGTACCGCCGTCCATCGTTACGTGTTCACCAAGGATTATTACAGATTCTCTTCCGTTTAGCGGATTAATCGCTTTTAAGTTTTCAAGCTCGCTTGCGTCAAACTCTTTAACTATTTCGCCGCTTACAACCTCAGCTTCTTTTAAGTTTTCATACAGTTCTTTTGCTACGATTTTTCCGTCTTCGCTTAATACATACTTCTCTTCAGGATTAAGAGCAATACCCATATTCGCAGGAAGCGTCCAAGGGGTTGTCGTCCAGATAACAATACTTGCGTTATCGATTCCGAGTTTGCTTTTAGCTTCATTACTCAATGGAAACGCAACATAAATTGAATAGTCTTCTTTATCTTCATATTCAACTTCCGCTTCAGCAAGAGCCGTTTTATCGTGCATACACCAAAATACCGGTTTGCTTCTTTCTACCAAAAGACCTTTTTTGGCGATCTCGGCAAGTGCTTTATAAATATTGGCTTCAAATTCGAAATCCATCGTTTTATACGGATTATCCCAATCCCCTATAACTCCAAGGTTTTGGAACTCTTCTTTTTGTATTTCAATAAATTTAGCGGCGTGCTGACGGCAAAGTTCCCTTACTTTGCTTTTAGGCAGGCTCTCTTTTTTTTCACGTCCTATTTTTTTCTCAACCTGCTGTTCGATCGGCAGTCCGTGACAGTCCCATCCCGGAGTGTATCTTACGTCAAACCCCTGAAAATAGTAATATTTAACAATCATATCTTTTAAAATTTTATTAAGTGCGTGTCCTATGTGAATATGTCCGTTTGCATACGGAGGTCCGTCGTGAAGGTTAAATTTGTCGTTACCGACTCTATTTTGTTTCATTCTTTCATATACGTGTTCGCTGAACCATTTTTTGTATTTTTTAGGCTCGTTTTGAGGAAGATTACCACGCATCGGAAAGGTGGTTTTAGGCAAAAGAAGAGTGTCTTTGTAATCCATTGAGGTTTTCCTTTTTTGCAAGGTATTATACCAAAACTATGAGTTAAAAGTGTAAAGTGAAAAGTGAAAAATGAATATTTAATTTATTAACCATTACTTTTCACTTTTAATTTTTCACTATTCACTGTTATTCGATGTGTGAAACAACTTTTACGATCTCCGGATCGGCCGGATAAAAATATTCTTTTTCATCATAGTCAAACTGGGAAAGAAAATCCCTTATTACATTTATTCTTGCTCTTTTCTTGTCGTTTGCGTCAACAATCACCCACGGAGCGTAAGGCGTGGACGTAGCTGCGAACATATCTTCTTTATACTTTTGATAGTCGTCATAATGTTCATAGCTTTTCCAGTCAAGCGTTGAAAGTTTCCATTTTTTTAAAGGATCTGTTTCTCTCTTTTTCAGTCTTTTATATTGTTCTTCTTTCGTAATATCAAGATAATATTTAAAAAACTTAATCCCGTCATCCACTATCATTTCTTCAAATCTCGGAGCTTGCCTTATAAATTTAAGATATTCTTCGTGAGTACAAAACCCCATAACTATTTCAACTCCTGCACGGTTGTACCAGCTTCTGTTAAAAAACACCATTTCCCCTCCGGCCGGAAAGTGAGGTACATATCTTTGAAAATACCACTGAGTTTTTTCTTTATCACTCGGTTTATCAAGCGCTACACTTCTGGCAAACCTCGGATTTAGATATTCGAGTATTCTTTTTATGGTTCCGTCTTTTCCTGCAGTATCAACTCCTTCAAAAACAACTAATAATCTTTTATTATGAAGTTTCAGCCATGTTTGGAGCTTTACAAGTTCTATTTGAAGTTTAAGAAGTTCTTTTTCATAAAACTTCTCTTTCATTTTACCGTTTTTTTTAAACACCTTATCTCTCGGAAGCTGATATTCAGGTAAAATATCTTTCTTTTTCATATCATCCCCTTTTTGATACAATATCTTAATTATAACACAAAGGGCAAAAATGGAAATCTTATTTATAGGTAAAGATTGGAAATTTAAAAAGGCATTAAAAGAAGAATTATTTAAGCATATTGATTATAATAGTATCAAGTACATCGATACATTTGATATCGAATTTAAACCGGCTCAGGAAACACTAATAGTCACGAACAAAAAAACATACCCCCTCGTTGCGAGAATTTTGGCTAATCTGACAAATCAGCAATTGGTAGTTAAAGACGATTTCTTAATTCCCGAACACGCAAAATACACCAAAAACAGCTTTTTAATTGATTATTTTTATCCTATAAATGTAATACTGCTTGAAGATAAAGTTCCCGAAATTTTTATCATAACCCCTGAATATGAGAGTATTAATATATTCAAATTCGACAAAGACACGGCTATGATGTTTTTAGAACCTATTTTCAATGCTCACAAACTAAACTATACCGTTATAGAAAACGAAGGCGGTTTTGTAGAAATCATAACCGAAACTTTAGAAGATATTGTAAAAAAAGAAATATTAAACGTTTTACCGACCGTAGTATTCGGAAATCTTTTCGAACATATCGTAAACAATTTGCCTCCGAAAAAAATCACATTTGCAGAAAGCTGCACGGGGGGACTTATTGCAAGCAGCCTTACTAAAATATCAGGATCAAGCAACTGCTTTGACGGAAGCGTCGTAACATACGCCAACAGAATCAAACACGAATGGCTGGGAGTCGAAGAAACAACCCTTGAAAAATACGGAGCGGTGAGTGAGCAGACGGTAAAAGAGATGCTCCTTGGAGCCATAGAAATCAGCAAGGCGGATTACGCACTTGCTATCAGCGGTATAGCCGGACCAACCGGAGGAACTCCGTCTAAACCGGTAGGAACGGTATTTATAGGAGTGGCGGATAGAAAAACCCTTAAAGTCGAAGAGTTTCATTTTAAGGGTGATAGAAACTACATACAGTACCAGGCAATGATGAATGCGATCAGAATGTTTATCAATTTCAGCGGTTTATATAGTAAAATTCCATAAAAAAGGTAATTTATGCCAAATCCTATTGAGAGAGTAAAAAAAGCAATTGAAGAGATACAAAAAGGCAATATTATTATTATGATAGACGACGAAGACAGGGAAAACGAAGGCGATTTAGTATATGCGGGTGTATTTTCCACTCCTGAAAAGGTTAATTTTCTGGCTAAAGAAGGCCGAGGACTCATTTGCGTCAGCATTACGAACGAAATTGCAAATTCGCTTGAACTAAGACCCATGGTGGATTCCAATAAGGAGAGTTTTTCCACAGCGTTTACAATCAGTGTGGACGCTAAAGAATGTACGACCGGAATCAGTGCGTTTGAAAGAGACCTTACCATTAAAAAACTTTCATCCCCTACAAGCAAACCCGATGATTTCGTAAAGCCCGGACATATCTTTCCTCTTATCGCAAAAGAAGGGGGAGTTCTTGTCAGAACCGGTCACACCGAAGGAAGCGTGGATATATGTAAACTCGCAGGAGTATATCCGAGTGCAGTGATATGCGAAATAATGAATGAAGACGGAACAATGGCAAGAAGAAAAGACCTCGCCGATTTTGCAAAAAAACACAACCTTGCAGTCGTATATATTTCAGACATAGTCGAATACAGACTCCAGTTTGAAACGCTTATAACAAAAGAAAAAGAACAAACCCTTGAAATAGACGGCGTAAAATTTAAAAAAATTATTTTCAAGGACCATTTGGGTCATGAACACTACGTACTCGCAAACAACCCTAAAAACACTACAAACGTTAAGTTTTACAAAGTTACCAAAAACGTGGACTTTCTGCTTAACAGCGATATTTTGAAAGAATACGAAAAAGTACTTGAATACATTAAATATAACGGCGGAGTGATTATATTTATTGATTCAAACTCAAAAGAAGCCGATAAAGAATACGGAATAGGAGCACAGATTCTAAAAGCGCTGGGAATTCAAAACCTTAATCTTTTCAGCAGACACAAAAACGAATTTAACGCCCTTAAGGGATTCGGAATAAATATTAATAAATATCTGGAGGTATAATGAAAAAAGCGATAATACTGTTAAATATGGGAGGGGCGAGAAGCCCTGAGGAGCTTAAAGAGTTTTTATACAATATGTTTAAGGACAAAAGAATTATATCTTCTCCTATAAGACACATATTAGCTCCTCTTATTTCAAACCTCAGGTACAAAAAAGTATGGGGAAACTACGAAAGCATAGGCGGAAGCAGAATATACGACCTCACAGGGAAACTGTGTGAAAATATGAAAAAACACACCGACACCGACGTAATTTACGCAATGAGGTATACGAAACCCCATCTTAAAGAAATTATCGGTAAATACGAAGAAGTAACGCTTCTTCCGCTTTATCCGCACTACTCTTTTACAACATACGAAAGCTCATTGGATGAACTGAAAGAAACAAACTATTCAGGAAAAGTAAACATAGTAAAACCGTTTTTTGAAGATGAAAGGTTTAATGAAATCATAACCGAGAATATATTAAATTCCGTTAAAAACCCTGAGGAATGGCACCTGATATTCTCCGCCCACGGTCTTCCGAAAAAGATGATTGAAAGAGGAGATGAATACCAGTCTCACATAGAAAAACATGTAGATCTTTTAAAAGAAAAACTACAAGGTTTCAAATCGGTAAACCTCGCATACCAATCAAGATTCGGATTTGCCGAGTGGCTCAAACCCTATCTTCACGAAGAGCTTGAAAAATACAAAAACGAAAAGGTATTAATTTACCCTATTTCGTTTATGATCGACAACAGCGAAACGGATCTGGAACTTAAAGTAGAATATAAACATCTGGCCGATGAAATAGGAATAAAAGAGTATAAAGTCGTAGAATGTCCGAATGAGAGTGAAAAAGTGGCAAAATTTTTAGTGGAGCTTGCTAATGAAAGCAGTACTTCAGAGGGTTAAACATTCAAGCGTAAGCGTTGAAGGTAAACTTATAAATGAAATTAACGAAGGCCTAAATGTACTTATAGGATTTGAAAAAGACGACAATGATGAAAAACTTAAAAAAATGGCTAAAAAAATTGTCTCTTTAAGAATATTCGGTGAGAGATTTGAAAAAAGTGTAGCAGATATAAAAGGAGAAATCCTTTTAATACCGAACTTCACAATACCGGCCATTACAAAAAAAGGCACACGCCCTAATTTTCAAAATTCTATGCAGCCTTCTACTGCAAAAGAATTTTATGATAAAATGGTAAAAGAATTAAATAATTACATTCCAACAAAAGCCGGTGTATTTGGAGCCGAGATGCAAGTTGAAATAACAAATAACGGTCCTGTAACTATTATTTTGGAGGTCTAAAATGAAAAAAATATTGCTTTTATGTTTTACATTAATTACCCTATTTGGCTACGATGTAAAAGAATTTGTAACTTGTAAAGATGTTCAAAATCTAACACCGGTAGAAATAACGGACAAATTTACTACAGCAGATAAAAAAGTATATGCTTTTGCATATTTTACAAATATTGAAGAAAATTCATTAATTGATTTTATTTGGGAAAAAGAAGTTAATGGCATATGGAAACTTTATGCCGATATTCAATTGCCTATTTTTGCAGGAGTAAGATGGAGAACATATTCAAATATCACTATTCGTCCATTTTTTACAGGTAAATGGAGAGTAAGTATTGTTGAAGGAAATGATACTATTGATACAAAAGAATTTTATATCACAGAAGCAAATGAAACAAAATAACCTGGAATTAAATGATTTTTAAACTCATCGTCACATCAATTTTAATAGGTATAGTAACAGGTTTTTTTATTGTAATTTATTCATTATTTACAAAATTTTTATCTTTTATTCTTTTTTTAGGTGATCCTTATGAAACTATATCCACATTACCTGTTTGGTATTTATATCTGATCCCTTTTATCTCAATAGTCATTATAAATTATTTAATTTCTAAAAATCATACTGTTAAAGAATATGGTGTTTCTGAAATTGCAACTGCTGTTGAAGAGAATAAAATTCTTTTTACACTTAAAGATTTAATACTAAAAATATTTGCCTCGGCTTTATCAATCGCAAGCGGCTTTGCTGTCGGAAACGAAGGTCCGTCTGCAGCAATAGGAGCCATGATCGCTCAAAAGTTTCATAATCTAATCAAACTGCCTAAAAATATGCTTAAAATTTCATTAAGTATAGGGGCAAGTAGTGGTATTGCAGCAATATTCGTATCACCAATAACCGGTATAATGTTTGCAATTGAAAACATTGCTTATGAGTTTGTAAAAAATTTTTCGAGTTATTTAATATTAGGCAGCATCATATCCTTCAGTATAGCCTGGCATTTTTTAGAACCCCTGATTTTCACTTATTCTACTGGCAAATTTTTAGAATATAAATATATTTTTGCAAGTTTTATTTTCATCCCTATCATTACTCTTTTTATTTATTTTTATTTAGCATTAAAAGATATCGTGTTAAATTTCTTAAAAAACAAATTGCCTTATTCCCAGAAAAATTTTTATATGGCTGCTATAGGTAGTTTGGTTATAGGAACAATTTTACTTATATCTCCTTATGCAGCTTTCAGCGGTCATGAAGTAGTTAAAATTCTTATTAATGACTACGGTCATTTTCCATTATATATGATTTTTATTTTAATTGTATTGAGAATAATCGCAACAAGTACTTCATTATATGCTAATGCAGTAGGAGGATTATTTATTGCTCTTATGAGCATAGGCGCTTTAGTTGGTTATGGATTTGCTGAATTTATGAATTTATTTAATTATAAAATCGAACCGTTTTATTTTGCTGCGATAGGTGCCGCTGTATTCATGGGTGTTAACATGAGGTTACCTCTCACAGCCGTTGTATTGGCTTTGGAAATTACATACGATTATAATGTTATAGTCCCTACTGCAATAAGTGTGGTATTGGTTACGTTTATTACGACACTAAAATTCGATATAAAAAAAGCATCTGCGAAAAAAGGTTTAAAATGAAAAGCTGGATTATTTTAGTTTTTTCGTTATTTTTATATTCACAGACTTTAAATGATATTTTAAAACAAATACCGGAAAGTTCACCAAATTATTCTTTAGCGAAAATATTAATATTAAAAACAAATACATTAAAATTTGAAAAACCTGTGATAAATATTAATCCTAAAAACGAGAAAGAGTATTTGAGTTCTTTTTTCCAACTTGTAAAGCTTTTAAATCTATCATATAACCTTCCTAAACAAATCAACGAATTACAGGATAAAATTATAATTTTGCAAAGTCAAACCGATCCAATTTCTCAAATCCAACTGCAATACTTCCAAAAAAATTTGGATATTAAAAATAAAATTTTAAATTATATTAGTAATAATTTTGCTGCTTTTGAAGAAAAACTATTTAATAAATTGCACTTGATTAAATTCAATAATGAAGTTGCAAAAAGAAATATTGAAAATCTCAAAAATCAATTAACAAAACATCAACAAAAACTTGAAAAATTAAAAATTGAATTACAAAAATGGAAGTTGTTGAATAATAAAAAAAATATATTAATTACACAACAAGAAATAAATAAAACATTAAATAATGTAAAAAAATTATATAAAAATTTATTAAATGAAGAACTTATTATATGGTTTTATGAGCTAAAAAATAAAAACAAAAGCGCTTTTAAAACTGATGATTTTATTCTTGAATATGCAAAAAAAGCCGACTCTTCTATTTATAAACCTCTAAATCAGATAATTATAGATTATGAAAAATTTACATTTGGTGCTAAAGTGTTCGTATACGGAGCTAAAAA
>Ga0075464_10000147_pt1 | contig 29371 bp, 50 predicted proteins | sample DEB19_08_DNA_5_FD_75068 | JGI IMG/M metagenome (GOLD analysis project Ga0075464, IMG submission 75068) | Aqueous microbial communities from the Delaware River and Bay under freshwater to marine salinity gradient to study organic matter... | ecosystem: Environmental > Aquatic > Marine > Coastal ...
CTGCGCCCGGAGTGCGTCGCGCTCATCCCGATCCTTGCGTGCGCTGATATGCAATGCGTTATGCTTTTCCATTAGTGCGTCGCGCTCTGCCATCAATTCCTGGTGCGACTTATCAATCGTGTTTGTGTTCCTCCATGCGAAATCTGCGTGTTCGGTCTGAGCAGCTATCTCAGCTTCCAACCCCTCAATTCGGGCGTGCAGTTCGGCAATGTCTTGCTGAGCTTCGTCGCAAATAGCCGCCTGTGGAATACCTCTTGCAGCTGCCCACTGCTCTTTTGTGCGGTTCATGTCGTATTTCTCCGTGTCATATTCATCCACAAGCCGTAGCGGCGCTGGTTTGCGGGCGATTCGCCCTAAATGTCGTAAAACTCCGCGACATTTAGGGGGTCTACTCAGCGTTATGCCTAAACCCATTCCATCGCATGATGATGTGCGTTCCGCCTTTGACGACGGAAGCATTATCAACGCCTCGAAAGAAGACCTTGAGCGGTTTCTTGTCGCAAACGGCCAAGCGCGCATCCTTCACGAAGCAAACCAAGCCCGCGCATCTGAAATGGGCGAAACCATGCGACAGTTGCTGGCTGCGAGACAGAGTCAAGAAATGCATAGTGAGGCTCTCCGTATTTCTAATGTTGCTCTGTGGGTATCGGTTTTTGCTCTTGTTGTTGGGCTTGTTGGAGCCGCCGCTTCTCTATGGCCGTTCGCATTTCCGTCACCCACTCAGGTTTATTCCGTTCAAACCATTCCCGTGCATGTGGTGAACTCCGCGCCACAACTGCCGCAAACTGAATCAAAGAAAAAAACACAGCCGCAATCGAAAACCGAATTGCCCACCGACAATTCCGCTCATGGTCGCCAAAAAAACTAGGCATAACTTGGCGCTCAACCCGGACGGCGCGAAGCGCCGCCGGTTAGCTCTACGTTATGCGGCTCAGTCTCCGTATCGCCAGCGCCGACTTTCTTGCACTCACTCAGTGCGTATTGTTTGGCGCATGTTTCCGGCCGGTCATCGTCAGGATGGCAGGTGCATGGCCTTTCTTGCGCCCGAACCTCAGCCACAAACGATGCCAAGTCCTGCCGCCGAAACTCGATCATCTCGTCAGCGCTGCCTTGCTTTACGTACTGCCCGTGCATAACTGCCAAATTCCAATCTTTTTCCATTTGGTTCATTTTGGGTATCCTTTCCCGTGATTACAAAGCCCACAAGTTCCATAGGCGTCTCGTTCGTGCTTTCCATCAATCGCATTGCTTGCCGGGCATCCGTCTCGCGGTAGTGGCGGGGCATAACCCGGCAGTCCAGCGGACGCCGTTCCGGCACCGCTGACTTTTGCGTTAGCAGTCAGCATGTGCAAGGCTCCATAGAGCCGCCGCTGCCACAATCGGAACTTGTCCGTTTCCAGTTGCCTCGTATCGCTCCATCCTTCCGGCCAGCCCATCAACCATTCGTGATTGATCGGGTTCGGCCTCCCAAACACTTCCACAAAATTCTGGCAAACCGGCCATTTCTGCATCGATGTGGCTGCGTAGTTCGCTTTTGTCGTTGGTGTATGCAATAAGCCAAAATCTTCTCCTTTCGTGGTCAGCACCCAAGTCTTTCGCTGAAAGGGAAAGCATTTCGGTTTTGTAACCCATCGCGGCGCACTCGTTTGCTGCTTGCTCAATGGCGACTGGTGACACGTTTTCTGCAAATACATAGTCCGGCCCCGCTTCAAAAATTACCCTACGCATCTCTGGCCAGAGGTTAGGCGCATTGTTGCGCCCTCTAGCCGCCGTGCTAAATGCCTGACAAGGAAATCCTCCAGTAACAATGTCAACTCTGCCGCGCCACGGTCTGCCGTCAAAGGAACGAACGTCATCCCATATCGGGAAAACACTTCGTAGGTGTCGCTCATTTTGTCGCTGTGTGAGAACGCATCTGCGGTGCCAATCCAATTCAACAGCGCAGATTGTTCGTAGCCCGAGTGCTTCCGTTCCAAGCAGTCCTCCACCAGCGCCCGCGAATAAAGCCAACTCATTCACTTTCTTCCTTTCCCACGCCGTCTCGCCAGCGCCGACTTTTCAAAAAACTGCTAACACGTCGCTCAACACGGACGCAGGCGATAAAGCCGCCTGCACCGGTTAGCTAGGCGTTGGCAGGCAAAAGCATGTCGCCCTGCACCGCCGTCCCGCCAGCGCCGACTTTGTCCTCGAACAGCCGTGGCTGCGCGTAGGCTTGCTCTATCCTCCGACACGCGATGTCAAAGTATTTGCGCTCGCGCTCGATGCCGACGAACTGCAAACCCATCCGGGCGCAGGCAACTCCGGTTGTTCCGCTGCCCATGAAGGGGTCTAAAACGGTTTCTGCCTTCGGTGCAAAGCTAAGGCACCACTCAATCAGGCGCAGCGGCTTCTGTGTCGGGTGCTGCTCTTTGTCGCCATTGCACCGCTCGCAGGCCAAGTGACGGCACGGCATGGCTAAGTTTGTCCAGCACAGTTCAGTCGTGCCGTAGCTCGGCAATCTAGGTGGCTTCACCCATGACAACCAACCGCGTGTCGGCGGAAGCGGAAAATGATTACCACCCCAAACCATCGCAAACTTCCCCTTCGCAACTATGGGCAGAACATCGGGCAACTCGTCGTCCCATTCTTCAGCTTCCCTCGCCACGTTGTCCCGGCTCCATTTGGTTGGCTGTGCCGCGTAGCCAATCCCATACGGCGGGTCGGTCAGCACCAAATCGACGGGCGGCAGCAGCGGCAGCACTTCGCGGCAGTCGCCGTGCCAGAGTTCGCAATTACCGATTGTCACTTTCTCAGCCATCATCACTCCTTAGTTATGTTTTGCCTGCCAACCCGTCGCTCAAGCGGGACGGCTGTCGCCGCCCCTTAGCTCTGCGTTATGAGGCGACCTTGATGAGCCACAACTCCCAAAACGCAGGGTGCATGCGCCGGTTGCCGGCCTCCCACTCTTGCCACCCGCGCAGAGTGCAATGGATGAGCGCGGCGGCTTCGGTTTGCGAAAGCCCAGCAGCTTCGCGGGCTGCCCGGACATCGGCTGGAGAAGGGTTGGACGAAGGCCCTTTCGGGCCTCGGTTTGGGTGGTTAGTCATTGGCGGAATACTGAGCTTCACGCAGCAACTCTTCCGCCCAGCCGGCGAATATCACTCCAGCCGTTTCGTCGCGGCCATTGTGCATTTTGGTTCCGTTTCCGTCGACGGTGACGTGCACCGCGCCGTCGCTCATGATGCGGACGTTGCGGCCGTTGCGATCCTCGTAACGAGAGGCAACGTAGTTGCGGACGGTGGTCTTTTCGGTCTTGGTCATTTTTGGCTCCAGCCCCTGTTTTTCCCGAGGCGCGGTGGGTTGCGATGCGCTACCCATGAACCGAATTATATACGCATTGCGTGCAAATGCAAGAACTATTTGCAACAATTTACAAGGCGGTGGCTTTCGCCTCATAACCCGTCGCTCGTGTGGGACTCGCCGATAATGCCGGCGAGCCCCACAGCTTTTGCGTTAGAGCGCAGCGGGCACCATGCTGGTATCGCCGGCTTTGGGTCGTTCCGGTCCAGCGTTGCCACAATCGCCCCATGGCTTTTTGTGCACTTCCAGTCAAACACCATCTCGAACGAATCTGCTGTGTAGTGCCGTTCGGCCTTCATGCAAGGGCACGCCGAACAATCGTCAATCTCTACTGCAAAAACCACTGTCATCATCTTTCTCCGTAGTTACCCGCGCTCTAACCCGTCGTTCCAGGCGCGACCTCACGCGATGATGCCGCGTGAGTCGGCCTGAACTCTGCGTTATGCGCCCACATACCACGGGCGCCCGGACAGGATGCAGTCGGTGTCGTCAATCCGCCGTGCCTGCGCTTGCAACGCCTTCCGCAGCGTGTCGGGCATCTGGTTCAACGCCTGCCAGTTCTTCTCCTGCTTGCAGCCGTCGCACTTCGGTGTGCCGTTGCCGAGGCAGTAGTGAGTAATTCCGTTCTCGCTCATTGCGGCCTTTCCTCTTCGTCAAACGTCATGTCTTCCGGGTGCGGCACGTCGTCGTGCACAATCACCCCGTCCTTGTCGGCGGGCAGGTGGCGCCCACAAACCACGCACCAGTACCCGCCAGCGCATAACAAGTCGTTCAAGGTTCGCTCCCTTCGGTCGCCGGACCGCCTTCGGCAGCCGCCTTAACTCCAGCGTTAGAACTCATCTTGTTCCGCCTGTGAATCTCGCGCTTGATCGTCTTAACGAACCACACCCGCTGATGATGGTGCGGGCCTGACGTGGCCCTGTCAGCCTGAGGGAAATCCCCTCGCTTTATTGCCGCAGCAAGTGCCGCCGCGCTTTTGAACTCAAACATTGCCATCACGTCCCGTAACGTCATCCCGGACATCGGGTTCACTTCGTTCAACCACGTTGGCATCTGCATGTGTTCTAACCCTCCGTTCCAGGCTCGACTGGCCGCGATGAAGCCGCGTCCAGCGGCCTGAACTCCACGTTATGCGGCTCAGTCTCCGTACCGCCAGCGCCGACTTTCTCGGCATCCTCTCGGCAGAATTCGCGCCACTGCTCCAGCGCCTCATGCCCAGAGTCCCACCACTTGCTTACCGCTGCTGTGTCCTTGGTGTCGAGCAGCAGGCATTCCAACTCCAGTGCCAGCCGGTGCGCTGCGGGGAAAACATCACGCATCCCGTCCGCCAACGAATCAACCTTGGCGCGCAGCTTCACGTTCTCGACTTGCAGTGCCAAGTAGTGCTGCGAAAGCCTGTCCGCATTCGCGTGGCAGGTGGCCGCGTAGTCCTTTGCCGAGGCAGCTTGCGAGCGTATCGCCAGCAGGTCGGCTCCTGTTATTTGTCCCATCGTCGTCCTTTCGTTGCGCCGCCTAACCCGGCGCTCAAGCGGGACCGTCCGCAAGCGGCAGGCCGAGTTAGCTCTACGTTAGCCGGCATGAGTTCTCGCGTCTTCATGCCGGCCGCCAAATCAAGCCGCGAGCTTTTCGCGCAGCACGTAGCCTTCGAGCGCCCAAATCTTGTCGCGGGCGTTGCTCCTGGCAATCTTGCGGCCCAACTCCACGTCGAAGTTCTCCGGGCTGGCCGCCGCGCTCTCGCCGGTCACGGTGAAGCCGTTGCGCAGCTTCAGGCAGCACACCGTCAGCGTCGTGCCGGGGAATACGTGGTAGTCCTCGCCGGTAATCACGGCGTCGATCTTCTCGGGCGAGAGGCGCGGCGCGTTGAGTCCCTTGGCTTGAATTTCGGTTTCAATTGCTTGTTCGTCTTTGCTCATGTTCGTTCCTTTGTGTTTCCGGCCTTTGGTGGGAGCCGGCTAACCCATCAATCAACCGGACGCGCCGCGATAAATCCGCGTCGCTCCGGTTATCTTAGGCGTTGTGCCCCATACAACCACCGTCTTTCCCGTGGTTAAAGTTGTCGCATGGTCCGCACGGAATGCACTCATGGCCTTCCGTCAGGTGATCCATGAGCAATTCGCGCACTTCGTCTGGCGTCAAGTGCTTGCCGGTTTCCTTGTTGCGAAACATTCCTTTAAGCCTGCTTTTCGGCCATTTGAGAGCACCGCGCACTTCGATGTGCATGTGGTAAGTCGTCATCAAAATATCTCCGGTATGTGGCACAACCCGTTGGTCAAGCCGCCCGCCTGTGAATTCAGGCGTTATGGGCCATCAGTTGCCGGGAAACATCAAATACGCCCGGTGCGGTTCATTCCCCGCTCTCCAGTGCTTCGGTGATGGTGGCGATGGCTTCACGCGCCTTTGGATGGATCGGCCACTTGTATTCATCTACCAGGATTAGCGCTTCCTTCGCCATGCGCAGGGCGGCGGTGATGGTGACAATCTGATCGGCTTGTTTCCTGAGCAAATTCGCCGCGCATTTTGCATAGTCGCCATACGCTGGAATCTTGTCGGCCAGCCATCCGGCTTTTTCGTAGTCGGGCATTCTCATGTCAGCAGACCATTGCAATCTTGTCATTGATGCGGTTAAAAGGGATGTCCGACTCGAGGTAATTATTAACGGGCGGCGTAGCTTGACGGCTCTGTGCAGGGCGCTGCGGAGGTTCGCTTTTCGCTCCGTCCGACTTGCCAAGCATCTGCATGGAGTCGGCAACAATCTCGGTGGTATATCGATCATGACCGTCCTTGTCCTGCCACTTGCGCGTTTTAAGTGCGCCCTCGATATAGACCTGCGATCCCTTCTTCAAATATTGCCCAGCGATTTCAGCGAGCTTTCGAAAGAACACAATTCGATGCCATTCGGTGTTCTCTTTCTTCTCGCCGCTTACCTTGTCCTTCCAGCTGTCCGTGGTCGCAAGGGTGATGTTGGTCACCGCATCGCCATTCGGCATGTAGCGAACTTCCGGATCTTTGCCCAGATTTCCAACGATGATTGCTTTATTGACTGATGCCATGATTTCTTCCTTTAGTTCTGAATCGTCTTAATTGTTTCGGCTACAAGCTCTAGAAACTTTTCCCGCCGCTCTTGAAGCCGTGATATTTCGTCTTTGCAATCGTCTCGGTACAGCCGATAAACGATCAGCTGTTTATCGGATGGGAACTCTGAGCAGTAGCTAACAAAGTCAAACCATTCGCGCCCGGTGCAATCAAGGTGCCCGACAAGCTGCCAGCGATAGGCTGGGTCGAAGCTTCCTCGAATCATCGTGGCGTAATGCGTTGGCGCAATCACGGATTTGATCTCGATTCCGCCATCGCGCCCTACCAGTCCATCGGGAGAATCTCCGTAATGAAAGTGATCAAAGAACCCGCCGTTCTGAACATCGACAAAGTTTTCCTCTTCGTACAGCATCTTTGCGACGGGCTCTTGTTCGTGGCCGCGCTCGGTGTGGTCATTGGAAAAGCCGATTTCCGCCTTGTTCCCGGTAATCCGCTCTAGCGCAAGCTGTAGTGCATAACGTTTAGCCGGCTCTCCAAACGCTTTCCCGTCGTTCGCCATGAAGCATGCAAAATTTGATGCGGTGGCCTTCCCTACGCGAAGCTGTAGCCATGCGTCCGTGTTCTGTTCTACGTCGTGGAAAATCACGGCGCCGGCTCCATACATTCGTCAATCAACTGCTCCTGGTGTTCGCGCGACATATCAACGCGAGCGAGAATTGCTATCAAGTTCCCGTCACGTTTATATGCGGCCTTAGCGCTATCCCATGCCTTCGTTTGCTCCGGGGTTAGCGACTTTTTTTCGGGGGCGTGCGGGCTGATTCGAAGCCCCTCTACAGTCTCCCGGCCAAAGCGGACGTTGTGATCTACATATACGGTTATCTTGATTCCGCGCCAGTCGTCAATGAAGGGGGAGTTCGCCAGCGCCTTCATCGTCTTGCTGTTTGATGCGTTCAGGATCATCGGCTTTAGCTTTTCTCCGGGCCGCAGTTCCTTTTCTGCGAAGTGCGCGGTGTTAAACATGTCCTGCGTTTTCTTTGTTCGATCTTTCTCAAGCGAGACGTGACTTACCGTAAGCAGGGTCGGTTCAACGATGTCAGCGCTGCTTAGATAAGGCGAGTCGAACGCCTTGCGATAATGTGTTTTTTCAGTCATTCAAGTTCTCCCTTCGTTCTTTCCTCAAGTCATCCGCCATGTCATACATCCGCTCGGCATACCCTCTGCGCTTATGTGCTGGCAGGCAGTCCTCGTCGAACTCGTCCAGGCTAGCGAGGTATTCCTTGCGCTTGGCTTCGATGTAGGCGTCGGAGTAGGTTTCGCCTTCGTCAGACATAGCGCGCCCACCCATCCGCCAGCTTTGCGCGATCAGCCAGCGCCTTCCGCGCCTCGCTGACCTTGTACTGGTAGCGCGTCTTAATCCATGCCTCGGTGCCCAGGTCCATCGGTCCGCGTGTCATGTCTTCCATGCGCTTGTTTTTCGTGTTCGGCGTCTTGATCTGATTAACGATCAGCGCACCAATGCCAATGATTCCGGTAACAAGTAGATAGGCGAGTTCGTTGCTCATGCTGCAATCCTCATTTCTTCAATAGCTTCGAGACACAGCGGAGCGATCAGATCGTCGCAGCGCTCTTGTCCGATCATGCTGCTGATGTCGGTCATTGATCCGCCGACGAATACGGCCTCAACGTCGAACGATTCAGGGTTTCCGGGATATTCGTAGGTCATATGCTCTTTTGGCTGGTAGTAGCCCTGCACGATGCAATCGACGCCTTCAAAGTTGATTCGTACGTCCATGACGGGCTCGTTACGCTGAGATGCCGCGATACATGCGGGCGAAATAAACATTAATGACGTATTCGGATTCCCAATTTTCAAGCTTTCCGCCGGCCGCTCCTACCGCATACCCCCATCCGGCAGCTCTCCATGATTTGTCTTCGCTACGCGCCCACTCCAGCGCCATCTCGAATAATTGATTATGCATCACTCTCTCCAATAAGTCCGGGGTATCCGCTCCCGGCAGGGGCTGTCTTTCCAGCGTCAGACCCTTGGGGGTCAGGCCTCCCGAGTTGAGCGCCGGGCCTTCGCTTGCTACTACTTCCGCTGCCAGTCTTCGCGTGGCCTTCGCATGTGCTATCTCTGGCGCAACCGGGGTAGTCGTCCCTTTGCTGCCCATTCGCTCGGCTAGGTCTCGGCTGGTGGGCGGTTGCTGCTGATGGACGTACTATAGGTTTATATGCCAACACCTGTCAAGGTATTTTCGCCATCGGAAGGAAAATAAAACAGTAGGCATTTTCACCTTGCCTTATTGTGCCGTTATGCCTATCATGTGGTCATGATGAAAAACGACCATCTCACTCAAGTCAGAGAAGCCCTTCGTGCAGACGAAGGGAAACTTCGCCACGTAGCCAACAAATGCGGCCTTTCGTACGACACCATTCTTCGGATCAAGAATGAGGAAGGCGATCCAGGGTACAGCAAGGTAAGCGTACTTGTTGCGTATTACCGTATCGGTAAGAAACGCAAATCCGTATAACTAGTTTGGAGTTAAACGTGGTCCCCTACATCATCCTGTTCGCTGGCCTCATCTTAGACGTGCTAATCGTCCTTGCGATTGCCCGCGTCATTGGCTACGGCTCTGACCAAGGCGCAGACCCGTTGCGGGATTGGGAGGGCGAAGAGTGACTGCCATCTCTGGAACACGTCGCCAAATGAAGGAAATGGCCGATGGAACGATTCGCGTGATGATCGATATTGATCCGATCCATCGCCCTGCGTTTCTTGAGTTGTTCTCGGCAATCGATATGCCTGTGGCGCTGGCGCCCTTGGTTGCCAACTTCGAGCAGCGCAATGAAGAAGAAAAACCCAAGGGCGGAGCGCTGGCGAAGCTGGCTGGGATTCTCTGCAAAGACCCTATGTTCTTAGCTTTCTACGGCTTCGATGATGAAGCTGACGCTGAATATCACGTTCGCTTCGTCTGCGGGATTGAAAGCCGCGCAGAGCTTGATCACAACACCGAAGCCGCTGCCACCTTTCACCGGGAATTCCGCATTCCATTTACGGAGCGCCCCGCATGAAACTTCCCCTCTCCCAAGAATCCGCCTGCCTCGATCAAAAAGGCATGGGCGCGCTCGTTCGCATGCAGAAGCACTACGGCACCGTAACCAACGAAGGCAAGCGCGAATTCTCGCTGGTTGGCATTAAGGGTCAGGACGGTGAATTCTGGGCTGATCGCGTCACCGGACAACTCTATTCGCCGGAAGACGGACACTGCCTATCTAACCGCACCATGTGGCTTGAGCTTGGCTCGCTGAAAGAGTCTCGGCTGAAGGTGGCGGCATGACCTTCAAGCACGCCCTTTACGAAGCGATGAAACAACGATGGATCGTATCGAATCCAGACGCTACCCAGCAGCAATACGAACAAGCAATGCGTGAGATTGCGCGTCAGCTGGGTTTGTAGTAAAGTAACCCTAGCGCCGTAGGAAGCGCATATGGGGTATTGCAGCAGTCTCTTATGGGGGCGGCCTCGATACCGAATTAGACCGCAATGGTCGGATGCCCCCGGAACTCCTACACGGGGTCGCCCACCATAGGAGATTGTTTTGCATTATTACCAATTCAATATCGGTGACTACAAAAGTCACACAGAGCATCTTTCTGAGATGGAAGATTTGGCTTATCGCCGTTTGCTCGATTGGTATTACCTTCACGAAACACCTATTCCGCTAGATATTGCTGAAACATCGCGCCAGATTAGGATGCGTTCGCATAGCGATTGCATTGCGAACGTGCTGCAAGAGTACTTCGTTCGCACTAGTGATGGATGGATGCATGGACGCGCTGATAAGGAAATAGCAAAAACATCCGAGAAGTCTGCAAAAGCATCAGAAAGTGCAAAAAAACGGTGGGTCAAGGATTCGAAGGCAATGCGAACGCATAGCGAAGGCAATGCTACACATAACACAAGACACATAACACAAGACACAAATACAAAATACACCTCTACGCCTATCGGCTTCGCTGAGTTTTGGGCTGCTTACCCAAAACGGAGAAACAAGGGTGATGCCGAGAAATGCTGGAAGCGCTTGAAGCCTGACGCCGATCTGCAAGCCCGAATCTTGAAAGCCGTAGAGGTCGCTACCCGTAGCGATGACTGGCGCAAGGACGGCGGGCAGTTCATCCCATACCCAGCTTCATGGCTTAACGCAAAGGGATGGGAAGATCAGCCGACCGTTACGATTCAGCCAATTCGGAGGGTAGCCGCATGAAAACCTTCGGCGACTTCAACATCGATACGGGCGGACGCTCTGGGACGGAAATCAAAGTTCCTTGCCCCCAGTGCTCAGCGGCGCGAAAGAAAAACCGCTATCCCTGCCTGAACGTGAATACGGACAAAGGCGTCTGGCATTGCTGGCATTGTGGGTGGTCTGGAAGCCTGAAAGCGGGCGAATACGATCGTCCGCAGATCAAGCGCGAATGGATCCGCCCGGCCTACGTTGAAAACACAACCGGACTGCCTCAGAACGTCATTGACTGGTTTCAAGGGCGTGGGATAACCCAAGCGGTGCTGCGTCGTAATCAAGTCGGCTATAGCTCGATTTACATGCCCCAGCTTGAGGAGGAAGTCACCGCAATCACGTTCCCGTACTTTCGCGGCTCCGAGTGCATCAACATCAAGTATCGAGACGGGAAAAAGAATTTCCGCATGCATGGCGGCGCAGAGCGCGTGCTGTACGGGTTGAATGATCTGGCGGACACGCTGGTCTGGGTGGAAGGTGAAATAGACAAGCTTTCGCTGGAAGTAGCAGGCTATCCGAACTGCGTTTCTGTCCCCGATGGTGCGCCGACCCCGAACACGAAAAACTATTCGACCAAGTTCGACTATCTCGACGCGCCAGAGCTTGCAAAGGTTCAGAAACACATCATCGCCGTGGATAACGACGCACCCGGGGTTCGCTTGAAGGAAGAGCTTACCCGGAGGCTTGGCGCTGAAAACTGTCTGATCGTGACGTGGCCGGATGGGTGTAAGGACGCAAACGAGGTTTTGGTGACGCACGGATCAGCGATGCTGTCATCAGCAATCGAATCCGCTAAGCCGATGCCTATCGTTGGCGCGTTTGAAGTCTCCGACTTTGCCGAAGCGTTGGCGAATCACTACGAACATGGGCAGCCCGGCGGATCAAAAACGGGATGGTCTGAGGTTGATGAGCTATTCACCGTCCGCCCGGGTGAATGGACGCTTGTAACGGGTATCCCCGGGCATGGGAAATCAGAATGGCTAGATGCCTTGATGATCAACCTCTGCGCGTCTCAGGGCTGGGGATTTGGCGTTTGCTCGTTTGAGAATCAGCCGCCAGAGCTTCACCTTGCGAAGATGGCCGAGAAGTACGTCGGCAAGCCATTCAACAAAGGATTGAGCCATCGGATTAACCCGACAGAGTACGACATTGCTGTTTCTTGGCTTGATCAGCATGTGACGTTCATCCTTCCTGAGCATCCGACGATTGAGTCAATCCTTGATGTAGCTCGTCAGCTTGTATTACGAAAGGGGATTCGCGGGCTGATCGTTGATCCGTGGAATGAAATCGATCACGCGCGGACTGACGGAACAACGGAAACGGAATACATCTCCGCTGCACTTTCAAAGATCCGAAAGTTTGCCCGGGATAACGGCGTGCACGTTTTCTTGGTAGCTCACCCGACGAAGCTACAGAAGGGGCCGGATGGGAAATACCCCGTTCCTACGCCTTATGACGTGAGCGGGTCTGCGCATTGGCGGAACAAGGCAGACAACGCGATCAGTGTGTGGCGCGACCACATGGATGAGCACACCCGGGACGTTGAGGTTCACGTCACAAAAATACGGCACAAGATCGTTGGAAAGATCGGGCTTGCCACTCTCAAATATGACCGATTGACCGGCCGCTACCACGGCAACCAGGGAAAGCCCGCGCCAATCATTTACCGCGACCGCGTGATTCCAGACGATGAAATGGTGGAGATCTGACATGGCAACCGTAAGCAAAGCCTTCATGGCGAAATTTGATCGATGGGCGAAGTACATGATCGAAGGCGGAGAACTGACTGAAGACGACGTCGCCAAAACAAAAGAGGCCATTCGACTCGATGCAGAAGACGGTCCAGACCTAGTGCGAAATCCTGAGCACGCAATAAATACGCGGGAAGAACGGATTGAGCACTGGGACCGATATTTTGACTTTTGGCTTCCGGTTGAATCTGGAATTAACGAACGAATCAGGAATGCAGCATGAATGAAGTCATCAGTCCTTGGGGAATGGCGGTACGCGCTTTGTCACCAGCATCAGGACAGGCCACTCGGAGTGTTCCGAAGCGCGAACGAAGCCATCGAATTCCAGCAGAGGTTAATCCTGCTCGATGGAAGAACGGATGCGAAAAGCTGACGGACGGACAGATTCAAGAGGTCTGCAAAACCGTGATGATCCGCGAAAAGCTGCTCAAGAAAATAGATGACGAAATGAGCGCAAAGGCACTGGCAAAAAAACATGGCGTTTGCGTGCGGACGATTACCCGTGCGGTGCGGATGAATACGCAGGTGGTGCATGTGGGGGGCGAAGATTGACCCGCTGCAAAGTCTGCAAGGGTCAATTCACCCGCCTACGCATGACGCAGAAAGCCTGTTCCCCTGAGTGCGCTCAAAAGCTTGCGGAGCAGGAGCGGATTAAGAAGGCCCTGCGCGATCACCGGGAACAAAAGGAACGTCTTAAAACCCGGCAGGACTGGCTAAAGGAGGCACAGAGTGTATTCAACAGCTTCATCAGAGAAAGAGACCGTGACTTGCCGTGTATCTCTTGCGGACGGCACCACACTGGAAGTTACGACGCGGGACATTACCGCTCTGTCGGCGCTGCTCCGCAACTTAGGTTTGACGAGAGAAACGTCCATAAGCAGTGCGTCCCCTGCAACCAGTACAAATCAGGAAACGCCATCGAATACCGGCTGGGACTTTCCGCGCGAATTGGTAGTGCATCCGTCGAACTGCTAGAAGCCAGCAACGAGATAAAGCGCTGGACGATAGAAGAGGCCAAGGAAATCAAGGCAACGTACAAAGCCAAGCTGAAGGAGTTGAAGAATGGATGATTTGTACTCTAACCCGGTACCCGCCGATGCTGAATATTGCTGCACATCAAAGTACAAATGTAATTACCTGTTGATTCCTCCATCAAACAGCTTTCTAAGCGATAGCTGTTTGAAAGGACATGGATTGATAGACAGGGACGATAAACAGCATCCGATTAGAAACGAGAACTGCAAAGGGAGAGAAATCAAATGGGACTAATTCCTAAGGTTGGAACGCTTGAACGAAAAATGCTCGACAAGCTTGTTGAAAAGTTTGATGCGGGAGAGCCTGGTGTTACATATTTTGACTTCACTCCAGATGAAGGGATAACAGAGGAAAACATCGACCTGGTTGTTCAAAACCTTAGAAACGGGATTTTTGAATCCGAGGATGACGACCTTATTAGGTTTGACAGCTAATGCCCGTCCTTGACCATCCAACCCACGAAAAGACCGTCGGCGGGGATCGGTATGGGTGCCATAACCGGAAGCCGTTTGAGAAGTCGTATCTAGTCAAAGACTGGTATTCGTTTCACGGGCGGCTTAGGGTGCGGATCGTAAATCACACCATGAGCACCGAATGCCGATACGACCAATCACTAGCTGACCCCAAATGCTCCAATTGCAAACACGCAGGGAGCGGGGAGGCTTACGCGGAAGGGGTGAGAGTTAATGGCGCTTGATTCATGGCGCTACCGCGACCCGCTCGAAATCCTCATCCGGGAAGAGGGGAGAACCTGTAAAGGATGCGCACATAAGCTCGTGCTGATCGTGATGGGAGACAAGCTCGAAGCGTGCTCAAAGGGAAAGAAAAAGATGGTTCGTTGCAAGCTATACAAGGAGGCGGAATAAATGACGCATGAACTCTACCGGGTAGAGCAAACCATTTCCGCTGTATCAAGCGGCAACCTCGACCCGGAAGGGTGGCAGCATAGTTGTGTCATGGCGCTAGGACTGGCAGGGCAGAAGAATCGGCTTGGAGCGGCTTTGTTGCACCTGATAGAGCACCCCAACCAAGACAACTACCGCCTGACGATCAACTTTCTGGCCGTCACAATCGTTCATGATGGAATCGCCAAAGAGAAAGAGTCAATCGACATCGCTAACCAGGCGCTCGAATGGTACGAAGCGCGGCACTGTCCGAACTGCGATGGGCGTGGCGTGTTGAACTTTGAGCAGTCTCCTTGCATGGCGTGCGGAGGAACAGGTGACCGAGCTAGGCCGGGGAACAGGCAAGTCGCTGATGCGGTGGCGTTGATAGTGCATTCGCTGGATTGGCTGGAGAGTCAGCAGCGGGTGAGGCTGAAATGAGTTTTCAGGAATAAAGTGATTTCGGCATGCCATACAAAGACCCAGAGAAGTCAAGGAAATATAAAGCTGAATGGGCAAAAGTAAACCGTGAAAAACGGGAGGCGTCTCGCAAAAAATGGAAGGAAGCAAACCCAGAGAAAGACAAAGAAGTAAAAAGAAATTGGAAGAAGCGAAACACAGAAAAGGTTTTATCGCAATCGAGGGAGGAAATCAGGAATCTTGGTACTAGCTACATAAAATGCCTGCTTGTTCAGCATTCGAATATTCGGCGTACCGATTTGCCAGCGGGCCTTGTGGATGCGCATAGGGAACTTTTACGAGTTAAACGGGAGCTATGGAAATGCAAAACTGCGAAGAATTAAGGAAAGAGTTAGCAAGCGTTTTTGAGAAATTAAGGAATGGAGAAATTAAACCAAAGGAAGCCGCAGAGCTTGCTAACTTGGCCGGGAAAATGATTTCAAGCGCAAAAGTGCAGGTTGAGTATTACGCATTACGGAAAGAGGCTCCAACAATAGCGTTTCTTAATCCACCATAATCCCTATTGACAGGCATGCAATACTCTTAATAGGGGATATTGCATCCCATAACTCACAAGACCGCCTCCGGGCGGTTTTTTGCTTTCTATCCCTCGATTGGAGGTGATCGTTAGCCGCGATGTGAATCGCACTCTTCCTGCTCAAAAGGGAAACCAAACTCCTCCTCTCTTGCTTCGGCGAGAGTTAGCCCGCTACGTGCGGGCTTTTTTATTCTCAATCGGACAATCCGTAAGGAACCCGGACCATGAACGACAAGCCCACTAAAAAACCTCCAAATGCTGGTAACGGTCGCCCAAAAGGGGCTTTGAACAAAGAAAACAAAGCCCTGCGCGAAATGATCCTGCAAGCCTTGGACGAGCAGCCGGGGGGCGGCGTTGGGTATCTGAAGATTCAGGCCAGCGAGAACCCTAACGCGTTCATGACGCTGCTAGGTAAGGTTCTGCCGACGACGCTGGCGGGCGATCCGAATTCACCGATAAAGCACGTCGCCCGTATTGAACTGGTGGCAATGAGTGGAAACGGCTAGGGTAGAGCTTCCCGACAAGCTGATTCCTGTATTCACAGGCAAGGCAGACGTCAGGGCGTCGTGTGGTGGCCGGGGCTCAGGGAAAACGCGGTCATTTGCAAAGATGATTGCAGTACGTGGATACATCTACGGATCACAAGGGATCATCGGGCAGCTTCTTTGCGCGCGCCAGTTTATGAACTCGCTTGATGATTCAAGCCTTGAAGAGTGCAAGCGGGCGATTGAGGAAGAGCCGTTTCTTGCGGCGTATTACGAGATTGGCGATAAGTACATCAAGAGCCGAGACGGGCGCATCTGGTTTGCGTTCGCCGGGCTTGATCGGAACATCTCTAGCATTAAATCGAAGGGCCGCATTCTTATCTGCTGGGTGGATGAGGCCGAGCCAGTGACTGAGGCCGCGTGGCAGACGTTAGAGCCAACGCTGCGCGAAGAAGGATCAGACTGGAATGCGGAACTGTGGGTGACATGGAACCCGCTTCGCAAGACCGCGCCAGTGGAAGGCCGGTATCGGTTCTCTAAAGACCCGCTTGTTAAGTTTGTCGAACTCAACTGGAAAGACAATCCAAAGTTCCCGGCGAAGCTAGAGCGAAATCGGCTTCGCGACTTGGAAGAGCGCCCCGATCAGTACCCGCACATCTGGGAAGGCGAGTACGCGACCGCAGTTGCTGGCGCTTATTTTTCACAACAGCTTGTTAAGGCCAAAGAAGAAGGCCGCATCTGTCGTGTTTCGTTCGACCCCATGTTTAGAACAAAGGTCTTTTGTGACCTTGGTGGGACGGGGGCGAGAGCAGATGCTTTCGCAATGTGGCCGGCTCAGTTCGTCGCAAAAGAGATTCGCACCCGCGACCATTACGAAGTCCAAGGCCAGCCGCTTTCTGCGCATATACAGTGGTTGATGTCTAAAGGCTATCGACCCGACACAACAGATATTTGGCTTCCCCATGATGGCGGAACAAATGACCGGGTGATTGATACGTCGTTCCAAAAAGGATTTCAAGACGCTGGATACACGGTTGAGATTGTTCCAAACCAAGGCAAAGGGGCAGCAAAGCAACGCGTTGAAGCGGCCCGGCGACGGTTCCCAATGATCTGGTTTGACGCAGAAACAACCGAACCTGGACGAATAGCGCTCGGCTGGTATCACGAAAAGATCGATGATATTCGCGGGATCGGGCTTGGCCCTGAGCATGACTGGTCATCTCACTCTGCGGATGCTTTTGGCTTGATGTGCGTGGCGTATCAAGAGCCAGTCCAGTGGGGCGGCTCCTTGAACTATCCAAGGATGAACAACGCCTGACAAACAACCCTAACGCCGTGATGGCGCTGGAGAAAGAAACGACATGACCCGAATGACTGAGGACGAGCTGCGCGCTCTGACCGATGGAGAGTTGCGCCAGTCTGTCGGCTATTGGGGCGGCAAGCTCGCAGGGCAGCGGCAGAAGGCCGAGTATTACTACCTCGGATTGGCTAAGGGTGACCTTTCCCCCCCTGAGATTGAGGGCCGCTCTAAGGTCGTTTCCACCGATGTGCGGAATACCATCGAATCGATGCTTCCGCAGCTCATGGTTAAGTTCGTCTCCGGTGATACGGTGGTGGAGTTTGAGCCGACGCAGCAGGACGACGAAGAGCGCGCGAAGCTCTGCACGGACTACCTGAATTATTTGTTCCTGAAGAGGCAGAACGGCCATGCAATTACCTATGCGTGGTTCAAAGACGCGCTGCTGCAAAAGAACGGAATCATTAAGGTTTGGTGGGACACGCGAGCCGAAGAAACGCGCGAGGAGTACAAGGGTCTTGATGATGTTGAGCTTGCTCAGATCATGGATGACGAGGAAGTCGAAGTCACAGAACACGACTCCTATCCCGACGAGGAAGACCAAGAGCAGCGGCAGGAGGCGATTCAGCACCTGACAGCGCAAGCGCAACAGGCTATCCAGGCCGCGCAGCAGAGCCCGCAGGCCATGCAGGCGGTTCAACAGATTCAGGCGCAGATACAGCAGATCGAACAGACGCCGCCGAAGTTCTTGCACGACGTGACCTGCAAGCGCTCCAAGAAGGGCGGAAAGCTCACGGTTGAGAACGTCCCGCCTGAAGAATTCCTGATCACTCGCAACGCAAAGAGTATCGAGACGGCCAGGTTCTGCGCGCATCGTCGCTCCTTCACGATGTCCGAACTCAAGTCAATGGGCTACGACACGAAGAAGATCGAGCTTTCATCTGACGATTCCGGCGCAGTGATGAATGCAGAGCGTGTCGAACGTCTTGCATGGGATGACGAATACGCCTATCTGAACGAAGAGCACCAGACCATTGACGAGTCGCAGCGCGTTGTCTGGGTCAGTGAGTGCTACATCCGGGCAGACTATGACGGCGACGGCATTGCAGAGCTCCGCAAGGTAACCCGCTGCGGAAATGCGATTCTGGATAACGAGGTGGTTGATGTTGCGCCGTTCGTTTCCATCTGCCCCATTCCGATGCCGCACAAGTTCTACGGCCTGTCCATTGCGGATGTAGCCGAAGAAGCGCAGCGCATCAAAACCTCGCTCCTCCGTTCCCACCTTGACCAGCAGTATCTGAACGTAAACGGCCGGATGTACGCGGTCGAAGGGCAGGTTAATCTGGATGACTTGCTGACCTCTCGCCCTGGCGGCGTGGTGCGCGTCAAACAGCCTAATGCAGCAGGCCCATTGCAGCCGTCCTATGGTGATCCGGCCGGCGTCATGCATTCGCTTGAGTACATGGAGGATTTCCTAGAGAACTCCACCGGATGGACACGCTATAGCCAGGGTAACGACTCAGGAAGCCTGAACAAGACCGCGACCGGCGTGAACATCATCACGAACCGCTCTGACATGCGGCTTGATCTGGTGGCGCGCAATTTCGCGGAAGGCTTTGTTTCGCTGTTCCGCATGATGTTGAAGTTGGTCACTCAGCACCAGGACAAGGAAGTCATCGCCAAGATTTCTGGTCAATGGGTGCCCGTCGATCCGCGTGAATGGCGCAATCAGTTTGACGTGTCGATTAACGTTGGTCTTGGGACGGGCAACAAAGACCAGCAAGCCGCGCACCTTATGAACCTGATGCAGGTGCAAGGCAACGCCCTGCAAATCGGCGCAGCGACCCCGGAGAACATCTACAACGCCGCCTGTGAGCTTGCGAAGCTGAACGGGTTCAAGAACGGCGACAAGTTCTTTAGTGACCCGTCCAAAGCCCCGCAGCAGCAGCACCAGCCAGACCCGGCAATGATGAAGGTTCAGGCGGACCAGCAAAACAGCCAAGCATCGTTGCAACTGGAAGAGAAGAAGCATCAATGGCAGGCACAGGTAGAGCAGCAGCGCAACCAGATGGAAGCGGAGCGAGAAGACCGTCACAAGGCGCTAGAGGCGCAACTTGAGCAAATCAAGGTTCAAGCCGAGAACCAGCGCGAAGCACAGCGGCTGGAGTTTGAGCGCTGGAAAACGGAATACGAAGGCTCTGTAAAGATCACTCAAGCGCAGATCGCGGCGGACCAGCAGAACAACGCGGCACTGATTCAGGCAGAACAGGCCGCAAATCAAGTCGTATCGGGTGGTGAGTCGGACCCGAATACCCAAATCCTGCAAACCCTTCAATCCTTGGTTGAGCATCTCGCCCGACCAAAGCAAATCGTTCGCGGGCCTGACGGCCGCGCAATAGGAGTCCAGTAATGACCACAGGCTATTCCACCGCTCTGCGAAATGCTCGGCTAGACGCTATCACCACGGCAGTGGGTTCTGCTGGAAAGCTCCAGATCTATGATGGAACTCGACCCGCTACGGGCGGAACAGCAACTAACAAGCTTGCTGAATTCACGTTAGGGAGTCCCTTTTCTGCGGCGGCTTCGGGTGGCGGACCACTCAGCCCAACGCTACCGTCAAACGTAACCGCGCTGCTGTCGGGTACGGCGACATGGTTTCGCATCACAACTTCTGGCGGGACCTTCGTCATTGACGGTTCTGTTGGTACGTCTGGCGCTGATTGCAACCTGAACACGACCACGATTAGCTCAGGCGGAACAGTAAGCATTACATCGTTCTCGATTGCAACCGGGAACGCCTGATGTTCGACCACGAAGACATCGAGTACGGCATGTTTCTCGGCGAAGAGCTTGAACGCCGCATTGCGCGCCAAAGGCGCATCAACACGGTCGTGTCCTGGGTGTCTCTCGCGTTGGCCTGTATCGCCGCCCTTGTTTTTTTGGTCTGGCTGCCGCTCGGAGCCTATGCCGACTCCATGCTCCTGCAACTATCCGGGCGGCTACCGTCGCCCGCACACGTCGGGCCACACCCATGCTGCTGACCATCACCCAGTTTCGCCAGCGTTTTACGCTTGAGGAGAAACGCCGCATTTACACCGCCGCCGAGACGGCGGTCGACATCCGCATCTGGCTGGATGACCTCGCCTCGGTAAAGGACTCCGAAGTCGACACCGCAGACCCGGAAATGATCGCCGCCATCATGGGGCTGGAGGCCGCCGGCCTGCTGGATGCCGGGCGGACGGCAAATCACATTCTTGGCACCACCGCGATCACGACCAACGGCGTGTTCTTTGTGGGAGACCGGGTCGCCATAAAGCCGCCGTTCGGGGATGGTGTGACCGCGTGTCCGGTAGAGGGATTTGACGGCGATGTTGTCCTGGTCAATGGCGGCGCGTACTCAATGGATTATTTGGAGGCCGTCTAATGGCAATCTCAACGATGGATCAACTGGTCGCAGCATTGGCGTTAAGCCAAGACCAGAAGCTATTCTTCCCGGCGTTTTCGGCTACCGCCTCTGCGTGGCACAACTATAACCAAGTCGTGACGGGTTCGATGGGCACGTTTTCCGTCCCTGCGGCGGCTGGCTCAGGCGGCAAAACCTATAACCAAAGCACAACCAGTACAGGAATCCCAAAATGGTCGGCAGATGGCGCAAAGACGCCTTATATCGGGCGCTGGTCAAACACAGGGACGATAGCGGCAACCGTACATTTATATGATGTGCATTGGGCATGCTCCGGTTTTTCCGGGGCGCTAAACACCGCGCAAACTGTAACCGGATTCTCTGGAATGCCAGCTCGAAACACGAACGGGGATGGCTGCGAAATCTGGATTGGCTGCTCGGGTGCCATCGGGGCGACGGCCCATAACGTCACGGTTCAATACACAAACCAGGCGGGGACTTCTGGGCGGAATACAGTGAGTGTTGCTGGCATCGCGTCAATGCCCAGCGGGCGCATGTATCAACTGGTCTTGCAGTCGGGTGATACCGGCGTCCAGTCAGTACAGGGGATCACCCTGTCTGCCTCCTCCGGAACGGCGGGCAACCTGTGGGTGCTGGTGATGAGTCGTGCGGCCGCGATCTCTCAAGTCGTGGGCAGTGTCGGGGTTGTTTCAGATGCTATTTCGCTCGGCCTGCCGGTATTAGCTGACGAGTCCTGCCTGCTCTTCGTCTTGCAGTCGGCCACATCGGCGGCGGTGACTACGATGGGGCAGCTGTCGATTATTCAGGGGTAAGCGGTGGCCGGCTACAAGTCCAGGTTTTCCCGCCCGCAGCTCACAAAGACCAGCGGCGTTGCTCCGATTGCGGAGGGCTGGTTTTTTGGGGCGGCGGGCGGTGGCGGTGGAACCGTATCAGGATCGGTTGCCTGGACCGAAGCAAACGATACGGCGTCACTATCCGGTAGCGTAATTGCTTCGGGTACTGTCGCATGGACTGAGGCGAACGACACCGCAAGCCTGATCGGGTCTGTAATCGCTTCTGGGTCCATTTCTTGGACAGAAGCCGATGATGTAACCAGCATCTCCGGAACATTCGGCAGTGGCGTATTTGCTTCTGTCGCATGGATAGAAGATGCCGATACGTCGGCTATTGCCGGTAGCGTTCTAAACCCGGTTTCCGGGGCAATCAACTGGACAGAAGCCAACGACACGGCGAGCCTGTCGGGCGGGGTAACGGCATCCGGGGCAGTAGCCTGGACAGAGCAAAACGACACAACAAGCATTTCTGGCTCGGTAATTAGCACCATTACAGGGGCGCTCTCGTGGGTTGAGGGTGACGATGTAACTAACATTTCCGGCGCATCGTTCTCCGCAGCGTCCGGGTCAGTTGCATGGGTAGATCAGGACGATGTGTTCGCGATATATGCGAGCGCGCCAATCGAAGGCGGGGCGGCCCCTGACTACTCTGTAAAGAAGAAATACGTCGTCAAAGTTGGCGACCGGCTCATGGTGTTCTCTCGCAAAGAGGACGCCCTTGCTGCGATACAGAGCGACGCTCCGAAGAAGCAATACCCAGCGAAGAAGGGCAGGGCTTCGCCTTCTGAAGCCAGTCTTGACGCAGTTGCTAAGATTGAACCAGAGGAGACGATAAGCCTCCCTGAAGTCAAGGCAATGGCGAAGGTGTATGACCATGCCGCCCAATACGAAGCGCTGATCCAGCAGCACAAATATGACGCCCTTCTCGCGCTGCATCAGATATTGATTGAGCGCGAAGAAGAAGACATCGAACTTCTACTCTTGGCGATGTGATGGAAATCTCCGAACGCATATACAACGGTAACCGCGCCCGCGAAGTGCTCGATAACGAGTCATTCCAGTGGGCGATCAACGAAATCAAGAACGAGGTGACAGAGCAATGGAAGAACTCACCAGCCCGCGACGAGGCAGGCCGCGAAAAGTTGTGGATGCTGCTTCAGATGGCGAACAAGCTGGAGCTGGTGCTGAAATCAACACTGGAGACGGGGCAGCTAGCGGAACTAGAACTCCGTCACCAGCGGACGCTGTTAGAGCGCGCCAAAAACGCGATATTTTGATTGCCAATTCCATGATCGCAGGGACTTCATTTCTCATGCGAAAGTAGTTTCAAAGCTAGGCATCTAGCTCTCCGCGAACGCTGTGAAGCGCCGCAATTCCCTCTGATGCCGAGAGGGGGAATTCTGACTAGGACACTCCATAAATGGAATCCGCACCCCTTGATGTAAATACCGGGGCTGTTGCCCTTGCCGCGCTGTTGGGTGGTGAAGAAGCAAAAGAACCGGAAGCCGCAGAAACCGAAGAGCAACCGGAAACGGAAGCGCCAGAGGTTGAAGCGGAAGCGACTGAAGACGAGCCGGAAGGCACGGACGAGTCTGCCGACGACGAGGAAACTGTCACCATCGAAGTTGATGGCAAGCCAGTGACCATGACTAAGGCCGAGCTTGCCGAAGCCTACAAATCCGGGCTCAGGCAGTCGGACTACACCCGCAAGACGATGGAAGCAGCAGAGACGCGAAAAGCGGCTGATGCCGAAATCCAGAAGGCGCGGGAAGAGCGGGCGACGTTCGCCCAAAAGCTCCAGCAGCAAGAGGCCGTTCTTAACGCTTCGCTGCAAGAGCAATCGCAAATTAACTGGAACCAGTTGTTAGAAGCCGACCCGGTTGAATACCTGAAGCAGCAGCACCTCTTTCAACAGAGACAAGCCGCGCTCCAGCAGACGCAACGGGAACAGCAGAGCCTCTACCAACAGGCTCAGGCCGAACAGCAAGCCAATGTGCAGAAGTTCCTTCAAGAGCAGCAGGATCAACTCCTCGCCAAGCTCCCGGAATGGAAAGACGAAGGCAAAGCAAAGGCCGAAAAACAAGCAATCCGCGAATTCCTTAAAAGCTCGGGATATTCAGACGATGAAATCAGCCAGGCGGCTGACCATCGAATGATCGTCATTGCGCGCGAAGCCATGAAATTTCGCGAAACGATGGCGAAAGCAAAAGCCGCTGCCAAGAAAGTTGAGAACCTTCCTAAAAAGGTTGTTAGCTCTGGTTCCGGCAATTCCCCGAGCGTAGATAAACGCGGTAGCGCATTCCAACGACTCTCCAAGAGCGGAAGCGTGGAAGACGCGGCAGCGGTATTCGCATCCATCCTTTAAATCCTAATGCCGTGAGGCACCGGAGAACGACATGACTGCACCTACCAATACCTTCCTCACGTCTGCCGCGATTGGCAACCGTGAGGACTTGACTGACACCATTTACCGCATTTCCCCGACCGCTACACCATTCATCTCAATGGCAGCGAAGGGCAAAGCAGCCCATACCATTCACGAATGGCAAACCCAAGACCTCGCGTCTGCGGTAGCTAACGCGCAGGCCGAAGGTGATAACGCCTCGGCAAAGACCGTTACCCCAACCGTTCGCCTGCAATCCCGCACGCAGATTTCGACAAAGACCGTGATTGTCTCTGGCACGCAACAAGCCATGAATCCGGCTGGGCGAAAAGACGAAATGGCCTATCAGTTGAGCCTTGCCGCGCTGGAACTGCGCCGCGACATGGAATTCGGCCTGTTGCAGAACGGCGCGGGTGCAGCTTCTCCGCGTTCCGTCAAGGGCCTGCGTATCTGGGTTGGTGACAACGTGGATCCCGGCGCGGGTTATGTTGCCCCGGTCTATACCTCGACCGATGGCACCGTGAATACGGACGGAACCCCGGCCGCATTCACCGAGGCCCGACTGAAGAATGCGCTGCAAAAGGCATTCACGGCAGGCGGCGACCCTGACACCATCCTGATGTCTCCGGCAGCCAAACAAACCTTCTCCACCTTCACGGGTAATTCGACCCGTTACGACAAGGGCGAAGACTCCAAGCTGTTCGCGGCCATCGATGTTTATGTGTCTGACTTCGGCGAACTGAAAGCGGTTCCTTCCCGCTTCCAGCGCACTCGCGACGTGTTCATCCTCCAGTCCGACAAGTGGGCGGTGGCCTATCTGCGCCCCTTCACCACCGTGGAACTGGCGACCACGGGCGATGCGTCTCAACGTGAGCTGGTGGTCGAATACGCGATTGAGGCCCGTGCCCCGAAAGCGAACGCTGCTGTGTATGACATCACCTAAGTAACAAGCCTGCGGGGGGCTTCGGCTCCCCGTTTTCCTAACGTCGCGAGACGCCGGAGAATTAAATGTCAAACCGATTCGATGATGCGATTACCGTTATCAAGACGGGCGTTGCTCAAGCCTCTGGGGCCGCTTCTGCTGGAACCACGATACCCGCTGATTTCTCAGGTAATACCCCCAAATTCATCCGTGTTGCTGCAACAGCCCCGGCGTGTTTCAAGCTTGGGTTTGGATCGCTGCCAACGGCAACTACGGGCGACCTTCAAGTGCAGCCCGGCGATGCAGTAATTCTCGCTGTTGGCTATGCCACGCACTTTGCTGTTATTCAAGTTGCTGCGGCAGGTGTTGTCCAGGTTTCTCCGTTGGAGAACTGCTAATGGACGCGCTGGATCTGGAAACAAAAATTCATCTGCACGATGGAAACATGACGGTCCAGCGCACTCAGGACTGCACGCCAATCCTTGACTATGCGAAGGAGCAGCATCTTTCCGGGGCGCACGGCACCAGCGAGATGAGGCACGCTGCGTCCATTCCTTTTGTACTGGTTGAGCAGTATTGCAACATCAACAACATCGAGTTCCACGAGTGGTCAAGCAATCCGGTTCATTTGAAGCGGATGCTGAATGACCCCGATCTAGCCCACTTCCGAATTTGGCCGGGGCGCGTCTAAATGGCGCTCGCTACCTATTCCGACCTGCAATCGTCGATTGCAGCGTGGCTGCATCGCTCTGATCTGACCTCGGTTATCCCCGACTTCATCACGATTGCGGAAAAACGCATTGCGGGCGATCTGGTTGCGCGTCTGATGGATACGGTAGTGACCATTTCTACCGTTGCCACACAGGACTACATTCCTGCCCCGTCTGACCTGTTGAACATCCGTTCAATCACGGTCAAGTCAAGCCCGAATCAGGTGCTTGATTACCTGACGCCTGACCAATTCAACACGCAGTACATCTATGCCGATGCCGGTACGCCACGGGCTTACACAGTCATCGGAACAAACATCTATCTGGCCCCAATCCCCGATGACATTTATTCGGTGGAGGTGAGCTATCAGGCCAGCATTCCCGCGCTTTCATTGTCGGGCACGAATTGGCTGATGACAAATTACCCGCACGTCTATCTGTTTGCCTCTCTCTGCGCCTCGGTGATGTACACCAAGGACACCTCTGCGATTCCGGCATGGGAGCAGGCCTATAAAGAGGCGATTGAATCCGTCAATGCTAATGACTGGTATTCAGGCTCAACAATGGTCATTCGTACGGACGTGCGGAAATGACGATCCAGTTCGCCCCTGATCTTGACCCGACGACGCCGAACATCTTCATGGACGTTAAAAACGCCGTCCCCACAGTGAAAGGGTATCGGGGCGCGCCGATCGGGATCAACACGTCTTATGCAGCGCTAGCGACGGACGTTCGCTCCATCGTCAATGCCAGGCTGCTGGATAACTCCCGTCGTCTGTTTGTTGGGCTCCAAACGAAGATATGGGAAGGATCAGGAGGAACTTGGACCGACCGCAGCGGGAGTGCTTACGACATCGGCACAGAAGCCCGCTGGTCATTCGGTCAGTTTGGTAATACCTCTCTGGCGATTGCTAAGGCCGTCAATCTACAAGCATCTGCCTCCGGTGCTTTTGCCACGGTGGCCGGTGCTCCAAAAGCAACCCACCTTGCAACCTCGCAAGGGTTCGTCATGCTGGCAGATACCAACGATGGGACCTATGGCGACCAGTCGGATCGGTGGTGGTGCTCGGCTCAATACGACCACACCTCTTGGACGCCATCCGTAACGACTCAGGCAACGACGGGGCGGCTAGTTGATACACCAGGCCCAATCACGGCAATGGTCGCCTTTGGTGGCGGTTTCGTGGCGTTTAAAGAGAACTCCATGTATGTCGGAACCTATACCGGCGCGCCTGCGGTGTTCTCTTGGCAGCTTATTCCGGGTGAAGTTGGGTGTCGATCAAAGGATGCGATTGTCAGTGTCGGATCGGCCATTTACTTTCTCGGCAATGACAACTTTTACGGCTTCGACGGTTCGCGCCCGGTTCCGATTGGGAATCCACTCAGAGAGTGGTTTTTCTTCTCCGAATCATCCCCGGCCTACCGATACAAAACAGTCTCGACGTATGACCGACCAAACCAGCTAGCCATCTGGTTCTACGTGTCGAATTCTGGCGCCGGGGGGCTTAACAAAGCGCTGTGCTACCACGTCCCCACACAGCGCTGGGGGGCGATGACCGTCAGCATTGAAGCGGCGGCCATCTACCTTTCTGACGCTGTGACATATGACGGGCTAGGGTCGCTTTATTCCACATGGGATGACCTGCCTACAAACATCTCCTATGACTCGCCATTCTGGAATGCAGAGTCTCAAGTCGTCGCGATTGCCAACACGTCGCACACGCTGCAAACCCTGTCGGGCAGCAGTGCTACATCGACCATCACGACGGGATCAGTTGGAGACCCAGAACAAAGAACGCTGGTTCGCCGAATTCGCCCCCGCTTCTCAATCTCCCCAACATCCGCATCGCTTCAGCATCAATTCGATCTGGATTACGGCGACGACTGGACCAATGGCCCCACGTCAAACCTGACAAACGGGAGCTTTGACGTTCTTTCGGATGCGCGCTGGCACCGTGAAGTCATGACTATCAACGGGCCATGGGAGATGATCGATTACAAGGTCATGCTTCAGCCAACGGGGGCCATATGAGGATTGACTTAGACCCTCGGCTTCCTCAAGTCGGAAACGATCAGGACTACCCCAAGCGACTGAATGCCCGTCTGTATGACGTCTTCCGATCTATCGCATCTCAATTGAACGGGATCAGCGAGGGGAAGTTGTCGGCTTCAACTTCAGCGACCACCGCCGCCCCGACAACGGGGACGTGGGCCAAAGGCGACAAGATTTACAACACCGCCCCGGCCGAACTTGGCACGGTGGGCAGTAAGTACGTCATTGAGGGCTGGCAGTGCATCACTGGCGGCACTCCTGGAACGTGGGTGCAAATGCGGTATTTGACGGGTAACTGATATGTTAGTAATGAGCGGCGACGGCGGATCGACGTACGACGACGGGCAGGCAGGCCAGTGGGTGTCTGACGGCGATGGCGGCAACAAGATTTGGCAGCCCGCCGGTAGCGACAGTGGAAATGTGCTTCGCCGGCTCATCGCCGATAAGTACAAGCCCATCGCATACAGTGCCCCGGCCAACGTCTACGGCACGCATGCCGACACCATGCAGTATGGCGTTAATCGGGTATTCAATAACGGCGCTTGGGTCGATGTAAATTCTCTCGCAGGAAATACCCCGTACTACATCGACCAATCTATGGTTGTGCATGCTGGTGCCGACCTAGGAAATGGAAAGCTGTGGTTTCCTCAGATCACGCCAGACCGCACAGGAACGGCTGGTATTCAGTGGGGATTCGCAGACCCTAATTCTGCATGGTCGCAAGCCAATCTGGCTAGCGGAACCTACAACGGACAATCCGGATTCACGGTCAATAAGGCGAACGCCAACGAGCTGCAATCTAACCTGAAGATTAACTCTGTCAATAACGGGCAGTTTGCAAAAAAGGATGATGGCGGAATCCTTGGGTCATTAGCTCCGGCGCTTGGTTTAGCCTCATTCGTTCCCGGCCTTCAGTTCCTTGCGCCAATTGCAGCGGGGCTTAACGTAGCACAGGGGGTTTCCTCTGGTAATTGGGGGCAGGCGCTAGGTGGCGCGTTAGGTCTTCCTGGCGTTTCAAGCCTCACTAGCGGGCTAAGTGGTTGGGTGGGAAACACGCTAGGAACCGGGGCGCAGGCATCGTCAGCAATAACAAACGGATTGATTGGCGGTGGCTTGACCGCTGCGGGCGGAGGAAGCTTTAAAGATGCGCTCACCTCTGGACTATTGACCGGCTCCGGGGCGTATGGCGCGAGCCAGGTTGCTGACTATCTCAAGTCCGCAGGTATCACTGACCCATCCGTTATCAAGGCGCTTACCTCTGGAACGAAGTCGCTGATTAGCTCGGGCGGAAACCTGACCGCTGGCGCGCTATCCGGTCTTGGCTCTTACGGATCGTCCCTCGCCTCTCCCTATCTCCAGTCTGCACAGAACAGCATCAACAGCCTGTTCAGCGGCACGCCTACGCAGTCCAATGGAAACACGCTAGCCAACACGGCTAACCAAGCAGCAACCTCCGCGAAAACAGGTGGAACTATGGCCGACACAAATTGGTATGACTCGCTTTTTGGAAACTTGACTAGTTCTAGTAATTTGAGCGACCCGACGATTTATAACCTAGCGCAAGACGCCCCCGCGACAAGTTCAGGAATTCAGGATTATCTGAACTATGCCGCGCAGAACGGCGGCTTGTCGGGTACGGATTGGCTTTCTGCTCTAGGCCTTGGGAATGGTGGTGTAACCGGAATGGGAACAGGATCCGCAGCAGATGGGGCGCTAGCGTCTGCGTCATCTGGAAACTGGCTTACAAGTGCGATCAACGCGCTAACGTCGGGCGGCACAGGGACAAAGCTTGTATCAGCAGGGCTCGGCGGACTCTTGGGCGGCGTTAATGGATCAAAGCAGACCGGAACGCAGACCAACACAACCGCCCCATGGGCGGCGCAACAGCCGTACCTGCTCGATCTTTTCAACAAGGCGCAGCAAGCACAGC
>Ga0075464_10000148_pt1 | contig 29324 bp, 34 predicted proteins | sample DEB19_08_DNA_5_FD_75068 | JGI IMG/M metagenome (GOLD analysis project Ga0075464, IMG submission 75068) | Aqueous microbial communities from the Delaware River and Bay under freshwater to marine salinity gradient to study organic matter... | ecosystem: Environmental > Aquatic > Marine > Coastal ...
CCCTAAGTATTTGAGTTTACTATCGATGTCCGTGTGGTAAAGATGGTCACCCACTGCACACCCATAGCTATAGGCGGCATCTCGAAATTCTTTGATTCCCTCCCAGACATTGTTTTGCGCTTCCGTCAGCAACGCAGAATCCGTTACCCACGCAGTGCCATTCCAGGAGGAGTAGTCATTTGGTATGGGATGGTGTTCAATCTGTTGATTGATCCATTTGTAATCGGTTGTGTTTGCTAGTATTGCGTTGAACAACACTGCATCGTTAAGGTAAATCGTACCAGGGGTGGTGCCGTACTGCGCAGTTGCCTGGGTGATGTTACCCATGTGATCTACTACGATATAGCCCATAGTGTCCTCACTCGACCCGTATAGTGGCAACGTTGGCCGTTACTTTATTACTACCATTGCTGTTGTTAAAATTAAAACCCAACGTGACAGTAATAGTGGCAGTTGTGGATACGGTTATTGAACTCCCTGAAGTCATCCGCGGGAGAGGTGTGCTGGTTATGTTTAAATCACATCGACCGGTGGTGTACATTACCCCTGAGGCACCCACTGAGTATACCGCAGTAATAAATTCTACCCATATCGGCTGGTTGGTTTGAGCGCTGGTAGGGGTATTGGAATTAATCGCAACTTTAGTCCCATTGATTTTCACCCAATAGTGGATTGGGTTACCGGCTGAGACCGGCCGGGTCATTATCCCTGCAAACTTAGCCGCAATGGTATCCCCTGACACCAGTGAGTTTGCAGGGATTGTTAATGTTGCAATGGCGATATCGGAGGTTGTGGACGCGCCACCTGTGACCGCGGAAGTAATGCTCGTACGCATGTTACGCCACATAAGCACACCTTGCAGTTTACGCAGCACATCAGTGAACTTATCACCAATTTGGATTGTGTCTGCGTAAACTGGGGTGATTGTAGCTGTAACCGCTTGGATAAAGCGATACAGTACTTGCATTACGTATTAAACAGCGATATTAAAGCGGGTGTATGTAACTGCAACCACGTCGCCTTCAATTAGCGCAGAAGCGCCAGCGGCAGCCAAACCGCCTGCAAAGGTAATACGGGTCTTAGACGATGTACCGCCGGTGTAGTTAACGGTGTAGTCAACCCCTTCCAACTGGTTAGGCGCTCCTGCTACGGCAAAGTGTACAGAGTCAAAGCCAGCCACATCCGGCAGATCAATATAACCGTTGGTGATGTTGGTAGCAGTCAAGGTCGTACGGTATTTAGCGCCGGTACGTGCAATGAGCGTGCCATCGTTTGGATTGATGCGTGTAGTCTGCAACGGTTCAGTTAACTGACCATCCACCTTAACACGTAGCTGACCACCGACATTACCTGGATCAGTAGATTCCAAACCAGAATCAGTAGCCAATGCAACCGCAAACAAATTACCTTGGCGTTCCATCATATCGCCGGCAGAGAGCGCCAGTGAACTTGGATATCGTGCAAACAACAGCGCCGTGGTACCGATGACGATTGGGTCAGCAGTAATCAGCTGTACTTCGTAACCGCTGAACGCATCGCCGTTGATTACTTTGAAATAAGTTCCAGCACGGACTTCTTTACCGCCAGCATCCGCCACCTGATCAAAATCAGACGAGCGTGTCAGGGTGTACGTACCACCACTTTCGCTGTAGTCATAGACGCCGTTTTGAGAAGCAGTCGTCTGTTCAACTAACGCAATGCGCTGAGGTACGGCGGATGCCGTAAAGCCAAAACCGTCGATTGTCAGTGGGGCAGAGCCTGTCAATGCAACGTTAGTTACAGCCAATGCATGTACGGCATCTTTAACGGTGGTCTTGCCAGCCAAGTAGTTTTCAATAAACTCAATGGTAGCCAGTTGTTTTGGATCGGATGGAATTGGCAAACCGCTTTCTACGTACGGCAGCTTTTGAAATTCAACGCGGTCGGAAGCTGTGACGCGCAGTATGCTGATGTCGCCATCGCCTGCCGCATTGCGCCCACGCAGTACTTCACTGTTCTTTAAACGCAGCTTGGCACCGGTGACGGCATTGTCAGATATAAAACGTTCAGTAATTTGAGACATGGTCCTACCCCTGCATATAGCTAATATTAACAACGGAACCGGCAACTAGCACAGTTTCTAAACCGAGCATGTCCCAGCGGATTTTACTACCCACTACGATATAATCAACATTGTAGTGTTGCAAGCAACCTCCAATAGGAGTAACCTGCACTTGTGAACCATCCCAATAATTTACCCCAAAATCTAATTCTTTTGAAATAATCATTGCATTTGTGATTGTGAAATTCTTACAGTATCTAACCAACGTTGCGGTTGGTTGGGGATCGGTACCGCCACCGGGATCCACGGGTGGAAAAATGCTCGGATCAATTTTTGATATGACATACGCGGCAACGTCGGACATTTCCACTGGTCTGAGTTTGGCGCGTTTTTCCCCACGATATTGGTCCATGAGAAAACAGTCACTGTCATCTATTGGGAGTGCCGTTCGCCCCATGCTGTCATATACGCCCTCATACTCAGCCATGTGTGCTCACCATTAAAACAAATGTTTTTAACATAGTATTCGCGTTTGCAAGTCAAAAAAAAAGAGGGACGAATCCCTCTTTGTGGGGTAGTGTCCGAAGACACTACGTGTTACTTACTCGTAACCGGCACCGCAGGGCACCTGGCTAAGTTCGCCCTCGACCGACTGGATCAGCAGCGCGTGCAGCGCCTGCTTTTCCTCGATGTAGAGACGCTTCGCAACCCTGGTGTAATCTGCGTGGCTTAACCCTGCAGCTAGCTCGTCGGCGCGATCGCGAATCGCTGCCTCCTTACGAGCGAGTATATCAGCCACACGGAACCGCAGCGCCGATACCGGCGTTGCGACTACCGCAGCTACTGGATCGCGATTTTCGCGAATTGCGGCTGCCACCAAGAATCGCTGGCATGCAACCGTCAACGTTTCTGGCGGCGAGCGCATTTCAGAAAGCTCATTGAGCGTTCGGTTGAACGCGAAGTCGTAGTCGCCTTTTACCAGATCTTCACGCACCTGAAGCAATGCTGGACAATTATACATTGTAAATCTCCTAGCCCAGAGGGCATAATGGGTGAACGATAAAGGGATTCCTTTATCTATTCACAGTGGTTGTATGTATCTGAGATTAGTTGGAATGATGAATGTATCACTACCAGTACACGTGCTTTAATTTTCCGCACATAGTCCTCCGTAGGCATACCCGTCAAAGACACTCCTGCTACGGGGGCTTTGACGAGTATGGGTTTATGGTTTTACTGCGATGGCAATGAACCCTTTAGATGGCTCGTTATGGTAATGTGTTTTAAACACAAAGTGTTCGAGCGCTAACGCGGTATCCTCCACGACACCCATAGAGCGCAATGACTTGGACGGCACCCAATCATTATCAGTTACGGTTGCCCACTCCTGTAACACCGTTCGTATACAGGGTTTAACGCCGGGTGGCGATGTGGCAGCCAATTCCAAATAACGATCGTGAAACTTAACCCATGTGAACGGGTTGGTCAATGGATTGTTAGGTGTAACCATTACTGGCTGCATTACGTTATTAACAATTAGCAATGCGCGGAATGGCCTGCTGTACTGTACCGATTTATAGAATACGGCACCTCACCAGTAGGGATCTTTTGGAACAGCATGCCACTCTCCGTTGGGTTTAGGGTTACACCGCAATTGGTGCGCTGATGGGTGGATGGGATTTGTAATCAACTAACGTAAAGTCATCGTAGGTAAAATCAAAGATGTCTTTCACGTCAGGGTTCAGTTGGAGTGTAGGTAGTGGGAATGGTTCACGGGAAAGCTGAGTTGCTACCTGTGCCGGTACGATCACCCTTAGATACGCCAATGTCATCAATTAAACGAAGGAACTGTAAATACTGTTGCATGCTATTGTACCGATTGGTTATTGTGGAGGAAATAAGGGAATGTAGCATTAAACCCCTTTTTCGAGGAGCTGGTTACGCTTTTCCAAACGCAGCTGCAGATCGACGTTAGTCAGATTAGCCGTGGTAACACCATCAGCTACCGGCAGCACTGAGGTGGGTTTGAAAAGAGTTTCGTTGATTTCAAATAACAAATCCCGTTTGAGGTGTTGGAGCAGTAGCCCCACTGCCAAGAAACTTCCAAACTCCACCGTGTGCTCAGGTGTAGCTCGACCGCCTACGTGAGCAACACGTTCCCCCAAGGTCATGCGATAGGTAGAGCTGGACTGTCTGGGTTCTTCATCAGATGTTACATCGTAGAAGCACGCCATCCATTCCACTGGTGGAAAGGATTTATAAGGCCAGGTCCAGCTGCCCCGTGCACCAGCGTGTTGTACAAAAACGGCATCGGCTAGGCGGCCATTGGCAGCACGTAGTAGTACTCGGGTGCCATCGCGTGGCGCTGTGGCCATTGGTTTCCAAATCATGTTAACTATCCTTACGCAATGGTTGATGTAAAACGGGGTTTAAACAAGTCACGCCAGTAAATGGACATAATTAAAATTCTCCAGGGTTTAGATAAAAATCGGTTGATTTGGTAGGACACGCAGGGCAGTCACCGGCGTGTAGGTATTTAGTAATGCGGTGGTGATAGCGGATGGTGGATATATTTGCCCGGACCGTTGCATTTCGGAAGCGAAAAAGGATATTCTCCAGTTGACCGTGTACCGAGGCGTTGTTGTTTTGTATCGCCAGTGCGACGTCCGCTTGATAACCTGGAAGCAACTTTCGGAAATGCAACAGGGGCTCCCGATCGGTTTCACGGGGTAAGTCATCGAGCAGTATAACAATGGTTGCATCGATGGCTTTAACCAAACGAGTTGGTTCAAACGCCCCCCAGGTATCGACCGCCACGTTGGCTGCCAATAGCTGCTCTACCCGTTCATTCCCGCAGGATAGCAATTGATAGATTAGTTGCAAGTAGGTCAATTGATGCAGTTTCAGTACAGTTACATCAGACATGACATTATCCTTTTGTTTGGTAGTAGTGATGCATTGTTTTGCGAAACATACTTCCACCATCGACTGGTCGAAATGTTTCAATCCAACTATAGGCTCGCTGTCTGCGCTGGTATGCGGTTACAGGGCGTATGTCTTTCAGCGTGCACCAGTCCAATACGGTTCGAGTTTCACCTTCAATGGTCACGGATAAATCTAGAAACTTTTGTGGCACACGGGCCATTGCTTTAGCATCAAACATACCAAACTCCTTAAAGGAAACGGGTACGCTTAACGCTGTCTTTGGCAGCGACTGGCGGTGTTTCCTTTGGACGGGTGTTATGGGGAGGGAGTTTACCGGCGGGTCTTACAAAACCAGATTTACCCCCGCCATGCAATGGGCGAAAGGATTCATTCCAACTGCTGCCTTTGCGTCGACGATCGTACACTGCCCGAAGGGTAATACCATAAACGGCGCAATGCTCTGCTACGGTGCGCACCACGCCATTTACCGTTACAACCTTTAAATGAATTTCAGATTGACATTCACCCGGATTAGTTAACATAGCCACTCCTGCAAATAAAAAAATAACCCTCTGATGGAGAGGGTCGTATGGTTAAATTAATTCAGCGGTAAGGCTGTCTTTAAACTTTGTGGCGGTGTACTCAGCGTCCGTCATATTCGAATAAAACGTACGGTAGTCATTGACAGGATTTTGACGCTTACCGCGGTAGTAGACAGCTTTGGTACGAGCCATGGTCTGAACCGTTACGCGTGCCAACGGCATCATCGCACTCAAACGACAGGCTGTACGGTCTACTTCATCCTGAGTGGCTAACACCATCAGTGGGTTACCGGGAACGTCAGTTGAGAATTCAGCCGTGATGGTAAATGCCGGCACGGTAATACCACTGTACGTGATTGTAGTTGACATAATAGTCTCCTTAGACATTAGGACATAACCCGGGGCAAGATGCCCCGGTCTATGCAGTGATTACAAACGGGGTGGGAGGAACTGTTGTGGTCGGTCATCAGGACATGCTAACTCCCCAATGTTTCGCATCAAGCCAATGGCATTGGATTCCAACCGGAACTGATACGTGGCCATGTGCGTCGTGTCTTGATAGGTACAGCGAACAACAATATACCCTTCCGCTGAGTGGAAGTCCACCGACAACGAATGCAGGTATTTTGCGGCTGCATGTTCCCGATCCCAAAGCTTAGGATCGTAACGCTTAGCCAATTCAAACACAAACGCGTACGCTGGTTTCAAATGGCGGCGGAATGCATTGAATGTTACCTGGTTCTTAATGGCCTTCGCATCTAGCGTAATCAGTGCTAACTGGCCAACTGCCCCCGCTAACGTTTTGACAACAAATGCGGGATTGTCTAACTTAACGACAATCACACCGCGTAAGTGACGAGCAAACATATCGGCATTACGCAACTGTGCGGCACTGGCGTTACGGGCTGGGCGGACAGTATCTACATCTGCCGTAGTTTCTACCCAAGGATCCTGGTCCCAAGTAGGGATCTTTTGGTTATCCGCAACAGCATCTGCAAGTGGTATATCTAACATTTTTATTATTCCTTTTTTAAATGATTAACTCCTACCCACAAAGTTAGGTAGTACAGTATAAATTGATTGGTTGTTACACTAAGGTAATATACGCCTGAAAAACATTGGAACGGCATAGACTGGAGCCCGAAGGCTCCAGTCGTAGCGGATCGTTACAGTTACGCGTAAGTTGCAATGGCTGCTCGGCAGTATGCCAAAATAGACCGTGATGTAGAAACGTGCATTTTACCCAACGCAATCATAGGCATTGCATACAGGTATTGGTTTGTTTTACCAAAATACCGTTCTAACGTATCCAGGGCGCTACGCTCTTGCCCACTGACGCGGTCTTTGCGGAAGATAGCCATTTCATCACTAGCCATCTTTTCCAATTGACCACTTATCTCTTTCCGATGCTTAAACTCTTTTGAACCATCGATCACCAGGCTCAACAGTGTTTCCAACTCGGCAAGTGTAGGGGTGGGCACGTCTGCAGACTCACCCAATTGTACTTTCTCGTCAGTGACGATTGAAAAGTTAGCTTTGGTCAACATGCGTGAATTGGCATCCTCCAGTGAACGGATAATTAACAGTGAACGATCCCCCGACAGTGGCTTAGCTTTATTGCTGTCACTCACGTCTTTCAGTAGAGTATCAAAAGCTTGACCAACGCTTTTCATAGCGTCATCAACCGCTAGGGCGCGATCACCGCTGCCATTACGTCGAAGGTGGTCAACCACATTTGGGATTACTTCACCCCATGCCCAGTTACCCCATGCACGATTGATGGCAAACGCGCTACCAGTCATAATGCCGCCAAACAAATTAACCCACATAAAGAAGCGCAAAAAGGAACGCACGCCTTCTGCTACGGAGTCCGTGGTGCTGGCTGTATCGCGATACGCTTTCAACAGTGCTTTGTAGTAGTCTTTAAAGTAGCCAGGCATTTTACTGTTCAACCGTTCTTCGGTTTCCATCAATGCCTTAAAGCCAGTCATGATGCTTTTAGCATCGGCTTTACCGTTACACTGCAGCGTCTGTAATGCCCCTGCACGGAACGTAGCCTGCTTAGATTGCATACCGCGCATGCCCCGAACCGTCCCCAAAAGGACAGTGGCATCACCAGAAAGCGTTTCCAGTGCAGTAGCAGAATACGCCCACCAGTCTGCAAACGCTTTACCACCACGATTCATCAAGTTATGCTGACCAGTAACAATATCCTTAATAACCCCTTCCATAGAGGTTTGAAACTCTGCATCCGACATAAGGGTAATGGATTCCAAACTAACATTACCCTGGAAGTGCTTATCAAAAATCTCATCCAATTGATGACTGGCCAGCACACTTTCAATAGCAACTGTCAACGCTTTACGATCCAGGTTCATTACACGCAATGATTCCACTGCTGCAATAACATCACTAGCAACTTCAGCAGCGTCATGAATGTCCAATACCACTTCAGCCTTTTCATCCGCTGTCGTTATTGCATCATTCACTGCCGTAACAGTATTAATGTCCTGTACCGCGTTTGCACCGCCAATTACCAATCCCGTTTGAGCTGGAGTAGGAGGAGGCAACAATGCATCCGCAACCGTTTGTACATCCAGTTGCATAGTTTCCAAGGACAGTGCAGTTCTTAAATTCATTACAGTCACTCCAACTCAATCAAAAAAAAAGTTAGCATGCCACTAGCACGCCTAACCATTACCATCTGAATACTGGTTACGATACATAGATTAAACCATCCATTTCCAAATTTTGGATTTTTTTATAGTAGGTACTAGCTATTACCCTAGTGTAGAGTGTGTTATGTACACACTCTAATAGGTTACTAGTCTATCTCTCTAGTAGTAAATAGGATAGTGTTCCACCTCCCTTCCGGTAGGCAGAACACACACACACTAAACCCCCCTCCCCATACCCTCCCCCCTCCAGTAAATAATTACCAGAGGAGAGAATAACGGTGAGTATTCATTGGACGTTATGGGACAATTAGTCTCCTATCGCACGATCATTAGCCGTGCGATAGGCATGTACGAGAGGTACTATCCCATACGCTAAAGCCCTGAAACTATCGAACCCGCGGCCAGACTCTAGGGCGTGTGGAACCTTCACCTGATACGTACAACCCATGTAGACCACACGCACGCACGTACGTGCGTACATTTGCATCGTAGCCGTTGAGTCCAGCTCACCATCAATCTGGTGATAGACGTAAGCTGCAATGCCACTGCCAAAACCAAAGGCATACTGATCCTTCCCGTACAGCGTAATACGGGAACCACGGCATCCGCTGGATACCACTTCCCCCTCACCACTTCTGTGGAGAACTTCGGCCACGTAGCTGATGGGGTCTAGTACGGGGAGTGGTTCAATGGCATCTGCTGCCCGCCAGTACTGCCAGATATCCTTACGCAGGTGGAAGTTTACCAGCTGATAGCAATCATCGACTGCAATGACACCCGCTGGTGCCTTAACCCTCGGGTTAAGACAAGGGGCGATAGTACAGACGGGGGAAGTATCCCCAACCATGGTGAGGTCCATACCGTCGTACTGTATGTCCCCCATTACTTCGATTACTGTAGGGTCGAACCAGGTTTCAAACCGCAACTGACGTTGCGTATGTTCTAGCATAGCGGCATCGCTATATTCCTGTACGGTTCTTACAAATGATGCGCGTGCAATATTCATTTTAAAACTCCTTAGCCGTCTTCAGGATTGAAGGGTTGGCGTTGTTTAATTAAGTATGGGACCAGAAGGTATCTGATTATCCACTATGATGTTGTATACTTGAAATGTTCTACATTACTACTTTTTGTGGTTGATTCTGTGTATCTAAGCCCTTGAGGATTCCACCATGGTGGCGAGCATCAAAAGCATTATGGACCAACATGGGTCTAACGTTAAGATCACGCCAGCCTTTTTGAAGCGTGTCCATCAGTACAGAGTTCACTTCGCTAATAAAAACGAAGACCATGCCCGCTTCTTTGGCGGTAACCTGTACGGCGTATACCCAGTTCGCTTCTTGACCTCCGATCGGTTAGAGTGGACAGATGAAATCATGCAGTTGGACGAATACGCCGTTCGACAAGATATCGTTAAACTGCCTGACATTAAAGAACAATGGGTTCGTGTTACTGACACCATGAACGTTAGCTGCATGTGGTTGTTGCACAAGATCCATAACGACAATAGCTTAAGTCATGTCGTTAAAGAACAGGCAATGGTAGATGTGCTGTTGGTATTCCAATATAAGCTACTAACCAGCCTCATGACGCATTACTTCAAGTACCCAACAGATGAAGCCACTGCTCTAGCCCTTTACGCCTCTCTATCGAAGAAATTCGCATTGAAGCAGCATGGGACATGGCAACGTATGTTGGAAGCACGCTGTATGGACATCATTGACAAAAGCTCCATTCACTATCGAACCATTGAACGGTTTGATGATGACGTAGCAATCGTCAACATGATTACTGATATCCAAGGCCGCTTACGAGCAGTGATGAAGAAACTCTATCTGGTCTTCATTCGAATCCGTGAAACTAATGCACGCATCCTATCCACCAGCGGTACCGTAGAAGTGGAAGGTAAGATGGTTGTAAAGGACATGGCGCGAAACATGACCAAATACAAACGTTACCTAAACGATGTGATGCTCGATCGCAATCGATTCATTAAAAATGAATTGGTGGTGGTGATTGGATCGGCAATGCACACGTTGCCAGAGAAGCTATTGTCAGAAACCCTGGAATACATCACTGTAACCGCCGGAACGGCCCAAGGTAAGGTGATCGACCAGTTGGCTGATGAAACCCTACTCCATGCGTTTAACTTCCTTATAAAGGACCGTGCAGCGTTTGAGCGCAGTAATGACATTACCGCACTCATTACCAAGTTACGCGCTATCTACATGAGTTCTCGTTCTACCGACCCATCGTTAATGCTGATGCGTGAGCTTTCAGAAAAGATCGTGCTTAAAGCAGTGAAGACACGCAATCCTTCTACGGTTGCTTCCACCCGAACCGGTCTTTGTCTGTACCTGGTACTGCGCACCTTTGCCATGAAACACTATGGTTAAATTTGCATTATATATGAGCTATATGCTCACATTGGTATGCATTGACTGGACTTCGGATGGGGAGTCGTGCAGCGGGACATTCAGCTATCGCGTTATCCTTGGCGCATAAGCTTCCTGCGATTGTTACCCGCGTGCCGTATCATGCAGGCCTCTAAAACACTGGGAGTCAGCGCCCAGTGTTTTATGCCGTCTCACCAATCGCTTTACGACACTGCTTACACTCCCACTTGTGTCGTGGAAGAAAATCTCCCTTTTCGTATCGACGTAAGCGATGTGACATATTTGAACACAGCAGTGGGTTTGGACGATCCAGATCTTTCACTAGCTCAGTTAGATTTTCCACTAACCGCTCCAGACGTTCTTTCTTAGCCTTGCGGTGTTCTTTTCTTTCACGCTTTTCTACCTTTGCACGGGCTTCAAGCTTGATTTCGCCCTCCCGTTTTGCATTACGATTTACTTTTCGCATGATTAAATCCGTGAATGTTTAATTACATAAAACATAAGGCCCCTCCCTTCGGGGTGGGGCCTATGCCGCCTTACGACTGTGCTACCACTTCCAATAAACCACTGTACATTGGCATAAACCCTACCAATGGCTTTTCGCCGCCGTCACTAACCGTAAACACCATCACGACACAGTCCAACATACAACCGTCCGATTTTCTGGTTAGTTGTAATTGCTGCTCTGCCGACAATGGCCCGTGATACACCATTACCTCATTGGCATAATGGTCACCACCGATGTAGCGTTTACGAACTATATCGCCGGACTGTAGCTTTACCGTTGTTCCGGTAACCACTGCCTCGTACGCTTTCAATGCACGTGTAACGAGACTAGTAGGTTCACCGGGGACATCTCGGGCATGGACTGGAGTCTCCACCTTTTCGGCTGTGTTTGTAGTAAAGTAATCTGGATCAGTTACTGGGTCAGCTTTGACTTGGGGTGGGTGGTTGAGAATATCCAAGTAGATGCCCGTTTGCCCTAGCTGCGGGCAATTAAACCGTTGGACTTCATGGTGGTTCTGGTCGTCTATGTAGGCCATGCGCATAGTCCACTGGCGGGTATCAATAGTACCCTCCACTGAAAACTGCAAGGCGTCGATATTAACCTCCAGTTTATCGGACACCGGTGATTGAACGCGGTTAGTGTATACCCCGCGGTAACACTGCGGCGGGGTTAGTTTCTGACATAGGTTTTCATAGTTAGCGTAGGTGACTCGCGTAAAACCTTGATTTACTAACCCGTAAATCCACCACGCAGGATCATAGACCTGGAACTCGTTTACCTCGCCGTTTTTGTTGCGATAGCAGATGCGCTCAACCCCCTCGGCGTTCTTTTCCACTTCCAGTACCAGTGAATCTGCCACGGGTAATGCTACCGGGTTAGTCGTCGGTACGATAAAATAAACGTACCCTGCGTTAATTAACGATATCAGACTGTGTGCATTCTTTGGCTTAAACAAAGTCAGTGTATGTCCCAGCACTTTGTATGGGTTGCTTGGTACTTTTTCGTTTGACATGATATTATCCTTTATTGCATGCGGGTTGAATTTCACTGGTGGCGTACGGGAAGAAATAGTAATCTTCCGGCTGAGCTGGATCGAATGCCATGAGGATACAATCGCAGATGGTAGGCGATACTTCTTTAAACGAACCCGACTGGACATCGCGTTCTTCACCCATATGCAACATTCGATGAAAAATGTACACCTTATTTTTGAACAAGCCTTTGCGCTGGACTCGGTCAATGACAACATTGCCCGCTTGAAAACTGTAACGTACAGTTTCTAAGCGATACGCCATGATCGCAGCACTGATGTCGGCGTCGCTGGGTGTGGTCGGTGGGGTTAGCATTGGCTCATCCATCGGTACTGTTTTGGGATGGTCGATGGTCACCGTAACTGGCTCAACTGAAGGTTCGGCTACCGTTTCCGCAGTTACCTCAACTTGCGGTTGATCTTTGAGGAGCCAGAGTGGGTATGGTTTTACTGGCTGCATTGTTACGACATTACGGCTTGCGTCCTCGTCTTTTTCCAAATAACACATACTTGGCTTGATGTCGAACTCCCACGCGGGCACATCCTTGACACGCGTTTTCAAACTATGTTCCGATGGAGCGATAGTAACTTCGCCACGATTATATCGACAATACAGTCTTTTAATCACACCGTCTTCAGTATACTCAATTCGAGGCTTGCGCGTAAAAGTTAATGGTCGCGTGGTATCAACTCCCGACACGCTGATTACATAGCCGGCTAAAACCTTTTCAACCAATGCATTGTAATTGAAGCGCGTAAGGAGAGTCGTGTTTTCATCAAAGAACTGAACGTACCACTTAGCATTGGTAGTTTGCAGATATTCTATTGGTACCGGCATACCTCCCTGTTCACTAACAGCTAACATGCTCTCAGTGCGCGGCAACATTACATGTGGAGTATCGGCTACCAATACCAGGTTGCCACGATTAATTTTTTTGGTATCTGTCTGCGAGTCTATTTTACACCAGACTCGACCCAGGTATCCAGCCATTACCATAGATCGAATTATATCGATGCTATCGACGGTAATTTGATGTGGAACTTTGAACGCTAACCTTTTTGTTTCTAACATTGTGCTCTCCAGACTTTAACCGCAACGCGGCATAAAGCCCCGGTGTTACCCGGGGTGTGGTTATGTGGTGGTGTTACGAAATTCAAAGTACCCATGGTATTTTTCGTGTAGCAGCGCTAACCTTGGTCGGTGATGCTTGAACGACGACAATCCGTACAGCCGCCCCAATGCACGTACGCGGCGTACGTTATCGCTATGCTCTTTTCGAATTGCAATGGCTGATAGCACTGTAACCAACGCTACCAGTCCCTCAAACACTTGCAGGGTTTGTTTTGAATCGATGAATAGCCACACTACCACCAACGCTAACAAACTCAGCAGTATGTAGCTAACACCAGCAATCATTGTGCGGTTACGCGGCGTCACTACGTGAATGAAAGCTTCCACGTCTACTTTGCCATCATCGCCACAGAAATAGAGAACCTCTTCTTCTGTAAGACACCCTTCCAGGTGCCGGCGTATTCTGGAGGATATCCAAAACGTATTGTCAGATTTATTTTCACGTGACATGAGGTCACTCCCTTTTTATTAATACTAGCTGCAGTATAGCGTATGTAGTCCTGTGAAGGAATACTGCCATACTAAAAAAAAGGGGATCCGAAGACCCCCCTGTTTTGCCTATGCCATTGCAGGACCGCTTCCATGTGGCGTCCCTTTAATGTCCATGACAATTGGACCATCTTCGCCAAAAGGCTTCCAATCCTTAGCAGGCGCTTCCGCCTCTGCAGGGGTGGTAGCTTCTTTAACAGCAGCTTTTGAAAGATCCATTCCTGCCACGCTGATGATGCACTCATCACTCCACCCGAGTTTCAGGTGACGACGCAGTACCTCGCCTGCGTAGACGTAGGTTGTCTCTAACCGCCCAGCGGGCAGAATAGCCTCTGGAATTACCAGAGAGTACAACGGCAGCATTTTGCTACTGGTGTAGAAGGATATCATCACATCCGTCTCGCTAACTGCAATGCCGTCAGTGTAGCGCTTTACGCTACCGTCTGCTAGTCCATCTCGAAGACGACTTTCAAATAACTTACCCTGCACAGCGGTGGCCGTGACTGCAGCAACTAGGCCACCTACAAAGGTCCCAAGAAATACTTTTAACATGATGATGCTCCTAGCCAGAATGGCTTTAGGTATGACTGCCAGAAGGGAATCCTCTAACTAATCACTATGGTTTTATGTACCTGAGATTTCATGCAATCATGCGAAATAGAGCCCCTCCCCGTAGGGAGGGGCTTATGTCGTCATTACCGCACACCAACATTTCGTTCTATAGACGTATCTAATACCACATCGCCCATCAACCGATCGGCAATGTGTTTTTGCAATTTAGCTTTGTTTGTTTCACTTAATTCATCGTAGGCACTATCAAACAGAAACGACTCATACTCGTAACTGCCATTTAGTTTGGTGATGTAGGTAATCTCCGTACAGTCACGTTGCTTACAATGCGTGGGAGTCATTTCACCAACAACGACGTGGTTCTCAATAAAGCGACCAGGGTTAAAACGCAGTCCCAGCGCCAGCAGTCCCAGGACTATAATTATTAATACAAATAGCCAGACCAAGGGCATTTCGATTTCAGTGCGTTTAGCTTCAGACATTTCTAAAGTTCCTTCTTTAAAGGGTTAAAGGTATAAATGTTGTGCATGCAGTTGTTTATTCCAAAGTCGATGCAGACTTAGCCCATCGCATCCTGCTGATTTCAGAATTTCAGGATTTATATCTAATGTCCAAATTGGCTTTGTGGCTGTGGGGACATCACGTTGTGAAACGGACATCCATAGGACATCGGGTTTTAGTCTCCAACGATACTGCATAAACATCTCCATGTAACACATAGGGGTCATCTAATTAGTAATATGTAGTTGAAATAACCTAGAGACGATATGCAGTATTCCTATATTAATGTCAATTATATACGTATACATTGAGTTTGTAGCTATGTTACTATTTGAAGCTGACTATGCAAAGTTTCCGACTTGCATCATTGATACGAAAACTAAAAACAAATCCTTTCTGCGATTAGCGGAACTCTATCGAAAGATGGGCATCAAGAATGCATATTTCCATTTGACACTTATGCAGCCAGCGTTACAAGGGGTAGATCCATTCGATCCGAACCTGACCCACGACCAGAAAACAATGATTGGCGTTGAGTGTCGATATAACCCATGGTACTTTTTCCGTGAGGTGTTACGCATTCCGCCACAGTCCGGGCAATGGCCAGTTCCCTTTAGAGCTAACCGTGGAAACATTGCCATGTTTTGGTTGTTCTTTAACCACATTGACATGTGCTTGATCCAACCCCGCCAGACGGGTAAGTCAGTATCTGCGGATGGTCTCGATACGTACATCCTGCACATCGGTGCCGTGAATACCCGTGTCAACCTATTGACTAAGGATGATACACTGCGAGTCGGTAACGTAGAGCGTTTAAAGGCTATTCGCGACCTACTACCACCATACCTCAATCCGTTTACCAAAAAAGATTCCGATAACAAAATGGAATTGACGTGTGCCAAGTTGAACAATCGACTGACTACCGCTGTGGCACAGAAATCTGAAAACGAAGCACTCAAGATTGGTCGTGGACTTACATCACCAATATGTTTGATTGACGAAGGCCCCTTTATTGAATTCTTGGACATCATTGTTCCAGCTATGCTTTCATCTGGTAACGCTGCCCGTGACGAAGCGGCTGCTTCCGGTGCACTGTACGGTAACGTGTTCACCACAACGGCTGGTAAACTGGATACCCGTTCAGGTAAATACGTGTACGGTATGTTAGCCGGTGGCATGAATTGGACAGAGCATCTTTTCGAGAGCGCTAGCGTAGCGGTACTAAAGACAATTGTATCCAAAGCCTCGGGTGACGGTAAGCGTAAACCAATTGTTAACATTACCATGAATCATCGCCAGTTGGGTTACACTGATGAATGGCTGCGTGACAAAATCTTGAACTCAGATTCCACCGGCGAAGCAGCTGACCGAGATTACTTTAACCGTTGGACGGCCGGTGGATTACGTTCTCCATTGCCTACCGCCATTAATGAACTGATTCGACAGTCCCAAAAGGAAATTGCGCACGCTGAGATTACCAGCGATTATTACATGCTCAGATGGTACATTCCATTAGAGCAGATCGCTACGCGAATGGCCACTGGTCGTTTTGTATTAGGGACCGATACCTCTGATGCCGTGGGTAACGATGCGTGTACCATTGTCATACAAGACGTTGATACATTGGAAGTCATCGCCGCAGCTAACATTAACGAAGCGAACTTGATTCGTCTCTCGTCCTTTGTAGCAGACCTAATGATTCGATATCCAAATGTTACCATGATACCAGAACGTCGTGGATCAGGGCAAACGTTTATTGATACACTGCTGATTCGCTTACCAGCGGCCGGCATTGATCCATTCAAACGGATATTCAACGTAATCGTGGATGAGGCTGATGTCCGACGTGAAGAGTTCAAAGAAATCCAAATGGACATGTCCAGGCGCACGACTGGTTTCTACGATGCCCGCAAGAAATACTTTGGTTTTGTAACGGCAGGGAGTGGGAAGTTCTCACGCACCACGCTCTACACCGATACGCTCTTGCAGGCCGCCAAACTCGGTGGGCGCTGTGTACACGACAAAGCATTGATTGATGAAATCACCACCCTGATGGTTAAGAATGATCGCATTGACCATACCAGCAGTGGCCACGATGACATGGTTATTGCCTGGATGCTCAACTGTTGGTTATTGATGAAGGGTAAGAACCTGAAACACTACGGCATTGATCGCGTAATGACCAACATTCGAGAGTTCCACAGCGAAGAACGTGAACGCGATGGTTATGATCCGTACACCGAACAGCTGAAAGAGGAGCAACGTCGTACCCGTGAAGTAATTGATGAGCTGTTAGCGGAACTGCGCACGTGTCCAGACGAATACGTAGCAATGAAGCTGGAAGCACGCATCAAACAATTTGACGCACGGCTGGGCGATCACTATGATGGAGAGGCATCCATCGACGCCATTATCCGTGAAGCGGGCAATCAGCGTACGAAGCGTGTGCGTGAAGGCATGCGGTCTCGTACCAGCGGCAATAGCCCTCTCAGCAGCATGCACCGCCAAGGTGCTTATCGGCAGTTTAGACAACCTCAGAAAACCGGAGTTAGTTATGTTTAAATGGATTAAACGCCATGTTCATGTGGACACTGTTTTTGACATCGTCATGGTAAAAACAAATACACACATTTTCGTTCTATCATGGAACGGGTTTGAGGTGGTGAAAATTAACACAAAAGACAATAAGCTTCCGTAATAATTTGAGGGACGCAGTCGCTAGCGTTAAAGTCAACACAGTCATGGAGTCACTATGACTCTCTATTTGAAGACATTGGCCAGCGGCGTCTACTCGTGGTTCGTCGGGAGGGCGAGCGTCGAGTCGGTCATGGAACCAAGACGCTTTCAACAAAACTTCGAACTTAAAAAACCAGTAAACGGTAAGGGTACTCTGTTCTTAAAAGTATTCTGCTTTCGCATTGTTCACACGGTGCGATTTACGCGTTGGTACGTGCCGACCAGCAAGTACTACAGTTATAAAGTCGAGGTTTACTACGTACAAGGGTCAGACGTAACGGAACTACCGATAGCCCACTATCCGCAGGTTACACCAGTTTGGTTGAATGATACAAACTATCCTTTTTTGATCGCAGTCACGGCGTATCTGGACGCGATTATGAAAGGCGAGTCGATCGGAAAACCAATGCCTGGTGTGTGACGGTTTGATGCCCCAGGGCCACCCCTGGGGCATTATGCCTTGATAGTCGAGGATTGCATGTATAGAAATTTACTTACGAAGTTGCAATGGCTTGAAGCAGAAACAAATATCACTACCACGCCAGATACATGGTTAGACGATTGTGTGCACACCTTTGATGGTTATTGTCAACGACTCTATGGCAGTATCGTAGCTGATGGGATAGAAAAATTATATTTAGCCCGAGGACATGCAAACATCGCATTAGTGGATTTACTGTACCACACGGGGTATTCCACACTCCAATATCCAATCCAACATCTGGTAATTGCTACTGGAAAAGGATTGATTCCAATTCCTTCTCCCTTTGGCAGTCAGCTGTTAAAACGGTTACCTGAATGGAGAGATGTAAAACCAGTTATACCAATTTAAGGAGGTGACATGAAACGATCAACCATGGCATTTGTACTACTAATGCCGCTACTGGGACTCCTGCCTTTATCAGCAGCGTTCCTATCCAAGACAGGGCTGGGAGAGCAGTTAGCTGCGGAATCAATCATTGTCACCAGTTCCCCAACGTACGTGAACTCTGAGGATTTACAATCGCGCGGTGAACCCGATGCGACCGAGGCAATTGCCGGTACGGTTATCCAAGTAGCGCGCGCTGCCATTACTGAAGATCCTACATGGCTTGGATTGTTTGGTGCGTTCAATACCGCCGCTACCGGTTGGTTTGCAATGTTCTTGCGCAGGCGTGAGAAAGTAGATGAGAAAGTTAAGATTATCCGAGACGAGATCGGTGATCTTTCTTACATGCCTACCAAAGAATTTGTAATCCTACTCTTTAAGTCCATTACGAGTTGGCGCGAGTTTAATCGTTTATTGTTTCGAACTAATCGACAATATTCCGTGTACGGATTCTCCCATGTCTCACTGGTTCCAAAAGGAGCTGGGCGACCGATGCAGTGGTTAGATCGCACAAATCGATCCGCTGGGTGGATTTTAGAAGCAATGCAGTCTCCAACTACTGAGTGGTTATCAAAAGAACGCTCTTTAACCGCTCTAACACGCGCGTGGTCAATCGATCGTGCTAAAGCGGTATGGTTCATGCAAGATGACGATGGAACGGCCAGGTGCGATTATAAAGAATGGCTTGCTAATGGCGACTGGCGCAGTGATCCTTCACGGGTGACTGATCCAAACAAGCTTATTCAGGACATGGCTCCTTCCGAGTTTGCTGTATCGTTTGTATTTCAAATGAACGATACACGCCAGGAAACGTTTACGCTGTTGGGTAATTTTGTCGACGTTCCAGAAACCTTGGAACAGTGGGAGGAATTGATCATGGCCTTTAAGCACGAAAACAAGTTAGTACTTAAAGAAGCTATTTTACTTTCTGCCCTAGCAATACACCGTACGGTTGACTGACATAAAGCCCCTCCCCGAAGGGAGGGGTCTATGCCGTTATAGCACGTACTCGATTGGCATTGGTGCCACACCCAATTCCAGATCAGAACCACCAGCCCGACGGAAGAACTCCAACCGTACCGATCGTCCTTGAATTGGCTGAGCCGTAATCAAGTCTTGCAGTAGATTGTAGTTACCGATCGGGATTTCACGCACCCAACTGCTGCCTACGCGCAGTCTGAAATGTGTGGGGTCTGGTGCAAGCCCTTCAATGCCTGGGGCAAAGAGTGGCTCAATCTTTCTGAACACTTCCGTGATAAAGTCACTGAATGTCGCAATGCCATTCCCAACGTTTACCATGTACATGCCCGGTGTAGCAGAGGGACCTGCTGCGGCTTTCAAGGTAGTGCCGTAGTTTACACCATCGGTGTATTCGATCTTGTAGTAACCGGATACACCTACGGACGTTCCTTGAGCCAGTAGCGTAATTGCCAATGTCTCAACGTAACGATAGAAATTGAAGCTGGCCCCAATCTCGTGTAAGTTAACGGCAACTGTCAGCGGCTGGCGCGCATTCAACGATAGTCCATTGAACGGTGTTGAGCCAGTCGCGTACTCGGTGTACGGCGTAACGTTGTAGATCACATCGCGTTCGAGGTTATACAGGTACCAGTCCAGTTCCCATTTAACGCTTGGAGCACCACGCCATTCAGGCACAGCAAACAGTTTTACACTGTACACTCCTTGCGCTTCGACGGTTGTAATCGTGTAGGGTTCGACCATGAAACGATCAGCACCCACTGACTGGTTAGCAAACGAGTACTCGTTCGATGTCATGTGGTACACCAACACCAATGGCTTACGCTGTCCAACTGTGGTGGCAATGTACGATTCCATACCCTGCAGTTCAAAACGTGTACCGTCAATCGGTAATACGACGTTAGTGCCATCGCTGTAACGCACCTTACCCATCAACTGGCCAGACTGAACAACCATGTTCAATGGATATTCCAGTAGGTGGTTATCGGTAGGCGACATGAACGGCGTAATGATCTCAATGCTCACCACGTACTTCTTAGAAGCATCGGTCGTGCGAATGAAATCAGTGTTTACCGTGATCAGCTTTGAAGCAGAGATCGGCGCTCCAGCTGAACTGTATACTACCGCCGTGACAATCTCTCCATCCGACAACTGTTCAGTCATGACAAACTGTGCAGGTGTACGAACTGCATAGTTCGCTCCATTCACAGTCTGCACTAAGTTCAGTGGAATGTTTTCTGATACCATCACGCCACCTGGATTCAGGATAGCTGAAACGACGGTACCGGTATTCCCTGTGTCAGTGCCTTTAAATAGCTTGATGTGATCTGCGTTAACTGCGTAGATTTTCAAACGAGCATCGAACGATGCATTAAAAGGAACTGTCTCACTGTTCAGATAAACACGGTAGGATTGGCTCACAGGACCAGGGCCAGTACCTAACAGCTCATCTTCTTGCAGTAACCCACCAGTTTGGTTATTGATGTCCTGTGGAATCAACGTCGAGATGCCAGTGGTGTAATCAACGTCAGTAACACGGAACGTGCCCTGTTGCCAATCCCACACAGCGTCATTGACGTTAGGCACGTAGGCTTGTTCTTCGGTGCCTGCTGGTCCTACGTAAATTTGAGGCAAGCCCCAAACGCGGAATCCGCGGTTTTGATCGATAATGCGAGTTGGCATAATCAGGTTCCTATAATTTGCACATAGGGTGAAAGATCGACTTTGTTACCCAAGTACTGCTGGATAACCCGTTCCATAAAGGCGTACTGACGCTGGTTGAGTGTCATGTTAGTCAGATACTGGTGCGGGGCAATGGCCACGTAGTTGGCGTTTGCATTCTGAACACATGGATCAAAGTCCAATAGATATTCATAATCGCTTAACCAGTTTTGAATGTCCAAGTTGTCATACGGTGCATCCAATTGACCATTATTCAAAAACCCAATATTCAGGGCGTGGATAACGCCAGAGCAGAACGGACTGTAAACTGCCCAGCGATCGCCCACAATTACCTCTTGGGCTGGCACGGGAGAAGGCAACCGTAGGTCCAGATAGTCTTGCACCACGGCATCAATGGCTAGCGAGGCATTATGGTACTCGATTGTTGTAGTCTCAGTGTAAGGTTCCACTTGGTTAATGTAATCCGTGATGACATACGGACGACCATCTGTTACTAGTGGCCCAGTCCCATCTTCAGCAAACCGAACTTGACTGCGACGCATTAAGCGATCGGCTACCAAGATACGAATATTGCGGTCGTTGCGGATGTCGTAGCTGCCGTTTACCGAAAGAATGCCACCGCGCACAAAACCAACTTCACGCGGTAGGTAACGCTGTCCAGTAATTGGATCACAGTGACCCATCGTGCGTACGGTCACCACTAATCCTTGCGCAGGCGTACGTTCGGGCTTACGGGTAATTACAATCCGAGGCCACACTACGTAGTAGTCCACTGTTTCAATTAGTGGAACGTTATCCATGAATACATCCAACGTAGCTGGCTGTAGGGACATGATGTCATTGGCAGACACAGCGTCGGTGCGTGGATACGCTCCACCAGCCCATACCCTGGAGACAGCATTCACACTGAACCGAACAAAGCCTGGATAGGTTTCTAAGTTCAGTGGTGGATTGTAAATGTGAACCTGTCCAGCAATCTTTACACACGGATAAAGACCCGAGGCAATGAGTGTGACATGATCCCATTCGATCCGTGGCGTGGAGTTACCAGGAATGCCGTTGGGGTAGTAGGTGTACAGTGCACTGGTATCGGTTACATCTTCCCAGAAGTAAGACGGTGACCCGCCTACAATCGGAGTGAGATAGCAACGGAAACCAAAATGCTTCAGGTCATGATTAACAACCGTCATGTCCATGTACTGCCCAGCGTTAGAATTGATCGTACCGTGAAACACTTCTGCTGTGACGGCAGTGCTGTAACCTGCTGGTAATGGAATGGTTGTGCTGGTGCCGGTATTTACAAACGAGCCCAACAGCGTGCCAGCGCCGTTATACAGAAACACAGAGCGCTTTCCGCCACCCCCTGGATGGGGAATAGCCAATGCAGGGGCAACGTCTACAAACCGCGCACTGCCTGCTCCATAAACGTCACACAGGTTTCGATTCATAATTCGAGTTGCAGTATTGTAACCATAAGCTGCTGTAACGTTGTCTAGATCGTTCTCGACTTCCTGCACTGACTGCCGCATGATTTGCGTGTAGGCGGATGCTTCCAATTCAGCGGCTCGCCATTCAGGAATCAATGCATCTACGCCAGACATGGCACCAACAATCTGTTGTTCAGTCAGTCGGTACAGCTCTTCGATGCGGGAATGCTGATGCACTAACCCACGCTTCAAACCACCTTGACGAATCACCAACATGATCTCGACTTCGTAAATGTTATCCCACAGGTCGTGATAGTTAATCATTGAGGTGATCAGCGATGCTTTTATGGCGTACGTGTTATGGGTTAAGTTTCGCAACTCCGAACCCGTTAGACGATTGGCGTAGATCCCTTTCCAATAATTAGGTTTGGCAGGATCGTAACGTTTGATCAAATAGACGTCTATGTCATCCGCATAATCGATGGTGTCCATAACGCGACCACCAAACAATATATACTTGGACTCCCCAGCATCCAGGGTAGATTCAAACGTAACCAAATCAGATACCTTAAAGAACTTAGTGCTCTTTACGGAATCGTCGTACACGTAGGTCAGTTGACGGTTAGTAAATTCTGGCAAGAAAGGTACACTGGGTGAGAGTGCAAATCCGTCTAGGTTAAATATCCCCAGACCCTGGGTAGCATGACTGCTGGCAATTGCATTAGCATCTTGCTTGAGCAGTTGCCACTCAGCCGCTGTGGTAATTCGTCGAGAAATTGCAGATACCGGTTTAACGCCACCATCAACGCCAGTCAAAAACTCATCACTGGTGTACCAGGCGTTAGTGTAGAAACGGATGTTGATTGAACTGTTGTCCAAATCCGCTGGTACTGGGTTACCACCAACAATCGTTTGGCCGTAATCGCATGATGGGATATGCTGTATAGCCAACAATATATTTTTGTTAGCACCCACTCGGATGTAAGCAGTTCGCAGTGGAACACGTGTACCGTTTTCCAATACGATGTCGATCATGACATTGTAGCTTCCCATGACCCCAATGACGCTAATCCAGGTCTCTGGTACATCAGTGATGTTTAGCAATGATGGCGGCAATTGTCCAATGTGGTATACGTGGAAATAGCGATTTGTTGCAGTTGGTGGTAATCCAGGTACGGGCACTTCCTCCCACCCTACCGTAGCAAGGTTTTGCGTCCCACCATCTAAGGTGAGACGCGCGGGTTGGATAATCGCCTGCCTATCCTGAATAGGCTCGCACCAAATGTTTTTCAGTGCGTGATCGATCAGATAGGACTCCATCGTTTATCTCCCGTGGAGGTTAATGAACCGGCAAATGCCACACTTGGTGTATGAAATCTTTGGCAGCATCGGCCTTGTCATAGACCTTAACCAGTTTGCCTAGACCCGTGTCTTTGTACCCACGCTCACCAATAGCCATGGTTAACATGCCTAAATATGTGGCAGGATGTTCAATTGCCACCTGAACCAATTCATTACGATTGGAACCAAACCAGCTTCCAGCGTACATGATGTTGTAAAGGAGTGCTGCGTTCATCGTATCAAAACGAGCAGAACCGCCGTACTCACGCAACATCTTTACGAGTCCATGGATGCCACCGCCCACTGGGCCAACTTCATCCATTACACGCAGAATTTCTTCAATCTTCAGATAGGTTGCACGGCTGAGCTTAGTTGCCATTTGGGTCTTCTGACGCTCTTCCAATTCGCTCACTTCATTGTCATCGGTGAACAGAGTCAGATAGTAAATGCCTACCAGAATAGTCAGACGAATCTGTGCTTCCGGCGTTAATGCCAAACGACGACCCAGTGCATCAGAAATCCAACGAATGAATACTGTGATGTGGATGTTGCTTAGAGCCAGCAATGCTTCCGGACCCATGCGATCCGCAGCTGCTTCAATGATCGCGCGGTTGCGCAATGTACCGTAATCCAGGTTAGCAGTGATAACCTCAGTACCGTTTGGCATCATGCGCATGAAGTTACGCGCATCGATAACAATCAATTCCTTACCCTCTGGCTTAATACGCAGTGGGTGAGCAAATGCTGGGATATCGACAGGACCAGGCTTGAGCACTAAAACGTTTGGAATAGGTTCTTCCGTACGTGGATGCACGAGCATCATCAGCTGCGAGTCAGAGGATGTTTGATAATTGATGTAATACCGTTCCAGTGGCCCAACGACCTTTTGGATTATGTGGTCGCGACATGGTGTTGTATCGTAAGCTGATTTATACACGTTATTCTCCTTCCAGTTTTCACAACATGACAGAAATAAGATAGGGCTTACAGATAAGCCTAAACTGTTATGATGTGTGTTGGTTTAGCCCATTCACATAGAATCGCACTTAATGCGTAATAAGGAGCCCGCTCAATGGCCGTTTTGAAAGCAACTCCGAAAGGATATCTCCAGGGTATTCAGGATCTGTCCCGGCGTGCTCCGGTTTCAGAACCGGAACAGATCCCGCAGCATCTTCCACATTTGTTCCTGTTTACGGAACGTGGTCCGACTGAACCCCACCTTGTTTCTGGTGCGGCTGCTGCCACCCTTTATGGAGCTAAGTCCTTCGACTTAACCCAACGTTTTTCCACTCACCAAACCGTACTCGCACAAGCGATCATGGCCGCTGGTAACAGCGTAATGATTCAACGTGTGATTCCTACCGACTCAGCCGGTCGTGCACTAGCCGGTACTGCACTACTGCGTGTGTCCTTGGAAGTGATCCGTACCCAACTTCCCGTGTACAAGCGTAATCCCGATGGCTCGATCAAGTTGACGTCAACTGGTGAACGCGACGTTGACGCAACCGCTGCGCCAATCGAAGGTTACCGTGGTGTTCTTTGGACATCAATGACACCGTATCCACTAGCTGCCCAAAAGAAATTTGGTACTGGTGCTGTGATTGCTGGCCGCTCTGGCGCAACTATAGGTTCGGTACCCCTCGTTACGTTGTCCACATACGGTGCAGACGCAGAAGCAACTGTGTATCCGTTGTTTGACCTGGAAGTATCTTCTCCTGGTGCATATGGCACAAACATCGGCATGCGCCTTTGGGGTCCAAACAGCAATAGCCAGACGCCTAATGATGCTGCCTACATTGAAAGCGTTCGCGCATTCATGTACCGCTTTGCATTCATCGAGCGCGATAGTGCCATTAGCTCACCTAATCTGTTGACCGATATTGGTGGCGAGCGCAGCAGCGATCTTTGCTTTATTGCTGGTGCAATGGATGGCTTGGGTCGTTCTACTTCAGTGCAAGATAGCCTGGTGCAAAATTACCAGGATGTTGATACTGTCGGTAGCACACCTTTGTACGGACCGTTCAAACGCGTCCATGTGTACGAAAGCAATCTGGAAACCGTGCTGTCAATGTTGACACTTGGCGCTGACGATGGCGTTCCTGACTATCCCGTTGCCCAAGGTGAACGGCAGTTTGACGCTACGTCAATTGCACAAGGCTATGGTCGCACAGTGGACACTGCATTCGGTAACCTGGTAGCAGACAATAAGCACATGTTCAACCTGTTCACAGGTGTGGACCACTACGGCGTGCCTTATGACACGTACACCGTTGAAGACTCCGTTCGCTTTGGCGGCGTAGCTTTCGGCGAAGGTGCTAACCATTACGCAGCAGCCGGCACTGACGGTCTGTCGGCAAGTACTAATGCCACTACCGCACGCATTGAAAACTTTCAGTTGTTCGACAAAGAAGTTGCACGGCAGCTCTCCATCTGGGGCACTGAATCTGAAGTTCCAATGTTGGACGATGCCAAATATCCCGTGTCAGCAGTTTGGGATTCCGGCTTTGCCCTTGAGACCAAGAAGAAATTCTTGATTCCAATGTCGCGTCGTAAAGACATTATCGCTCATTTGTGTACTCAGGAAGTTGGCGGGTATTTGGATCCGAAAGATGAAGATCCACAGACCTGGTCATTGCAACCACAGAACGATGAAAGCGCTGAACAGGCTATTGCCCAACAGTTGCGTCTGGCTGCTGAACTGTATCCAGAATCTGAAGTGTACGGTACACCAGTGTGCCGCGCTATTATCTTCGGACATTCCGGTCAGTTGCTGAACACGCCATGGAAACACACCACTCCGCTCATTGTTGACTTTGCATCGAAAGTTGCAGGCTACATGGGTGCCGGTGACGGTAACTGGGTTAACTCCCAAGCGTTTGACGTGTCTCCTGCAAACCAGATCACCATGTTCCGTACTTCGTCTGTTAACCTTACCTGGAAGACAGATGGCAATTACCACAAGAACTGGGACAACGGCATTATCTTCGTAAAGAACTACGATCGTTCTAGCCTGTTTGTACCAGCCTTCCAAACCGTTTACCCAGATGACACTAGCGTGCTGAATAACTACTTCACCGTAGCGGCCGCGGCGTTCCTGGAAAAGGTAGCTCAGCAAACCTGGCGCGACCTGACTGGCATGTCACTGACAGCAGAGCAGTTCATCGAACGCTCAAATAAGCTAATCGCTAATGCTGTTGCTGGCCGTTTTGATGGTCGATTTGTAATCGTTCCTAATACGTTCATGACAGGGTATGATGAGCAGCGCGGCTTTAGCTGGAGCTGTAACATCGAGCTTTTCGCCCCAACGATGCGTACTGTGGGATCATTCACAATCATCTCCCGCCGTATTGAAGATCTGACAGCGGCCCCTTAAGGGGTCGTTCAGGTCTTTCCCATGAACTGATAAGGAGATAGAGCACATGCCTCGTCCCACAGAACTTCTTGTTAACGGCAAGGGCCATGGTCTCGGCCGCACTGCACCAATGCTGGATCTTGTCAGCGGCGGACAGTTCGGCTGGATGCCCAACATGCCGGCATATGTCAGCAACTCGGCGTACGTTCGCCGTAATCTGATCGTACGTTTGATCGAAGCCCCACTCGCATTCAGCTACCTGCCAGATGCGGCCAAGTGGTACGCCACACTGAAGACACTGATTGAGTTGCATCCACGTACTGTTGAAGGACTGCAAGCCGGTCTGGAAGTGCAGTTCGAAGAGCACGCATTCGGTGGCGCCGGTGAAATACAGTCTGACGTTTCGAAAGTTACCCGTCAGCGCAGCAATCCATCATTTGGTTACGTTGAAAAGTATGGTCGTCCGATCAATGCTTTCTACGCTGGCTGGATTCAATGGCTGCTGCAAGATCCTAATACTGGCGCCCCACTGATCGCTACTCTGGGTAAAGGCGTGCAAACGCTACTGCCAGATGACGTCGGTGCTACCGTCATGTTCATCGAGCCGGATCCTACCTACTCTAAGGTAGACAAAGCCTGGCTGGTAACGAACATGATGCCTAAGGGTGACGGTCCAGTGGAAGGTCGTCGCGACCAAACCTCCGCTGGCAACATGAACGAATTCAATATTGAATTCACAGGCATTTCACAGTACGGCTACGGCGTGAACCAATACGCTCAAAAGTTGCTCGACGAAATGAACTTGACGGGCGCTAATCCGAATGCACGCCCAGCATTCACTACGCAGATTCAGGCTGACATTCAGGCTGCTGCAAACGGTTACGCTGAAGGTATCAAGAACGCCGCTCGCACGGCTGTTTCTGTTTGATCTGAAGGCAAAAAAAAGAGGGAGCCGAAAGGCTCCCTCTTATGCCGCGTGGGCGGGTTAAGACATTGTACTTAAATCTTTCAACATCTGTTGCACTGCTATCTTTGCCATTTCACTGACAGTTGGACTGGGTACCAGTCTAGCACGGATTGGTGCTTGAAACAGTGCCCTGTCAAATATGTACTCGTCGTTTACCCAGTAGTGCCGTACGTAACTTAGTGGGGTGTAGTGGCTAAGCGACAAACGTTCCAAATGTAATCCAGTACTTGGTCAGGTCCCAAGTCAGGGGCTATTAAGTTTGCAGGAATTTGATACAGCATTGCATTCAAGCGAATGATCTCACGGGTGTCATCTAACAGACACGCATTGATCTCACCCACTATCTCATCCATGTTTGCAATGAGTTCCGTATCGATCGCTTTAGTGGCTGCTTGTGCATCCGATACGTTAGTGGCTAGGATCCATGCAATCATGGCTTGCTTTAATACACTGAGTTCCGCTTTTGTTTTGTACACAATAGAACTCCAGGGTTGGGTTAACAAATGCGTTTTTCAACACCATCCAACAATGACATCATTGCTAGATAGTCCGTTAGCTGCAAGTTACGTCCAGCGATAGAGTCCTCTTGCGTGATGGTGACTGTATCGTCTGTACCGCCGACTAGTGAGACCACAATCGAATGTCCTTGCGCAATGGCGATTACTACTGCTGGGTCGGTCGGACGCAGTGGATCGACTGGTTTAAAGCCAGCCGCAAATGAATGGCCGGCGGCATCGATATAAATCCAGGGGTGTGGTGTTTTGTCCACATCCATCTGCCGATTGAATTCCTGCATCACCGGTATGACTAATAACCGCAGGCGCTCACGAATAATTTCGCGATATTGTTCTAACATGGTAGTACTCCTTGATTAACATAAAGTCTCTCCCAGTAAGGGAGAGGTGACTTGGAAATGGCCTTTAGTCGTGGTTAGCATGTAGAGCCCCGATGACAACCGCTTGACTTTTAGATCTAAACTCCGCATTTCAGCTAGCACTGAAGCGGGTATTTCACCGTCCACCACAGGGACTTTCAACACCACTGCGTTTAATTCCCACCACAGCCACGGACTTGCCGCCATCGTGGATGCGTCCGCACTTGTTACAAACGCGGCCTGCAAATGATGCGTAGTTGCAGCGGGAGTCAAACACTTCCACCGC
>Ga0075464_10000149_pt1 | contig 29323 bp, 26 predicted proteins | sample DEB19_08_DNA_5_FD_75068 | JGI IMG/M metagenome (GOLD analysis project Ga0075464, IMG submission 75068) | Aqueous microbial communities from the Delaware River and Bay under freshwater to marine salinity gradient to study organic matter... | ecosystem: Environmental > Aquatic > Marine > Coastal ...
ACCTCCGACCTCCAGAAGGCCAAGACGGCCCTGCAGAAGCGCGGCCACTACGTCTGGGACGCAGCCATTGACGGCGGGCCTCTGGGCCTCGTCCGCGTCGACCAGCATCTGATGCTGCCGGCCGATGTCATCGCCTTTGCGGGAGCAGTCTGATGAGCGGCATGTTTGGCGGCGGCGGCGGCGGTTCAGCGCCAGCACCAGCACCTCCACCAGAGGCTCCCAAGCCGATCGTGTGGCAGGGCGATGACCCGTTCGCGCCCAACTACCGGCCGCCCACGGGGCCGCAGCTATCGGCCGCGCAGAAGGCTGTGCAGGTGGCATCGCCCCTGGCACCGGCACCCCCGGAGGAGACCGACGAGCAGCGCAGGCGGCGCCAGTTACTGATCTTGGGGGGGATTCCCGAATCGTGGGGAAGCGGTGGCACTGCTGGCGTGGGCGACGCTGCGGCCGACGCAGCCGCTGCCGATGGTGGCGACGGCGGTGACGGCGGCGGCGACGGTTAATGAGTAGGAGCGCGTAACATGGGTTCATTATTTGGCGGCGGCGGTTCCGCACCACCTCCAGTTCAGATGCCGGCCATGCCCGAGCCTGCGAAGGTCGAGCCTCCCATCGTCATGCCGGTCAAAGACCCGGTGGCTGACACGCAGTACGCGATGAAGGAGCAGGCGACACGCCGCGCCGGCAAGACCTCGCGTTCCAACACCATCATCGGCGACAGCTTGGGCGAAGGCTGATGGGCGACATGGCCAAGTTGGTCGTCAAGGGTAGCTTGGCAAACGGCACCTACACCGGGGACCGCGCCGTATGGGAGAAGATGGCGGGCCAGCCGAGCCGCGCGTCCACTCTTGAACCGACCGCACCTGCTCCTTCGCGGAGCGTGCTGGCGCCCGCACCCCCGGCCGAGACGCCATCAACTGCTAGCCGTGAGATCGGCGCAGATGATGAAGAAGCGACCCGCCGCGCAGCCGAGCGGAGACGTTCGTCTCTGGTGGTCGGCAATGAAGAAACACTTGGGGGCGGGTCATGAGCAACGAAGATTGCGTCAACCACGTCAAAATGCTGGGCGACAACCTGTTCTCCAAGCGCATGAGCCTGCTGTCGCTGTGGCAGGAGTTGGCTGAGAACTTCTATCCCGCCCGTGCCGACTTCACCCGCACGCTGTCGCTGGGTACCGACCGCAACGGCAGCCTGATGACCTCGGCTCCGGTGATCGCCCGGCGCAACCTCGCCAATGCTTTCAGCACCATGCTGCGCCCGACCGCCAAGCCGTGGTTCAACATCCGCAGCCGGCGCCCTGACCAGGAGGACACCGAGGCCAAGCAATACCTCGAGAAGCTGACGAGGCTGCAGAAGGACGCCATGTACGACAGCCGATCGGGCTTCGTGCGCGCCACCAAGACGGCCGACAACGACTTTGCGACGTTCGGCCAGGCGGTCCTTCAGTGCGAACTGTACCGCCCCGGCGACGGTTCGCAGCCCCATCTCCTACATCGCTGCTGGCATCTGCGCGACTGCGCCTGGATGGAGAACGATGTCGGCATCATCGACACCATGTACCGCCAGTGGACGCCGACCGCGACGACGCTGTCGACGCTGTTCCGCGACAAGGTCCACTCCGAGACGACCAAGCTGCTCGAGAAGACGCCCTACGCCGAGGTCAAGTGCTGGCACGTCGTGATGCCGGCCAAGATGTACGCGACGTTCCCCGGCGCCAAGAAGTTCATGCAGCCGTTCGTGTCGATGATTATCGATGTCGACAACGTCCACATGATCGAGTGCGTGGGCCAATGGTCCTTCGGCTACGTCGTGCCGCGGTGGGAGGTCGTCTCCGGTTCGCAGTACGCCAACAGCCCGGCAACCGACGCCGCCGTGGCCGATGCGCGGCTGCTGCAGCAGATCACCCATGTGATCCTGGAAGCGGGCGAGAAGGCGGTAAATCCGCCCATGGTGGCTGTCCAGGATGCGATCCGGGGCGATGTGCCTATCTATGCCGGCGGCATCACCTGGGTCGACGCTGACTATGACGAGCGTACCGGCGAGGCACTGCGGCCAATGGCGAGCGATCACAAGGGCCTGACGTTCGGCCACGAGATGATCGCCGACCTTCGCATGCAGATCGGCGAGGGCTTCTTCCTGAACAAACTGAACCTGCCCCCACAAGGCGGGCCTGACATGACGGCCTATGAGGTCGGGCAGCGGGTGCAGGAGTACATCCGCAACGCGCTGCCCCTCTTCGAGCCGGTCGAGATGGAATACAACTCCAAAGTCTGCGAGGAGGATCTCGGCCTGATGATGCGGGCCGACCCGGTCATCGCTCAAGACGCGCCGCCGTCGATGCGCGGTCAGACCGTCGAGTTCCAGTTCGAGTCCCCACTCCGCGAGGCGATCGACAAGATGAAGGTCGGCCAGATGCTCGAGGCCAGCCAGGTCTTGACGCAGGCCATGCAGCTCGACCCCAGCGTCGCGATGCTGGTCGACATGACCAAGGGTACGCGCGACGTGCTGACCGCGGTGATCCCGGCCGCCTGGATGAGGACCGAGTCCGAGGTCGACATCCTGAAGAAGAAGGCCGCCCAGCAGGCTGCCCAGCAGCAGATGATGCAGGGCCTGGAGCAGGCTGCGGGCGTCGCCAAGACGGCCTCGGAGGCCGCCGGCAACACTGCCGACATGATGGGCCTCACCCCGCAGGCGGGCGCATGAAGGACGAACTGACGCGCATTGCCGAGGCCCTGGAGCGCATCGCCGACGTGCTGACGCCGTCCGTACAGCGTCCGTACATCGAGCCGCAGATATGGGCCGACTGGGACATAACCCCGGCCGCGAGCGTCACCGGCACATCGATCAATGGCGGCTGGCTGTCGCCGACCGCGCGCCGCGGTGATTGATGGCGCAGAAGCCCCTCGGCCACAACACGCTGCCGCACCTGTCCTACCAGCACGATGTCGCCGACGTGGCGGCCGTGAAGGCATTGGCCGTGGGCGAGGCGACGCCTGACCAGCAGATCCGCGCCTTCAAGTGGATCATCGAGCGCGGCTGCATGACCTACGACGAGACCTTCGACCATACCAACGAGCGTAGCAGCGCCTTCATGCAGGGCCGCCGCTTCGTCGGTCTGAAGCTCGTGCTGTTCCTCAAACTGTCCATAACCGCGCTCAAGACGCGGGTCTCACCGGGGGAGGGTTTGTCCGAAACAGGAGTCTGACCCCCCAATGGCACTCGAACCCACACCGGCCCCGGTACTTGATCCGGCCACCCCGGCACCCGTTCCCAACGCCGCACCTGCTACGCCGGCCGCACCCGCAGCGCCGATCGTTCCACCCGGCCCCTCCGCGACAATTTCCGACGAGGGGCCACCCCCGACTGCAAATACCCCGCCTGCCGGCGACCCTCCCGCAGACCCTCCCGCGTCGACCTGGCGCGACGAGATGGCCGGCGGCGACGACAAGCTGCGGAAGATGCTCGACCGCTATGCCAGCCCCAAGGCGCTGGCAGAGGCGCAGCTTGCCGCGCGCGACCGCTTCGCCAAGGGACAGGTGCGCCAGCCGCTCAAGGAAGGCGCCACGCCCGAGGAGCTGACGCAGTGGCGTGCCGACAACAACATCCCCGAGACCTTCGACAAGTACGACGTGAGCCTGCCGCAGGGCATGGTGATCGGCGAGGCTGACAAGCCTCTGGTCGAAGGCTTCCTCAAGACGGCGCACGAGGCCAACCTCCAGCCCGAGGCCGTCAAGACGGCGCTCAGTTGGTACTACGCCGAGCAGGGCCGCAGGGCCGAGGCACAGTTCGCGCAGGACGCGACCGGCAAGCAGGAGGTCGTTGCTGCACTCACTCAGGAGTACGGCGGCGACTACAAGCGATACGTCACCGCGGCCGACGATTACTTCCGCGAGGCTGGTCCCGACCTGGGACCAAGCATCCTGCAGGCGCGCATGCCTGACGGGACGCTGGTCGGCGCCAATCCGCTGGCGGTTCGCTTCTTCATCAACAAGGCACTGGAGGTCAATCCGTTGGCGACTGTGACACCGGCCGGCGGGCAGACGCCGATGGCGACGATCGAGGCCGAGCTTGCAGGCCTCAAGGCCGAGATGGGCGATCACAACGGCCCGTACTGGAAGGGGCCGATGGCGAACATCAAGCAGGCCCGCGTCGATGAGATCAACCGGATGATGGCAGGCGCCACCGCCCGCAAGTAGACGCCACCTGACGGTGATTGCGGGGGGTCGCAGTAGAATACTCACAACTTGCTGCGGCCCCATTGCGATCCAGGTCGGCGCTCTAACGAGCCACCCCGACCAAGTAAGCGTGGCCACCCCGACAGAAGGGTCTTTCACCTTTCATCGGAGTACGTCACATGGCTGAATCAGCCTTTCAAACCAAATACCGGCAGGAGTTCATTGCCGGCTTCGAGGCTCGCCAGAGCCTGCTTCGCGGCGCCGTCACGACTGAAGCCAACGTCAACGGCTCGGCCGCCGTGTTCCTCGTTGCCGATTCGGGTTCCGCGACCGCCACGACCCGTGGCCTCAACGGCTTGATCCCGGCACGCGCCGACAGCCTGACGCAGTACACGGCGACGCTCGCCGAGTGGCACGATCTGGTTCGTCGCACGAGCTACAACCTCTACGCCTCGCAGAGCGACGGTCGCCGCATCATGCAGCAGACCACGATGGCCGTACTCAATCGCAAGATCGACTACGACATCCAGGCCGCTCTTGAAGCCGGCACGCAGGACACCGGCACGGCACAGACGGGCTCGCTCTCGCTCGTCATGTACGCGCTGACGATCCTGGGCAACAACGCTGTCCCGCTCGACGGCGACATCACTGGCCTGATCAGCCCGGCGTTCTACGCCTACCTGATGCAGACCAAGGAGTTCGCTTCGGCCGACTTCACCGCCAACAAGATGTTCGACAAGTCGAACCCGACCACGTTCAAGTGGGCCGGCGTCAACTTCATCGTGCATCCGACGATCACCGGCAAGGCGACCTCGGCCGAGAAGTGCATCTTGTTCCACAAGAGCGCGATCGGCCACGCCATGGACATGGCGAGCATCCAGACCGCCGCCGACTACATGTCGGAGCAGGACTACTCGTGGGCGCGTGCGAGCGCGTACATGGGCTCCAAGCTCCTGCAGAACACCGGCATCGTGATTATGAACCACGACGGCTCCGGCTTCGCCGCTCAGTAACCGATGAGCCTCGGCCTACGGGCCGGGGTTTCTCTCTCTTCATCGAAAGGATTCTCTCATGGCTTACACTTCCGCCAACCTGAGCCTCGTCGCTCAGTCCATCGCCGGCCCGCGCTTCTGGCACCACACTTCGGCTGACGCCACGGCGACGGTCGATGGCGCCTCGTTCATCACCGATGGTGGCGACAAGGGCATGAAGGCCGCTGACATCGTGTACCACAAGGACAGCACGACCAACGCGACCGCACTCACGATGCACAAGGTCGTGACGGTCAGCGCGACGGCGCCCGGCGTGGTCGATCTCTCCGATGGCACGGTCGTCGGCTCCGCTACCAACACCGACTAATCGACCCTCTAACCCGGCGGGCATCCGCTCGCCGGGGTTCTGGGATGCCGCCGCCGCGTAGCGTTTCGCGGCGGCATCTTCACATCAGGAGACACCGTGAAGATCCTTTCCCACCAGCTAAAGATTGCAGACTACGGCCGCAACACCTGGATCGCAGGCGACCTCGATGAGAGCGTCACGCGCGCCGACTTCCTGAAGGCCGAGACCTACATCCACGTTGCCAAGCAGCTTTCCCGCGGTGACATCATCGCCGTGCTGTCGCCCGATGGTTCCTGGTACGCCGAGTTCATGGTCCGCGCGAACGGCATGACGGGCGTCCTGATCGGCGCTCTGGCAAGCTACGACTTCGCCGTCACCGACGTGAAGGAAGTCGCCCTCGAGACGCCGGAAGGCTTCGAGATCAAGTACGCCGGCCCGACCGCCAAGTGGCGCGTCACCCGTCTCAGCGACAAGTCGATCCTCAAACAGGGTCTGTCGAGCAAGCTCGAGGCGCATGCCTGGCTGGCCTCGCCTGTGCTGCAGGCGGCCTAAGTGGGTACGACGCGGCTGAAACTCTACAACGCCGCCCTCGGCATCTGCGGGGAGAGGCTGCTTGCCTCCCTCACCGAGGACCGCGAGCCGCGTCGCATCGCTGACACGGTCTGGGACAACGGCCTGGTCGATGACGTGCTGGCGCAGGGACAGTGGACCTTCGCCACGCGCTCGATCGAACTGTCGTCGGACGCCAGCACCACAACGCAGTTCGGCTATTCCAAGGGCTTCGTGCAGCCCACCGACATGCTGCGGACGGTGGCCTTGTGCGCGGATGAGCGGTTCAACACGCCGCTCACCGCCTACCATGTCGAGACCGGCTACTGGTACGCCGACATTGATCCCATCTGGGTCCGCTACATCTCCAACGATGCGGACTACGGCGCCAACCTGTCGCTGTGGCCGACCGACTTCTGCCGGTTCGCCGAACTCTACTTCGCCACCCTGATCCAGCCTCGCCTGACCGGCTCCAAGGCCGACCTGATGGCGATGAAGAAGGAGCTGCGGAAGTCCCGCCTTGAGGCCGCTTCGTGCGATGCGATGGAGAAGCCCACGCAATTCGCACCGCAGGGCTCGTGGGTCTCTGCGCGACAGGGCCGCGCTGGCCGGTCGGACAGGGGCAGCCGCAGCCAGTTGATTGGCTAGTGGCTAAGGTTCTCCACCAGATCCTGGCTCTGAACCGCGGGCTTGTCTCGCGGCTCGCGCTTGCCAGGACCGATCTCAAGCGCATGGCGCTGTCGGCCGACACCTACCAGAACTTCATGCCTCGCGTGATGGGCTCGATGATGCTGCGGCCGGGCCTCGAGTACATCGGCTCGACCAAGTCCAATGCGGCGTCGTTCCACATACCGTTCGTCCATGCGACAAACGACACGGCAATCATCGAACTGACCGACAGCGTCATGCGCGTGCGGATCGATGAGGTGGTGATTACCCGGCCCGCCGTCACGTCGAAGCTCAACGACTGGAGCGGCGCGGCCTTCGTGGCCGGGACCAACGTATCCAGCCTGTTCGTCAACCTGGCAGATGTCGACCTGTGGCAGGACAACGATGTGTCGGGCGGCGTCTCGACCTTCGCGACAGGCGGTTACATGAGCCTGCTCGGCAATGGCGTCGCGGCGGCAATCCGAGATCGATCGGTCGCCGTGTCCGGTGCCAACATCAGCGTCGAGCATGCGCTGGCCATCGTCGTCAATCGCGGCAACGTCACCCTGCGGATCGGCTCGACACTGGGCGGGGACGAGTACCTGACCGACAGAACCCTGCGACCCGGCCAGCATTCCATTGCCATCACGCCGACGGGCGACTTCTTCATCCGCCTGTCCAATGCCGACGACATCACCGCCCTGGTCGACAGCGTGACGCTGGGCCAGTCGGCGGGCGACATGGAGCTCACAACCCCGTGGGCTGCCGCCAACCTCCAGTACGTCCGCTACGAGCAGTCTGGCGACGTGATCTTCGTGGCCTGCGACGGCATCGTCCAGAAGCGCATCGAGCGCCAGGGCGCGACCTCTCCGCGCTCGTGGTCGGTGGTCGACTACCATCCCGACGACGGGCCTTTCCTGTCGCTGAACACAGGCCCCGTGCGGCTCAAGGGATCGGCGTTGACCGGCGACATCACGCTGACGGCAGAGACCGCCTTCTTCAAGTCGACCAACGTCGGCTCGCTGTTCCGGCTGACTTCCGCCGGCCAGCAGGTGACCAAGCGCATCCAGGCGCAGAACACCTTCTCCAACTACATCCGCGTGACCGGCATTTCGACGGGGCGCGTGTTCAACATCACCCTGACCGGCCCTACCTTCACCGCCACGACCACGGTGACGCTGCAGCGGTCGGTCGGCACGCCGGGCTCGTGGACCGATGTCACGACCTACACGGCCGTCAACAACGTCAACTACAACGACACGCTCGACAACCAGATCATCTACTACCGGATCGGCGTAAAGACCGGCGCCTACACGGCAGCCGACGACCTGACGGCGGCACTGACGTTCTCTGCCGGCACGATCACTGGCGTCGTGCGGGCGACCGAATACCTGACCACAACGACGATGAGCGCGTCTGTGCTGACGGATCTCGGCCAGGCCGATGTCTACACACAGGACTGGTATGAGGGCGCGTGGTCGCCCCGCCGCGGCTACCCGTCGAGCGTCTGCCTGTTCGACGGTCGCCTGTTCTGGGCCGGCAAGGACAACATCTGGGGGTCGGCGTCCGACCTGTTCGACAGCTTCGATGACCTCGACACCGAGGCGGGCGATGCCAAGACGATCAAGAAGTCGCTGGGCTCCGGGCCTGTCGACAGCGTCAACTGGCTCCAGCCGGTGCTGCATCTTCTGATCGGCACGCAGGGCGCATCGATCGTCGCCAAGGCGTCGTCCTTTGACGAGCCTCTGACGCAGACCAAGTTCGGCCTCAAGCCGGTGAGTAACAGCGGCACCTCGTCCATCATGGCGGCACGCATCGACACCTCGTGCATCTTCGTCTCGCGGTCGACCAGCCGCGTCACCGAGCTGTCCTACGATGGCGGCTCCTACACCTACGTCCCCAACGACCTGACGGCAGTGATCCCTGAGATCGGCCTGCCGGGCGGCTTCGTGCGCGTGGCCGTCCAGCGTCACCCCGACACCCGCGTTCACTTCGTGCGCGCCGATGGCACCGTCTGCGTGCTGCTGTTCGACAAGATCGAGGGTGTCACCTGCTGGGTGACAGTCGTCACCGATGGCACGGTCGAGGATGTCGTCGTCCTGCCAGGCTCATCGACGGCGCCGGAAGAGGATCGCATCTACTACGTCGTCAACCGCACGATCGGCGCCTCGACCAAGCGGTACCTCGAGCGGTGGGCTTTCGAGGCCAAGGCGCAGGGTGCTGCCGACACACGGCTGGGCGACTCCGGTGTCTATCGCAGCAGTGCTGCCTCGGTTACGGTAACCGGCTTGACGCACCTCGAGGGCGAGCAGGTCGTCGTGTGGGCCGATGGCGTCTGCCTGGCCGACGGCGAGAACCCCAAGCTGTTCACGGTCGCGAGCGGCGCGATCACCCTCGATACCGCAGCGGCCGTCGTCTACGCCGGCCTGCCCTATACCGCCAAGTGGCGCTCGGCAAAGCTCGCCGTCGCGTCGCAAGCCGGCGCCCCGCTGACACAGCGTAAGAAGGTGGAAAGCCTCGGCGTCGTGCTGGCGGACACCCATCACAAGGGCCTCAAGTACGGCCCGACCTTCGACATCCTGGATGCCCTTCCTCAGATGGAAGCCGGCAAGCCTGTCGCCACCGACTACATCTGGACGGCCTACGACGCGCCGGCCTTCGAGTTCAATGGCGAATGGACGACCGATGCCCGCATCTGCCTGCAGGCTGTGGCGCCGCGTCCCTGCACAGTGCTGGGCATCGTCATGGGGGTCGAGGGCCATGACAAGTCCTGATGTCACCTTCACCGAGGCGACCGCTGAGATGGCGACTGCCTACTATGGCTGCCAGCCGCCGTACTCGTTCAAGGGCTACGTTGCCCTGCACGAGGGCCGCCCGATCGGCGTTGGCGGCGTGTTCTTCTCTGGCGACAGGCCGGTGGCCTTCTCCGACATGAAGGACGAGATGCGGCCCATGCTGAAGGCGAAGGCTCGCGCCGTGCGCGTGCTGGAGACGCTGATCCGCAGCTTCAAGGTGCCGGTCTATGCCGTCGCCGCCGAGTCCACGAGCGTCGGCCTGCTGACCAAGCTGGGCTTCACAGATACCCACCAGAAGGCCAGCGCGGGGCCTGTGATGATGCGAGAGCCGACATGAGGGTCCAACCCAGCACCGTGGTTGAAATCGTCACATGGCCCGAACTACCAGCCCTCGCCGCCGAGTACGCCGCTGAGTCGAAGGCGGACGGCCTGCCTCCGGTGGTCAGCGATTGGGAAAGCTACGATCGGGCAGAGAAGGCCGGGATGCTGTATGTGTGGAGCGCCGTCGAGGACGGGCGCTTGATCGGCTTTATCAGTCTGGTCGTTGCACCCTCTCCGCGCTACGGCGTCCTGGTGGCACAGACCGAGAGTTGGTTCGTGACCAAGGCCCGACGCGGCACGGGCGCGGGATTGAGGCTGTTCAAGCTGGCCGACGAGAAGTCGCTCGAACTGACCGGCCGCCACCCGCAGGTCAACGCGCCCAACGACAGCGACCTGGCGAAGGTGCTGCCGGGCCTCGGTTATCGTCCCGTCGCCACCTCCTTCCTGAAGCCGGTGGCCCATGCATAGCCCCGCAGTCATTCGTCCGAACCTGCCGGCCATGACTCCCGGCGCGGTCGCCAAGGTGCGCGCGTTCGAGGACCATTCACTAGCGGTGCTGCCGCAAGACGAGATCGGCACCGACCATTTGATCCATGCCGGCATGTATGCCCGCTCGATCACGCTGCCGGCTGGCTGTCATCTGACCGGCGCGCTGATCAAGCTCGCCACCATCCTGATCGTAAGCGGCGATGCTGACGTTTATGTCGGTGGGCCTGCCATGGAACTGCGCGGCTACAACGTCGTGCCTGCCAGCGCGGGTCGCAAGCAACTGTTCATTGCCCGCTCGGTCGTTCACCTGACGATGATCTTCCCGACGGATGCCGGGACGGTTCGTGAAGCCGAGATGGCGTTCACCGACGAGTATGAGCGGTTGTTCTCGAACAACTCGCCCAATCGCGTCACGATTACAGGGGAATAGGCGATGTCCGGTGGGATCAGCGCAACAACTATGATCGGCATGGCCTCTGCCGCCATGACGGTGGTCAGCGGCGTGATGTCGTTCGCAGGCTCGCAGAACCAGGCCGGCGCGCAGGAGCAGGCGGGCAGGGTGGCACAACAGAACGCCATCCTGCGCCAGCAGCAACTGGAAGCGCAGGCCCGGCAGCAGGAGGGCGAGGCCGCCCAGAACCGTGCCGCAGCCAACGACAGCGCCGCGGCGGGGCAGCGCCAGATGATCGAGGCCAAGCGCAAGGGCGCGATCATGGCGGGCCGGGCGCAGGCTGTGATGGGTGCCTCGGGTGCCGGCGTCGATCCGTCGATGACGGCGGGTCTGCTCGCAGAGGGCAACTATGCGGGCGATGTCGCCAACTTCGAGGGCCAGCAGCGCGAGCGTGGCTACAAGAACGCCGCCAACGTCAACGACTACCAGGCGGCCTACTCCCGCTACAGCGGAAAGGGCGCCGTCTGGCAGGGCGCGCAGACGCAGGCGGCCTACAACACAGCCGCCGGCAATACACGGTCGGCGGCCACGGGTGCCTTGATCGGCTCTGTCGCCAAGGCAGGCATTGGCCTCGCGGCGCAGTACGGCGGGGATTGGGGTGGGGGTGATACAGGCGTAGCCCAAAGCGAAACAGCCGCCGCCTACGCAACCCGCGGTATGGCCCCGATCATCTACGACCCGCTCGTCTGATGTCCGTCGCCGCCTTCATCGCCGCTCGTGCGAAGCGCCCAGAACCGGCGCCGGAGAAGGCTGAGACCGAATCCGATGCCGCCGAGATCAAGGGCCTCGACAGCGTCATCAAGGCGATCGAGGGGCTGGGCGAGATCCTGAAGGATCAGGCCAAGGCCGACGCCGAGGACGACAAGGCAGAGCGCGAGGCCATGGCGAAGACCATGCAGGCTGTAAGCGATGAGCTTACACAGATCGTCCCCGCCATTGCCGCCGCTGTCGGTGCCGCCATCCAGGCGCGCGAGGCGCAGCAGGACGCGCAGATGAAAATGATCTGCGACGCGCTGTGCGTGATGAAAGACGACACCGCCGCGGCACAGGATAAAACCAATGCGCTGCTCGAGCGCATCGCCGACTCTATGAAGGATATGGGCTGATGGGCGTCACAATCCCCGAGGCTACCGATTACGGCACCCCCGTTCCGCGCGCAGCGACGACCGTCCAGTCCTACAATGTCGGCCAGCCTGTGCAGCAGGATGTCGCCGCATGGACCTACGCCGCTCAGAGCGCCAAGGCCGCCGCCGATTCAGACGCCAAGGCGATGGAAGGCGTGGGCGTCGAGATTGCCAAGTGGTCGGACCAGCTCCAGACCACGCAGGCGCAGGACAGCCTCAACCAGCTTCGCGCACGCCGGCAGGAACTGACGACCGGCGACAACGGCTTCATGAAGGTGCAGGGCGGCAACGTCGTCAATCCGGTGAAGGGTGCCTCGATCTACGAGACGTTCCCGACCCAGTTCCAGGGCCACGCCGACGACATTGGCTCAAAGCTCTCTGGCAAGGCCGCGATGCTTTACAAGCAGGCGATGGCGGCCGAGATCACCGGCTTCAAGAGCGACGTTGCCCGGCACGGCCTTGCGGAGGGCGAGAAGTACCGCGGCGCTGTCCAGAAGGACACGCAGCTCCAGATCGACAACAAGATTGCAGCCGCATCCGACCCGGCGGAAATCGACATTCTCATCAAGAGCAAGGTCGACAACGCCCGCCAGTATGCCACCTCGGTCGGCCTGCCGGGCGATGCGGCGGCCACTGCAGCCGGTTCCGACGCCGCTATGTTGGTGATCCAGAAGGCGGTCAATACCGGCGACAGCGGCGCGGCCTCTGCGGCCCTCACCAAGTACGGCACCTACCTCGACGCCAAGGACCGCATCAGGGTCGACGGCCTGGTGAAGACGCTTGCAAATCAGGACTCAGCGGTCGGTGAAGCGCGCGACATTCGTGCCGGTGTGCTGGGTGTCGGCCCGCCGCCCGACCCCAAGGACGCACCCGGCGTCGTCAAGCATTTCGAGGGTATCCTCTACAAGGCGAAGGTCGACACTGATGGCAAGTACCGTGTCGGCTACGGCTCCGACACCGTGACGCACCCGGATGGCACTCACTCACCCGTCACCAAAGACACGGTCGTGACCAAAGAAGACGCCGAACGTGACCTCGCGCGCCGGCTTCCCCAGTTCCAGGCCGGCATCAAGGAGAGGATCGGCAGCGCCGCATGGGATGCTCTCACGCCAGAGGCCAAGGCATCGGCAACGTCGATCGCCTACAACTACGGCTCCATCCCTGACCGCTTGGTCAAGTCTCTCCAGAGTGGAGACCCGGCGCAGATCGCGCAAGCCATCCGCGGCCTGTCGGGCGACAACGGCAGGATCAACGCGCGCCGCCGAGGCCTTGAGGCCGCAGGCGTAGGTGGGGCCAGCGGACAAGGGCAGTTGACCCACGACGGCTTGCCGGCGCGAAAGAACCCGGATGGCTCTTATTCGACCGAGGTGTCGATCACTGTCCAGGATGAAAAACTCAACGGCGGCAAGCCCACCAACATCCCGAGCCTGTGGGGCGGCAAAGAAGTCTCTCGAGAAGAGGCCGTCGACCTAGCCGTGAAGAGCGGCAATATCTACGTCGGCTTCAATTCGATCGCCGAGGCCGAGGCTGCCGCCAAGGCCAAGAGCGCGGCCGGCGGGGCCGCGGCACCCCAGAACGGGGCGCTCTACAAAGATCCCGATGTCCTGCTGTACCAACTCAACGAGCAATTTAAGGACATGACGATCGCGAACCAGGAGCGCAACGCCACCAACATCGGAAAGCGTACCCTAGTCCAGACGGAACTGGAACTCTGGCACACGGCGCAGAAGAAGCAGATCGAACAGATGCGCCTCGCGCAAAAGGTGAACCTGAACCAGGTGATGACGACCGGCGGTCCTGACGGCAAGGGGCCGACCCACGAGAAGCAGATCCCGACTGAACTGTGGGCTCAACTCTCGTTCCGTGAGCGCGAGAGCGTGACCAATATCATCAAGCACAATGCCAAAGGCACCGAGGCCGTCACCGACCAGAAGCACTGGCTTGAGATCCAGAAGGGCCTGACGAGCGCCGACCCCGTCGTGCGCCAGAAGTGGGCTGACTACGACCTGTGGGAGTCGAAGGACAAGCTCGACAACAAGGATCTGCAGGAGTTGGCGAAGATGCAAGGCGTCGTTCGCAAGGGTGATCCAGACAAGGAGATGGAGCAGTTCCGCACTACCGGCCAGATGGTTGACGATGCGCTGAAAAACGACCTCCGGGTAGACCCCTCACCCGATGCAGCTCCTGCGGATGCGGCCAGGGCCTACCGTTACCGGCGCGATGTTCAGGATGCAATAACGGCGCTCCAGAATGCCAAAAAGCAGAAGCTGTTGCCCGAGGAGAGGCAGTCCATCATTGACGCCGCCACCCGTAAGGCGAGGCAGGAAATAGTTCAGGGCGATCTGGTCAACAAACACGCAACGCACGTTGCGAACTTCGCTCAGAAGATCACCGAAACATTGAACACCATCGGTGTCGACCCAACTCCCAGCAAGGCGGGCAACGACGCGGCCAAAGACGGTCACAAGTTCAAGTTGCAGGCAGAGGAATACCTCGGCGCCTTCGAGAAGAAATACGGCGTGACCTCTTCGGATGCCGAGCAGCGCAAACTTCTCAGCATCCTCACTGAGAATGTTCCCGCTGTGGGGCTGTTGAACCAAGATACAACGGTGCCGCTCTGGAACATCAAGGCCCGGCAGATACCCAAGGCAGATAGAGCCTCGGTCGATAAGGCATTCGAGAGTCTGGGGGTGAAGAACCCGACCGACGATATGATCACCAAACTCTACGTCGACACCCAGATTGTGAAGAGGTTCAAGCGATGAATGGCGAGTTCGACGTTCCGCCGGTCGATGTCCAGATCGCCGAGGCACCCGCCGCGCCACCGTTGCCGACACCGCCGTCACCGCCTGTATCTGCGCCTGCCGCATCTCCTGTGCCGCCCGCGCCAAATGAATACGCGGAGGTGCTGAAGCAGCAACGGGGTGTCGATCAAGGCAACGAATACGCCGACGTTCTTCGCGGGCAGATGACCCCGGTTGTCGACCTTGCAAAGGAACGCGAGCAGCGACTTCGCGCCACCGCAGCAGGGGCGCGGGACACTACACCCGAGGCCACCGCGAAGGCCCTCGACCTGTCGAACAAGACCGGCATGTCTGTAGGTGAGGTTGAGCGCAACCTACCCAGGGTCGAGGCCGATCAGAAGCTGAACGAATATACGGACGTTCTAGCCAAGTCTCCCAAGCTGGGCGATTGGCTCCTGGCCGACCCGACGAACGCCAAGGTGGCGGGCGCTGACTACGACAAGCTGGCCAAGATCGAGCGCATTCTGAAGCCAAGGCACATGTACGACCTCAACAGGCCGAGCAAGTTCCCGCGCTCGATCGACAGCGAGTCGGCGGACTGGGAGGCGACGGCGTTCCCCAATGCCGGCGGCCTTGTGTATGACCGTCTCCCATCGTTCGACGCGCCCCTGTATGAGAGCCAACTCAAGAAAGGTGTCGAGGGTATCGCGCGGAGCGGCAACGATTGGTCGCAAAACTCCCTCCTGCTGGCTGTGCAGGCGATCGATTTCTTCGACCGCGGTGGATCTCCCTATCGCGGGCGTGGTGGCTACGGGATGGGATTGGGCATCGGCGACTTCTCCCGCATGGCGAATGATCCGCAACCCCAGCCCAAGCAGGAGCGGCATGCCGATGTTTTCGGCTACCTGCAAATGTCGGACGATCAGAAGGCGGCGCTCAAGAAGCGAATTGATTTCGACCTGGTGCTGCTTGCCGCCAAGAAGCAGCTTGGCCAGGAGTTCGTTTCACGCCTCCCTGCCGATCCGAATACCAAGCCGTTCCTCGATTCATTCAATGCAGTGGATGGCAAGGCGCTTTTGAACGCGCTGACCAGATCCCTCACCAATGTTCTCCTCGGCAATTATCTTCGTGCGGTCGACTTGGCCCCGACGGGTGGAGAGTCCCCGCTCAAGGGGGTCACGGATGAGTTCTCAAAAGGTCCAGGCGGTATCGTCCAAGAGCTTGCCGTCACCAATATACCAAATGCGATTGCAATGGCGCCGGCTTTGGCGGCTGGCCCACTCGCGCCGCTTGTGGCCGGCGGGATTGGCGTCGGCTTGGACTTGCCTGAACGCCTCAATGGCCTGATCAAGCAAACATTTGCCGAGACGGCGACGATCGAAAGCCTCCCCCTCGATCACAACAACCCGTTCGTTGTTCAGCAATGGCTGCGCGATAACCCGGAAGCCATGAACAAGCTGCTGAGTAATGCGGCAGCGGCTTCGATGGCGATCAGTGCTGGCGAGGTGTTTTCCTTGCTCGCGATGAAGCCCCTCCCGATGGGCAAGGGCGCCACCGCGATCGTGGCGAGGGGTGCAGCCAACGCCGGCATTGGGGTGTTGAGCGAGGGTAGCGGCGAATTTTTCGCCCAGATGGTTGCCGACAATTATGACGCTGGTGAGCTTGCCGCTGAAATGATCGGCGCCGGCCCGTCTGTTGTCATTGGAACCGCAGCGAAAACGGTGCAGGACGTATCCCGCGCCAAGGTCGAAGCCGAGCGCGAGGCCGCCGTCGCGGATGTGAAGAAGACCATCACGGCTGCCACCGATTTCCTGAACGACCTGCGGACGCACGTCGCGGAGACGGAGACGCTGACGCTCGATGACCTTGTCGACAAGGTGCAGGGCAGCACCCTCCACAAGCTGTCGCCCGAGAAGATGAAGGACTTCCTCGAGTCGCTGTCGCCTGACGAGCAGAAGGCCGACGTGTTCATCTCGTCGGATGCGGTCAGCACGCTGTTCCAGGACATGTCGGTCCTGGAGCGCGATACGCTAGCCGAGAACCTCGGCATCACCGAGCAGCTCAATTCGCTGGGCCTCAACGCCAACACCGACATCGTGATCCCGCTGCCGGTCTACCTGACGGCGATCGGCGATGCTCACAAGGCGTGGCGCGACGACGTTCGCATGGACTTCATGGGGTTCTCCAACCGGGAGGCCATCGCGGAGGGCAAGGCCAAGGCCGAGGAGACCGCCGCTGCGGTGGCGCGCTTCGAGGAGCAGGTCGCGGCCGGCGTGCAGGATAGCCCGCAGGAGATCGTCTACCAGCAGGTGTTGGGGATGCTGAAGGCGAACGGCTTCACCAATGAGCAGGCTTCCCAGCAGGCTGCCTATGCGGCCTCGCGCTACCATGCTCGTGCGGTTCGCAGCCCGCAGATGTTCACCGACGCCCTGGATGCGTTCACGCAGTACCCGTTCACCATCCGCTCGCACCTGGGCGACGGCATCCGGGTGATCGGCCCTGACCAGCTCGACATCATGCTCGACAGCATCCGGTCGGGCAAAGACCCTGTGGTCACGCCGGCCTTCGCCCACATCGAGGCGCGCAAGGCTGCGGCCGATGCGGAGCTGTCGACGGTCCTCGGCGAGGCGCCTGTCGTCAAGACGCCCAAGCAGATCGCGGACGAACGCAAGGCTGCCGCGCTGGGCGTGTTCCAGGCTCGCCGTCAGGAACTGGTTGACTGGCTCGAGAGCCGCGGCCTCGACCTCAAGACGGCGACCAACGCGCAAATCCGCGCCGAGATCGAGAAGGTCCAGAAGGGGACCAGCTACGAGCAAGACGATGTTCTGGTTGTTAAGCAGCCCCTTTCCGACAGTTTGATCATGGTCGCCCAGCGTGGCGATCGGGCGACTGGTAATCGGCTTCTCTTGTCTACTGAAGAGAAGGCGGCCATTGCCGCGTCTGTCGGGCCGAGCGGTCTATCGGTTGAAGAAATCACCGCGACCGTTCGCAAGCACAAACTGGCCCATCCTCCTGCACAGAACTGGGAGCCTCTGGTCTTCATCAAGGCCCGCCTCGACAAAAAGGGCAAGCCTGAGTTCATGTACAAGCTGGTTCCCTACAGCTTCATTAGGGACAACGACGGCAAAGATATCCAGCCATCGGAGAAGAAATACGCGGGCAGGGTCAAGGCGCTCGGCGATGCTATTGCGGAAGAGGTTCGTGGCATCTATCGCCGCGCCGCTGCTGGCGACAAGAACGCCCAGAACATCCTGGCCCAAGCCGGCTGGTACAAGGCAATGCGCGCCAGGCTGCGCCAAGAGTTCGGTGGCCTGGGTGACCTGTTTGCCGACGCTCTCGGAGCCACGTCGCCCAATACGCCAGTGCGCGGGAACTGGGAGAATGCGGTCGACAGCCTGCGCCGCGCAAGCCGGGGCGACTTCGATGCGCTGATGCCGCGGTGGGTAGCCTGGTCTGAGAATATCGACCGGCTCGAGACCGACCTCCGCGCGTTCGTAAACGAGCAGCGCGCCAAGAAGCAGGCCTCGAAGAGCGAGCCCTGGATGGACAGCGATAAGCCGCAGACCTTGAAGTCCGTCAAGGAGATGCAGGAATACATCGATAAGAGGAAGGCTCTGTCTGAGGCGCGTGAACTGCCGCCCGACCTCATGCCGACCAAGGAGAGTGGCGCACAGTACGGGTTCAACGGTCGCAACGTGGTGCGCGCCATGCTCAACCTGTGGCGCACAATCAAGGACGCTGATCCCGATATCGGACGTAGCGGCACTGCGCCCAAGGCGCTCAATTTCTCTGGCAACCTCATTGGGTTCCGGGGCAAGGCGACGATCGATGTCTGGGCCGCGCGCCTGCTGCAGCGTCTGGCCGGCAAGCGTCGCATACCCAGCATGGCAGAGATAGCCGTCTCCGGTGAGATGCTTGCTGATGCTTCGACAACGGGCCAGTTCGGCTTCGGGCAGGACACTTTCGCGCATGCCGTTGCCGTCATCAGATCCGACAGCGAGATGAGACAGGACTCTGCTCTCGCAAAAATCAATGACGACGACCTGCAGGCTGTTGTCTGGTTCATCGAGAAAGAGGTCTGGACGGTCAACAACTGGACAAGCGTCTCAGGTGAGGGAGGCTCGTTCGAGTTGGAAGCCAACCTCACCGGCACGGCCAAGCAGGCCCGTGTTCGCGAGCTGCGTAAGATCATCGACAGCTCCCCGTCCGCGGCCGATGTGAAGGCGGTGGCCGGCGCCGACGCAGTCTCGGCAAAGGTCGAGGCGTGGGATGCTGAACACAAAGCGGAACTCGATGAACTGGGAGAGATCAACCAGCGCCTCGCGTCCGAGACCCCGTCGAAGAAGGAAGCGTCCGACCTAAAGAAGCGCGCGAAGGAGCTGCAGAAGGCCACCAAGCTGCCGAAAGAAATCGCGCAGGAGATGCGCGACGTTGCCAACGGACAGCGCCGGATTGACGAGCGCGCTGCCCAGAAGGTGTTGGCGCGGGCGGAACTGGCGACCCTTGAGCGTCCCGTTGATCGGTACGTCGGCGGCCTGTCCACGCAGATGTCGATCGACAACCAGGGGGTGGACTACGTCCCGACCGACGCCGACATGGCGCGCTTGGGCGATGCCATCCGGCTGGCGATCTACGAGAACGATGCCACTGCAAACGTGCTGGCGTCTAAGGCCCTGCCGACCGAGGGCCGCTACGGCAGCGTGGAGCGTTCGCTCGACCTCGAGATTGTGGCTCGCGAGGGCTACGATCCCAGCACGGTCTGGGCCGAGATGCTGCGCCAGGCGCAGGAAGCGCGGCAGGACTCGACCTTCCTCTCCCGCGTTCTGCGGGATGGCGAGGAGATCGATTACACCAAGCACCGGCCCGGCATTGAAATATACTTCCGCGATGCCGCCGCCGCCCAGCAGCTTGAGAAGATGCTGGCGGATCTGGCGAAGGAGGGGGTGTCCTTCCTGACGGTCTCCGTCGACGGACGCCGGATGCCCGGTTATGTGGCCGGTGCCATGCCGGCAGCGGTCGGCGTGCGCCTGCAGTACGTCCCAGAGTTCGAGCAAAGGTACGGAAACGACGACCTTTCGGGCTTGGATGACGCTGCCATTGCGGATAAGATGAAGGCCAAAGGCGACGAACTGGACGACGTTGCGATGCGCGTCGCCACCAATGTTTCGGGCGTCTCGTTTGCTGGCGTTTTCTGGCATGAGACACAGGTGGCATTCAGCCATCAGTATCAGGAGAAGATCGATGGTCTCGCAACTGGAAGAACTGAAGCGGAAGCTGGCGCGACTGGACCCGGAGGGTGGGTCGGACAATCCGTTCGTGCAGGGCTTGCGGATGCAGATCGCCAGTCGCGAGAAGCCGCGAGCGGAGAACCCGGTGGGCAACGAGAGCCGGTGGTCGGCGGGGATGAGGGCAGCACCGGACGCGCCGGAAAAGGCGTAACCCTAGACCAAGACAAGCGCGGCTCGATCACGTTCGGCGATACGTCCGCCACGGTCGACCTCTACCAGGCCCGCAACCCGTCCACGCTGCTGCATGAGATGTGGCACAAGTGGTTCGGCGAGTTCGAGTTCGATGTCGCCCACCTTGGCGCCAGCGAGCAGATGCGGGCCGACTTCAAGGTGCTGCTCGACTTCGTCGGCTCGACGGACGGTCGCATTGGACTGAGCGCCTACGAGGGCGGGCGGGTGAATACACTGCGCGCCAAGATCGACGCTACGGGCGAGAAGAGCCTCGACGGCGCGGAAGCCGAGGAGTGGGCCGCGCTGAAGGTCCGCATCGAGCAGAACGAGAAGCTGGCCCGTGCCGGCGAGGTCTACCTCATGGAGGGCAAGGCCCCGTCCGATGCCCTTCGCAAGGTGTTCCGCGCCTTCAAGTCGTGGCTGCTGGGCGTCTACCGCGACATGCGCCGTCTGCAGGCGCCGATCTCTCCCGAGGTCCGCGCGGTGTTGGACCGCATGCTAGCGACCGACGAGGAGATCGCCTCGCTGAACGACCGGCAGGGGCTGAACCCGGTGCTGAAGTCGGCCAAGGACGGCGAGATGAGCAAGGCCGAGTTCGCGGCCTACACGAAGAAGACCGCGGACGTACTCGAGGACCAGCAGGACGCACTGTTCGCCAAGGTGTCGGGCGACCTCCGCAAGCAGGCCAAGGGCGAATACGACAAGGAACGCGCCAAGATCCGGGGCGAAGTCACCGACGAGATGATGGCCGAGCCGGGCCAGCAGGCGCTGCACTTCCTGAAGAAGGGCGTCATGCTTTCCGGCGAGACGCCTGAGATACTGAAGGGCCGCAAGTTGTCCCGCGCCGGCCTGATAGAACTGATCGGGCAGGAGGGGTTGAACACGCTCCCGGCGGGCATCCATGCGGAAGAGGGGCTTTCCCTTGACGAGATGGCGCCACTGTTCGGGCTGGGCAACGGCATGGAGCTGGCCGATCGCCTGATGCAGATCGCCGCCGAGGACAAGGCGTGGAAGGACAAGGGCGGGCGCGGCACCGCCGTCCAGTCGCGGATCGCCGAGGAGACCCAGAGGCGGCTCACAGAGGCCCTGGGAGACCCGCTGAACGACGGCAGCATCGAAGCCGAGGCGTGGGCCATCGTCCACTCGGACAAGCGCCTGGACCTCATGGCAGTCGATCTGCGGATGCTTGCGCGCAAGGCTGGGCAGACCGGCGCGGTGAGCATCGGTGACATCCAGAACTGGGCGGCCGAGCAGATCGGCGGCATGTCGTCGTACCAGGCGACACAGGTCGCGCGCTACCAGCGTGCCGAGCGGATGGCGGGCCAGCAGGTCCAGAAGGCCCTCGTCAAGGGCGACTGGGTGGCTGCGTTCAAGGCCAAGCAGGACCAGGTCTACAACTTCGCGCTCTACAAGGAGGCGAAGAAGGCTGCCGACGATGCCGACAGCATTCGCAAGCGGATGGACCGCTACGCCTCGGCCGCTCAGATCAAGAGCATGGATCAGGGCGCGCTGAACGCCATTCACGAGATCCTCGAGGAGTTCGACTTCAAGAAGCGCAGCGGCGCGTTGCTGGCCGAGCGCACCCTGTTCAATGCCTTCGCCGAGCAGCAGAAGGAACTGGGCATCGAGGTGCTGGAACCGCCCCGCCTGAAGGGTGCAGGCAGCAAGCATTTCTCGCAGATGACCATGGAGGAATTGCGCGGTCTCAGCGCCACGATCGAGCAGATGGCGAAACTCGGTCGGATGAAGAAGGAACTGATCGACAACCAGAAGAAGCGCGACTTCGAGGCTGTTGTCGAGGAAGGCCTGACCACCGCGGCAGCCCAGCCCCAGCGCGGCGTCAGCCGTGACGACACCGGCCTGACCCCGTTCGAGGAGCGCATGGGCAAGCTGATCAGCGGCATCAAGAGCGGCGACTCGTCCCTGATCAAGCTGGAGACGCTGTTCGAGTGGCTGGACGGCGACAAGACCGGCCGGGGCATCTTCACCCGCATGGGCTTCAAGCCGTTCGCTGACGCGCAGGGCAGGGAACGCGACCGCCTGGTCGGCCTGAACGCCAAGCTGAAGGCGCTCTATGCGCTGGTGCCGCAAGAGCAGCGCGACCAATGGCTGGAGGTTCACAGCATCCAGACCCTGCCCAAGCCCGGCGGTCGTCCCGGCAAGTTCAACAAGACGCAGCTCATCGCCATGGCGCTCAACATCGGCAACCAGTCCAACCTCGAGAAGCTGACGGTCGGCATGAAGTGGGACGAGGTCGCCGTCCGCGCGACGCTCGACAAGTACCTGACCCGCGAGGAATGGGCGCTTGTGCAGGGCGTGTGGGATCTGATCGAGACGCAGTGGCCTGAACTGAAGGCGGTGCATGAGCGTGTCACCGGCCTGGCGCCCCCCAAGATCGAGCCGATCGAGGTCAAGACGCCCTACGGCACCCTGAAGGGCGGCTACTACCCGGCGGTCTACGACCCCAATCTCAGCACCAAGGCGGCCAAGATCGGCGCCAAGGCGGATGTGGCTGCGACCGTGGGTGAAATCTTCCCCGGCGGCGCCTTCAGGCCCTCGACCCGTGCCGGCGCCACCCATGCGCGAACCGGCTTCGAGGCCCCGATCCGGCTGTCCCTCGACGTGATCGTCCAGCACCTGACCGACGTTTCGCACGACATCGAGTTCCGCGAGGCCATCATCAATGCTCACAAGTTCTTCAGCGACGAGCGTATCAAGCAATCGATCATCGACGCAGTGGGGCCGGAATACGAAGAGCAGATCGACCCGTGGCTCAAGAACATCGCCCATGAGTGGGTGATCGACCGGCAGGGCCTGAACGCAGTCCAGAAGTTCGCCAACGTCCTACGCACCAATGTGGTGATCGTGGGCCTGGGCTTCCGCATCTCGACCATGCTGGCGCAGACGGCAGGCTATGCCAACTCCGTCCAGCGACTGGGTGCGGCGGGGATGGCAGACGGCATGCGCGCGTTCGCCAAGAACCCGGTCCAGCAGTTCCAGTTCGTGCATGGCAAGTCCGCCGAGATGCGCCACCGGGCCAACGACCTCGAGCGCGACCTGCGAGCCGCCCAGCTCAAGATGCAGGGCAAGACCGGGTTCCTGAACGACGTTCGCCGCTTCGCCTTTGCGGGCATCGCCGCGTTCGATGCCGCGGTGTCGATCCCGACATGGATCGGCGCCTACAACCAGGGCCTCTCTGAACACAAGATGACCGACGAGCAGGCGGTCTATTATGCCGACAAGATGGTGCGCGACACGCAAGGCAGCGGTGCCGCCAAGGACATGGCCGCCATCCAGCGTGGCGGGCCGCTGCTGAAGCTGTTCACGATGTTCTACAGCTACTTCAACGTCTTCTATAACCGCCAGCGCAGCCTCGCGCGTGACGTTCGTGACCCCGGCGTGAGCTGGGGCAGCGTCGTGGCGCAGACGTTCTGGCTGCTGGTCGTGCCGTCGCTGCTGTCGCCGCTGCTGACCGGGCAGGGGCCAGGCGACGACGAGGAGTGGGCGGCGTGGGCCGCGCGCAACGTCTTCTTCGGCCTGTTCACGGGTGTGCCTTATGGGCGCGACATCGCCAACGCGGCATCCAGCAAGATGGCGGGCAAGCCATTCGGAGATCCCAAGCTGTCGCCGGTCGAGGGCTTTGGCAGCAACGTCGTTCGCCTCGGCAATGACATCTGGAAAGCAGGCTCTGGCGAGGACGTATCGAAGACCTTCATCAAGAATCTCTTCAACGTCGCGGGTGTCGTGACGGCACTGCCGCTGGGGCAGCCTGGCTCCTCGGCGCAATATGTGTGGGATGTCCTGGTCGAGGGCAGCGAAAACCCGGAGAACCTGCTGGAATGGATGCGCGGCCTGACGATCGGTCCCAAGAAGTAGACGCCACGTCGCCGTCGATCGGTGATCGGCGGCTATAATCGCTTTCTGTAGGAGTACGCAATGACATTAGACCGGCGCCTGGGCGTCTCTGGCGGCACCGCCATCAAGGCACCGTGCCGGGTGGCGACGACGGCCAACATCACGCTGTCCGGTCTGCAGACGATCGACGGCGTGACCGTCGTTGCCGACGACCGGGTGCTGGTGAAGAACCAGACGACGGCGTCCGAGAACGGCATTTATCTAGCGAACACCTCGACATGGGCGCGAGCGGTCGACTTCAACGGCCCGCGCGACTGCGTCCAAGGCACGCTGGTGTCTGTGGTGTCGGGGACGATCGGCGGCTCTGCTATCTATGAGGTGACGACGGCGAGCCCGGTCATCGGGACGACCAGCATCGCGTTTGGTGTGAACGGCTCGGCTGCTCTTGCCCTGGCCTCGGCGTTCATGCTGACAGTGCTTGACGATGCCACCGCAGCAGATGCGCGCACGACGCTGGGGGCTGCCGCTTCCAGTGATCTGACCAACTATATTCCGAAGTCGCTAGTCGATGCGGCCGGCGATCTGATCTATGGCTCGGCGGCCGACACCGTGGCGCGCTTGGCGGTCGGCTCGGCTGGCCAAGTGCTGGGCGTATCTGGTGGCGCCCTGGCGTGGGTGGCTAACAGCGTTCTACCGCAAGGCCGCCTTACTCTTGAGACTGGTGTTCCGGTTTCCTCGACCGACCAGGCCGGCAAGGCAACGATCTACTACACCCCATACGTCGGCAATGTGGTCCCGATCTACAATGGAACCGAATTTATACCGACCGCGTTCACGGAGTTGAACAACGACACGACGGCCAGCGCGACCAACAACGCGGGCGCTGCCGCTGCCGGTCCGTACCAGATCCAGGACTGCTTCGTGTGGAGCAACGCTGGCACGAAGCGCCTGACGCGCGGCCCGAAGTGGACGGCCAGCGCGACCGCCACCATGACCATCGCGGTGCCGGGCGTGGTGACATGGACCGCCCACGGCCTGTGGGATGGCGCGACCGTGCGCTTCACGACGACCGGCGCGCTCCCCACGGGGCTTGCCGTCAACACCGACTATTTCATCACCAAGGTCGACGCCAACAGCTTCAAGCTCTCGACCACGCTCGCCAATCAGGTCGCCGGCACCTTCATCACCACGTCCGGCTCGCAGTCCGGCGTGCATACGGTGTTCAACTACACCAGCGTTCGTGGTGCTGGCGCGGCGACGACCGAATTGCAGATGGTCAATGGCATCCTGACGAACAAGTACGCCATCACCAACGGCCCGGCCGCGAACATGGGCACTTACGTTGGGTCGGTCTACTTCAATGCGTCGTCGCAGATCGACCTGAAGTTTGGATCATCTGCCGCCGCTTTCGGTGAAGCGATCATCGGTATCTGGAACGCCCACAATCGCGTCCTCGTAAATGGAGGCGTGGTTAACTCTGGCACTTGGAGCAGCAGCGCGGCCTTGAGGCCAGCGGCTGCTTCTGCGACTTGCCGCGTCACAGTCATTGCTGGCCTGAAAGAAGATGGCGTCAACGGCGCGTGGGGGTTCCCCGGATACGCGGGCGGCTTGTCGGGCAACTTTGGAGTAGCCATCGGCTTCAACTCCATCAACACGGCTTCGTACACAAAAAGCGCCATGTCCTACTCAGGGGCTGGTTTCGGTTGGTCCACGGCTGAAGGCGGGGGCCTGCCGTTTGGGCTTAATTACCTCTGCGCTTTGGAGGAGTTCACCAGCGGCAACGCCTACACAACGGCTTCTGGTGGCTTCGGCTTGACTTATCGGTGGAGGTACTAGCGATGAGCGCCCTTTCGGTCATCGACAAAACTCTTCGGACGCTGGCGCCGATCTACGGGATCAGCACGGACGGAACGAACGACACGTCAAAGTGGACGATCGCGTTTGCGCCTGAAGCTACGGACGCGCAGCGGGCAGAAGCCAAGGCCGCCCTCGCAACGTTCGATTTCTCCAAAGCCGAAGCCCGCGCCGACATTCCCCAAGAAGTATGGGCAGGCGCGATGATGCGCGCCCTCAATGTGATGGGCATCCTCGAACAGATCGACCAGATCGTCGCCGCAGAGGGCGATCTTTTAGCCAAGAAGCTTTGGGATCGGGCCGCTGCTTTCCGTCGCGACGATCCCATGATTTCCGTGATCGGTGCCAAGGCGGGCTGGTCCGAGAGCGACCTCGACGATCTCTTTCGTCTCGCCGGCAGCTTCAACGCCTAGAGGGCACGTCATCCAGTAGACGCCACCTGCACTGTATCTGGGAGGTCGGCAGCATAATACGCACCTGTCTAGTTGAGGTGCGTCATGGGTATCAGAACATCTATCCGTTTCCGCGAGGTTTCGGCCACATTCACCCGGCCCAACGACGCGAATATCTATGCCGCGGGCGATCTGATTGCGAACTCGACCACTGCCGCATCGGTTGTGCCGCTGGAGTGGGTCAACCCTTTCGCCGCTCCGTTCACGATCGAGTCTCTGCGGATTCGCAAGGCTGTCGCCGGCACGTCCGCCACCAACGCGACGTTCCGCGTTCACCTGTTTTCGGTCGTTCCGACGATTGCAACGGCGGGCGACAATAGCGCCATCGCGAGCAACGTGACCGATGTCTCTGGCTGGATCGCCTCTTTCCAGAACACGGTCTCGCTGGGCTTCGCGGGCTCGACTTCCTGCCTGCTGGTCCCGACCGAGGGCCTGTCCGCCAAGAAGGCTGAACTCATCGCGCCGGGCGCCTCCGTCTACGGCCTGGTCGAGGCACTGGCGGCCTATACGCCCACGGCCTTAGAGGTCTGGACGATCTACCTCACCATGCGGCCGAGAGGCTAGGCGGGTCGTGAATGACCGAATCTCCGCGCTTGTGGACGCGCTCTGGTTCCTGATCCCGTTTTCTTTCGTGGGTGCGTTCTTCGGGGATTCGTTCCGCCGCGATGTGCTGTCGCCGCGCCAGCGCGTTTCGGCAGGCCTGTTCGCCCTATTCATTGGCCCGGCCGCCGGCTTTCTGGTGACACGGGAATGGGGATGGCATGACGTGACCGGCTTCGCCATCGCCGCAATTGTTCCGACGCTCTCTTACGACCTGATCGTGCTGGTGGCGGCTCTGTTGAGCCAGATCCGTTCGGACCCGCTGGGTGGGCTCCGCAAGGTGTGGGACGCGGTTGCCGCGATCCTGCCGGGGCGGAAGCCGTGACTTGGGAAGCCTTGATCTGGATTGCTGTTGTCGCCTTCTTCGCGTGGCGGGCGAGGAGACACTGGAGGAGTGCAGCCCAATGAAGATCAGCCAACATGGGCTCGATCTCCTGATTGCCCGCGAGGGCAAGCGCAACACGGTCTACCTCGACACCGTGGGCAAGCCGACCGTGGGCGTCGGTCATATGGATGAGTCCCTTGTGGTCGGTGACGTATGGACCGACGAGCAGGTAGAGGCGACCCTACAGGCGGACCTCGCCCGCTTCGAGGATGCCATCAACGACAGCGTGACGGTGGGGCTTGAACCGTACCAGTTCGATGCGCTTGTCAGCTTCGCCTTCAATGTCGGCGTGGGCGCGTTCAAATCTTCAACGCTGCTAAAGAAAATCAACCTTCACCGCTTTGAAGAGGCCGCGCTTCAATTCGACCGCTGGAACATCCCGGCCGAGATCACCCGCCGCCGCAATGGCGAGCGCGAGCAGTTCGCCGGCCGTCACTTCGTGGCGCAGTACCCGTGATGAAACTCCTCCCTTCGTGGGTGCCGCTTGCACTGGGTGGTCTGCTGATCGCCGGCCTGATCGGCGGCTACTACGTCTGGCGCGGACAGCAGCGCGAGATCGGCCGGCAGGAGATCATCGCTGCCGACGCCAAGGCAGTGGCCGAGCAGGCCATAAAAGATCGAGATCTATCGCGTCAGTTGATTGCTTACATGCAGAACAACATAGCGCAGCGCGAAGCCTCGGCCGCTCCTGTGCGAGAGGTCATCAAGTATGTCACCCCTTCGACTTGCGCTGGCGACGCCGCTCTTAATTCTGCTGCTGAATGGGTGAGGTCTGCGCTGCAACCACGGAGATGAAATGATGGCATCCGCGGCGTCCGAAAGCACACTCAAATACCTTGAATCGCGGAGCATCCCAGAACCCAATTCGGGGTGCATTCTGTGGCTTCAATTCGTTGACCGTTGGGGGTACGGAATTGGTACGCGCGACTGTGTTCGCTGGCCGGCGCACAGATTGGCGTGGATCGCTGAACGTGGGCCAATCCCCACGGGCCTAAAGGTTTGCCACAAGTGCGATGTGCCGAGTTGCATCAACGTCGATCATCTATTCCTCGGAACGGATGCCGAAAATGCCGCCGACAGGAACGCAAAGGGACGACAGTCACGCGGCGTAAAGCACGTTGCGACGTGGCTCACAGACAAGTGGCGGAAGGCTATCCCGCGTGGAGCAGCCCGGATTAACGCTAAACTTTCAGAGCCCGACGTGCTGGCGATCCGCTCGCGCACTTCCTCGCAACGAGCAATAGCCGTTGAGTTTGGTGTCTCCCAAAGGCTCATCGGCCAAATCAAAAGGTGCGAGCGTTGGACACACGTATAGGTTTTGCCGTCCTTGCGCTGGTTGCATTGACGGCCTGCGCCGCGCCCTCTCACCCCAAGCTGGTGGACCGGCAACCCGACCCTAGCCTTCTGGTGGCGCCGCTTCGTCCGTCTCTGCCGCCCGCCAAGCCTACCTACAACGATGCCTTGCTGGGCTGGATGGATGCCGTGCAGCGGTATCTGGATCTGGAAGTGCGCTTCAATGCGCTCGCGGCCTTCACGAAGGGCGGCAAGTAATGGCGCAGGCCCCGCTATCAGATGAACTATGTCAGGAGGCGGTGGACGCCATCGTGACGCATGGCAGCGTATCGGCTGCGGCCCGCGCGCTGGGCGTCAACAGATCAACATTCGAGGCCCGCGCAATCGAGGCAAAAAGGCGAGGCTTTGTCTCGACATTGCCGCCGCGGCTGATGATGAAGGGCCAGTCAATCCTTCGCAACAGCGCGGGGGAGGAAGTCGGGCGGTGGGATAAGACCAAGCTCGCCGGCCGCGACCCCGCCGATACGTTCCAGCTACCGGACCCGAAAAAGGTCACGAAGGTTTCGACCTTCCTCGATCAGCAAGGCAACGTCGCCGCGCAGTGGATCTCGGAGAAACCGGACGACGCCGAACGCGAGCGGCTGTGGCAGCTCTACGCAGAGAAGATCGCGGGCGATGTGAAGCGTGCCGCGCCGGTCAAGGCGCCCAAGGGCCGCTCACATGCCGACCTGCTCGCGGTGTATCCTGTAGGCGACCACCATACCGGCATGATGGCGTGGCCCGACGAGACGGGC
>Ga0075464_10000150_pt1 | contig 29173 bp, 28 predicted proteins | sample DEB19_08_DNA_5_FD_75068 | JGI IMG/M metagenome (GOLD analysis project Ga0075464, IMG submission 75068) | Aqueous microbial communities from the Delaware River and Bay under freshwater to marine salinity gradient to study organic matter... | ecosystem: Environmental > Aquatic > Marine > Coastal ...
CACAGCGGGTAACGCGCACGGCGAATTCAGCTTTGGCAAGCCGGTCGGCAAAGAGGCATTGTGATGGCCACACGCGGCTATGTTCCCGATGCCAGTGAAGTGGTCTGGCTGGAGTTTGATCCCCAAGCCGGGCATGAGCAAGCAGGCCATCGTCCTGCGTTGGTGATCAGTCCGGCCAGTTACAACGGTAAAACGGGCCTGATGGTTTGCTGTCCCATGACCACCAAAATCAAAGGACACCCGTTTGAGGTGGTAGCCCAAGTCGACGGTGTTGATTGCGCCGTGTTGTCAGATCAAGTCAAATCCTTGGATTGGAAAGTGCGCAAGGCGAAGAAAAAGGCCGTCGTACCGGCGGACGTGATGTTGCACGTCAGGGCCAAGATGAAAGCCCTGCTCATGATTTCATGAGGACTTCAGCTATGGCAAAAAAACTCGATGACATCATGGCGGCTTTGCTTTTCTCCGGTACTTGACGTTGCTCCAAACGCCATCTCAAGCTCGAATTAGCGTTGCCATTCATATTCCTGATTGCCACCATACCGCATGACAAAGGCCGCTAACGACATACAGTTAGCGGCCTTTTTCATTTGACATCATGTGACATCAAGTTGCTGCGTAATTGGGCTATAAGACCGATGGGCTGTCCGATGTCAGGGGTTTGACCTGCTTTCATTGGCCCGCCATCCTCAGGCCGCGACTTCGTTCCTCATGAAGCCATTGGCGATGCTTAAAAACAGGTCGCAACGCTCTTGCACAAATTCGTCGAGTACGGTTCCCGCCATGGGCTCCTGCCCCCCCGCGACCGTCAGGTAGTAAGAGTCTGCGGTGATCAATGAACCAAGCAACTTGGCAAGCTTGGGGATATTTCGGGTCGGCTCGATCAGGCCAGAGATGATCAACTGTGTGACGACCCTTTGACGAACCTGCCCATGTTTAGCGACCAAGTGATCTTTAAAGAATTGACGAATGTCACTGTTGTTGCGAGCCTCACCCACGACAAGCGAATGAAATGTCAGGACATCCTCTTGATACATGTAGGACAGATAGCGTCTTGAGACTTCAATGAACGAATTTCGATCTGTGATGTCGCCGGCCATTTGCTCCAAGCTCTCGGACAGCATTTTTGACTTGGACTGGACGTAGGCCGTGAAGAGGGCGTTTTTGTCTTTGAAGCGCTTGTAAAAAGTGGGTCGTGAGCTGTTCGCCAGCACACAAATCTCTTCAACAGTGGCGGCCTCGAAACCTTTCGAGATCAGCACCTTTTCCGCCGCAATCAGCAATTCATCAGTTAGTTTCATGGTCACGTCCATAGGGAGTAACGCGTAATTTATCATGAATTTGACGATAAATTTTTATGAATTGTAAGGAATCAATAGGATACACATTGTTAGTATGGTGATACAGTGTGTAATCTAAATTTAACAAAGAATATTTATATGATTTATTTTGAGTCATTTTTTTACAATGGGTTCTCATTCCAAGCGCGACTGCTTTTCGGGTTCATGCTGGTGCTCTCATTGGTCATTGGGCACCGCACCGCAGAAGCTGCGACCGTTGAGTGGACCGGCGTTGTGGCCAATACATGCGTGGTCACACTGAACAGCAACGGCCTGTTGGGAGTTGCCACCAGCGGCCAAGTGATGAGTTCGGAGCAAACCGCCGGCCAGCCAGCCAGCGTGGCGGTGATGAGCACGGGCCCCAATGTGGTGACTTTTGGAAGCCCGGCCATGACCTTGTGGGCGCCAAGCTACACAGGCAGCCCGATTGTCAGCAGCAAGCAGCAGTCCAACAAGGGGCACTCCAGTACCTGGATGGTTACCGCGCATCAAGCAACCGTTACGGCGGGCGACACCCTCTTTGCGGTTCATGCGCAATTAGACGACGCCGCCAACGCCTTTCCGATGGGGGCGTACAAAGTGTCAAGTGAGGTCACCTGCGCTCCAGCGAATTGATGCCATGAAACACGCGTTTGGAAACAGCGTCACCAAGGCCATTGGCGGGCTTTTTTTACTCGGTATTTTTAGCACCGGTGCCTTTTCGCAGGGGCTCACACCTATGCAAAAAACGGGGGTGACCGGGTCGGACAAAAAAGTTTTCAGCCTCACCATCATGAACCCCTACCCCAAGGAGATGAACTATGAACTCAGCGCTGAAGACCGCAACACGGGTGCACTGCAACCCGATGTCAAATTCACAGGACGGCGCGGACGACTGGGCGCTAAGGGCCAAAAGAAAATGCTTGTCCTCGTTCCTGTCACAGCTGACAAGCGTGAAGTGCGGATCTGCTTGCGCTTCCCTGAGATGCAAGAGTCAGTACGTCCTCGCGTGTGTGGTGATTTCACTGCTATTGCCTTCCGTGGCCATGAGCGCCAACGGGGTTTACATGCCCCCGCCACCGATGGGCGTGGGGGGTGAGGACTCAATCACGACAGGGACTGGGACCCATTGCCGAACGTCCATGAATTCTAACAAGGGCTATGTAGACCTGGGGATCACAGGCACACAAGGCGCCGCCAGTGATGTGTTTTCAGGCTACGCGGCACAAAGGCAAGACAACGCCACGATCTACGCGCGTGTGGTGATCCCCCTTGGCGATGCCCCCCGGAAAATAGATTGCGGCAGATTCATGCAGCTGGAAATCGAGCGGCTGGAATCTGAGATCAAGATGCTTCGCTACTCGCCAGACTAAACAATAAACAAAAAAAACAGGAGGCAAACATGTCCTACGACGTCATGATCATTTCTGTCATTGCCGGTTTGATGGTGGTTCCCCGGCTGCTACTGCGCTTGGGTATTCCGGCGCCACTCACGGCACTGGCGATGGGCTTATTCCCCATGCTCTTTGGCTACCAATTGCTAGGTAGCGAAAGCTGGACGCTGCTCGCCACTCTGGGGATCACCTCGCTCTTCCTTTATTCGGGCATAGAGGTCGACGTAGACGTCCTGTTCCGAGAGCGGGCAAGGCTGATCACCCACCTGAGCATCAAACTTGCAATGATCTTTTGTGTGACCCGTGTCCTGCTGTATTTTTTCAAGATTGACTACAGCCTAGCGATACTCCTGACCCTCGCGATCGTCACGCCATCCACGGGGTTCGTCATCAACACCTTAGGACGTTTGCGGCTCAGCGAGGCGGAGAATTTATGGGTGAACCACAAGGCGATTGCCGGTGAAGTCGTGGCTCTGTTTGTGATGTTCGTCGCGCTACAGGCGAGCAACCCGCAGCTGGCAAGTGTCGATGTTGTGTTCAACACGCTGGCGCTCATTGGGCTGATCCTTGCTCTGCCGGTCATCCTTGCTTTCATTGGCAAGGTGATCATCCCCTGGGCGCCAGGGTCTGAGTTCTCCCTGCTGATCGTGATGGGGATCGTGGCGGGCTATGCCACCAATTCACTCGGCGTTTATGAATTGGTCGGCGCGTTCTTGGTGGGGCTCGTTGTCACGCTGCTGAAAGGAAAAATTCCAGCGATGGCGTCTGAAAAGAACCTGGACGCGATACGCCTGTTCGCGACATTCTTCATCCCGTTTTACTTCTTTGTTGCGGGCACAAAATTTCCTGAAGAAGCGCTGACGGTGGACGCCATTGTGCTGGGCACGTTGCTGCTGGTCATCGTCACCCCGATCCGTTGGTTACTCGTCTGGTTCGAGCGTCGCTTGACCCATGACGAAAGCCAATTCTCCAGCCTCAAGGTCTCCATCGCGCTGACGCCGACGCTCTTGTTCACGCTCGTCATCTCAGAAGTACTGCTTGACAGAGGAGGCATCACAAGCGTTGTGTATGGTGCGTTGGTGACATATGCGGTGCTGAACACCGTGTTGCCGACTTTGCTCTTTGCCGGGTTCAAGCTCAAAGACCACACGGGAGGCACGCAATGATTGACGGCATCAGCAAATTAGAGTCGCTGCATCAGATCAACTTGTTAGATCTGGCTTCCATTTTGGTGATCCTTTTTTTATTCGGGGTGTTGGCAAGCCTCGCCCGCTGGTCTATGCGACGGTTTGCTGAGGACGCAGAACCCGCTGCCCGCCTGAAAATTCTCAGGCTCATCCCGCTCGTCAGGCTGGGCCTCGTCCTAGTGGCACTGGCGCTCATCACGCCCTTTATCATGGAGCCAAGTTTTAAGAACATCGTGGCCCTTGTCGCGAGCGCCGGAGTACTGCTTGCGCTTGTGTTCAAGGACTATGGAAGTAGCCTCGCCGCAGGCCTGGTGGCGGTCCTCGAGAACACTTACCAAGTGGGCGACTGGATCGAGATCGACGGTGCGTACGGCGAGGTGCGGCGAATCAACCCGCGGGCGGTCCACATCGTGACGTCGGAGGACAACGAGGTGATCATCCCGCACTACCAGATGTGGTCAAAGAAGATTTCAAACTCCACCAGCGGGAATCGCACATTGTTGTGTGTTGCTGATTTTTATCTCGACCCGAATCATGATGGACAGGATGTCATCAATTTACTGAAACAAGTCGCAGAGACAAGTCTCTACAGGAGCCCTGAGTCGAAGGTTTCCGTGGTGGTGAAAGAACAGCCCTGGGGGTCGCACTACAAAATCAAGGCCTATGTCAAGGAGAGCCGTCAGCAATTCGCGTTCATCACCGATCTGACGGTGCGCGGCAAAAAATCATTGCTACAGCGCAGGATCATGTTTGCACTGGCGATTCCCTCTGTTCTTCTAAAAAAGTGAGCGAACAGATTCTGCAATCTGCATCGTTTTCCGCATGAAGAGCACAGGTGGACGGTTGCCGGAATGGATCGCAGGCGTTGTCAAGCCGGTTCTCAACAGTGCCTCAGTCGAAGGCGGAGGTGATTCACGGATTTGAACCGCCGTCTACAAATCCATAAAATGGGGGCTTGAATTTGCAGTTCTTTTCACAATCGAATTTAAGCGGGCACTCGCCAGTGCGACAGAACCTCGGCAGGAGCCTCAGATGGACGCTTGGTGTTGTTGCTCCCCAACGAATTGCAGACCTGGATCGACATTCAGCTATTTGTCGAGTAGCCGTCAAATATTGCGCCATTTAGGCGGCAAGATGCGCAGGGCGTTGTCACGGTCAATAGCGCGCAGTTCGCTGGCGTTGAAGATGGGGGCCAGACCTGTCACGTGCTCGATGCCTTTTCGGTAGGGGTAGTCGGTTCCGAAGACGATCTGCGAGATATTGACCATCTTGGTCAGCGAGGCCATGGCGATGGGATTTGCCGCCTGCGCGGTGTCGTAATAAAAGCGCCGGATCTCGTTCATCACGTTGTCTCCGGTGAAGCCGCGCTGTTTGATCTGCGGCATGGACACCGCTTGGATCGCGAAGCGCTCGGTCATGGCGCTGAGCGACCCGCCGCCATGCGAAAAGATAAAGTTGATGTCCGGGCAGCGCATCGAGGTGCCTGAAAAAATCAGGCTGGCGATGGTGCGGGTGGTGTCGGTGCCGTACTCGATGATCACTGAGGGAACGCCGGTGCTCAGGTTGCGGCAGCAGGCCGGCTCGTTCGGATGGGTGTAAGCGACGGCTTTGCGCCGGTGCAATTCGTCCATCACCGGCGCAAAGGCTTTGTCGCCCAAAAATTTGTCGTCGTAGCTGGTCATGAAGGCCACGCCGTCGGCCTTGAGCACGTCAAACGCGTAGGCGATTTCTTTCAACGTTTCGTCCACATGCGGCATGGGCAACAGCGCAAAAACCCCAAAGCGGCCCGGGTGCTGGTCGGCCAGCTTGCGTGCGTATTCGTTAGAGGCTCGCGCCACGGCCGCTGCCTCGGCGGGTGGCAAGAAGCCGACCGCTGGCAGTGTGGGGGACGTCATGGAAGTGGCGATGCCAGCTTTGTCCATGTCGTCCAAAGAACGCTGCGGCGTCCAGTCGGCCACGGGTGGCGTGTCGAGCTTGGATTTTTTAAGGGCGGTGACCCATGACGGCGGTGAAATATGGTGGTGCACATCAATGCGGTGCGGTTTGGCGGGCCCGCCAAGGCTGGCACAGCCGCTGCTGGCCAATGCGCCCGCCGCTCCAACAGCGCCCATGGCACCCAGAAAACTGCGGCGCGAGGCCAACAAGTTGAGCCCTGCGTGGCAAGCGCATTGGCTACCGAGTCCGTGATGATTGTTCATGGTGCATCCGAGAAATGAATTTAAGCCCACATCACGTTAGCATTTATTAGAAATATTCACTACAGTTTTGAGTGATTTTTCATGGTGGTTTTCCCTTGCTTTGCCTCGTATCATCCGACACGGTTTGCAATGCTTCAGCGGCGCAGCATTCAATGATCAAGCGCACCCTCTCGCGGGGTGGCCAACCACGCAAGTCTGCCAAGCCAACGTCGGTGACGATGGTGCTGACCTCCGGCGCGTGTCGGTTCGACTGGCTGAAGTGGCTTTGGGCCAAAAACTTGATCAATTCACTGGAGACGTGCATCGGGGCGCAAAACGGTGTTGTTCAACACATTGAACTGCCCCCCACCAGCGCTCTTGAAATCGAAACCTAGCGGGCTGACAAGCCGTCAGTCACGCGTGTTTCTAACTCGCGGCCGCTGTAGTGGGTCAAGTCACTGGCAATCGAGGCCAGCACTATTTTTTCAGAGGCATGGCTGAGATGCGTCCTGAGCTCACCCAACATCGGACTGGTGGCGATCAGCACCAGCGCTTGGCAGCGCTGCTCAGCGACGCCTTTGTTGAGGTGATCAGCCAGTTCGCGGGCAAAGCTGGCGCGCTCTTTGGCGTGCGCCTCTGTGTGCGGTTCAAACTGCGTTCCGGCGTGACCGGTACGCCCATGCCCTTTGCCCGCTTCACCCGTCAGATCGCCGCCACCGGACTGGCCTCGGGGGCTGGCGGGTGGGTGGACAAACTCGACGAGTTCTTGAAGGGTGTGGTCCGCCGCGTTGCGCTCGTAACAGCGGGCGCGTGCAGCATCGGTGATCAATACCCAAGTCTTGTTCATGATGTTCAACTCGTTTTTGTGAATGATTAAAAGAAATAACTTTCCTACTTCCATTGATTAAATGCAAGGTGAGCCGTCAATTATTCAAATAAGAATCGTTCCCGTTTAGAATGAGCCCATGGCGCACATCCTGAGCATCACACCGATCCGAATATGAATCTTGCTGAAGCACCTTTGAACACGACATGGCGAGTTCTTCGAATTTCCCCGACAGACGCTTCCTTCGAGCGCGCGAGCCAGTTGGAGGAGGTCGGTTTTCTGCCGGGTGAATTGGTGTCTGTCTTGGCGCACGGGTTTCCCGGCCAAGACCCATTGGTCGTGCGCGTGGGTTTGTCCACCTTTGCGTTGCGACGTGATGAAGCCTCAAGCGTTCTGCTGGAAGCGAATGTTGCGGATGCGTGAAGTCAAAATTCACATTCACCCCACCGGCCCTTTGGTGGCCTTGGTGGGTAACCCCAATTGCGGCAAAACCGCGCTCTTCAACCTGCTCACCGGCAGTCACCAAAAAGTCGCCAACTACGCTGGCGTGACGGTGGAGCGCAAAGAGGGCAAAGTCAATTTAGCCAACGGTCAATTTATCCGCTTATTGGACTTGCCCGGCACGTACAGCCTGTACCCCCGATCGCAAGACGAGCGCGTGACTTGCAACGTGCTGGCCGGCCGTGCAGTCGGTGAAAAGCGCCCTGATCTGGTCGTCTGCGTCGTTGATGCGACCAATTTGCGGCGCAACTTACGCTTGGTCTTGGCTGTCAAACGGCTGGGTATTCCGGCTGTCGTGGTGCTGAATATGTCCGACGTCGCCGAGCAACGCGGCTTGACAATTGACAGCGTCGCATTGGCCGCCGAGATCGGCTTGCCTGTCGTCAAAAGCGTGGGTGTGAAAACCGGTGGCGGCGAGGCCTTGCTGGCTTGGCTGTTGCAAGGCAGTTGGCGTGATCAAGCGCCCCATGTGGAGTCGCTACCGGCTCTGGGGTTGGCAGACGAGCATCTTCAAACCGGTGCAGACCACCAAGTGGTGCAGGGCATCTTGAAACGACTCCACTTAGACCAGCTGGTTCCAGATGTTTTCAGCGACCGCCTTGACCGCGTGTTGTTGCATCCGGTGGTCGGACCGATGATCTTGACGGTGGTGTTGTTCCTGATTTTTCAAGCTCTGTTCAGTTGGGCCACGGTCCCGATGGAGATCATCAAGGGCATCACCGAATGGAGTGCGAATCAAGCGCTCGCTGCGTTGCCAGACGCGTGGTGGAGAAGCTTGTTGATAGACGGCGTGATCGCGGGACTTGGCGGTGTCGTGGTGTTTCTGCCGCAAATTTTGATTCTCTTTTTCTTTATTTTGATGCTTGAAGAAACCGGCTATCTGCCGCGCGCCGCTTTCTTGCTGGATCGCATCATGGGCTCGGTGGGTTTGTCGGGGCGCTCGTTCATTCCGCTGCTGTCGAGCTTTGCCTGTGCGATTCCCGGCATCATGGCCGCCCGCACCATTCCGAATGCACGCGACAGGATGGTCACCATCTTGATTGCGCCTTTGATGACGTGCTCCGCACGGCTGCCGGTTTACACGCTGCTGATTTCAGCGTTCATTCCCAAAATACAAGTCTGGGGTGGTTTGGCGCTTCAGGGCCTGGTGATGTTTGCGCTGTATGTAGCCGGCATTGTGGGTGCCATGGCTGTGGCTTGGGTGCTCAAAGTCATGACCCGCAGCGGTCGACTGGTTCGTCCTTTGATGATGGAGCTGCCCACCTACCATTTACCGACAGTTCGCAACATCGCCATCGGCTTGTGGCAACGCGTGAAGATTTTCATGCGACGCGTTGGCGGCATCATTTTGGTTTTAACCATCGCGCTATGGTTCTTGGCCAGCTTCCCGGCGCCGCCCGAGGGGGCCACCCGACAAGCGATTGAGTACAGCATGGCCGGCTGGTTAGGCCATTGGCTGGCCGTCGTGTTCGAGCCGATTGGTTTCAATTGGCAGATCAGCTTGGCCTTGGTGCCCGGCATGGCGGCACGCGAAGTGGTGGTCAGCGCGCTGGGCACCGTCTACGCCTTGTCGTCAACGGGGGAGCACACGGCCGAAATGATCACCCCGATCATTGCGCAGCAGTGGAGCATGGCCACCGCGCTGTCCTTACTCACCTGGTTTGTCTTTGCGCCGCAATGCCTGTCGACACTCGCCGCCATCAAAAGAGAAACCGGTGGCTGGCGGATGCCGGTAATCGCGGCAAGTTATCTGTTTGCCTTGGCCTATGGCTGTTCTTTTGTCGTCTACCGGTGCGCTGTTTGGGCTGGTTTGGGTTGAACTAAACAAGGCCTTAAGGCTGCACGGGCACGGGTGGCGCCACTGCGGCACCTTCAATCTGGTGCTTTTTCAAAGCATTGGCAACGAAGCCTGAAGACTTCATGTCCTCCACAAAACGCTGCAGATAAACCCGCGCCTCAGCATCGCGGGTTTTGGGCAAACCCATGGCCTGTTCAATCACCATGAAGCTACCCGGCAACAGCCGCAAATTGGGTAAGCGCTTGGCGTCCATTTCCAGTTGCTGCTTCACGCCCGCCGCGACGTCTAACGTGTGTTCTAGGAAAAAATCCACGGTGGTGGGCGAGGTCGGAGCACGCAAGAGCTGTGCGTTTTTAATCTCGCGGGTTAAAAACAGATCGTAAGCACTGGCCTTGCCGACAGCGATGCGGGTGCCGGCGCGGTCAACGTCTTCGTTGCGTGTCAATGCCGACTCTTGACGCACCAGGTAACTGCCTTCAATCAAGACATAGGGCGCTGTGAAAGCAATGTCTTTGCCGCGCACCGGATCGACTGCAAAAAATCCAACGTCGGCTTGGTCCTGACTCAAGGCCTCGACGGACTTTCCGGCCGCATCAAACACCACCAGTTCCAAAGGCAAGCCCAAGCGTTTCGCCAGTTCCGTGGCCAAGTCAACCGACACGCCAACAGCTTGCCCGCTTGCATGTCTCTTGGCCAGAATGGGATTGCCCAGATTGATCGAGGCGCGCAAGGTACCTGAAGGCGCCAACAAGGGCCCAACTTGCGCCAAGGCGGGCGCAGCCAGCAAGGCCGTGCACAAACTTGAACCGAGTGCAATGACAGTCAAAAAAGCACGCATTTGTGGTCGCATGGAAGCCCTCATAGAACAAAAGAAAGAGTTTCTCAGGGAACAGGCGTGTGCGCAGAAAAGTCTGCACTCAGCTTGACTATGAGAAACCCTAGTACACATCATTGCCAACACTTTTATCATGGGTGTTGCAGATTAAAACCAATTTACGGAGTCGTTGTATGCCTTCCTCGCTTCTGATCAAAACAATCTTGGCCATGTCAATGGCGGCCCTCAGCCTGACTGTCTCATCAGTCCAGGCGCAGACAGAAAAAGCTGCTGTGGTGAGCGGTAAAACAGAGCTGCTGTGGCTAGGGCAAGCAGGTTTTCGCATCACCACGCCGGGTGGAAAAATCATCGTCATTGACCCATGGATCACCGGTGGCCCGAAAGCGCCGCCGGCTTTCAAAGCCGACTTAGCCGCCTTGGGCAAGATCGACCTGTTGTTGGTCACCCATGCGCACGTTGACCATTTGGGTGACGCACCGGCTTTGGCCAAATTGAACAACACGGTTCTGTACGGCCCTGCCGACATGATCACGCCTTTGCAAACGCTGGGCATGTTGCCCGCGAATCTGGGCCATCGCTTTAACAAAACAGGCAGCGTTCAGCCGTTGCCGGGCATCAAAGTCACGGCGGTGCAAGCCGAGCATTCGTCCCTGATCGTTTTCAACAATCCAGCGACCGGCAAGAACGAGTCGCACCCTGCCGGCGAAGCCATGGGTTACATCATTCAGCTTGAAAACGGCTTCAAGATTTGGCACATGGGTGACACCGGTTTGTTTGGCGACATGCAGTTCATCAGTGACCGGTACAAGCCAGACTTGGTATTGATTCCGATTGGCGGCAACTTCACCATGGACCCAGACGACGCGGCCTACGCTATGAAAACGTGGATCAAAACCAAAGCCGTGATCCCGATGCACTACAACTCGAATCCACTGACCAAAGGCACTTTGGCACAGTTTCAGGCCGCCATGCAAGGCGCTGCTGCCAAAATAGTGCCGATGACCGAAGGGCAGACGCTCGAGTTTTAAGCTCGACAACTTTGGCGTTTTACAGGCGACTTTATGTGACAGTCTGTAAAAGTTTTCCAGTCGAGTCACCGCTCTCGACCCATTCGGCATTATCTTTTCAACTGTCACGCAGCCCATCTCGGCTTCGTCGCGGAAAGGTGAAATGATGCTCGATTTCATACTTGTCGGCAGCAGTGTGCGGATTGCACTGCCGGTACTGCAGGCGCTTCACTGCGCCGGACCGGCCCATTGCGCGGTGGTGGGCAGCGCCCCCACCGCGGTGCTGCGCTGGTCGCATTTGTGTCGCCAGCACGTGGTGATGGACTTCGACCAAGACGATGCAGCGGTGCACCAAATCAATCTGTTGGCACAGCAACATCCGCGCGCCGTGCTGCTGCCTTTTGACTGTGAGGCGATTCGTTTTGTCAACCGCGTGCAAGGCCGTTTGCGGCTTGGGTCGATACCGGTGCCCGACCTCGCAACCCTGAATATGTTCGATGACAAATGGGCGTTTCATCAGTTCTGTTTGGCCAACGCTTTGCCGGTCCCTTTGACGCGTTGGATTGGCCCGAAATCAAATCTCGATTTCGACGCCATCGAAGCCGAATTGGGCTTGCCCTTCGTCGTCAAGCCAACCAACGAGTCCGGTTCGCACGGCGTTCAGATCGTTCACAGTCGGGCGCAACTGGAGCGCAATATCCTTGGCAATTCAGCTTATCAATTCAGCCCTTTGATCGCCCAGCGCTACATTCAAGGCGTCGACATGGACATCAACTTGTTCGCTGTCGACGGCCAGCTGCGCGCGGTTTCGATCCATCAGCCGGGCCAGTCCTACATCGACTTTTTGCCGCACCCGCCGCTTGAAGCGATCGCCGACGCTGTCTGCCTCAGCAGTCGTTACAACGGCGTGATGAACCTGGATGTGCGTTTAGCGTCTGCCAGCGGCGAGGTTTTTTTGATCGAATCCAACCCCCGTTTTTGGGCGACCTTGACCTCCACGGTCGATTGCGGTTTGAACTTTGCAGCCGCCAGCCTGCAGCGCTCAAGTGTCGCGGAGCTGCCGCAGCGCCTGGTCGCCGGCCGATCCTACAGCCGGCATCCTTTTTTAAGACCGTCTTGTTGGTGGCAACTTGTCTCAGACTCGACTGAAAAAGGCCGCTTGCTGCGGGCCAAAGCCTTCGATTTGTATTCGCTCGGTCAACTGCTGCTGGAGGTGCCGGCTATTGTCAAAAGACGGCTGCAAGGCTTGCGCAGCGTGGCTGCATCGCCATGACGTACAAGCTGCTACACACAAGTCTGTTGAGGTGGCCGCGTCATTTGGAGAACATCGCTGAAATCTGAATCACCGCTGGTCCGATGAGCACCGACAAGAGCGCCGGAAAGATAAAGAAAATCAGCGGAATCAGCATTTTGACGGGCACTTTGGCGGCGATTTCTTCGGCCCGTTGCATGCGCTTCATGCGCATCACCTCCGACTGAATGCGCAGGGATTCGGCCACGCTGGTGCCAAACCTGTCGGCTTGGACGAGCATCGAGACCAGCCCGTCCAGATCTTCCAGATTGATGCGCAAGGCCAGATTTTTCAAGGCGGTTGAGCGACCCGAACCCGCTCGTATTTCAAGCGCCGCTAAATTGAATTCTTCCGCGAGGACCTTGCTGCTGCGGGCAATTTCCAGGGACACGCGGTTGATGGCGCCGTCCATGCCCAGGCCGGCTTCGGTGCAGATGACCAAGAGGTCAATCAAGTCAGGCAGCGTGTCGCGCATGTCGTTGGACCGGCGGTTGGTCATCCAGCGCAGGTAAATGTCAGGCAGGTAATACCCAATGCCCGCCAACGACACCGCATACAAAGCCAGTCGCGGGTACGCCGTTGCCGGCGACCAGACCAGTATCACCAAAGCAGCCAACAGCGGCAGCATCAGTGTCAATGTGGTCTTGACGCTGAAATAGGTTTGCGCGGCTGTCGGCCCTCTGAACCCGGCACGAATGAACTTCAGTCTGAGCTGCGAGTTTTGCCAATCCCCTTCGGGCACGGACAGCTTTGACATCGACACGAGCAGCGCTTGCCAGCCGCCTTCATGCGCGACTTGCGCCGGCCCGTGAACCGGGTCCACGGATGGCGCACTGCGCGTCTGCTGCAGTCGCCGTTTGACCTGCTTTTGCGTGAACAGTTTGACCAGACCGAACACCAGCAAGGCATACGCTGAAAAAGCCACAGCCAGCGCGATGAAGAAAAAAATGTCAGTCATGGCGTGTCGCCTCAGACCTTGATCTGGACGATCTTCCACATCCACAAGGCGCCCAGACAAATCATCACGAGGTTGACCAGCATCAGCGTCTGCCCGGACTTAGTGGTCCAAAGTGTGGACATGTAAATCGGGTTGAGAACCGAGAGAATGCTGCCGAGTGCGAACGGCAAGCTGCCAATCATGATGCCGGACAGCTTGCCTTCTGAGGCGAGGACGCGAATCTTGCCTTTCAGCTTGATGCGTTCGCGCACGGTCTGTGACAGCGTCGACAGCAGCTCGGTCAGGTTGCCGCCGGTTTTGCGTTGAATCATCAGGGCGATGACTAAAAAATTCAGATCGCTGCTGTTGATCCGTTCGGCCATTTGCGCCATGGCATCGCCAAAGGACATGCCGAGTTTGATGTTCTCAAAGACGGTCTTGAATTCCGAGCCCACAGGGTTTGGCAATTCATCGCCAACCATGCCGATGGCGACGGATAAACCGTGCCCGGCACGCAGCGCCCGAGTCATGAAGTCAAGGGCTTCCGGCAGTTGATTTTCGAAGCGCAGGCGGCGGTTTTTTTCTTGGTGCAACAGGTAGATCCACGGCATCGAAAAAGCGGCTAATCCACTGGTCACGCTCATCATCCACGGCGCATTCAGCAATATGGCGGGCATGGACCAGGCAAGCACGCCCAGCCCGGCGCTGAGCGCCATCACCTGCGGCGTTGTGTGCGTGCTGCCGGAGTGCGTGAGCAACAAACCCAGCGCACGAACACCCGGCGCATTCGCCAGGATCCATTGCTGCCAAACAGTTTGCAGCTCGACGCTGGATTTGAGCAACTGGCTTTGTTCACCTTGTCGCCGTCGCAGTGCAATCGCGTGAAGGCGACTCGCCAAGGCACGGGCGTTGGCGCTGAAACGTCGTGACCAAAATGTCGACAAGGCCATCGCCGTGCCAGCGATCAGTAAAAAAAACAACGCCAAACCGGCATAGAGCATGTTGTCGGTCATGGCTGAGCCTCTAGCCCGCGTTCGTCGAGTGGATGCGTCGGGTCAAACAGACTTTCGTTGAGAGAAATGCCGTAGGTGGTGAGTTTTTCGGCCAGTTGCGGCCTGACGCCGGTGGCCCTGAAAAAGCCCTTCACCGAACCATCCGGGTTCATGCCTTGGCGGTCAAAAAAGAAGACTTCCTGCGTCGTGATGATGTCGCCTTCCATGCCCGTGATTTCATGGATGCTGGTGATTTTCCGGCTGCCGTCGTTCAAGCGGCTGGCCTGCACGATGACGTTGATGCCCGAACTGATCTGCTGCCGCAGCGCCCGCACCGGCAAGTTGACGCCGCCCAGCCCGACCAGGTTCTCCAGCCGCGACAGCGCGTCGCGCGGTGAGTTGGCATGCACGGTGGTGAGCGAGCCGTCATGCCCGGTGTTCATGGCTTGCAGCATGTCGATCACTTCGCTGCCGCGCACCTCCCCCAACACGATGCGGTCTGGCCGCATTCGCAAGCTGTTTTTGACCAGCGCGCGCATGGTCACCTCACCGGTTCCCTCTAAGTTGGGTGTACGGGTTTCCAGTCGCACGACATGGGTTTGTTGCAGCTGGAGTTCGGCGGTGTCCTCGATCGTGATGATGCGTTCACCTTCCGGGATGTAGCCCGACAAAATGTTCAGCAGCGTGGTCTTGCCGGAGCCGGTGCCGCCGGAAATCAGGATGTTGACTTTCGCCTTGACGAAGCCGGCCAGCAGCTCGGCCATGCCCGCTGTCAAGGCGTGTTTGGCAATCAGATCGGCCATTTTCAAAGGGATGACTTCAAAACGGCGAATCGACAAAGCCGGGCCGTCAATCGCCACCGGCGGCACGATGGCGTTCACGCGGGAGCCATCGGCCAGCCTTGCATCGGCCATCGGGCTGGACTCATCGACGCGGCGTCCGACGCGGGAGACAATTTTGTCGATGACTTTCATCAAGTGATCGTTGTCATTGAAGCGGGTGCCGGTCAACTCCAGCCGACCTTTGCGCTCGACAAATACCTGGTCAAAACCATTCACCATGATCTCGCTGATGCTGTGGTCTGCCAGCAGTGGCTCTAGCGGGCCTAGTCCGAGCACTTCGTTTTGCAGATCGATGATGAGCTGGCGATGCTCGTGCGCATTGACCGGCAGTTGCCCCTCGGCAATCAGCAGGTCGACCATGTGTGCCAGCTGACTGCGAATTTGTTCCTCCGGCAGGCTTTCAGCCGCAGCCAGATCCATCCGCTTCAGCAGTGCTTTGTGCAAGTCGATCTTGGTCGAAAAATAACCTGGGGACAGATCTTTCGCCAGCGCTCGCGCAGGTCCAGGTGAGGCTTGCGTCGGTGCTGCTGGCGCTGACACGGCAGGCGCTTCAGGTGTTGTCGCTGGTGGCGCCATCTGTTCGGGGCCGTGTTTGGCCTCTGGCTTGAACGCCTCGCCCTGGGTCCAGGCGGCTATTTGATCCCGAAGTGTTGCCATATGGATGTCTCAGTTGGCACATGCCCTGTCAGCGCTGCGGCCCACGCGTTGATGGACTTGGAAAAGTCTGATTTCGGTTTCAGGCGCACGGCTGCCGTCCCTCGCAGCAGAGATGCTTCAATGCCGTCAGTCTCCAGCGGCAAAATACGGCTGACCCGCAGGCCGACGGTCTTTTCGAAATCAGCAATGCGCACGATCGATTTGTTGTGAAATGCATTGACGACGACGGATAGCTTTGCCGCGGCATAGCCCAGGCTTTCCCACATGCGAATGATCTGGCTGGCGCGTCGTACGGATGGGACGTTCATCGTCACCACCACCACCAGTTGGTCGAGCAGTTCCAGCACGCTCAGACTGAGCGTGTCGAGTTGCAGGTCCAACAGCACATAGTCGTAATGCTCCACAGCGATGCGGATCAGCCGATTGACATATCTGGGTGTGATGTGCAGCAACTGGTCAATCGTTTGCGGTGACTGGATGACATGGAAATTGGCACTGATGTGGTGTGTCATGCCTTCGAGCAGCGCACCATCCAGCCGTTCGATTTCATCGGCGAAATCAGCCAGGTTGTGCATCGCGGTGTCGCGTGTCAAAAATAACTCGACGTCACCAAACGGCAAGGACAGGTCGATCAGCAACACCCGCAAGTTGTCGGTTTGGCTTAGCTCTGAGGCCAGATTGGCGACCAGACAGCTGGCGCCGTCGCCGCCCTTGGCGGGCATCAGCCCGATGCAGCGGCTGCTTTTTCTGCTGGCCTGCGGGGCGCTGTGAAATCGGGCTTCGGCCCGCGCCACCGCGGCCGTGACAGCGTCAGGCGCGTCTGATGAAATCACTTCTCTCACGCCGGCCCGCATGGCACGCAGCAGAAAACCTGATTCAGGATTGGAGCAAACCAGTAAAACAGCTGCACGCGGCAGTGCCGTACAAAGGGTTTCAATTTTTTCGAGCAACTCATCGTTTTGCTCGAACCCTCCCAACACCACCAGATCGGGTTTGCCAGCGACCACGCGTGTCTGTAGCTCGGCCAGCGAGCCTTGTAAGCCGCTGACTTGATGCGGCATCTCAAAGGTGGCGACTGGCATGGGCCACCCTTGGCGGGAGTACAAAACAATGTGCATTGTGTTCAGTCGCACGCGCTGTTGAATTCGCCGACAACCACATGGGTCATGGCAGTTGCGGCGTGAAGCTGGGGGCTGGTGGTGGAAGCATATGCCGGTCATAGGCCGGTTTAAGTTCGATGGCTGTGGCTTGTCCGGCTGAACTTGCTGCATTGCGAGGCGTCGCGGGCAGGCGTTGCGCCTCCAGCGCTTTTTTGACTGCGAGGCCGTGGTCTTGTTGATCGAGCAGGGCCGGCGAACAGCCTGACAGGATGAGCAGGACGGGCGCTGTCGACGCCAGCATCCAGGCTTTAAGGGCTGACACGGCGTTCTCCTGCGGATGGGGTGGCCATGGGTTGTGAGCCCTGCAACCGATTCTCAAGAAAAAATTCACGCCGTGTTGGCGGCAGCACCGAGTCTGTCGGCAAGCCCGGAGCTGCTTCAGTGGCTTGTACCAAGCGGGCGCGCACCACGACTACCAGCTCCGTCAGGTCAGCTACAAACTGGTTGCTGCGAAACAGCGCACCCAAAATGGGTATTTCACCAAGGACTGGGAAAGCGTTCCGGTTGGCCGCGGTGCTGTTGCGGACCAAGCCGCCGATGACCAGACTCTGCCCGTCTAAGAGCTGCACGGTGGTGGCGACCCGGCGCGTTGTGAACGCCGGCAGCAGCGTGTTACCACTGGGGCTGCTGGAGCTCACCGATTCCTTGGAGATTTCGGAGACTTCGGGCGCCACTTTCAGGCTGATGCGGCCACCGTCCAGGACCGTCGGAACAAACTTGAGCCCGACGCCGAACTCACGTTCCTGCAAGGTCACGGCCGTGCCGCCGGTGCCGACCGATTGGGTGATCGGAATGTAGACCTTGCCGCCAACCAAAAAACTGCCTTCCTGCCCGCTCATGGCGACGATGGTGGGCTCGGCCAAAATGCGCACCAAACCATCCTGCTTTTCGGCTTCGAGCCGGATGCCATTGCCGTTGCTGAACAGCAGTCCTGCTGCAGCGCCGCCGCCACCTAAAAAGGTCGATGCAAAGCGGATGTCGCCACCATTGGCCGTCACTTGCAAGCCCAGCTTATCCAGCAGTGACTTGGACACCTCGGCAATCCGGACGTCAAGCATCACCTGCTGCGCATCACGAATGCGCAGCAGGTTGACGACCTGCGACTGGCCGCTGGCGCCACCCGAGCCCGTGGTTGTGCTGCCTGTCGACGATCCACTGCCGCTGCTGGCGAGGTAGCGGTTCAATTGCCGCGTGTAGGCTTGGGCCAGTTGGAGCGCAGCATCAGCCGCGCCAGCGTCTGCCACGCTGCCGCGCAGCACCACCGAGCCGGAGGCCATCATGAGTTCAATGTCCGGCTCGTTTGGAAGGGCTGATTTCAGTGACGCTGACAAAGGGTCCAGATCTGCAGCTACCGTCACGATGAGCGAGACTGGCGGTCCACTCTGACGCCACAGCAGGAAGTTGGTGGTGCCGACAGATTTTCCCAAGACATACAACTCTGTGCGCGAAATGAGCCGGTAATCCGCCACCTTGCTATCTCCGACCACCACGCGGCTGATCGCTTCCGGTAGCGCTAGTACGACCACGTGGCCGACCACCGCATTCATCGTCTGCAGCCATGGGCCCTGCGCTGCGAGCGGTATCCGTGATGTCTCCGCCCTGGCTGTATCCAAGGAGGCAAAAAACAAGCCGATGATGAGCAGCGCAGCGGCCATGGCTGCGGTCATGGTGGCGCGCATCATCAGCGTCAAAGTTCACCTCCGATGCCGCGCTGAATGCCGCGGAATTCTTCGACGCCGCTGGGCGCTTGTTTGCCGGCTGGCGCAGCCCTCACTGCGACAGGGTTCGGCTTGGACGCTGAAGCGTCCGGGGCTGCATTTGCAGGCCGAGTGATTTCGTGCATCAGGTCTTCCAGCCGGGTGCCGGTTGACGTCAATTGCGCCCGGTCCAGCTCGTTGCGCAGCGCCAGCGACAAGCTGCCGACGCTGCGAGACAAATCAAGCCGCTCTGATTGCGCCGGTGTCAGCTCCAGGGTCACAGCGTTCACCACTTTGGGTTTTGCCGGGTCGGCAGCGGTTTCTTGCGCCACAGCCAAGACTTTCACACGGTCCAGCACGATCTTTGAAAACGGCTCGTTACGCGCGTCTCGCGCGCTCACCAACACGTCGACGTAACTCCCAGGCAATGCAAAGCCGGCGACGCCGATCACATCGTTGACACGCACCGTGATGGCGCGCTTGCCAGAGGCCAGCGTGGCAGACAGTCCGCCCTTGATGTCCACAGGGGCCAGCCGTGATTCAAGAATCGGTTCGCCTTGCACCAAGGGCTGGCGGGTCACGCGGCCGATGACTTTTTCAGGACTGTCAAAGCCACCCTGCGGCGCGGTCTGGCTAGGCCACAGCAGGACCCGCAGGTTGTTGGCCGCCAGCGGCATGCCTGCGTCCACCGCGCTGGCTGCGACCACCAAGCGTGGACCCGTGTTAGCCGAACCACCGACGCCAACCCAACGTGCGACCAAGAAAACCGCCACTGCCCCTAGCAACAGAGCGATTGAAATCAGCACGGAAGGTTTCAATTGAATCAGCCTGAAATGGCTTTAAAAATGCCGGGCTCATTTATTGGCGTTGGTCAGTGTGTCTTTGATTTTGGTGAAAGTCACGCCGAGTTCTACGCCCAAGGCCGTCAACACGACCACTAAAACGACGGCGATGAGTGCGGCAATCAGCGCGTACTCGATCATCGTGACACCTCGCTGGCGCTTGCCAAAACGGGACAGATGACGGTTGCACGCCATGGTGGTGAGAAATGTTTTCATACAAACCTTCTAATGAAAAAATCGGCAGCAGAGTGAATAAAAGGCTCAAATAATTCAAAGAACTAAATTCTTCTGTATTTGCGTTTTAATCATCTGGAGATGCGATTTCCCTGTCAACGGTTTGGCCTGTGTCTTTCGTTAGCAGATGTAGCTGTACCTGTCACTGGCTATTTGTTCACTCGGTATTGGCGAGCAGGTTGTTGATTTTGGTGTTTCCGACAAGCTGACAACAATGGCTTGGGGTCAAAGGTTGATGCAGAAATGAAACAGGGAGCTAATTTCTACTTTTTGTTTCAATTTAAGTCGCTTGGATTTCGGCTTCAATTTTGGATGGGTGCCAACGAAAAACCCCGTCGCTACGGTCGCAGGACGGGGTTTTTAAAAGAACTCAAAGCGCTGATTTAGAGCAGACCTTTGGTCCGAGCCAAGTGGCTGGCTTGCGATCGGCTTTTCACATTGAGCCTGCGGAACAGTCGCCACAGGTGAACTTTAACGGTGTGCTCACTGATTTGTAATTCTTCTGCGATGTCGCGGTTACTCAGTCCCCGGTCCAGCATGACCAGCAATTGCTTTTGCCGTTTAGAGAGCTTTTCAGGGACAGCACCGGCCTCGGTGTCAGGATCGTCGACCAGAAATAAACGAAGTGAATTTGTGATTTCAGTGGCGCCGGCTGACTTCTGAATATAGGCGTCAGCACCAGCTTCTATCGACAGATCTTCGTAGTCCAGAGCGGGGGCTGCTGACAACACGACCAGCGGCACGTCAGGGTAGTGCAGTTTGAGTTCGCGCACACCCGACACACCATGTGTGTCTGGCAACTTGAGATCCAGGCAGATCAGTTCGGGTGTGCCATGCTTTTCAATAGCAGGGGTCACTGCGGCAACACGGTCGAGCTCAACAATATTGGCTTTGCTGTTGAGGCGACGAATCAGCATGACGACCGCTTCCCGCATGAGGGGATGGTCATCCACAACAAAAATGCTCATGGGTTTAAGTGGTTCAGTTGTCATAAGAATTTATTCGGATTTATAACCGGATCGGTCGTAATGTTGAATTTTAGCAGTTGACTTTTAAACAATAAAAGTGGAACTACTTACACACCCTGATTTATTTTGCAAATATTAACTATTTGGGCAATATATTTTTTGTGGTTAGGCCATATGCATCAGGGCTTCGGCCAATTCTTTCGCGCTAACGCCTTTGAGCGGCGCTAGCTTGTCATGAAGTCCCGCCAAAGCTTCTGAGCCCTGCGTTTGCAGTTGTGAAATGGCCGCTGCGGCGTCACGGGGGGATTCAAAGCTCAAGCTCTGCAACAGCAATCGGCCACGGGCATCGACGAGTTTGAAGTAGAACAGCCCGTCTTTTTCACGGTATTGCTTGAGCGTCGGCAAGGCCGCTTTGGCCGGCTTGGTGGCTTGAGTTCCGATGTTGCTGCGCAAATTACGCAGGCCAACGTTTTGGCGCAGCGTGGCCATGAAAGGCGTCGCCAGTCGCCGCGCCTTGACCGCGCCGGCTTGCAAGATGTCTTCCAGTTTGCCTGGATCGTTGATGAGTGCCTCGTAGCTGGCGCGCATCGGTGCAATTTCGCGGTCGATGCGCTCAAACAGCATTTGCTTGGCATCGCCCCAGGCGATGCCTTCAGCGTAGGCCGTGCGCAAGGCGGCCGTTTCCTCGCTGCTGGCAAAGGCTTGGTAAATTTCGAACAAAGCCGAGCCTTCGCAGGTCTTGGTTTCCCCTGGGGCTTTGGAGTCGGTGACGATGCCGGCGATTTGCTTGCGTAACTGCTCACGTGGTGCAAAAAGCGCGATGGTGTTGTCGTAGCTTTTGCTCATCTTGCGGCCGTCCAGCCCCGGCAGGGTGGCGACCGAGGCTTCAATCGCAGCTTCGGGCAGCACCAGATGCTCGCCATATAAATGGTTGAAGCTTTGGGCGATGTCGCGGGCCATTTCAATGTGCTGAATCTGGTCGCGCCCGACCGGTACTTTGTGCGCCTTGAACAACAAAATGTCCGCCGCCATCAGCACCGGGTACATAAAGAGGCCGGCGGTGACATCGGTGTCGGCGTCGTGGCCGCTGGCGGTGTTTTTGTCGACCGAGGCTTTGTACGCGTGGGCGCGGTTCAGCACGCCCTTGCCGGTGACACAGGTCAGCAGCCAGCAGAGTTCGGGGATTTCAGGAATGTCGGACTGGCGATAAAACGTCACCCGCTCCGGGTCCAAACCTGCCGCTAACCAAGTGGCGGCGATCTCCAACGTCGAGCGCTGAATACGGGCGGGCTCGCCGACTTTGATCAAGGCGTGGTAGTCAGCCAAGAAATAAAAACTCTCTGCACCGGGTGCCAAGCTGGCCCGGACCGCCGGGCGAATCGCACCCACGTAGTTGCCCAAATGGGGCGTGCCCGAAGTGGTGATGCCGGTCAGAACGCGCAGTGGACTCATGTGAATTCAGACTTCAAAAGATGCATCGATTGCAAGAAAGAGGGTGCCGCGGGGCTTTATCGCAGCAAAAAGGCCAGTGGCGACAGCAGCGCTTGCAGCGCGTCGTAAGTCAGGGCCATCAAGGGTTGCATCCAGAATGAGCTGATCACGCCGGTCAGCACCAAGCCCATGACGATGAAAAATCCCCAGGGCTCGACGCGTGAGACCATATTGGCTTGTCGCCAAGGCAGCAGGCCGACCAGAATGCGACCACCGTCGAGAGGTGGCAGCGGGAACAAATTAAACACACACATGACCACGTTGACCAGCATGCCGGCGCGGCACATTTCCAGTACAAAGCGCTCAGAAATGCCAGCCGCCGCCACGAAGTAAAACAAGGCACCCCACAGCAGGGCCTGAACAAAGTTAGCGCCTGGACCCGCCAGTGCAACCCAAACCATCTGTTGCTTGGGTTTGCGCAGGTTGCCAAACTGCACGGGCACGGGCTTGGCATAACCGAATAAAAAGGTGCCGGATGTGGCGATGTACAAAACCAGCGGCATGACGATGGTGCCGACCGGGTCGATGTGTTTGAACGGGTTGAGGGTCACCCGGCCCAGTGACCAGGCGGTGTTGTCGCCAAAATAGCGAGCCACATAGCCGTGAGCTGCCTCGTGCACGGTGATCGCGAAGATCACCGGAATAGCGTAAATGGCGATGGTTTGAATGAGATTGGCAAAGTCCATGTGCAGATTGTCTCAGAGGATGCGTTGGTTTACAGGCCGAGCACGGCCAGTTCGCCTCGGCCTTGCCGCACGACGACGGCTTCACCGCCGTCGCTCATGGCGGTCAGATCAATCACCGTAGTGGCTTCCAGCGGGCAGGCTCCGGCGTCGACGACCGCGGCGAGTTCATGCTCGAATTGGCGCCGGATTTCCTGAGCGTCATTCAGGGGCTCGGTCTCGCCGCGCGGAATCAGGGTTGTCGCCAGCAACGGCGCGCCATGCAGTTCGAGCAGGGCTTGCAAGGTTTTGTGGTCTGGTACGCGCAGGCCGATGGTTTTCCGCGACGGATGGCTGAGCCGGCGCGGTACTTCTTTGCTGGCTTCCAGGATGAAGGTGTAGGGGCCCGGCGTCGCCGCCTTGATCAGTCGGAACTGCTTGTTGTCCACGCGCGCGTAATTGGCCAACTCGCTCAAGTCACGGCACAAAATCGTCAAGTGGTGCTTGTCGTCCACCCCGCGAATGCGGCGCAAGCTGTCGGCGGCGGCTTTGTCGTCTAAGTGGCAGACCAGCGCGTAGCTGGAGTCGGTCGGCACGGCCGCGACACCGCCGCGCGCCAGCAACGCGACGGCTTGTTTGAGGAGGCGTGCTTGCGGGTTGTCGGGATGAATTTCAAAATATTGAGCCATGCGCTGATTGTCTCAGGCGCCCGCAGCTCAACTTTGGCTCAGCTCGGGCCCGGCTCAGGACTCGACCGGCTGCAACTTGACTTGCTTCAGGGCCTGACTTTCGCGCGCTGTCAGCCACGCGCCAAGGGCACCGCAAATGGCGATCATGGCGATGCCGATCATCGACCAGCCATCGGGCACATGGGAGAAGGCCAGCCAGCCACCCAACATGGCGAAGCCGATCTGGGTGTAGAAAAACGGTGTCAGGGTCGAGGCTGTGGTCCGCGTGTAGGCCAGGATCAGCAACAAGTGACCGACGGTGGCTGTCAGCCCCATCAACATCAAGGCGGCCCACAACCACCACGACGGCAGTGCCGTCCAGACAAAAGGCAATGCCAGAGACGCCGCCAAGGCGCCGACCCAGCCGGTGTAAAAATGCATGGTGATCGGGTCTTCGGTACGGGCCAGTTTGCTGGTGAGCACCTGAAACCAAGCATTGGTGACCACCACGATCAGGGGGAAGAGCGTCGCCCAACCAAAGTGCTCACTGCCCGGGCGAATGATGATGAGCGTGCCGATAAAACCGCCCACAATCAGCGACCAGCGCAGCCGCGAAACGCTTTCACCCAGCGCCGTCGCGGCCAGCAAAGTGATGGCCAGCGGAACGATGCCAACGATCGATGTGAACTCAGCCACCGGCAGGTGCTTGAGGCTCAAAAAAGCAAACAAGCTGCTCGTCAGCAACAGCAAACCGCGCAGCAGCTGGAACTTGGGGTGGGCCGTTCGCAAAGAGCGCCAACCGCGGGTTGGCAAGACCACGGCGGTGGTGGCCACGGCCTGAAAGAAATAGCGAAACCACAGCGCCATCAACAAAGGCACGCTGGCACTGATGGCTTTGGTGGTGGTGTCGAGGGTGGCGAAACAAGCCATCGCTGAGATGACCAGCGCAATCCCCCAAACTGCCGAAGGCGTGCGCATCACTGAATGCGGTCTTCCAGCAACGCCCAGACAGGGGTCAGTTGGCCCGGTAAAAAGGGCAGTGTGCCAAGGTCAATACGGCTTTCGTCGGGGCTGTGAAAGTCACTGCCGCGTGACGCTGCCAAGCCATGCTCTTGGGCCGTTTCGGCGTACTTCACGGCCTCTTGCACGGTGTGGCTGCCGGTCACGACTTCAACGGCGAGACCGCCATGGGCTTTGAACTCTGTGAACAGCGCGTACTCTTCATTCGGTGTGAATTTGTAGCGGGCCGGGTGCGCGATGACCGCCACCCCGTGCGCTTGGGTGATCCAGGTGACGGCGTTTTGCAAGCTCGCCCAGCGGTGCGGCACGTAACCTGGTTTGCCTTCGGTCAGGTATTTGCGAAAGACCTCAGCGGTTTCTTTGCAAACGCCGGACTCGACTAAAAAGCGTGCAAAGTGGGTGCGCGAAATGAGTTCGGGGTTACCAACGAATTTCAAAGCGCCTTCGTACGCGCCTTGAATGCCGACCTTGGCCAAGCCGTCTGACATGTCCATCGCGCGTTCGCGCCGGCCGTTCCGCGTGTTGTACAAGCCTTGCTTCAACGCGGCGTTGTCCGGGTCAAAGCCGAGGCCGACGATGTGCACCGTTTCGCCGGCAAAGGTGACCGAAATTTCAGTGCCAGTCAGGTAATGCATGCCTTGTGCTTTGGCCGCTGCGGCTGCACGCTGCTGTCCGCCAATTTCGTCGTGGTCGGTCAGCGCCCACAACTCAACACCGTTGAGTTTGGCACGCTCGGCCAAAGCTTCAGGCGTCAAAGTACCGTCAGAGACGATGGAGTGGCAATGCAAGTCCGCATTGAGGATATTTTTTGACATCACGCTGTTGATTTTAGGCTTTTTGCAAAACCTGAGCTCGTCAAAGCTCAGCTCCTTCGACCAGAAAGCGCACCCGCCGTACGCCCTGCCATTCGTCGGCATCCAAGCGAAACGCCAGCGTGACCTTGGCGGGCAGCGATTCAGTGCGGCCGAACCAGATGCCGTCGACCGGCTGACCCTGGTGTTTGAGTTTGAGCGCCAGATGCTTTTCGCCGACCAAGCGCTGCGACACCACTTCGAGTTCTTCACTGAACGTTGGGGCGGCAAAACCTTGTCCCCAAACGGCCGTGTGCAGCGTGTCGACGACGTCGGTGCGCCGGTACTCGGGCGCCAGTGGGCCATCGGTGTCGAGTCGGCGCGTCAACGTGCCGGCGTCTAACCACTCATGGGCGACTTCTTGCAAGGCTTGCTCAAACGTGTCGAAGTTTTCTTCGTCGATGGTGCAGCCGGCCGCCATGGCGTGGCCACCAAAACGCAACAAAACACCCGGGTGGCGTTTGGCCACCAAGTCGAGCGCGTCGCGCAAGTGAAAGCCCGGAATCGAGCGACCGGAGCCTTTGAGTTCGTGTTCCTTGCCGGGGGCTTGGCTGGCTGCAAAGACAAAGGTCGGGCGGTGCATCTTGTCTTTGATGCGCGAGGCTACGATACCCACCACACCTTCATGAAAATCCGGATCAAAAATCGCGATCGCGGGTGGCGGCGCTTCGTCTTCGTCAACCATGGCGTCAGCGGCCAGTTCGGCCTGCTCACGCATACCGGCTTCAATGTCGCGGCGCTCGCGGTTGATGGCGTCGAGCGTTTTGGCGAGTTCTTCGCCGCGGCCCAAGTCGTCGGTGAGCAGGCATTCAATCCCCAGCGTCATGTCGGACAGGCGACCAGCCGCATTGATGCGCGGGCCGAGTGCAAAGCCGAAGTCGAACGCGGTGGCCACGTTGGCTTGCCGGCCCGCTGCTGCAAATAAACCTTTGATACCGGCTTGCAACGCGCCGGCACGAATGCGCTTGAGGCCTTGCGCCACCAAGCGGCGATTGTTCGGGTCGAGCTTGACCACGTCGGCCACCGTGCCCAGCGCCACCAGCGGCAACAAAGCGTCGAGCTTGGGTTGGTTGGCGGCGTCAAACACGCCGCGCTGGCGCAGTTCGGCGCGCAGTGCGAGCAGCACATAAAACATCACGCCAACGCCTGCGATGGACTTGCTTTCAAAGCTGCAGGCGGGCTGGTTCGGGTTGACGATGACGTTGGCGTCGGGCAGCACAATCTCACCGTTGAGCAGCGCTGGCAGGTGGTGATCAGTCACCAGCACTTGCATGCCGAGCGCCTTGGCCCGCGCCACGCCGTCGATGCTGGCGATCCCGTTGTCAACCGTCACCAACAGGTCGGCGCCAGCGGCCTTGACGCGCTCAGAGATCGCCGCCGTCAAGCCGTAGCCGTCGACCACACGGTCAGGCACCAGGTAACTCACGCTGGAAAAATTCAGCGGCGCACCGAGCAGTCGCAGGCCGCGCACGCCAACAGCGCAAGCGGTCGCGCCGTCGCAGTCGTAGTCGGCGACGATGCAAATCTGGCGACCCGCCGTCATGCTGTCGGCCAGCAACACAGCGGCTTCGGCTGCGCCGTGCAGCGCGCTGGGCGGCAGCAGCCGGGCCAAGCCGTCGTCGAGTTCATCCGGGCTGATCACGCCGCGTGCGGCATACAACTGCGCCAGCAGCGGGTGCACACCGGCTTGTTGCAGCGCCCAAACGCTGCGCGGAGGGGCATCTCTGACAGTGATTTTCATAAGGTTTCCAGCAGGCCCAGCAAGGGTTTGGGTTTGAATAATTGCTTGAAGCGGCCCAGCCAGTTGCGGGGTGCGCTTTCAAAAGTCAGGGCTCTGCGCTCGCCGCAAAGCGTTAACCGCACGACTTCGCCGGTGGATTGCCGGGCCAGCCAGTCTTTGGCTTGCAGTGCGTCAAGAGCCGCCCAGGCACCGGCATAAGCCGGCCAGTTCTGGCTCAGGGCAGCTTCAGCCAGCGCGCGGGGTGCACTGAGTTGCTGCCGCTCTGGTGTTGCCGCGGGGCGGCGGCCGCGTTCAGGCAAGTTGCCGGTGCCGCTGAACCAGATGGAGTTGACGGGCAGTTGCCGCTGACGGCTGCGCGCGTCGTTGATCGGGTGTGTGTAAAGCAGCATCTGCATTTCATTTTGCAGACGGCGCAGCGTTTTTCCGCTGTTGCCAGACGGTAGCCAAGGGTCGACGTTGCGGCCAAGAACGCGGTCTAGCGAGGCGGTCGGCAAGCCGTTAAAGATGTCGCCTTCAGCCAGCCAGCGCTGCGGCGCGACGTAATGCAGCTGAATACCGTCGGCATCGAAATACACCTGAATGGCCGCCATGAAGGCGCGTGAATCGGCTTCGCTCAGGGCCAAGGCATCTGGGTCGGACAGGGTGGCGTGTTCGCGGCCCATCAGCCAGTGACACGGTGTCACATAAGCCCAATGCCGGGCGCGTGTTTCTTCGCCGGGTTCGTGTTGGGTGCGCTGGACATGCTCCCAGGCGGCCCAGGGTATCAGGCCATCGCTGTCAGGTCTGTCCAAGCCATGAACGCGTGCCAATGCCCGTTCGTGCGGCGGTGACATCGACAGCGCGTCGGCGGCATCCCTGTGCACAACACACATGCCTTGCAACAGCTTGGCAAAGTGTCGGGTCTGGGCCGCCGGTAGCGCTTTGACGGTGGCCTGCCAACCGGCGTCAGCGCAGGCTGCAAAAGCCAGCAGCAGATGGGGTATGGGCAGCGCAGAGGACGGCGCGCTGATCGGTGAAACGGTAAACATGAGAGCTATTGTCCTGGAAGCGGGCAGGGCGTCACGGGAGGACGGGAAATGTCCTGACCGGAATGCCACAATGGCTTGTATGCAGATTCCTTATGAGTTGATATTAGGCTGGCGTTACACGCGCGCTGGTCGATCCACGCGGCGCAACGGCTTCATCTCCTTTATTTCCGGCGTCTCCATGCTCGGCATTGCGCTCGGTGTGGCCGCGCTCATCATCGTGCTGAGCGTGATGAACGGCTTTCAAAAAGAAGTCCGTGACCGCATGTTGGGTGTCATTGCCCACATCGAAGTGTTTGCCCCCAGTGGGGCGGCCTTGCCGGATTTGGCAAAAACGTTGGCTGAAGTTCGACAAAACAAAGAGGTCATTGCCGCCGCCCCTTTCATTGCAGCGCAAGCGCTGCTGGCGCGTGGCGAAGACATGAAGGGCGCCTTGGTGCGCGGCATTGACCCGGCGCTCGAAGGCGGCGTGACGGAGCTTGGGGCACAGCTCAAAGACAGTGGTTTCCAGCGCCTGGTCAGCGGCGAATTTGGCGTGGTGTTGGGTGCTGAGTTGGCGCGGGCTATGGGCGTGCGCCAAGGCGACAGCGTCACCTTGATTGCCCCGAGCGGGCAGGTGACACCGGCCGGCGTGGTGCCTAGACTCAAGCAGATGACGGTGGTCGGCACGTTTGACTCCGGCCATTTTGAATACGACTCGGCGCTGGTGCTGATGCACCAAGACGACGCAGCCCGAATTTTCAGGCTAGAAGGCCCGACCGGCATCCGCATCAAACTGCGTGATTTGCACCAAGCCCGTGAAGTGGCTCAGCAACTCGCCGGCTCACTCAGCGGTAATTTATTGATACGCGACTGGACACGCCAAAATCGCACCTGGTTTGCGGCTGTTCAGCTTGAAAAACGCATGATGTTCATCATCCTTACGCTGATCGTTGCGGTGGCGGCATTCAACTTGGTCAGCACGCTGGTGATGACCGTCACCGACAAACGCGCCGACATCGCCATCTTGCGCACGCTAGGCGCCAGCCCGAAAAGCATCATGGGTATTTTCATG
>Ga0075464_10000154_pt1 | contig 28670 bp, 24 predicted proteins | sample DEB19_08_DNA_5_FD_75068 | JGI IMG/M metagenome (GOLD analysis project Ga0075464, IMG submission 75068) | Aqueous microbial communities from the Delaware River and Bay under freshwater to marine salinity gradient to study organic matter... | ecosystem: Environmental > Aquatic > Marine > Coastal ...
TAAACAGCAGGTGTTGTTGAATAGTCCATATAAGGAGTAAAAACGTGACAACTAGCATAACAAGTTTGAGTAGTGAACTTTGGAGTTGAATTATCTATATTCCATAACATTGCAATTTTGTCTTCTCCATAACCTTCTCTTGTTAATACACCATTTGCATCAAATGTTCTGCTACTTCCTTCCTTAGCCCACAACTTAGTTGTTGGATTAAAATACCAAGGAGCCACTTTTTGACTTTGGTCCTTGTCAGCATATTCTGCTAAAAAGTACACATATTCAGCATCATACATTGCTCTTAAGGATACTGGGATTTTATCTCCAATATAACCTGCAAACAATGCATTACCTGGATCAGGTACTACTGGTGCAAATTCCACTTTTGCAGCTTTGTCCCAAATGGCGTCTATCGTGCCATCTATTGTAGGAGCAGCTGTAGTTTTTATGGCTACTAAGTCCGATGAATTTGCTGTAGTTGATACACCTACCACTTGATCTGTTTTTGTACAATACATAAACATCATCACCACTAAGGCAAATACTGATAGAATTTTTAAAATTTTCATACGATTTCGATTTATAATTAGCGTTAAAAGTCCAATTGCAAATCTTAAATATTTTTATATTACTTAATATGAGTATTCTCATCAATTTTTATGACAAGTCTCATATTTTGTCAGATATCATTAACTTCATATTAAATAGTAGCCATGAATCCTGCATTTGATAAATTCAAAAAAATAGTAACTAATCCATTTGCTTTCAAATTATTTTTATTGCAAAAATTACCTGCAGCATTTTTTGCAGGCTTACGTATTCAAGAATTTTCTCCAAGTACTTGCTCTGTAAAAGTGCGTTACAGTTGGTTTACAAAGAATCCATTTAAATCTATGTATTTCGCAGTAGAAGCCATGGCAGCAGAAATGTGCAGTGGCATGTTGGTTTTTGGTCAAGTATATCAACGAAGTCCTAAAGTAAGTATGTTGGTAGTTAAAATGGAAGTTGACTTTAGTAAAAAAGCTACAGGAACTATTATTTTTACCTGCGAAGACGGACAATTAATTCAAAATGCAGTGAATGAATCTATTAATACAAAACAAGGTAAGACAATAATTTGCAAGTCCGTTGGGAAAAACGAAGCAGGAGAACTGGTTGCAATATTTAATTTTACTTGGAGTGTAAAAGCTAAATAAAATTAATTTAAACGGAACGTATAGTTAGCCTTAATGAATAAGTAAATTATTCTTGAATAATTTTTTGAATTTTTTTAAGCTCAGTAGGGGTTATAAAATACTCAAAGAAACGCTTGTCGTCTTCCTTTCTTAAACTACTAATAAGTGGTATATTAGATTGAGTAATAAATTGATACTTATCATTGATAGCATTCATTATGTCGCTTCTGACTTTTTTCTGCAAGCCTACATTTTTATCTTTAATACCTAATACATGATTGATTTGATGAATATCCACTGTTTTTTGATTCAAATTGGCTGCTAACAACAATTCGATTAATGTAAGCTCTGTTCCTACAAAAGCTTGCTGCATAGATTTAGTTTTAAGCATTTTAAGTTGCGCGCTTTGAATTTTTTGCTTAACTCCTTTTCTTATAAATAAAATTATTCCAATTATGAAAAGTATGCATAAAACAGCAATAACTATATACCAAATCACATGATTATCTGCAGTCCAAATAGGGAAAGTCTTTAATTCAAACTCAGATCTATCATATTTCAAAATAATAAACTTGCTCGTATTTTGGTCATACGAATAAATTTTGTCTTTGTAATTAAACAAAAACAAATTTGACATTCTTCTTGCTAAGAATTGGTTGAGGTTGGGATTATTTGATTTTAAAACTTGATTACGTAAAAAATCAAATAAGTAAACCTGATCGTGTTGTACATATAAATAGCCTTCGCTCGTAGGAACTGCAACCCCATTAATAAAGTCGTCATTCGTAATTTCAACCAGTTCTTCACTTAATAAGCCAAGCGGTACCCAATTTTTTGTCTCTAAATCCAAGTAATAAGCATTGTTTCTTTTAATCCCTTTTACTTGATTTTTTACCCCAGAATTCATTTCCCTTTCAAAAGGGAGATAAATTCTTCCTTCTTTTTCAGAAAGCCAATTAAACCCCGAAGAATAAATTTCCTTATTTAGTGGAACAATGTCCCATTCCTTGTCTACAAAATTGAATTTTCTTAAATGACCATTCGATTTCCAAAAGCCATATCCTCCAAAACAGTATAATTCATCCTTAAAAAGAAAGGTATTGCCGTCAATATTATAATTGATATTATAGGTTTTGTCTATTCTTCTAAAAAATAGTAAGCTATCCTCTATCTTATCTAGTTTATACACTATGCCAGTTTGGGCAATATGTATATAAACCGTCTTCCCTTTTTTAATTATCTCTTGTACATTGTTTTTATAAAATCCTTTCTGGGTAGGTATGGTATTATATGGATAGGAAGTCATTACTCTACCTTCTAAGCTATCTATAGATAATAAAAAAGTCCAAAATGGATTTACTGGTGCCTTAGCTACCGAGTCTAAATCACTAAATTGAGCAAATATGGTACAATTTATAAATAAAGCTATAGCAAAAAAAGTAAACTTATTTTTCATATAAAACATTGTAATTCAATTATTTAAATAGGTAAATAACCCATTTATTAAAAATATTTATATTTTAAAGATAAGTAATAACCTATTACTTCACATATCTCGTAACTAAATTACCTACGTAGACTTTTAACTATCTATATATTTGGTTAGCTTTTGGGGGAAAGCTATGGATTAAAGAAAAGGTCAGGCATCATGCTTGGCCTTTTTTTGTTTTCATGGGTTACCTTTTTACTAATATTGTATAAAGTGTACAATTAACACATTAGCTATGATAGACAAAAAATATTTTAAGACTAAAGATTATTGTAAGGTTAAATTCAACCTTGACGTTGATGCAAAAAAAGTGGAGATCTTAGGGCTTAACGGTGAATGGAAGAAGGGGGTCGCAATGGCTAAAAAGAAAGATGGCAGTTTTACTGTTGACGTTAATTTACCAAAGGACTCTGAGCATGAATTTAAGTATCTAGTTGACAAGAAACATTGGATAAACGACCCAGAAACAGCAACCACTCTGAATGTTTTTGGTACATCGAATAGTGTTTTAAGTATATAAATAGAAAGATGATAAAAAGCCCTTCCATTCATTTGGAAGGGCTTTTTTGTTTTTTAACTATTAGTTTTGCCAAATGAAATTGCGCTACTTATTCCTATTGGTATTTATTAGTTTTTCTATTATTAGCATTAGCCAAGAACAGGATAGTGTATACAAGCCTTTAAATACGGTTATAGTTACTGGCAATAAGTTATTACAAAAAAGGACAGAAGCCCCAATTGCCATTTCAGTTATCTCCCACCAGACCATTGAAAAAGCCAATACTACAAGGATTGATTTTCTACTAAATAAAGTTAGTGGTGTATATATGCCAACTATTGGAGGAGAGCAGCATATGATGTCCATACGTCAACCCATATCACTAAAAGGGCTGTATCTATATTTAGAGGACGGTTTACCCATTAGAACAAGTGGGCTATTTAGTAGCAACGCTTTAATTGAAATAAACACTAGTAATATTTATTCAATAGAATTAATTAAAGGACCCGCTTCCGCATTATACGGAGCAGAAGCGATTGGAGGGGTCGTGAATTTTATTTCAACACCCATGCCTTTAAAAAAATTAGCTTCTATTAGTGGTCAAGTAAATTCTATAGGATTAAAAAAAATAGAACTTCAATATGGGAATCCTAATCCCAAAGGTGGCTGGTTGATTAATGCAAGTGTAACTAGTCAAAAAAATGGAATTTTAGAGTACAGTGATTATAATAAGAATGCGATTAGTATAAAAAAGGATTTTAAATTTTCAAAAAAACTAACTGGGTATCAAACCTTACAATATATTCATTATTATACCCAAATGACCGGATCGGTAGATAGTCTTCATTTTGTTAATAAGGATTTTAGCAGCTTACAAAGTTTTACCTATAGAAAATTAGATGTACTAAGGTGGAGACAAAATTTTAAACAAGATTGGAATAGTAACGCTTCAACACAGTTTAATATTTTATATAGGAATAATACCATGGACCAAAATCCAGCTTATTCAATTGCCTCTACTGCGAAAGCGAATAAATTTAAAGGGCAAATTAATAGTAATCATTTTGATGCCTTTGTTTTTGACTTACAACACCAATGGAATTTCCCTAGTTTAAAAAGTAAATTGATTATTGGAGGCTATTGGGATATTACAAAACAAAATTTAATTGCTCATTATATTGACATATTAAAGGATACAATTCTAAATAAATATACAAGTTATACTAACAAAGTTCCAGACTCCCTTCTTACTTCTTATCTAACACAGATTAATAACAAAGCCTTTTACCTAAACTACTTAGGGACTATTTCGAATGCGTTGAAATTCAATATGGCATTAAGGTTTGACAATTTTGATTACACTTTTAATAATGTATTAGCTAACGGTACTCCTTCTTCCATAAACCATTTTTCACATTGGACTCCCAAGCTTGGATTTACTTATAATAAAAAACAAATTGGTGCATACCTAAATTATAGTCAAGGATTTGTTCCGCCTCAGATAACCGAGATTTACAATACCGTAAAAGTTCCCTATTTATTACCACAACAATTTTCAAATTTTGAAATAGGCAGTTGGTTTCAACTAAAAGATATATATGGAGAGTTTTCTATTTATCAATTAAATGGAGATAATGAAATTATTTCAGTTAGGCAACCTGACGGGGTGAACCTGAATCAAAATGCAGGAAGCACCAGGCATATTGGTATAGAGTATCAATTAAAATACAAAATGAATGATGCAATTCAACTTGAATGGAATGCAACTAATGCAAAACATACTTATAATAAAACAATAATAAAAGGAGTGACTGTAGACGGTAATGGTATGAATGCCGCACCTGGTTTTTTAAGCAACGCCAGTCTGTATTTAAAATTAAATAGTAAGTTTAATAGCAGTTTGGAATGGCATCATCAGTCTAAATATTTTATGGACGAAACCAATTCAACAACTTATCCTGGATTTAACCTACTGCATTTGAAATTTAATTACGCATTGGGTAAGCACACAATTTGGCTGCATGTATTAAATGCAACAAATACTTATTATTCAACTATGGCTACAAAGAATTTTAGCGTAAAAGGAAATGCTGCGTACTCCTACTATATTGGGGAGCCACGCAGCATTTCTATTGGTTGGAAATGGAACTTTTAGTTATTCATCCTCATTCTCATGCCACCAATTCCACCGCCTTTCTGCATATCCTCCATAATTTTTTTCATTGCATCTTGGAACTGTGCACGGTTCATTCTCTCGCCTTTAGTTGGTTGTACTAATTCTTTTTTAGGATATTTACCTACTACTTCCGTAGCTGTAATTACATTAGAACCATTATCGGTATCCACTTCCAAAATAGCGCCTGGCAAGCCTGAATAGTTGTTTGGCCCAACGGAAACCGGGATGTCTTCTGTATACCAAACAGTTAATTCAACTTCTTTTGGCTTAGGCTTCACTGTATCTTCAGCAGTTCTTGGACCATTACCAAAACGCATACGCATTTGCGGAGGTTGAGTGATCATAGTTGTTGCCTTTTTACAAACATGTTTAGCGATAGTCTTAGTCACGTCTGAAATCTTCCATTGTTGTGCTTTTAAAGAATCTACAATTAAGAAAGACTTTTCAAACATGGCTCTTGCCTCATATTGCATTTGTGTGTTAATATCCGTATAAGTGGCTGTCTCTGGCATTCTAAACATAAATCTATTACCTCCTCTGTCGCCTCCATTATTTGCAAACGGGTCCGGAGCATCTTCGTCTACTACTGTTCTGTATAGACTAGCTTGCTCATTAAAAAGCAATTCAAATTTGTCCGTTCTAAATTCCGGAACCCTTGCTCTCATTTCTGGGTCTGTTATCATACGGTACATGTTTACTTTCTGCTCATAACTAATTTTACCTTCTTTAAGCTGTGCATGAGCAACTAATGTAAAGCCTAAAAACATGGCTATTAAAAACTGTATTTTTTTCATTGTATTAAATTAATTGAATAAGAATTTGAATATAAATATACTATTTGTTAGTTCATTCTAATCATCATTCCTCCTGGCCTTGAAGCACCAGAGGATAATCCTGATTTTTGAAGACTAAAAGTGAACCCGACTAAGAAATATTGATTGATTACATTATAAGACTGATCAACAATTTGATTTTGTGATACATTTCGAGATACCCCAACATTTTTATTCAAAATATCGAAAGCACTTATTTTTAATTCACCTCGTTTATTTTTCAAGAAAAATTTAGAAACACTGGCATTCCAAATTGGCACTGCAGTGTTAAAGCCAGCTGCCCTCCCTTCATTGATCGTATAGTTTAATGATTGATTCAATACTATATTAAAAGGCAAGTAATTAGTTGCGTCTACTCCATATGCCCTTGTTAAATAATTTGTGTTTAGCGCAGGATTTATGGCATTGTTTGTTTGACTATAAGAATGCCTAGCGGTAATATTAATATCCATTACTTCGTCTAATTGATAGGTATAAAAAATACTTGGTCCAAATGATTTTATAACCGTCGTATTTAATTTACCAGCTGCATAAGAAATATTATTATTAAGCCCAGCACTTACTCCAAAATTGAATCGAGAGTATAATTTCTTAATACCAAACCCATAATTGACACTACCATTAATACGATATACACCATTAACGTTTACTGGTTTAGATAGTATTACCCTGCTTGGTAATATGCTATCATAATTAACAATAGAATTATTGGAGACTTGTGCATTTAACAATGCGAAGAAGTTTCTTTGTGCCAAAATTTTAGTGGAGAAGTATCTTAAATTTAAATTATGATTATAACTTCTTTTAAGGTCGGGATTACCAATAGTTTGATTATTAATATTACTTTGATCTAGCACAGGTTGTAATTGTGTAATAGAAGGCTGATTGGTAGAAGTACGGTAGTTTAAGTTGAAGTTTTGTGTTTGTGAAAAGTTATATTGAAACATTGCTGCAGGCAAGACGTCTTTAAAGTCTTGACTAATCTTAGTTTTAGCACTTGTATTTTCTCCGGACAGTATTGCATCCTGTAAAGAAAAACCAGTAGAGAAATTATATTTCTTTTGGTTTACTCTAAAATTCATTCCTCCTCCTACATAAGTATATTCACTATTAAATTCGTTTGTCAGCCTAGTATTTAATGCATCATACATATTATTTGATCCGTTTTTGTCATATATTTTTTTGCTACTTGTACCTATGTTTTTATTCAAATACGTATTGAATTCTAATAAGGATTTTTTAGTTATGGGTTCTGTATAAACCACATTAGCAGAATAGGACTGTGATAGCCCTTTTCTATTATTTTTTTGATCCAATAAAGAGTCCTTGGTTAATACAGTTCTAGTATAATATAACTGGTCAGTGTATTGGCTTCCATTAGCACTTGACTCATTATAGCCCTGCGTAATAGTGGAAGAAATAGTGCGACCCTTTTTAGCAAACTTCTTTCTTAATAATAATGTGTTTGAAATATTAACTGCATCGGATACCGAAGTTGACTTAGTGCTTGTGGCATTGGTAAGTGTACCGTCTGGCAAATAAGTGTCGCTTGTTGACGCTCCAAAACTAGTATTGTGTTGCTTTGAAATACTTGGTGTAAACTTATAAGAGAAAGTCTCGGATACTTTATTGTCAATAGTACTACCAATTTTTAATTGCTGATTTCTATTTGTTGAGTTGGAATAGCTACTTCTGTTAAATTCATTTCCTGCAGTTAAATTCTGTGTGTATGAATTACTAATATTATTTCTTTCAACGTCGCTTGCATTTGCATTTGCGTTAAAGTCCATTTTTTTACTATTCAATAAATTCGAATAGTTGCCGCCAAGTGAATACGTATTGGCAATGCCTTGCGTATTAGCGTCTGTTCCGCCGCTATTAAAATTAACGCTCATGCCTCCTCCACCTCTTCCGCCACCACCAGCTCCAGAAAAACTGGAAATGTCACCATTAGAAAACGATTGTCTATTGGTATTATTCGCAGTTCCTATAACCGAAAACTGTTCGTCATTATTAATCCTATTTACATTTCCTTGTCCGTCAAATCTTCCTGGTGTTCCAAAACCAGATCCTACTTTACCAAAAGTGGATTGCTTGCGGTCTTTTTTGGTTTTAATATTAATAGCTGTTTCTTCATTTCCATCGTCAATACCAGTAAACATAGCCTGGTCCGACTTTCTATCATATACTTGTATTTTGTCAACCGCGTCAGCTGATAAATTCTTAGTTGCCATTTTAGGGTCTCCAGTAAAAAATTCTTTTCCATTCACATATACTTTTGTAACCGACTTTCCATTCACCGTAATGGCTCCTGCTTTATCCACTTCAATACCTGGCATTTTTTTTAACATGTCTTCAACCACTGCATTAGGTTGTGTTTTAAAATTTTCAGAATTGAACTCAATAGAATCTCCATTTATAACAACAGGGGGCCTTCTAGCCGTAACTGTAACGGTGGAAGTTTGACTTGCATCTATTAAATAGATGTTTCCTAAAGACAATTTAGATGTAGTGCCTACTTTAACAGCTACCCAGGCATGTTGATAGCCTATATAAGAAATGGAAACTAGGTATTTGCCTGCTGCCACATTTTTGATTTGAAAATAGCCTTCGTCATTTGCTCTTGTAAAACTAATTAAGGAAGAGTCGTTCGCTCTTGCTAATGAAATAGTAGCCGAGATAAGTGGCTTCTTGATAATACTATCCATTACGGTACCCTCTATAGTTACATTTTGAGCAAAATTGGTAGCGCTAATTAGTAATAAAGTATTAATTAGCAAGGCTTTAATTGAATTGGAGATTGACATAATGCAAAAATACGATTGAATTCGTAAATATAAATTTTTACGAGATTTTATGGATAAACGGCACTCGGAATATTTTAGACAATAAATAGCTGTTTAGGTTTATTGATTATAAAATCATTAAATTTAAATACTAAAACGATTGTTATGCAAAACTCTAGAAGAAGATTTTTACAAAATGCCTCATTGGCATTAGTTGGCGCAAGTTTAAAGCCCAGTGTATTATGGTCAAGGGATCCGATAGCTGCGAAAAGTAAAATACTAATTGGTATCCAATTGTATTCTGTGCGTGATGACATGCATAAAAATCCATTAAGTACATTAACTGCATTGTCTAAAATGGGATACCGTCATGTTGAACATGCTAATTATGTGAACGGAAAATTTTATGGCTATGACGCAAATAGCTTCAAAAAAATATTATCGGACCTAGAACTACAAATGCCGAGCGGACATACTGTAATGACTCCCAAGCATTGGGATGCTTCTAAAAAAGAATTTACGGACGTATGGAAAAAAACAGTAGCCGATGCTGCAACCATGGGACAGACCTATGTAATTAGCCCTTGGATGGACGAAACTGCTAGAAGTTCTTACGATGGACTTATGGTTCAATTAGAACAATTTAATAAGTGTGGTGAATTATGCAAAACACATGGTATGAAATTTGGTTACCATAATCATAATTTTGAATTCACAGAGAAGATTAATGGAGAAATGATTTATGACTTAATTATTAAAAATACCGACCAAGATAAAGTGATGCAACAGCTTGATTTTGGAAACTTATATGGCACAGGTGCTAGAGGCGCAGATTGGATTAAAAAATATCCAGGTCGTTTTGCATCCCTACATGTAAAAGACGAAATTAAAGCTGAAAAAGGGGAAATGAATGATGGCTTTGATAGTACTACATTAGGTGATGGCCTAGTTGACCCAAAAGCTTTATGCTTAATGGCAAAGAAGATGGGCGGAACACATCATTTTATTGTTGAACAAGAATCTTATCAAGACAAAACACCGCTTGAATGCGCTAAAATAGATTTAGATAGAATGAATAGCTGGGGTCTTTAATTTTTATTCCTTTGATTTTATTAAAAGCACAAACTTGAATTAGTTTGTGCTTTTATTTTTTAATAACTTTAAGCTATGAGAAAATTTAGCAAACTGTTTTTTGTATCCCTTAGTATTCTTAGTTTTTTAGTTATAGTAACTCCGGCTACAGCCCAAAATAAAAAACCGGTATTGAATGCTGAACAGGTAAGATGGAACAAGCATGCAAAACAAATTACTATTATTAGAGACGAATGGGATATTCCACATATTTATGGAAAAACAGATGCTGATGCGGTTTTTGGTTTGTTATATGCTCAATGTGAAGAAAACTTCCCACAAATAGAGAAAAATTTTTTAGAGATGCTAGGGCGCACTGCCGAAATGGAAGGACCTAAAGCTATATATGACGATTTAATGATGCGACTTATTCAGGACAGTACTGCTGCTATTAAAGACTATGAAAAAAGTCCTGAATGGTTTAAGAAATTATTACAAGCACATGCAGATGGTATTAATTATTATTTATTCACGCACCCAGAAGTACACCCTAAAGTAATTTCCTATTTTAAACCATGGTATCACTTAATGTGGACCGACGGTAGTGTGTCTCCTACTAAAAGCGCTGGTATTCGCGCAGCAGACGTAGAGCGTTTTTATGGAGAAAATAAAAGCGCATCTGCCTATAATTCAAGCACAGCAATGAATTTCGATATGGAGGAAAAAACATTAAGAGGTTCTAATGGTTTTGCAATTGCACCAAAACATAGCAAGTCCGGAAATGCCATGTTGTATATTAATCCACATGTTCCTTTCTATTTTAGATCCGAAATGCATATGTCTAGTGAAGCGGGATTAAATGTTTACGGAGCGGTTACCTGGGGACAAATGTTTATTTATCAGGGATTCAATGAAAAATGTGGCTGGATGCATACTAGTAGTTATGCAGACGTAGCAGATGTATATGAAGAAAAAGTAAGCAACCTGAACGGAAAATGGAATTACGAATACGATAAACAATCATATCAAGTTAATACTAGGAGCATTCCTGTTCAGTATGTTGAAAATGGAATAGTAAAAACAAAATCTTTTACAACTTATAAAACAAACCATGGTCCAGTCATGGCTAGTAAAAATAATAAGTGGTTAAGTCTACAAGAAAACAATCGTTCTTTAAACGCATTGATGGAATGCTGGATTAGAACCAAAGCAGAAAATATTCAAGCGTATCAAAAAGCCCTTTCGCTTTTAGCAAATAACAGCAATAACACGGTATATGCCGACGCTAGCGGAAATATCGCTTATTGGCATGGAAATTTTATGCCAAAACGAAATCCTATATATGACTATAGCATGCCAGTTGACGGCAGTACGAGTGCAACTAATTGGAATGGTGTTCATACACTTGATCAAATAGTTCAAAGCATTAATCCCATAAACGGCTGGTTACAAAATTGTAACGCGACTCCTTATGCTGTGGCAGGCGACAACAGCCCTAAAGCTACTAGCTACCCGGCATATATGGCTCCAGACGGTCAAAATGGAAGAGGCGTAAATGCAATGGCTTTATTAGCAAAAATTGACAAGATCGATATAGATGAACTAATTAAAATTGGATACAATAAACACTTATCGGCTTTTGATTTGTTGCTGCCTAGCTTTATTGACTATACAAAGACAATTACTTTAAATAGCGAGCAACAAAAGGCAGTAAACTATTTAGCTAACTGGAATCATGACGCTGACACCAATTCCATTGCAACTACTATCGCAATTGAATTCGCAACAAGATGGGCTTTAGAAATTGCACCACCTGCAACTGAAGAAGCGGGCACACAGATTATAAAAAAATACGAACATATGGTTAGTGATGTTCCAAATGAAAAGAAATTACAAATACTAGACAGTACCTTGTTACAGCTAGTAAAAATACATGGCACATGGGAATTACCATGGGGAAACATAAATAGATACCAACGTGTAAATCCAGGAGCCAGCTTTAATGATAATGCCGCTAGCATTGCAGTAGGGCAGACTTCCTCTAAATGGGGTCAGTTACCTGCTTTTGAAAGTAAGCGTTTAGAAAACACTAAAAATAGATATGGCTTTTCTGGAAATAGTTTTGTTGCTGCAGTAAGCTTTGGCAAAAAGGTAGCAGCTAAAACTATTATTACAGGAGGCCAGCGACGCTTTGCTGATTCAAAACATTTTACGGACCAAGCTCAAATGTATATTGATGGAAATTTTAAAACAATCCATTTTTACAAGGCAGACGTTTTAGCACATAAAGTAACATCATACAAACCTGGGTTTGCTAAATAATCATTATATAGTTTGGTATTAAGTGCCACTTTTACCAAGCCTGCTAAATTTTTAACTTCCAGTAACTGCATTAGCTTTGTGCGATGCCCTTCAATAGTGCGTTTGCTATGACCTACTTCGGCTGCAATTTGTTTGCTAGAAGCTTCATCACAAATTCTGACTAAAATATATTTATCGTAAGACGCTAAATTATTTACCCGTTCAATCATTTTAATTTTATCCATTTTATTTACTAAATCAAATACGCGATGGGAAATAGTCGAGCAAAAATAAATTTTTCCCTCACAGGCCATTTCAATTGCTTTAATATATTCTTCCTGTGATACATTTCTAGAAACTACAACGGACACTCCACTATCTATTATTTGATATAGCTGCAAGTCGTCTTCTTCATTAAATAAGACCATTATTGGAACCAATTTATTTAATTCATTAATTTTATAGGCAGCTCTTGGCTCATTAAAAGCTAAAAGTCCACTATCAATAATAAGCAGCTTGGAATGATCCCCTAACAGCTTGTCATTAATTTGGTCGAGTGTTTCTATTTGGCAGAATTCGTCAAATAGAGATTTGTTTTTCAATAAAGAGTGGCAGCCTATTGCATATAACTTTTGTTGATCGCAGATAATGACTTGTTTTTGCATAAAATGATTTGAATTAAAAGGAATACCTTAAAAAAACAACTAGTTTATAGCATGTCAAGCATCCAGTAGGTCTATTTGATTAGAGGTCATTATTTACATTGCAATTGTCCCTAATGTATTATATGCTATCATTCGACTCTATTGTGTGTATTCATAGAAAAGAATCAAAATAATACGATGCATTTCTTTATTATCCATTGAATCTTATTAAATTGCTAGTCATTAACGACTGGTAAAATTCTCTTTATGAAAAAAGCATTCTTGGGCATTGCCCTTATTACATTATCCATTGGTTCAGTTAACGCTCAATCTAAATTTAAATCAAGACAGGATAGTTTAGAGTTCGAAGCGGCTAAAACAGAAATTTGGAGCCCTGTACCTAAAACAGTGACTCCTGGTAATGCATTTGCCGACGCACCTTCTGACGCAATTGTTTTATACAATGGTAAAGACGTTAATGCTTTTCAAAAAAGAGGTGGTGGTGTTCCAGGATGGAAGATAGAAGCAGACGGCGCATTGACTGTTGTAAAAGGCGCTGGAGACTTAGAGTCTAAAGAAGCATTTGGTGATTGTCAATTTCACTTAGAATTTAGAGAGCCAAGTGTAATAGCTGGAAGTAATCAAACTAGAGGCAATAGTGGTATTTGGTTTATGAGTAATTATGAAGTTCAGGTTTTAGATAATTATAATAATCCAACTTATGTTAACGGTATGGTTGGAGGTTTATACAAACAACATATTCCTTTAGTTGCAGTTTATCGTAAGCCAGGTGAATGGCAGACTTATGATATTTTATTTACAGCACCTCAATTTAAGGACAATGGCGACTTAGCTACTCCTGCAAGAATCACTGCTTTTTTAAATGGTGTATTAGTACTTAATAATGTTATTGTATACGGCGGAGTTGAATGGATTGGATTACCAAAGTATAAAAAACATGCAGCTAAAATGCCTTTCTATTTACAAGACCACGGATTTGATGGTGGACAGCCAGTAAGTTTCAAAAATATCTGGGTAAGACCTTTATAATATGGGTATTTATCAAACCCCAGTTGTTATTGATCCATTTAGTACTATTTGGTGGCAGTGCCTTATTGCAGTGGTGGCAAGTATTGTATTAATTGTTTCTCTTCCTTTTTATTGGAAAAAATTACAACATAAAAATTATGCTATTTTTATTGCCATCATTTTATTAATTAATACACTTGTTGAACAGTGGTATAATATTCATAATGGATTTTGGAATTTACAACAAAGCATCCCTGGTCACTTGTGTAGCATTAGCAATATCTTATGTATTTTCCTTTTATTCAATTACAAACAATGGCTAGCTGAATGTATTTATTACTGGGGCCTACTAGGTGGAATTCATGCTATCTTGACACCAGAACTAGTGATGGGTAATAAAGGATATAATTTTTTCAGTTATTTTATAAGCCACGGTGGTTTAATATTAGTGGTAGTATATATGATTAAGCATATGAATTTTAAGCCAAGACGAAAATCATGGCTATGGGTAATGGGCTATTCACAAATCATAGTATTAGGAGTTGGTATTATTAATTATATAGTGGATGCTAATTATATGTTCCTAAGAGAAAGGCCACTCGTCAACAATCCTTTGATTATTGGAGAATGGCCTTATTATATTGTCGTTTTTGAATTAATGGCTATTTTACATTTTGGCTTATTTTATCTTCCCTTTGCCAAAAAGAATAGGCTAGTAACTGCTCAAGCTTAACCGTATTATAGTTCCTCGATTCGTTTCGCTTTATCGTCTATTACCAAATCAAAATTAGGCTTTGTGGGACCACCATTAGGGCAGTAGCCGGTAATTAAGTCGTTAAATTTACAGCCCCATTTATTTAACTGCTCTAATGTTAAGCCTCTTAAGTCTCGCTTGGAGCTTTCACCACGACCCGTCCAATAGGTTATATGCCAGCCTTCCTCGAACAATTTGTTAATTTTTGCAATATTGTCATAATTAGGCTCCGCTAATTCATACACCCGTTTTTCGCTATAAAAGCAAATTGTTTCATCAATATCAATTAATGCTTTCTTGGAACCAAACCTTTTAGACTCAATCATTGTTGTTTGTTTAATGGGTAATAAGTAGCGCAAATTTAGATAGTTTCTATAAATTACAGTTCCCATTTTTAAATAAAATCAAATGAATCAACACATTCGTCCAATTTTTCTTTCCCTTGTATTAGTTTTTGCAGTTCAAAAGGCAAACGCACAGGCAAATGCTAACCCTGTTATAAACGTTGAAAAGATCAATATAGCACGAGACGCTTATGGCGTTCCGCATATTTTTGCACCCACCGACCCAGAAGTAGCCTACGGATTAGCATGGGCGCATTCCGAAGACGATTTTACCACCATACAAACTTTATTACTTACAGGCAAAGGAAAACTAGCCACTTATTTAGGTAAAAAAGGAGCGCCCATTGATTTTGTGGTGGGTTTACTAAATACAAAAGCTACTGTGCAATCTCAAATGAGTCAATTTGATCCTAAATTTTTGCAACTCGTTAAAGGGTATTTAATGGGCTTAGAAGCTTATGCAAAAGCACATCCTGACCAAGTGTTAAACAAGCATGTTTTCCCCATCACCACAGAAGACTATTTAGCTTCAACGGTATTTTCGGTGGCTGTTTTTTGTGGAGTAGACAAAGCTTTACCTAAAATATTAAATGGTACTATTCCTCATTTAGCAGGTTTTACCGGCGAGGGCAGTAATGCATTTGCAGTAAATGCAAGTAAGTCAACAACGGGTGAAAATATGTTGGTTATAAATGCGCATCAACCCATTGAAGGTGCTACTGCTTTTTATGAAGCACATTTACAAAGTGAAGAAGGATGGAATATTTTAGGCGGTTTATTTCCCGGAGCTCCATTAATTTTCCATGGTGTTACACCAAATTTAGCATGGGCACATACCGTTAATTTTCAAGACAAAATAGACGTATACCAATTACAAACAGACAAAGCGCATCCGAATCAATATAAAGTAGACGGCGAATGGTTGCCACTTGAAATGAGAAAAATAAAATTAGCTATCAAAGGTATCCCTTTCCCAATTTATAAAAAAGTTTACCAATCTATTTATGGACCTACTGTAGCAACACCTAAAGGAGAATATTTCTCAATGCGCCTTCCAGCATTAATGGACGCAGGTGCATTGCAACAATGGTATGCTATGAATAAGGCAACCAATTTCACTAGTTTTAAGGCTGCATTAACGCAGAACCATTTGGCGATGTTTAATATTATATATGCCGACAAAAGAGATACTATTTTTTATATTTCAAATGGCAAAATGCCTTATCGAAATACAGACACTGCTTATCATTGGAGCAGTACTGTTCCAGGAAATACCAAAGCCACATTATGGACAAAGTTTAAACCATTAAATGAATTACCTCAGTATACAAATCCTGCTAGTGGTTATTTGTTTAACACCAATCATTCCCCTTTCTTAGCTACCGACTCCGTGAACAATTTGAATCCTAAAAATTTTGACGCAAACGACGGCTACGAATTATACCATGACAATAGAAGTTTACGTGCAAAAGAAATGTTAGACGTATTAGATAAGATAAGTTACGAAGATTTAAAAAGAATAAAGTTTGACAGACATTTGCCAAGCACTATTTTATTCCCTTATGGATTTAATGCAGAAAATATGTTCTTAGTAGATGAAAATAAATATCCTGCGCTAAGTCCTATTATTACTAGTCTGAAAAAATGGGATCACAATGCGGTTGCTGAAAGTAAGGGGGCATTAATTTATAATTTAGCTTACTATTATGTTCCGCAAATAATGCAAGGTAGAAAAAATGATAAGCTTACCATTGAGGAAGCAGTGGTAGTATACCAAACGGTTTATGATTTCTTAATGAAGCATTATGGCAGGACAGACTTAACATTGGGCGATGTACAGAGATTAGTAAGGGGCAATGAAAACTGGCCACAGTCGGGCATGCCAGACGTATTAGCTGCGGTAATGTCAGAACCATTTGGTGCTGGTCAAAGAAAAATGAATAGCGGAGACGCTTATATTGGTTTTGTACGTTTTCCAAAAGACGGAGGGCTTCCTTTAATTGAAACTGTAAATACTTTTGGAGCAAGTAGTCATATTGGTGCTACCCATTTTGCAGACCAACGTGCTATGTATCAAGCGCAGCAAGTTAAAAGAATGACTTTAGATAAAAATGAAGTATTAAAGAATGCAGAAAAAGTATATCATCCAGAATAGAGATAGGTTTAATATGCATTAAGAAAAATATGTTTTCGACATAGAAAAAGTATAAAGTGTTTTAACATACACTTTAAAATAGTTACAGCCTTGCTGTAACTATTTTTTTATCTAGGAAAGCCTTAGTGTCATAAATAACAGCATTAGGACTCGCTTTCAATTTTGAATAGTCAAGCGCTTTATAAAAATCATGTGCTACCGTTAAAACAATCGCATCATAACTTTTCAAATCTGTAATTAATTCAACTTGATGTTTATCTAAGACCTCTGCTGCATTTGCATATGGGTCAAACGCAACTACACTAGCTCCTTGCTTTTGCAATTGTGTAATAATATCAAACACTTTTGAGTTTCTAATGTCTGGACAGTTTTCTTTAAAAGTGACTCCTAATACTAAAATACGGGATTCACTAATTGGCTTATTTTTTGTTACCAATTGAACTATTTTATTTGCAACAAAACTACTCATCTGGTCATTCACATTTCTACCAGACAAAATAACTTGTGGATGGTAGCCTAAACTTTCTGCTTTGTATGCTAAATAATAAGGGTCTACTCCTATACAATGGCCTCCAACCAAGCCTGGCTTGAATGGTAGAAAATTCCATTTGGTTGCTGCGGCATTCAAAACCTCGTGTGTATCAATTCCCATCTTATCAAAAATGAGCGCTAATTCATTTACAAATGAAATATTAATATCACGCTGTGCATTTTCAATTGACTTAGCAGCTTCCGCTACTTTAATAGAAGGTGCTTTATATGTCCCTGCTTCAATAATCGTATTATATAATGCATCTACCCGGTCGGCAATTTCAATTGTAGAACCAGAGGTGATTTTTTTAATCTTAGTTAAAGTATTCACCTTGTCTCCTGGATTAATTCGTTCAGGAGAATACCCACAGAAAAAATCCTTATTAAAAACTAAACCACTAAATTTTTCTAAAACAGGAACACAATCTTCTTCTGTGCAACCAGGGTATACGGTACTTTCATAAATAACAATAGCTCCTTTTTTTAACACTCCTGCAACGGCACTACTAGCTGTTAATAAAGGTATTAAATCTGGTTTTTTATTTTCGTCTACAGGAGTTGGAACCGTAATTATAAAAACATCACAATCAATAAGGTCCTCCACATTAGTAGTGAACGCTAAATTTATTGCTTTCTTAATTTCAGTCGACGTGGACTGTAAGGTAATATCCTCTCCTTTTAATAAAGACTCAATTCTAGTTGCATTGGTATCATATCCCTTTACTTCATATTGTTTGCCAAATTCAATTGCCAAGGGCAGGCCAACATAGCCTAGTCCAATAATAGCAATATTCGGTTTCCAATTAGTAAGGGATTTGTCCATTTAAGGCCAAAGTTAATGGACAGCCTAGTGATGTCCGAATTTTTTTTCTCCTGCTGGTATAGATAAAGTCAATCTATTTTGAGCAGGGGGCAAAGGACATGTAGCAAAAGCGGTAAACGCACATGGTGGGTTATAGGCTAAATTAAAGTCAATTTCAGTATTTCCATTGGCATCTGGCTTTGAAATTTCAATAAAGCGGCCAGCGCCATAAGTTGTTTTCCCAGCTGTTTCGTCCGCAAAAGTGATGAAATATTTAGGTCCGCCTTCGTCAATTACGTCCAAAGTATATTGCTTGCCTTCTACAGTGAAAGCCAATATTCCTGCGCTTTTCTGTGGACTCGTTTGTCCAATAATATTGGTAATCATGATTGAGTTCTGAACAGGCGGATTCAATACGGCTTTTATATGCCATTTAGGATCTACTGGGAATCGCTCAATTCCTTTAAAATTAACCAAGGTTGCTGCATTCAAATTTCTAAATCGAATCCCCACTTTGTCCTCTCTTTTAATAACTACCCATCTAAATTGATCAAAACTAAAGGAAGCCGCAAAGTCTCTGCTAGCTTGTTCTTTAAATACCAACTGCTTTTTACCTAAGGGTAATAAAGTATTGTCAACCAGCGCCCCATTTTGTATTGTATTTTCCCATACTACCGAGTCACCCTCGTATATAAAATTGCCTAAATGATTAGGGAAACTTGAATTCGTATAATAACAATCACTGCCAACCGCTTTTCCAAAACTATTCACTCCCTTATGTAACCAAAATAGTCCTTCTAAATTAAGCCAACCATTCGGCTTCTTCAAGTCCTCTATTCTGTCTTGATGCCATTTTTCAATACCCTCGGTATATTTTTTTACTGATTGCGCCATTGAAAATTTTACAATAAACACCATACTTACTATGCAAAATAGTTTTTTCATATACTCAAGTTAAATATTAATTAGAATTTATACTTACAAAACACAAAAATAAGGTATTTTATTTGTCTACCAAATTAGTAGACATAAAATGAAGCTTAATGTAGCTCTATTTTTATTTAATTTTACAATATAAATTATTTGTTATGCGTATTACTATCTGGATTCTTTCTATTGCCTTCTTGCTTAGTGCTTGTAAAAAAACAATTATAGGCGATACTGGCATTATAAATTCAAATACAGTCAGCACCGACTCTGCTGCTAATACCTGGATTTATAGTACTATGAAAGACTATTATTTATGGTCAGACAGTATGCCCAACATAAATGCAACTAATATAAACTCAAAACCAACTAACTATTTTTATACCATTCTAAATAATTATGGGACCACAGATCGATTTTCGTGGATTGACAGTAGTGCCACTAATTTAGCGAATCAATTAAATGGTATAAATACAGTATTGGGAATTAAATACAATGCTTTCTATGCAGACTTAAGCAATACAAATGTAGTTTTCGTAATTGCCTATGTGCTTAAGGGAAGTGCTGCAGAAAAATCAGGTTTGAAAAGAGGTGATGTTATTATGAAAGTAGATGGTCAAAATATTACCACTTCTAACTATACGAGCATTATGCAAAATCAAAGTTTGAAGTTAGAATTAGGTAGTTTTAATAATAATCTTTTTACAAGCAACGGCACAATTCTTACTATCACTAAAACAGAATTGCAAACCAACCCAATCCTAAAAGATACCATAATTGAATGGGGTGGGAAAAAAGTAGGCTATTTAAACTATGTGCAGTTTTTAACCAGCTTTGATGATTCTTTAAAAAGTATTTTCACGAAATTTAAGAATTACAAAACAACGGGGATAGACGAATTAGTATTGGATTTAAGGTATAATGGAGGCGGCTATGTTACCTCTTCCGACTTACTTACAAATTTAATTGTGAAGGATTTAAATGGCAAGATAGGTAATGCTGCAATTATCATGAACCAAAAAATTTACAATACTGCTTATACTGCTGTATTAAAAAAGGAAAATCAGGCAAGTGATTTTGTAACTAATTTCCAATTTCAAGCTGCTAATATTAGTACATTAACTAGGGTGTTTATTTTAACCTCCAATAACACTGCTTCTGCAAGTGAATTAGTGATTAATAATTTAAAGCCATTTATGACTGTGGTTTTAATTGGAGAACATACTTATGGAAAAAATGTAGGGTCGTTTACAATTACAGATAGCAAAAAAAGATGGGATTTTGGACTTCAACCAATCACTTTTAAAATTGCGAATTCAAAGGGAGAGTCCAATTATGGCACCGTAAATGGCTTTACGCCCGACTATGCGTTATTAGATAATGTAATGCCTTATAGACAATTAGGAGACCCGGCTGAAACCTATCTAAGTCAAGCCTTAGCCTTAATAAGCGGCGTAGCTTATAAAAGTGCAGGTCTTGATAAAATTGTCAAGTTGAAAAAGATTCAAGTTCAAAATCTTCCAATTGGCGATAATTTAAATATGGATAAAAAAGACATGTTTATTAACAAACAGCATTAAACCGCTCATGTAAAGCTTGATTTTTTTAGCTGAGTTTTTGTATCTTAGAAAACGATTAAATCTTATTCGTTTAAAACTTTGCTTATGAAAAATCTATTTCTAGCACTTATTAGCGTGCTAGTATTCCAATTGGGTTACTCCCAAGGTATTGTAAAAGAAAAACAAGTTATAAAAAGTGCCATACTAAATAAAGACGTGCACTATTCTATTTATTTGCCTAGCGACTACAATACAAGTCAAAGAGCTTATCCTGTAACTTATTTATTACATGGTTATGGAGATGCTGATGATGGTTGGATTCAATATGGAGAAGTTAATAGACTGGCTGACGACGCTATTGCAACTGGCAAAATTCCTCCAATGATTATTGTAACTCCAGACGGATTTACCGGATTCTACATTAATTCAGCCGACGGAAAATTGAATTATGAAGATTTCTTTGTGAAAGAATTAATTCCTTATATAGAGAAAACATATAAAGTAAAAACAGAAAGGAAATTCAGAGCTATTGCTGGCTTGTCTATGGGAGGTTATGGAAGTATGATTCTAGCGCTTAAACATCCAGACTTATTTGTAGCAGCAGCTCCACTTAGCGCCGCTGTTTGGACAGACAATGACATTATTAATTTACAGGACGGGATGTATAATAGTTTATTCTCTAGCTCCATGGGAACCAACCTTAAAGGCAAGGACAGACTTACAAGTTCTTGGTTAAATAATAGTGTTTTTGGAATCATTGAGAAAAAAACTAAAGACGAATTGTCTACAGTTCGTTATTGGATAGATTGTGGCGATGACGATTTTTTAACCATAGGAAATGCAGAATTACATATTGCATTAACTAAAAAAAATGTGCCACATGAATTTAGAATGAGAGACGGCGCTCATAATTGGACCTACTGGAGAACAGGGGTTATTGATGCTTTATCATTCATAGGAGACAGCTTTCACCAAAAATAAAATATATGAAGACAACAAAAATTATTTATTGGATTTCGACTGGCATCATTTGCCTATTCTCATTAGGTGCATTAGGCATGAATAGTCAAATGGCTATTGATGGTACTGCACACGTTTTAATCCCAAGGTATTTAGGGCTAGAGGTAAGTATTGGACAATTAATTGGATTGGTTTTATTAATTGTTCCTACTATTCCTGCTCGCTTTAAAGAATGGGCTTATGTTGGTTTTGGTATTATGTACATCACTGCAGTGAATGCGCATATTGCAGTAAAAGACCCAGTCTCTAATACTATTATGGCTGCTGTATTTTTTGGCATATTACTAACCTCTTATATTAGCTTCCACAAAATACAAGAAGCAAAAAAAATATAAGGTAATAATATCCCATAGTTATTTAAGCATTAATTAATTCAATTTGCTTTAAAAAAAAGGGTCATCTTTCGATGACCCTTTTTTTTATTTCTTAGCTGGAATTGCGCTAAGTAGTTTTTTTAAGAACTCGTCAATTGCGTCATTTTCAATCCACCTCACTACTGCCACCATATCATTTTCCGAATCTACATAAATCATATTAGTTCCGTTTCCTATATGCGCATAAGCAGTTTCAGGAGCTGAAGGATATAATTTTTTATTTGTGTTTAAAAAATAATTCATGAAGCCATATTGCTCATTGGCTTTAGTTGGTGTTCTAGATTTTTGAATCCAGTCTTTGGATATTAATTGCTTCCCATTCCAATTTCCATTTCTTAAAGTTAATAAGCCGAATCTTCCCAAATCAAAAGCATTCATAAATATTCCTCCTCCAAAATGCCCGCCTCCACTAACTGACTGAATCGCTTTGCCGTCTAATACAATCCAGGCATTTCGATATCCTGTCCAAAGCCAACTATTAGAAGCACCAATGGGATTCATAATTTGCTCTCTTAATACTTCTGGTAATGGTTTATGCCATACAGTAGTAGCAGCCAATGCCAATGCATTTACTCTTGTGTCATTATATTTATAAGTAGTGCCTGGCTCATTGCGCTTTCTAGTTAACCATTCATTTGGCTTATCTGTTGGCCTGTCTGCCCAATCGGGCTTTCCCCATAATTCACCTTCCCAGTCACTTGTTTGTCTTAATAAATTATCCCAAGTTATTTTTCTGTTATGAGCTGTTTCAAATGGATATATAAATGATTTCTTGTCTATCACAGCTGTTTGATTCGCTTCTGCTGCTGTATTATAAATTTCAATAGGAGGCAAATAAGGATATACTTGGTCATTTACAGACTGTATCAATCCTTTTTCTACTGCTAATCCAACTACAGTAGACACCATGCTCTTGGTTACACTATTAACCATTTCAACGGCATTGGGATTACCCCAGCTTGCAATAATATAGCCTTTATAAATTACGATTCCAGTTGCGGCACCCCTTTCCGCCATTGGACCAACTGGATCCGAAAATGGCTCTTTCCCAAATTGCATAGCTTGTGTTAACCATAAATTTTTAGGGGCTTTTGTTTCATTCGCTAATGCAAAACTAATTGCCTCTTGTACTTTATTAGTATCAATAGCAAAATAGGCAGGGGATTTTACCTCCCATTTCCCAGCAATTGGAAAATAATTGTTTTGTTGCGCCTTTACTTTCGAAAAGGAAAAAAAACAAAGTAGAAGAATGAAAATTTTATTCATATTGAAATTTTTGTAGTTACGGTATATTATTTTAACAAGGTTGTGTCTACTCTTGTTGGACTGTCTTTACCTGAAATAATAGTTTTCGAGCTTAATGCAATTGCTTTGATAATTTCAGTCATGTTGTCTATGTCAATGGTTTCAAACTGATCACTAGGTTTGTGATAGTTTGGCTCATTGTCCATTTTTGAAGTAGAGATGGTATGTGCAGGAACACCCAGTTTAGCAAGTGTTGCATTATCCGATCTATAAAATAAATTTTGATCGGGATACGGGTCAGGATAAAACTGAAATGCAGATCCTGCTAAGTTTTTTTGTAAAATGACACCCATATCCGATTTTTCAAATCCAGTAATATAAGCACTGTTCTTTCCCCATTTACTTTCGGTTCCTATCATTTCTAAATTAAACATCGCCTTAACGGACAATGGATCAAATTGTTTTGAAAAATATTTTGCTCCAAATCCTCCAGACTCTTCTGCAGTGAAAGCAACAAATACAATAGTTCTTGCATTATTATTCAATTGCTTAAAATACTTTGAAAGCATAATCATAGCAGTGGTTCCAGCGGCATCGTCATTAGCGCCATTAAACAAAGAGTCGCCATTAACTGCTTTTTTGCCATTAATGCCTAAGTGATCATAATGTCCGGAAAATATTACATATTCATTAGGCAATGTTTTACCAGGTAGCAGAGCAACCACATTTGATAATGGTAATTGCGTAATTGTATGCGTTGCTTGAATACTAAATTTTGCTGGAATTTTATTAGTAAGTAAATAAATCACATTTGCTTGGTCTTCGGACAAAGTTTGTTTAAACTGTGCAAGTCTTAAAAAATTGGGAGCGAAGCTTTCATCTACTAATACTATGTAATTTTTATGTGCATTTAAAAATTTATACGCTGCCCCAAAAAGATTTTCAGTTTTTTGAATAGTTACTATTTCATAATTACTTTGTTCGTTAATTGCTAAGTTAGCTTGAGTAGTAACCACCACAACTTCTTTGGGATCAACTGTGATATTGTCTAATACACAATTAAGCGATATGTATTTAGGCTTGATCATAGAAAAATTTTGCAAATAAGAATTACTGTTTTTGAATTTTCCAAGATCAACTGCTGCAAATTCATTTGAAATAAAATCAGCTGCTTTTTCAATTCCCTTGCTAAATGTTTGTCGACCCTCTAGCTCATCTGAAGCTAAATATTTTTCAATACGTTCCGTTTCTGTTTTACTAATTATACTATTTGAATTTTGCGCAAAAGAGGATTCTGAAAACAGTATGACATATAATACTGATATGATAAATGCTTTTTTCATGTTGTTATTATAAAATGAGGTTTAAAGATAAAACCAAAATGACTTTAAAGTTCAAATAATAAATAGATGGTATTAAACTATACATGCCATAGATTGTCTAAATTAGCATAGCATGCAAAGTGACCAAGATATCATCATACAATTTCAGTCTTCTATACAAAGAGAACAGGCTTTTACGCAATTGGTGAAAAAGCATCAATCTAAGGTATACTATCAAATAAAAAAGATGGTTACGGAGCACGCAGATGCAGATGATATTGCACAAGCTGTTTGGATCAAAATTTGGAATAAACTAGATGGCTTTAAAATGGAAAGCGAGTTTACCACTTGGTTATTTAGGATCGCATACAATGAGACCGTCAATTTCATCAATAAAGAGAAAAAGTTTAATGGACATGTGGGCATTGACGATCAAAATCAATCAAGCAGCTCTCAAAGTACCAGCGGAGATCCTCAATCTGCTAAAATTCAGATTAAATTAGAACACTCAATAATGCAATTACCTGAAAAACAAAGAGTTGTGTTTATGTTACGCTATTATGAGGAGTTCAATTATGAAAAAATTGCATCCATAACAGGCACTACGGTAGGAGGAGCTAAAGCTAATTATCATCAGGCAGTGAAAAAAATGCAAGAATTACTTAAGCAGGATTAAACTTACAAATCAATACATTGTCAAAATAAGGATATGAACAAAATACCAATTGATAGCACATTAGAAGAGGATAAAGCAATGATAGAGCAATTGCTTTCAAAAGACTTGTTGAATCAATTTGACACAGCTATGAAGGAAGTGCCTGCTGGCTATTTTGAACAATTCCCTGAATCTATCCTACTTAAAATTAAATCGGACCAAAAGCCTAAATCTGCAAAATTGTTTAGCATTGGCAGATTGTCAATGGCTGCTGCTGTTTTATTAATTATAGCAAGCACTTTTATTTTTATACAAAAAAGTAAAACGGAAAATCAAATAGCAACAATTGCTTTACATGAAATTCCAACAGCCGAAATTGATGCTTATGTGAATAGCAATGAATGGATTGCGGAAGTAGACGTTCAAAATGAAATTAACAAAATAGAAACAAACCTTGAAGCTAGTCCTTTGTCAAAAGATAGCATCAATTAAAATTTATTTTATGAAAAGATTATTCCTATTCGTTTTTGTTGGATTCGTATTTATTGCAGGAAACCTGAAGGCTCAAGGACCTGGTAGATTCGGTAGACCTCCACATCCCCCAAGAATGGGTGACGACAGACCTCCAAGACCAGGTGATGATAGACCTCCCCCAAGAATGGGTGAAGAAAAAAGAGCAAAAATTGAAATGTATAAAGTTCAATTTATTACAGAGAAATTAAATTTAACTAGTTCGGAGGCGCGAGATTTTTGGCCGGTATATAATGAGCATAAAATAGCTGTTGATGAAATTGTAAAATCAAAAATTACCGACGAGATAGAATTTCAAGAAGCTATGTTAATTGCAAAGAAAAAATTCAGATCAAATTTGAAAGCGATTTTAAAAGACGAAGAGAGAATAAATGAAGCTTTAAGGGTGGAAAGAGAGTTCTTAAAAACAATTCGCTTTGAAATGATGAAAAGAAGAGGGATTAATTAGAACCACCTTCTTCATTTTCAGTATCTTACAGTATAAATTTAAAAGATATTGAAAATGAAGAATTTACTAAAAGTACTAGGGGCCATTATTTTAGTTTTAGCAATCATAGTAGTTGCGAAAACACTTGCTAATAAACCAAGTACTCAAAAAAATACAGTTGCCCTTGTTGCATTGCCAGCCGACGCTATTGACCACATGAGCAAGGCCATTCAGTTTCCTACAGAAACACCCAATGATTCCTTCAAGTTTGACACGACCACTTTTCTAGCTTACCGAAAGTTTTTAGAAACATCCTACCCTTTAATTCAAAAGAATTTACCTAGAACTATCATTGATAGCTTCAATTATATATACGAATGGAAGGGTACCGATACAAGTATATTACCAATGGTGTTAATGGCTCATTATGACGTTGTGCCAGTGGAAGCTTCAGCAGTTAAACTATGGCATGCAAAACCTTATGGTGGCGAAATTAAAGAAGACTATATCTGGGGAAGAGGGGTATTAGACGACAAGTCTAGTATGATAAGTATCTTAGAAGCTACTGAAGCCCAATTAAAAGCAGGTTTTCAACCTAAACAAACCATATTCTTATGCTTTGGTGCAGACGAAGAATCTAGTGGATATGGCGCTACAGCCGTGACCAAGTATTTTGAAAAGCAACATAAAAGATTTGATATTGTTGTAGATGAAGGCGGCGAGATTTCTACTGAAAGTAATAAAAATGTAAAACATCCAATTGCCTCTATTGGCGTTGGTGAAAAAGGATATGTTACTTTAATTTTAACTGCACAAAAAGAAGGCGGGCATTCTTCTGTTCCAGGTAAAGCAACTGCAATTGACATTTTAAGCAATGCGATTGTAAAAGCAAAAGCAAATCAAATGCCACTTAAATTAATTCCTCCTATAAAATCTTATATAGACAGAATTAGTAGTTACAATGAAAACTTTATTCAAAAAATGAAGCAATCAAACTTGTGGTTATTTAAAGGAACTGTGTTGAATGAAATGTCAGAAGACCCTCATTCAAATGCATTAGTAAGAACGACTATTGTTCCTACTGTATTTAATAGTGGTGTACGAGATAATGTAATACCCACTTTTGCAACTGCTTACTTGAATTCAAGAATTTTACCAGGAGAAACACCTAATGACGTAAAGGCATTTGTTGAAAAAACAATTAATGACACTAATATTAAAGTGTCTATCTATCCAAATTATCAAACAATGCCTTCGCCAACTACAGACATAAATAGTAAAGCATTTAAAAGAATAGAGTCTGCAATAAATTCAATAGTGGATGATGTTGTAGTAACTCCTATGTTAATGGTTGGTGCAACCGATAGTAGAAATTACAGAACCTTAAGCGATGGGGTAATCAACTTTACACCAATCACTAATGGCAAGGGCTATCACGGTATTGATGAGCGCATGCTAATTTCTGATTTTAAAAAATGTTTTAATTTTTACACCTTATTAATACAAGGTTCTAAATAAAATAAATCTTCCAATTGAAAAAGCCATTACTTTAATTAGTAGTGGCTTTTTTTATGATTTAATTAGAATGTATTCTAAGTTTTAAAATTATTTTTATTGAAATGCTATACAGTTTTTTTTCTAATGATAGCAATGTGAAAATTGTTCGCTATTTTAATAAGACAATTAAAAAAATATTATATGAAAAAAGCAATTTCAAAATCAACCATTTTATTCACAATAGTATTAATTTTATTTTCTTGTAATAAGAAAACTAATGATGAAACGAATGGATCTCTTTCATTTTATGCTGAAAAATATTTTAAAATTAATTTATTTACAGCACAATTTGGAAATGAAGTTAAACCTGATTTTAAAAAAAGTACTGAACTAGATCTGTTATACGGAAGTGTCCCCGAAAAATATATTGTTACACCTGTTACTTATGCAAATGGAGTGCTTTATGGCAAGTTGTACACTTTGAAATTTAATGACACAATTTTTAGGTCGATAGTAGTAAAAATAAATGA